>Ga0302267_10006636_pt1 | contig 11667 bp, 9 predicted proteins | sample III_Bog_E1_3_FD_194555 | JGI IMG/M metagenome (GOLD analysis project Ga0302267, IMG submission 194555) | Peat permafrost microbial communities from Stordalen Mire near Abisko, Sweden - III_Bog_E1_3 | ecosystem: Environmental > Terrestrial > Soil > Wetlands > Peat | place: Sweden: Abisko... | reverse complement strand
CATACCGGTGGCTGGGCGCTGGACCTGGGGCGCGGCTGCAGCGCCAACCTGGTGACCAGCTGCGCGCTCTACGACCTCGGCGCCGGTGGCATCAAGCTCGGCGATGCCAGCCTGCACGACCAGCATCACGAGGAGACCGCCAGCGGGAACACGGTGTCCAATTGCATCATCGCCTTCGCCGGACGCATCTTCCCGGCCTCGATCGGCGTATGGATCGGCCAGTCGCCCGGCAATACCGTCGAGCACTGCGAGATCTTCGACCTCTACTACACCGGCATCTCGCTCGGCTGGACCTGGGGCTATGGCCGCAGCAATGCCCATGACAACATCATCGCCTACAACCACATCTCGAAGATCGGCCAGGGCGTGCTCAGCGACATGGGCGGCATCTACAACCTCGGCATCTCCCCGGGCACGACGTTCCACCACAACCGCATCCACGACATCACCTCCTACAGCTATGGCGGCTGGGGGCTCTATACCGACGAGGGTTCGTCCGGCGTGGTGATGGAGAGCAACATCGTCTACCGCACATCAGCCAGCGGCTTCCACCAGCACTACGGCAAGGACAACCGCCTCGCCAACAACATCTTCGCCTACGGCAACGAGGCCCAGCTCATGCGCACCCGCGACGAGGACCACCTGTCATTCACCATCGAGCGCAACATCGTCGTCGCGCATGGCCATGCCATCCTCGGCAGCAACTGGAAAGGCGATGGCGCGAAGTTCCGCCTCAACCGCAACTGCTACTTCGACGAGGCCGGCACGGTGACCTTCGCCGGCGCATCATTCGACGAGTGGAAGAAGCGGGGCGAGGACACCGACTCCATCATCGCCGATCCGCGCTTCCGCGATCCGGCCCACGGCGATTTCACCATCCCCGCGGATTCGCCGGCCATCGCCCTCGGCTTCGTCCCGATCGACGGCCGGGGCATCGGCCTGGATCGCGGGCATGCGCAGGGCGCCCTGCTGGAATACCTGCCGCATTTCGACCAGGCGGTCGCCACCCAGTCGGTGCCCGCCGCCTTCCCGCCACCGCCGCCCCCCTCGGCGCTGCCGCCGCTTACGGTCAACGACGATTTCGAGGATACCCCCGTCGGCGAGAAGGCGGTCGATGCGATCACCTCGGAACAGGGCGACATCCCCGCGGCGCGCATCCGCGTCAGCGACCAGAGCGCCGCCTCAGGCACGCACAGCCTGCGCTTCACCGATGCGCCCGGCCAGCGCAACCAGTACGATCCCCACCTCTACTACCAGCCCAACTACGCCAGCGGGGTCGCCGAAGGGTCATTCAACGTGCGCATGGAAGCCGGGGCGATCCTGGTCCACGAATGGCGCACCGGGGGCAACCCCTACCAGACCGGACCATCGCTGCGCATCGCCGATGGCCATCTCAGCGCCTCGGGCCGGGAGCTGATGGCGCTCCCGCTCGGCGAATGGGTCCACATCGGCATCAGCGCGGCGCTGGGCGGAGCAGCGCATGGTCGCTATGACCTCACCGTCACCCTGCCTCATGCGCAGGAGCCGCGGCGCTTCGCCGATCTGCCGTGCTCGGAGCGCTTCACCAGCCTGCAATGGGTGGGGTTCGTCTCCGATGCCACCAGCGCATCGGTATTCTACATCGATGATGTCGCACTGCGCTGCGCCCAGGCGCATTGAGCTGGTCTGTCGAGCCTGCCTGCCATCCACGCGGCGGACCTCCGGATGCCGAGCCCGCAAGGCAGGCAGCGCGGCTGGCAATCGCCGCTGTTCGCCCCGGGCATCCTCCCGGCCGCCGGACGCCGCGCCGCCCGGCTGCCGACCGATCGGACATGGCGACCTGGCGGCGGCCCCCAGCCGATGCCGCAGCCCCAGGCCATGCGCTCCGCAATCCCTCCATGGGCGATGGCGGGCCATGCCGCGACAGCTCGAGCGCGGGCGCCGATGGCGGTGCATGGGGGCGGGCCGGCGATGCCGGGAGGGCGAGTCAGCTGCGCGGCGGCGAGCCGGATCTCCTCCATCCGGTTCCCCTCATCTGGATGCCGAAATGCCTGGCCGCCTCCTGGATGTTGGAGAACGCCTCCTGCCGTTCCGCGTCCGTGGCCCCGGTGACCTGGTTGAATCTCGCCAGGGCATCCCGCACATGCGCCGCATCGGTCATCGGCTCCTTGCGCAGGCGCGGAAAGGCGAATGCCGTGGCGGGCAATGCATCCCGCTCCGCTGCCGGGATGCGGCCATGTGCCGGCGCATGGCAGATCCTCCAGGTCGGTTTCGGCTGGACATGATCGGACATCGGCGCTCCCTGGTTGCCCGCTTGGCCGCTGCGGATGGCCGCCCATCGAGGCGGATGGCGCCTTGCCGGTCATCGGGCATCATCCGCCCCGGAGCCCGGTCGCGGCCTGATGCGCACCCGTCGCCTTCAGCGGCCGGACGAACCCGACGCAACGGGATTCCGCTCGGTCGTCCGACCATCCGGGATCCCCCCATGCTCAGTAGCTCACGACCAGGTCGTTATCGACGGCGATGACTCCTGGCGTGCTCCAGGCCGCCGTTGACACCTCGTCGCGCTCATTCCAGGAGCGCACAGTACCGGAGAGCCGCACCCTCCCGCCTTCGCTCGTCACATTGATGTTCTTCTCGTCGATCTCGGCATCCTTCTTGAGGATCTTCTCGATCGCATCGCTGATCGCCACCGACTTCATGCCGGCCATCAGCGTGATGTCGTTGGCGATGCCCTTGATGCCCGAGAGGTACTCCAGGGCATTCTCGGCGGACAGCCGCTGATAATTCCAGGTGACCTCCCCGGTGAGCGTCACCCAGCCATCCTCGATGGTGGCCTTCACCGTATGCGGCACCCAGACGTGCCATTTCAGGGCATTGACCACCGACTGCGCGAGATCCTCATCCCTCCGCTGATGGCTCCCCTGGAGGTTCACGTCGAGCTCTTCGGCAATGGCCTTGACTCCGCTGACATGCCTGGTGGCCTTCTCCGCCGCGCCCTTCTCGGAATAATACGGGACGGATCCGCTCAATGTCACCACCCCATCAGAGACCGCGACTACGATGCTGGTCGAGGTTATGGTGGGGTCCCACAAGATAGCCTCCGATACATCGTTCTTGATCTGGAAATCCGTCCTCATGGGAATGCCCCCTTTGTCGTTGACGATGTTGGTGCCGACACCGCCTCCTGCTGGACCGAGGATCGGCGATGCGCGTACGGGTTGAAGCCCTCTGCTGTCCACGAATGACCGTGGCATCCGCGATCCTCGATGGCGACGGGGAATGGGAATTGGGGTGATCACCCCATGATGCCTGACGGCCGCAGGCCGGCGCCGCGACCATGCCTGACCACGCCCATCCGCCGACACGCCGACGCCAGGTGCCGGTGATTCCGCACGGTTCCACCACGGTGCAGCAGGGCCGTCCCATCACCGCCTCGACCCCTGGTGCGGATGACACCCCGGGCGATGCCTCGTCCCGGCATGGGGCACGGCCATGGACGGCCGTGCACAACGCACGGTGGCGCCATCGCCGTGATGCGAAAGGCCGGGCCTTCGGGCGACCATCGCCGGCAGGATGCGCGCCCGCGGATGGCGAGGCTCACGCTCCCATCGATGGACGGGAACCTCCTGCGGCGGACGCGAGACGCATCGCCGAGCGATGGGTCATCCGCGTTCCATCCGCCTGGACCGCGCCCCTGGCCGCTCCCGCGCGCGCCTGGATGCAGATGCATTCGCCGCTTGGCACGGGAACGGCTGATCCCATGGGCATCGGCAGGCCGGCAGCCGCAACCCACAACCACCCACCGCCACGCCCATCCCCCATACCAGGTAGCCGATCCATGGCATATCACAGCGTCAACCCGTACGATGGTGCCGCCGGCAAGGCATACCCGGAGCTCTCGTCTCCGCAGCTCGAGGACGCCATGGTCAGGGCGGAGGCCTGCTTCGCCTCCTGGAGCGCGACCTCCTTCCGCCATCGCGCCGCGGTGGCGGCGAAGGCGGCCTATATCCTGCGCGAGCGCATCGATGAATTCTCCCGCCCGGTGACGATGGAAATGGGGAAGCTGATCGCCCAGTCCCGTGCCGAGGTCGTGCTCAGCGCGGACATACTCGATTACTACGCCGCCAACGGGGAGCGCTTCCTCGCGCCGCAGACCTTGACGCCGAGCTCGGGGAAGGCGGAGGTGGAAAGCAGCCCGTTAGGCGTGCTCTTCGGTGTCCAACCATGGAATTTCCCGTATTATCAGCTCGCCCGCTTCGCCGCCCCCAATCTCATGGCAGGCAACGTGGTGATGGTCAAGCATGCCGGCTGCGTACCGCAATGCGCGCTGGCATTCGAGCGGCTATGGCTGGATGCGGGTGCACCGGCAGGCGCCTACACCAATCTGTTCATCTCCTACGACCAGGTCAATCAGGTCATCGACGATGACAGGATCAAGGGCGTGGCGCTCACCGGCAGCGTGGAGGCCGGCAGGATCGTCGCCGGCCGCGCTGGCAGGAGCCTGAAGAAGTCGACCATGGAACTGGGCGGCAGCGATGCCTTCATCGTGCTGGAGGACGCCGACCTCGACAAGACGGTGGCCTGGGCGATGTGGGCGAAGATGAACAATACCGGGCAATGCTGCGTGGCGGCCAAGCGGCTGATCGTGGTCGATGCCCTGGCCGATCGATTCCTTGCCAAGTTCAAGGAAGGCATGGGTGCGTTGATGCCAGGCGATCCGATGCGGGCGGCGACCACGCTGGGTCCGCTGTCGACGGAACTGGCGCTGATCCACCTGCTGGCCCAGGTCAGGCAGGCGGTCGCCGGAGGCGCCACCCTGATCATGGGGGGCAGGCGCATCGATCGCGCGGGCTCCTTCATGCAACCGACCATCCTCACCGATATCGCCCCGGGAAATCCCGCCTATCGCGAGGAATTCTTCGGCCCGGTCGCGCTGTTCTTCCGGGTCAAGGATGAGGATGAGGCGGTCGCCCTGGCAAACGATTCGGAATTCGGCCTGGGCGGATCGATCTTCACCTCCGATGTCGCGCGGGGGCGGCGGCTCGCCAGCCGCATCGAGACCGGCATGGTGTTCGTCAATCATCCCACCTGGACCGCTCCGGAGCTGCCATTCGGCGGCATCAAGCATTCCGGCTATGGCCGCGAGCTCTCCAGCGCCGGGATCCAGGAGTTCGTGAACAGGAAGCTGGTCCGCGTGTCATCGATCGATGCGCCGGCCTGACGAGTCGAACGCCCATCCACCCACCTGGGAGAGCACCATGGCCAATTCCATGCCGTCCCCACCCGCCTCGCCGCCCATCACCGCCCCGGCCACGGCACCTGTCTGGTTCATCACCGGATGCTCGACCGGCTTCGGCCGTGAACTGGCCCAGCAGGTGCTCGCCCGCGGACACCAGGCGGTGGTGACTGCCCGCGATCCGGCACGAGTGGCGGACCTCGCCGCCACCGGCAATGCGCTGACGCTGAAGCTCGATGTCACCGACCGGAAGCAGGTCGAGACCGCCATCAGCGCGGCGGAGGCGCGCTTCGGCCGCATTGATGTGCTGGTGAACAACGCGGGCATCGGCTATTTGGCCGCGGTGGAGGAGGCCGAGGAGGCCGAGGTCAGGCGCATGTTCGAGATCAACGTCTTCGGGCTGAACCGCATGATCCAGGCGGCATTGCCCGGAATGCGCCGGCGCCGCAGCGGCTTCATCGTCAACTTCTCCTCGATCGGCGGATTGCGCTCGTTCCCCGCCCTCGGCCATTACAGCGCGACCAAATTCGCCGTCGAGGGCCTGTCAGAGGCGTTGTGGCAGGAGGTGGAGCCCCTGGGCATCCGCGTCATGCTGGTCGAACCGAGCGGCTTCCGCACCGACTGGGCCGGACGCTCGGCGAAGGAGAGCGCACGGCAGATCGACGATTATGCGCAGACCGCCGGACGGTCGCGCCAGGCGGTGCGCGCCAGCTCCGGACATCAGCCCGGCGACCCCGAGCGTGCGGCGCGGGCGATCATCACGGCGGTCGAATCGGCGACGCCGCCGCATCACCTCCTGCTGGGGAAGGATGCCTACCAGGGCGCGATGGCCAAGCTCGAGCAGCTGCGCGTCGATTTCACCACCTGGGAGCAGGTATCCCGCGGTGCGGATTTCGCACTGCAGAAGCACGCCTAGGCGATGCTGCCGGGGACTTGGCATGGTGCAGCCGGCGTCTGCCTTGCCGGCAGGGGCCGATGCCAGCGCCATCGCCGATGCAGCGGCGGAGGTCAGCGATGAGCATGCCCATCAATCCCCTGAACGCCGTGCTCACCGTGCGGGAGCTGGCTGAGGCCGATCGCATGGCGCAGGCCGCCGGCACCGGCGAGACCGAGCTGATGCAGCAGGCAGGTCAGGCGGTGGCGCAGGCCATCATCCGGCGCTGGACCCCCCGGATGGTCGTCGTGCTGTGCGGCCCTGGCGGCAATGGCGGGGATGGCCTGGTCGCGGCCCGCTGCCTGGCCGACGCAGGCTGGACGGTGCGCATCGCTCTGCTGGGATCGCGGGAATCGCTGGCCGGCGCCGCCGCCGTGCATGCCCAGCGCTTGACGGGTGCGCTCGAGCCGCTGGCGCCCGCTGCGCTCACCGGGGCTGCGCTGGTGGTGGATGCGCTCTATGGCGCCGGACTCAGAGGCCGGGTGGAGGGCATCGCCGAGGAGACGCTGGTGGCTGCCGCCCAGAGCGGCGTTCCCCTGGTCGCCATCGACGTCCCCAGCGGCGTGCTCGGGGATACGGGCGAATCCCTCGGTGCCGTCGCTGCCGCGCTGACGGTCACCTTCGTGCGCAAGAAGCCCGGGCATCTGCTGGAGCCGGGGCGGTCGCTCTGCGGCGAGGTGGTGGTCGCCGACATCGGGATCTCCGCCGCCATCCTGGCCGGCATCCTGCCGACCATGCTCGAGAACGCCCCCAGCTGCTGGCAGCGCGCCGTTCCCCAGCTCCGGCAGGCCGGCAACAAATACCATCGAGGCCACGCGCTGATCTCCGGCGGATATCCCCAGACCGGCGCTGCGCGCCTGGCTGCGCGCGCAGCTGCGCGGGTGGGCGCCGGCCTCACCACCATCGCCGTCCCGGATCCTGCGGCGCCGATCTATGCGTCGTCGCTGATCAGCATCATGGTCCACCCGCTGCAGGCGCATGAGGATTTCAATTGCCTCCTGGATGACCCGCGCTACTCGGCGGTGCTGATCGGCCCCGGCTCGGGCGTGAGCGAAGAGACCCGTGCGCGGGTGCTGGCGATGCTCGGGTCGGGCCGGCCGATCGTGCTCGACGCGGATGCGCTCACCGCCTTCGCCGGGAATCCCGCGGAGTTGGATTGGGCGATCTCCGGTCCGTGCATCCTCACGCCGCACGAAGGCGAGTTCCAGCGCCTGTTCGATGCGACCGGGGACAAGATCACCCGCGCACGTGCCGCGGCCCGATGCAGCGGCGCGATCATCGTCCTCAAGGGCCGCGACACCGTCATCGCCTCGCCCGACGGCCGCGTGATCATCAACAGCAATGCCCCGGCGACGTTGGCGACCGCCGGGTCGGGCGACGTGCTCAGCGGGCTGATACTCGGTCTGCTGGCCCAGGGCATGGAGCCGCATCTCGCCGCGGCGGCCGGGGTCTGGATGCATGGCGCGGCGGCCGACGCATTCGGTCCCGGGCTGATGTCCGAGGACCTGCCGGACCTGGTCCCGGGTGTCCTGAGGCGCCTGATCAGGCGGGCCGCAGAGGCGTGATGCGCAGAACGGGGCTTCGTCATCGCCAGCAGCATCGGAGCGGATCATGCACGCCATGGCACTCACTTGCGTCGGTCGCGACCTGGCATGGGAAGACCTCCCCGATCGCCTTCCCGGTCCGGGGGAGGTGCGCGTCCAGATCGGGGCATGCGGCGTCTGCCGTACTGATCTGCATGTAATCGATGGCGAACTGCCGCAGCCCGTCGTGCCGATCATCCCCGGGCACGAGATCGTCGGCCGCGTCGATCTGCTCGGCGGCGGCGTCATGGGGCTCAGGCGGGGCCAACGCGTTGGCATCCCCTGGCTCGGCCATACCTGCGGCCTATGCCGCTATTGCGTCGGCCAGCAGGAGAATCTCTGCGATCGGCCGCTCTTCACCGGATACACGCGGGATGGCGGGTTTGCGACCTCGGTGATCGCCGATGCCCGATTCGCCTTCCCGCTCGGCGATGCGGGAAGCGATGCCGATCTCGCTCCGCTCCTGTGCGCCGGGCTCATCGGCTGGCGATCGCTGAAGTTCGCCGGCGACGGGAAGCGGCTGGGGATCTACGGCTTCGGCGCGGCCGGCCACATCGTCGCGCAGATCGCGCGCTGGCAGGGGCGCTCGGTCTTCGCCTTCACCCGGCCTGGGGATGTCGAGACCCAGATCTTCGCGCGTGGCCTCGGCGCCGCCTGGTCGGGTGGCTCCGACGAGCTGCCGCCCGAGCCGCTCGATGCCGCCATCATCTACGCGACGGTCGGCGATCTCGTCCCGCGCGCACTGGCATCCGTCGGCAAAGGAGGACGCGTGGTGTGCGCGGGCATCCACATGAGCGATATCCCGGCATTCCCCTACCAGCTGCTCTGGGGCGAACGGCAGATCTCGTCCGTCGCCAATCTCACCCGCCAGGACGGCATGGATTTCCTTGGCCGGGTGGGGGAGATGGGCATTGCGACCACGACCACCAGCTATCCGCTCCGCATGGCCAATGTGGCCCTTGCGGATCTCCGTCATGGCCGCTTCCGTGGGGCTGCGGTGCTCATTCCATGACCGCGCCACGCGGTCCCGGATCTTCCCTGCCAGGGGGCAGCCGCCGATGCGCCGAGCCGATGCGCTGGCGCCTTCGCATGGCCGGGGCGAAAACCTACGGACTATACCTGATGGCATTATGCCAATTCCGGCCGTACCACCCATGCCAGGAGCTCAGCCATGGAGAGGCAGGACTGAGGATAGAGGCGATGCGCCACCAGCGCAACCTTGTCGCAGCGCCTTCGCTTCATCCGCCGCAAGCGGAGCGGATGCACGGCATCCAAGCGGAGATCCCGCCGCATGGCGCGGCAGTCCCATCGTCCTGCTTCACCGGACAGCACCGATCAGAGACCGCGCATCCAAGGAGACTCGCACATGACCGATCGCATCGTCGCCACTGAATTCCTCCACCTGCAGCACAAGAAGGATCTGCTTGAGGCGGAACGTGCGTTCCTGGCCGACAAGCAGGCATTCGTCAGGGATTCCCTGAAGATCATCGACTTGCGCTTGCGCAAGCTGAAGTCGCGTTGATCACCGCTGCCGCCTCTGCTGCCACCCCCCTCAGGGGAGCGGTACGGGTGCCCATGCTCGCGCCGACCGCGCTCGCCACCGCGGGCGCGCTCAAGGCCGGCAGGCCTCAGCATCCTCCTCCCCAGACCGTGACGCTGCGTGCGTGAGCGCCTGGCACCGCCTCGGCGATCCGATCCCCTGAGAGCACCACACCGATGAATATTCCCTGTGATACCGCCCATGATGCCAGCGGACCTGCCGCTGTCGCCGCCGGAGCGCCCGCCGCGCCAGCGCCCGGCGCTCGCGCCGTCCCAGCGACGCAGCGCATCCGCCGCCTGATCTCCGGCCTGCGCTCGACCCTCCTGGCGATGTCGCTGGCGATGACGTGCAGCGGCGCGGCGAGCCTGCAGGCGGCAACCTCGCCCGAGGGCTCGTCCAGCGGCGGATCGCCAGCGGCGGATGCGCCGCTGGCCGATGGCGCCATCACCAGTGCCGTGGAAGAAGCCTTGCGCACGAATCATGGGACGCTCGCCAACGATGTCGATGTCACCACCAGCCACGGCATCGTCACGCTGGCAGGCTCGGTCGACAGCCTCCTCATCCGGGCCCGCACGGTGGAGATCGCCCAGGGCCTCAGGGGAGTGCTGGGCGTCATCGACCACCTGTATACCACCCCGGTGAAGAGATCCGACGACGACATCCGCAAGGACATCCTCGAGGCCCTGTCCCAGGATCCCACCACCGATGCCTTCTCCCTGGGGGTCGCGGTCGACGGCGGTTGCGCGACCCTGAGCGGCCACCTCGGCAACCATGCCGAGGTGCATCTAGCGGGGCGGATCGCGAGCGGGGTCAAAGGGGTCACGCAGGTCACGAATGCCATCACCTTCGCTCCGCTCGCGAAGCGATCCGATGCGGACATCGCCGCCGATGTCAAGGCGCGGCTGCAATGGAACATCTGGCTGAATGGCGATCCCATCGGCGTCGCTGTCGCCGCCGGCACCGTCACGCTCTCCGGCTCCGTCGGGAGCGTCGAGAGCAAGTGGATGGCCTTCGGCGACGCCTGGGTGGCCGGTGTGATGGCTGTCGACATCACCAGGGTGAGCGTCGATGCCTGGACGCGGGACAATGCCAGGCGCGGGCTGACCTATGCATCACGCCCCGATGGCGATATCGAAAAGGCCATCGGGGCCTCACTCCTCCTCGATCCGCGCACCGCCCATGTCAGGATCGATGTCAGCGTCAACGATGGCGAGGCGACGCTCACCGGCATCGTCGGCAATCTCGAAGCGGACATCTCGGCTGAACACGACGCCAGGAACATCATCGGGGTCGAAAAGGTCATCAACCTGCTCAAGGTCAGGCCCAAGGAGGCGCTCGCCGATGAGGAGATGACCAGGCAGCTGGCTGCCGCCCTGAAGCGAAGCCCATGGTTTGAGCAGTGCATCATCCAGGGGGTGGTCCTCCATCGCATAGCGACGCTGACAGGTGTCGTCGATCTGCGTCAGCAGTGGACCGAAGCGCAGGACATCGCCACGCGCGTCAAAGGCATCGTCGCGGTGCGCAATCGCCTGCGGGTGGAACCGGAGTTCCCGGTCATCGCCTTCCCCAATCCCGGATCCTACGAGACCTCGTACTCGCTAGCGGGGCTTTCGGCGACACCTCCGGCGTTGAGCGATGAGCAGATCAAGCGCAACATCGACCATGGCTTCCTCTGGAGCCCGTTCGTCAACCGGGATGACATCCACGTCGTCGTGCATGGCGGAGTGGCGACGCTGACCGGCACCGTCACCACCTGGATCGCCTGGAATGTCATCGACCATGCCGCCCAGACGAGCGGTGCGTCCAGCATCGTGAATCAGGTCACCATCACCCATGCCTCCTGGTGGTGGCCCTAGCTCCCTGTCCGGCATGCGCTCGCACGCTTCCATGAGCGCCGGCTGATCGGGATTGCGCACCGGCTGCCTCGAGCAGGGGGCGGCTGCCGCGCCGCTTGGCTCGCGATGTCGGGACGCTTTTGAACGGCGATCATCGCCCGGGCCGCGCACGCCGCCGTAGTCCGCCCAGGGGAAGGGTCCCGTCCGGATGCCCGCCAGCCGCTACCCCAGAGCGCCTGGCCAGCGCCGGCCGCGATGCGTGCGCATGGCATCGCCAAGCAATGCCTCGAAGCCCCTGTTACCCGCCGATCTCCCCCAGCTCGGACATGCATCATCCATGCCTGGGGCCTGGAGCGATTTCCCCATGCGCTGTCCACCTGCGACGTGAGTGGCCTGAAGACGCTCAGCCTTAGGTCACCTGTTTCCCGTGGCATTCGAGGCTGGCGATGCGAGCAATCGATGTGGCTCATGGACACTCATCCCGGAACCGGATGGACCGCCCTGGAGCGCCCGCAATGTCACAACGTGCTCGTGAGATCTCAGGGGAAGGACTGACG
>Ga0302267_10006633_pt1 | contig 11672 bp, 1 predicted proteins | sample III_Bog_E1_3_FD_194555 | JGI IMG/M metagenome (GOLD analysis project Ga0302267, IMG submission 194555) | Peat permafrost microbial communities from Stordalen Mire near Abisko, Sweden - III_Bog_E1_3 | ecosystem: Environmental > Terrestrial > Soil > Wetlands > Peat | place: Sweden: Abisko... | reverse complement strand
AGGGTAACGGTCGCCACATTACCTGTCGGGGTGTAGGTGTAACGGCTCTGACGGCCATCTGGCCACGCCTTGAGGATGGGTCGGGCCATCGCATCGTAGCTGACGTACAGGGTAGTGCCGTCAAAGGCAATGTGCTGAAGCAGGTTGCCGATGCTGTCATAGGCAAATGTTTCTTGCCGATTATCCGGCAAGGTTCTGCCGGTCATGTTGCCGTTGACATCGAACTGCCAGCGGGTGGCATGGCCATTGCCGTCAGTCTGGCTGGCCTCGTTGCTGGCTTGGTCATAGCCATAGTTGGTGATGACATTGCCGTTGGGGCCAGCCAGCATTACGCCGGTCAGCTTACTGGCGAGATCGTAGTTGTAGCTCGTGGTATTGCCGTTTTCATCCGTTTCCGTGGCCTTGGTGCCATCCTGATTATAGGTAACGGTCCGGGTCTGGCCATTGGGTAGAGTTGTCTGTGTCAATCGGTTCAGGGCGTCATACTGAAAGCTGGTAGTCTGGCCGTCTGGTGTAGTGCTGGTGAGCTGATTGCCGTTGGCACCAAAAGTATAGGTGTTGGCATGACTGTTGGCGTTCGTAACGGCGATGGCACGGCCATCGGCATCATTGGTGTAAGTCATGCCCTGCCCGCGTACGTTGGTCGTGGCCAACACATTGCCGGCAGCATCGTAGCTGGTATTATTGCTACTACCATCGGGGTTGGTAGTCTGGGTCAGGTTTCCCACAGCGTCGTAGGCATAAGACGTGACATGACCGTTCTGATCAGTGTCGGTTAGTTTATTGTTGTTGGCATCGTAGGTACTGCTATTGCTTGTACCGTCCGGGTAGATGGTCTCAATGAGGTTATAGTTAACATCATAGATATACTGAGTGACATGACCCTGGGGGTCAGTCATGGTCAGCTGATCGTTGTTGGCGTCGTAGGTATAGCGCGTGACATTACCCAAGGCATCCATGGAGGTCAGGACATTGCCGTTAGCATCATAAGTGCCTTGGGTCATCACTGCCGCGGTACTGGCGCTGGGCAGGCCAATATTGAGGTTGAGGTTGTATCGGCTGCTAAGCGGGTTACCGTTGCTGTCGTTGGTATAGCTCGTGGTAGTGCCGACGGGGTCGGTACTATTCACGATGTAACCGTTGCTATCAAAGGTGAACAATGTAGTTTGCCCTTGTATGCCCACTTCAACTTCATTGCCGTTGTTATCGAGACGATCCTTGAAAATAACTCCCAAAGATTCGTTAACATTTAAACTGCCATTGCCGAAGTATTCAAAACCAGTATTGTTGCCATTTGCGTCTACTACAGCTGCCGGATTTCCGTTGGCGTTGTATTGCATACTGATGGTATTACCAAGAGCATCCGCAGTTTGCATAACTTGGTCATAGGTTCCCGGATTCGTGAGATCGAGCCCATACGTGGTCGTCGTTGTGTGTCCCAGCGGATCAATCTGGCTCGTCTGATTCCCGTTGGCATCGAAGGTGTAATTCCACGTATTCCCCAGGGCATCCACCTTCTGCACGATGTTGCCGTTGTTGTCATACGTATATGTGGTGATGTTGCCAAGCTTGTCTTTTACGGTCTGCTGGTTGCTGTTTTCGTTATAAGTAATTGTGGTGCTCTGCCCCTGTGCATTGGTGCTGCCGATCAACTGCCCCTGATCGTTGTAAGCAAGTCTTGTGGCAATGACGCCATTCGGGGTCGTGTAGCTTTCCAGGTAATGTGCCTGCACCGGGACAAGGCCAGCCACATTGGTGGTGCTGCCGTTGCTGCTGTTGGCGCTGCCGGTGACGCTCTGGCTCTGCTGTAAATAGGTAAAGGTGCTCTGGTTACCGTTGCGGTCAGTAACGGTGGCAAGGTTGCCGTTTTGGTCGTAGGCGTATTGCAGGCTGTTGCCGCTTTCGTCCGTGGCCTGGGTGATGCGGTTGCTGCTGTCCCTCTGGAACGTTATGCCCTGCCCGTCACTGCTCTGGATGCCGGCTGTGGTGAACGTGAGGGTGTTGCCGAACTTGTCCTTGATCTGCTGCAGGCCGAGGTTCTGGTCAAGAATGTACTGCGTTTGGTTTTGCAGGGTGAGCGTGAACCCGGTGGGGTCCCAGACGTTGCCGTCGGTGTCGAGCAGGTTGCCGCCCTGGGCGTCAAGCACGGGGGGGTTGTTGACCGTGAGGGTGGCGGTGTTGTCGAGGGCCTGGAAGACGACGCTGGGCAGTGGGGTGGCGCCGGTCTGGCACTGCTGGGCGTTGGTGGTGCTGAAGTTGTACAGGCTGCCATCGGGCAAGGTGATGGTGACCTTGTGTACGCCCTGGGGGACGAGGCAGACCTGGAAGGCCTGGGCGTTGGTGGTGACGGTCCAGTTGTAACCGGTGGGCACGTTCTTTTTGAGGCTGACGTTCTGGGTGCTGGAGGACCAGCCGTAGCCGAAGTCGAGGGCCTGGGTGCTTCTGGTGCTGTCGTAGGTGCGGGTGAGCTGGAGGGGCATGCCGCCGGGGGCGGTGAGGCTGATGTCGTTGAAGGTGAGCTGGAACTGGCCGAGCTTGAGGTTCTTTTCGATCTCGAGGCCTTGCTGTATCCCGGTCTGCTGGCCCTGGCTGTTGTAAGCGACGAGGCTGAGGTTGTAGAGGCCGTTTTGCAGGGTGCTGGGGTCGAGCGTGGCGAGGGGGCCATTCGTGACGTTCTGGGTGCCGGTGCCGACTTGTGTCCACTGGCCGCTTTGTGCGCCTACGGGCTGGATGAGGACGAGGTAGTACGCCAGGTCGGGGTCGCTGACGCTGCCGGTGATGGTGACGGGGCTGGTGATGTCGCCGTCGGCGCTGGGGGCAGTAATGGCGACGGTGGGGCTGATGTTGTTGTCCTGGGGGTCATTGGTGGCGTACAGGCTGGTCTGGGTGACGGTCTGGTTGCCGTCGCTGACTTGGGCGACGATGTTGTGGTTGCCGACGGTGGGGCTTGCGGTGAGGGTGGCGGTATAGGTGCTGCTCTGGCTGCCTTGGGCGTTGAGGTTGCCGTTGGTGGGGAACGGGGTCAGGGCGACGGGTTGGCCGTCTACGGTGAGGGTGGCGGTTTCGGGTAGTTGGCCGCCTTCGGTGCTGATCTGGACGGTGAGGCTGCTGCCGGCGGCGGCGAAGGGCTGGGGGCCGACATTGAGGCTCATCTGTAGCACGGGGGCGCCCTGGCTGACGGTGAGTGTCCAGCTCTGGGTGGTGAAGGTGCTGCCGTCACTGACGCGCAGGGTGAGGGGCCAGCTGCCTTGCAGGGGGGTGGCCCAGCTGAGGGTGGCGCTGCTGCCGCTGCCGGTGATGCTGATCGCGCTGGGGCCGCTGGCGAGGCTGTAGCTGAGGGCTTTGCCTTGGGGGCTGCTGGCCTGGATGGCGTATTGGTAGGGGACGTTGACACTGCCGGTCGTTTGGGGGGTGCTGCTGATCTGGGGCGGTGCGTCGAGGTTGAGGTTGACGCTCTGGCTGAGGGCCGTCGCGGTGGCGAGGATGGCGGCGGCAGTCGGCAGCAGGTTGGGGCTGGCGCTTTGCAGGTTCTGGCTGTTGCTGCTGCCGGCGCCACTGGTCTGGGCGTTGAGCTGGCTGAGCAGGTCGCCGTTGATGAGGTCATTGGCCGGGGTGAACTGGGCCCAGGGGAGGTTCTGGTTATTACCCAGGGCGGTCTGCAACTGGACGTTGAGGTTGCGGGTGGCGGTGAGTGCGGGCAGGGCCAGGGTTTGTAGCTGGCCGGGGCCGGCGAAGGCGAACCAGGACGTGCCCTGGGCGTCGTACCAGAGGGCCGTCGCACCGTTGCTGACGGTGAAGCGGCTGTTGCCGGTGCTGGGGTCTTGATACAGGAGGCCCCTGCCCGTCCAGGCGTCCGGGCTGGTGGTTTGATTGGCGCTGCTGCTCGTGCTGCCGCTCGTGATGATGCCTGCGGTGCTCAGGGATACGGGTACGGGGTTGAGCAGCACGGCCTGGCCTGCGGCGACGGCGTTGGTGACCGGGGGCTGTTCCTGGGCGCTTAAGCTGAGGTTGGGGCTCAGACTCGGGTAGGTGGCGGTGTTGAGCAGGTCGAGGGCCTGGCCCTGGCTGAGCGCGGTGGCGAGGGCGTTGACGGCGGACACGGGGTTGCCAGTGGGCAGGATGCTCTGCAGGCTGGTTTGCAGGGCGGTCTGGCTGTAGAGGCTGAGGCGTTCGGTGGCGGCCAGGCGGTAGGGGATGCTGGCGGCTGCGCCGCCCTGCCCGACTATCGCGGATTCAAGATGGTCGAGGCGGATCTGGGCGCCGGGGAAGCTGGCGCTGAGGATGAGGCCCTGGGTGTACTGGGCATCCACTTCGCTGGCGATGCGGGCCCAGCTGAGGCGGCGGAAGCCGACGAGGCTCTGGCCGGACTCCATCCATTGTTCGTAGGCGTCGAGCAGGCCGAAGTAGTTTTGTCCGATGGCTTGCAGGAGCAGGCCGGTCTCGCTGTCAAAGCTGCTGCCCTGGTTGCCGGCGCTGAGCTGCTGGGCAAGGGCGTCAAGGGCGGCCTGCCCGCTGGCCAGTATGCCGGGGCTCATGCCGGTGTCGAGGCTGACGACGTGGGTTTCGCCAGCGTTGACGGTGTCGCTGCCGGCTTCGGTCCAGAGGGGACTGCCGTCGGTCGTGCTGATGTCGTCACTCTGCCAGTTCTGGCTGCCGGGGTCGTAGGCGGCGCTGTCGAGCAGCAAGGGGGTGCCCAGCGGGAAGCCGGTCTGGCTGGCGGGGCTGGCCGGGGTGGTAATGCTGCTGCCGTTCGGGCTGCTGGTGACGCTGGCGCCGGCGTCGGCGATGAGCTGGCCGTCTTCAAACAGCTGCGGGGTCATGTTGATGAGGTAGGCCGGCAGGCTGCCGGGGTATTGGGCGGGCAACGCGGGGTTGCCGCTGCTGCCGGTGGGCAGGAAGCTGGCGAGCACGGCGCTGTCGTCGGCGCTGCTGGGGCGGAAGCCGAGGGTGAGGCGGTGGCCGAGCAGCGTGACCACGTCGCCGGTGAGGCTGACCTGGGCGGCGCTGTTGGTCTGGTCGGCGCTGTTGGCAAACAGCTTGAGGCGCCACTGCCAGCGCCAGGAGGCCGGCAGGCCGTCGAAGTCGCCGGCGGCGACGTTGAGGGTATAGGGCAGTACCGAGGGCAGCTGGGGCACGGCATTGGGGGTGATCCGGGTCTGGCCGAGGACGCTGCCGGCGGTGGGACTGGGGTAGTTGCCCAGCCAGGTGCTGATGCTCTGCTGGTAGGCGCTGATGGCGCTCTGGACGCTGGCGCTGTTGAGGTTCTGGATCTGGCCGTTGGCATTGACGGTGGCGCTGGTCGTGAGCTGGCTGAGCAGGTTCTGGGCGCTGAAGGGCACGGCGGCCGGGACGTTGAGGGCGGCGGTGAAGGTGCTCTGCTTGTAGCTGGGGTCGAGGGGAATCCAGGTGTCGCTCTGCTGCTGCACGAGACCGCGGCTGGGCACGTAGTCGACATAGGCTTCGACCCAGACGTGTTCAAGCTGGATGGCGGTGATCTGGCTGCCATTGGTGACGGCCTGGCTGGGCACGCCGCCCTGCGCGAGCAGGCTGAGGGCGGCACTGGCGTCGGGGACGCCGCCGAGCCAGTTCCGGGCATTGATCGTGGGCACCTGCACGGTGCCATAGACATAGCGGGCGGGGATATTGCTGGCGCGCAGCAGGGCGATGAGCAGGCTGGCGCTGTCCATGTCGTTGCCACGACCGCTTTGCAGGGTGAAGTCGGCGCCTTGCAGGGAGCCGTAATACGGGACGTAGGCAATCCTGTCATGCACGTACTGGTAGATCAGGGCCGGGTTGTGCTTGAGGGCGGCGGCCTCGGCCTGGATGGCCGGGGTCTGGCTGGCATCGATGGTGGCCTGGGTGTCGCCGGCGAGCACGGCCTCGCCCAGGGTGGGGAGGATGGGGAAGAGGGTGCCGGCGGGCACGGGCTGGTTGCCGGCATAGGCCAGTTCGATGGGCTTGATGTCAAACAGGGACAAGTGTTGCAGGTAGTCGTCCGCGTCCAGGTGCGGGGCGCGCACTTTCAGGTGCGGGGTGGCCCAGGGGGTGTTCTGCGGGCTCTGCGCGGGGCTGGCCGGCTGCCAGGCGGCCACCAGCTTTTGCAGCTGGGTTAGGCTGTCGTGCCAGGCGTCGGCGTTGCTGTGGTTGCTGGCCGCCACCAGCTTCTGCTGGACGGCGGCCAGGGCAGCGGCGCTGCTGTCGAAGCGGCTGACGGCGGCGTGCTGGCGGGCTTCGATACGGGGACTGAAGTGGTGGCGCTCGATCAGGGCCTGGTTATCGGCCAGGGCGCGGTCGACGTTCTGGTTGCTCTGCTGCACCTTGTCGATGAGGGCGAGGAGGCGGCGGCGGGAGGCTTGCTCAAGGGCGATCTCGGCCACACTGGGTTTATGGGCCCGGGTCCTGGCCGAGACGCTGGCGCCAACCGCCAGCACGTGGCCGGCGGCGGCATGGGTCTGGTCGCTGGCGATGCTGAGGCGGGTCAGTTCATCGTGCAGGGCGCTCCAGGGAGAGGCGGCGTGGCTGGTGGGCAGTGGGGACAAGCCAGCGGGTGTGGCTGCATGCAACTGCACACTGGCGCTGGCCAGTTGGGTGGCGAGGTTGGCGGTGGCCGCAGTGGCGCTTTTGCTGGTGGCGTTGGTCGTAGTCGAAGCCGGGCCGTGATTGACGGGGGTGACGACGGTGCGGGTGGGGGCGAACAGGCCGGCCGCCAGGTGGAAGGGTCGGGGCCTGGCCGGCAGGAGGATGAGCGGGGCCTTGGCCACGGCTTTGGGCTGGGCTTTGACCGGGGCCGGGGCGGCCTGACTGACCGGCTGGGCTGTAGCGTGGGCCAGAGACGCCTGCAGCAGGGCTAAAATACAGACCAGTACGGTACTGATACGTGCCCTGCCCCGCGCCTTTGCCATAACCATCCCTGTTTGCAACGATAAAAAAGATAAAAACTGCCACGCACACACGATAACCAAAACGGCGATGCCTGCCTATCCGTAATAACCGCAGCTTGCCAGGAAAAATGCCTCGGACACCTGTTGATTGCCATCGGCAGCTACGGCAAACCACGGGTCATACGCACAGACAATGAAAGCTGTTTTACGTCACGCTTGTTCAACACCGTACTGGCGGCGCTGGGAATTCGGCATCAGACAACAGAATTGGCCTGCCCCTGGCAGAACGGCAGGATTGAACGGCTGTTTTGGACATTGAAGCAGACACTGGACAAATTCCGCATCATGTCGCGGACGGATTTGCAGGACATGCTGAATGCGTTCAGCCTTTGGTACAACGTCGTGCGGCCACACCAGAACCTGGGTGGGCAAACACCGCTGGAGGGGGAACTGGCGGGGTATTATCCGGCGGTAGCGCCCTGCCCGGCAGCCATTCAACCATCGGTCAAAATGACGAAAACAGCAAAGGCGCAAGGTGTCCGGATGTGCCGTGGCTGACGACCGGAAGTTGATCGATTTTTACACAGCTTGGCAGCGACAGACTGGAAACTCAGCAGTGAAAATCGGTCAAACATAGAAATTTGCAGAGGGAATGCGCCGGGAATACCTTAAAAACAGGGCTCCAGCGTATTGACTTCCGGTCGTGGACAATGCGGACGGGACAACCCCGGTGGCGTTTGAAGCGCAAAAAGTCGCTTAACCGACTGTCCGAGAAATCGGGGCAAGATCAACAAATCTCCGTCAGCCAATTATCTCAAATACAAAATATCTATCTCCAGAAATGATATCCCGTATATTTTTAGCAGGAGAGCCGCATTTTAATGTCAAATCCTCAACAAGCCTGTCATATCCTAGCCCCTCATAAAACACATCCTCCAAAACACCGCTAGTCGCCCCGCGATTACCAACAAAAATATATATTTTATCAGCGCCCAATAAACCTCCAATCTCCTTAAAAACAATCCCGCTTAGTCCGCTCACAAAATCATCAACAAACCCAGCAGCTCCAAAATAAAAAACCAAAGTATCTGAAGAACAGCTTAGCGAAAAGCCTTTTTCACTAACATACCGCACAAAATTCAACTCCTCAAACGCATCAACCCTTGACATTCGACACTGCGGATCAAAAGCCCATATACCAAAATAACTAGAAACATCATAACTTGATCGCTTCACAATCGAATTAAAATAATAATCGAAACCACAAGCATCTTGAGCATGATGCCTCATAACGACACACAACTCACTTGTCATAAATTACTCCAATCTTTGCTGCAGGCCATCGAACTGCAAAAAAAGACCTGCCATCAGATATGCCAAATACAGAACTAAGGGACTATAACTTCCTCAGGAACAACTAACTCACCATCTTCTATAACGGTCCTTACATTACCCTCCTCATCAATAACGTCAACACGTACAGGCTTGGCGCCTTCATCAATAGCCTTTTGGCTTCCTCTAACAACATCAGACCACTTAGTACACGCCTTTCTAATGTCAAGCAAAACCCTACTTGCCTGTTTCGCACCTTCATAAATATTGCGCTGAATAGCCCGCACCGTGGGGGATTCTGGAGTTTTAATTTCCCAAGGGGCGCCATCAAAAAGCGCATCATAACCCTTCGTCTGAAGAGATCTAAGACCTTTTGTACCTCTAAGGTAAACCGAAACACCCCACTTGCTGGCAGCTGTTGCTGCAGCAGCAATTTCTTCAGTACTTGGCATATCAGATTTAAGGAAGTTAATATTAACGCCAGCTCGACCCAAATTTACCCTAACCAGGTCATGGGCCTTTAGGGATAATATATCAACCCCCTCTGACTGAATTACCTCCTCCCCCAATTCAACACCAGAGCCTCCTAAACCTGATGACGGCTCCGGCTGGGCATCAGTTACAGTTAAACCTTCAATATCAACATCGCCAACACCAATAAATCCGCTCGGATCTCGAATATCTGTAGGATTTGAACTGCCATAAACATATCTATTTATAGTAGTAGGTGATCGCATTTTCGCATGAAAACCGTCCATGGTCATAAACCGACCAACCTGCCAATCACACCACCGAGATCTATTATAGAGCAACATAATTGCTACATCCTCATACTCCCCGGTATAGCGATAAGGATTGGCGTCGGTCGCCGTGGCACCGTAGACCTGTCCAAAGGCGGAGTACTTGTAGTTCTGCAGCACATTCCCGTTCGGGTCACTCAGCGTAATGACACTGCCCAGGCCATCCTGCTCGTAGTAGCTCTGCGTCGGGCCTGTCGTAGCTCCAGTATTCTGGTTCGCCCCAATCAGCTCGTTGCTGTCATCCCAGGTGTACAGGGTCCGGGTGGTCTGGCCGGCATTGGTGCTCTGCGTCTCTTCCAGGGTTTCAGCATACGGGTAACTTTCATCAATCAAGTAGTTGGTAACCTGCGGGACAAGCGGACCCTTGGGGTTGTTGGGGTCTTGTACATAGGTGGTGCGCTGGGTCCGGTTGCCATTGTCATCATACTGGTAGCTGGCAATGGTTTGCAGCGTTGCGGTGGTGGCGCCCTGCTGGACCTGAATGAGCCTGTCATCACTGCGCCAGCTGTACTGGGTGATCTGGCTGGGGGTGGCTTTCTGGATCAGACGGCCATTCTGGTCCCAGCTATAATTGGTGGTCGTGGTGGTGCCGGTGGCATCCGTGGTCTGCGTGCTTTGCAGGCGGTCGGTGACGTCATACGTGTAGGTGGTCGTGACGGTACTGCTGGCGCCGCTCGCCGGGGAGGTGGTGACGGTCTGGCTCAGGCGGTTGCCAACAGCGTCATACACCCAGTTGGTGATGCGCTCGGTGTTATTGCGGTCGTCCTGGAGCTGTTCCTGAGTCAGGCGTTCGGCGTAATCATAGATATAGGTGAACTTGGCCGCGGGATTGCTCAGGCCCCAATGAGTCTGGCTGCTGACCGCCCCCGTGGCAGGGTTGGTGTAACTCAGGCTAACAATATTGAGTGGGCTGCTGCCATCGTAACGAGTTAGGGTCTGGCGCTGGCCATTAGGCAACAGGGCATACACCGTGCCATTGAGCAAGACACCCTTGCCATTCTTCCAGGCGATTTGAAGCAAGTGGCCGTTGGCATCGTACTCGCGGTAGCCGGTGGTGCCATCGGGATAGGTTGTCGTACTCAGGCGGTTGTTGACGTCGTAGCTGTACTGGGTAGTCAGGCCATTGGTATCGGTGACACTGGTCAGGTTCTGGTTGGCGTCATAACCGTAGCTCCAACTCCCGTCCGCCGTGGCGCGGCTGATGAGATTGCCAACATTGTCGTAGGCGTAATTGATGTACTGACCACTCGGGTAGGTGACACTGTTAATCCGGTCATTGGCATCATAGGTCCAGGTGGTGGTGCCGCTGGGCTGGAAGCCGCTGATCGTGGGAGCGGTCGTACCCAGGGTAACGGTCGCCACATTACCTGTCGGGGTGTAGGTGTAACGGCTCTGACGGCCATCTGGCCACGCCTTGAGGATGGGTCGACCCAGGCTGTCGTAGGACATGTAGAGGGTCGTGCCGTCGAAGGCCGTGTGCGTCAGTAGATTGTTGACAGTATCAAAGGCGAAGCTCTCTTGGCGGCCATCAGGCAAGGTCCTGCCCGTCATGTTGCCGTTGACGTCGAACTGCCAGTGGGTGGTATGGCCGTTGCCATCGGTCTGACTGGCCTTGTCGCTGGCCTGATCGTAGCCGTAACTGGTGATGACATTACCGCTGGGGCCGGCAAGGGTGACGCCGGTCAGCTTGCTGCCAGCATCGTAGCTGTAGCTGGTGGTGTTGCCGTTCTCGTCCGTTTCTGTAGCTTTGGTGTTGTCGGGGTTATAGGTAACGGTCCGGGTCTGGCCATTGGGCAGTGTCGTCTGGGTCAGGCGATTCTGGGCGTCGTACTGGAAGCTCGTGGTCTGCCCATCTGGTGTGGTGCTGGTCAGCTGATTGCCATTCCCATCGAAGGTGTAGGTATTGGTGTGACTGTTGGCGTCGGTGACAGCGATGGCGTTGCCATCGGCATCATTGGTGTTGGTCGTACCCTGCCCTCGCGTGTTGGTGCTGGCGATGACATTGCCGGCAGCATCGTAGCTGGTGTTATTCGTGCTGCCATCGGGGTTGGTCGTCTTAATCAGGTTGCCAACCGCGTCGTAGGCATAGCTGGTGACATGACCAGCCTGATTGGTATCGGTCAGCTTGTTATCATTGGCATCATAAGTGCTGCTGGTGCTGCTGCCATCGGGATAGATGGTCTGTATCAGGTTGTAATCAGCGTCGTATACCGATTGTGTGACATGACCCTGCGGGTCAGTGATGGTCAACCGATCGTTGTTGGTGTCATAGGTGTAGCGGGTGATGTTGCCCAAGGCATCCGTGGAGGTCAGGATGTTGCCGTTGGCGTCATAGGTGCCTTGAGTCGTCACCGTCACACTGGCAGCGCTGGGCAAGCCGATATTAAAATTGAGATTGTACTGGCTGGTCAGCGGGTCGCCGCTAGTGTCATTGATGAAGCTGGTAGTAGTGCCAACCGGGTCAGTGCTGCTCAGGGTAAGGCCATTGCTGTCAAAGGTGTAAAGCGTGGTATAGCCGGTAATGCCTAATTCAACATTGTTGCCATTGGCATCAAGGCGATCCCGAAACTGGGAAAGCGGCTCGTTAATATTGACGCTGCCGTTCCCGAAGTATTCATAACCCGTGCTGTTACCGTTAGCGTCAATGTTCGCTGTAACG
>Ga0302267_10006631_pt1 | contig 11675 bp, 7 predicted proteins | sample III_Bog_E1_3_FD_194555 | JGI IMG/M metagenome (GOLD analysis project Ga0302267, IMG submission 194555) | Peat permafrost microbial communities from Stordalen Mire near Abisko, Sweden - III_Bog_E1_3 | ecosystem: Environmental > Terrestrial > Soil > Wetlands > Peat | place: Sweden: Abisko... | reverse complement strand
TGGTGCTGGCGTTTTTCTTGCCCTTGGCGGGAGCGGGATGCGGCAGCGCGCGGTGGTTGGCGTCGAGCAGGACGTAGTCGCCGTCCCAGGACGTGGCGCTAAGGCCGGAGATGGGCAGGTCGAGCGCGGCGGCCTTCGCGATGGCGGCGAAGATTTGTTTCTCGAGCTCGGCGAGGTCGGGGGCGGTGGTGCCATGCGGGCGCATCGGGAAGGTGGCGATTTCCTGGAGAGTGAGCAGCGCGCGGTTGAGGGTGCCGAGGAGGATGCGACCGCGATCAAGGCCGAGATCGCAGGCGAGATAGTAGGTGGTGATCATGGGGTGAGTTTTTATGTAAAATTAGGTAAAAAGAGAAAAGAGGGGCGGCGGCTTGGAGAAATTCCAGAGGGGGTTCCGGATAGGGGGCGCCTGACGCTGCGGCGGGAATCCGGATGGTCGGTATGGTTACAACTTTCTTGGACCTAAGATACAAAGTCGCACTTAGACGTCAATGCTCAAAAAACATAGTACTAATGGGACGGATGGGACGAAAATCGAGCGCTTCTTGGAGGGACGGGCTCCTGCCCGTCCGTAACGCTTCTCTTTCAGGCCGGCACGGACGGGCAGGAGCCCGTCCCTCCAAAAATACCGCCTACCTTTCGGGGGAATTACACTGCGTTCACTTCGGATTTTCTCGCGGACAAGTGGGGCATGGTGTGTAAGGTGCGAGGATGGTCTCTACAACTTTTTCGCGGGCGTTGGTGGTTGTTCTTTTCTCTCCTTTGGTTGTTTGGGCGGATGCTCCCTTGAGCCAACCGGTGGCGCCGGTGAAGCCGGTGACGGATACGTATTTTGGCACGAAGGTGGTCGACAACTATCGCTGGATGGAGGACCTGAATTCGCCGGAGTTGCAGAAGTGGTGGCAAGCGCAGGCGGCGTACACGAAGGATTATCTGGGAAAACTGCCGGACCGCGATGCGCTGGATGAGCGGATCAAGTCGCTGGACAACGCGGCGACGCGCGTGGGCGGCGTGGAGCTGTGCGGCTCGCGCTATTTCTACATGAAGCTGACGCCGGCGGACCAGACGCCGAAGCTTTACGCGCGCGACGGGCTCAACGGCGCGGAGCGGTTGCTGGCCGATCCGCAAACGCTGGGCGAGCAGACGGCGAAGTTGATCGGGACGAAGCGGGCGGCGCCGTCGGAACGCGGCAAGGCGACGCGCTACACGATCAGCGATTTTTATGCGAGCGATGACGGCAAGCTGGTCGCGGTGGAAGTGGCGGCGGGCGGATCGGAAGAGGGCGTGGTGCGCATACTCGATGCCGCGACGGGCAAGACGCTGCCGGACTGGATCGACCGCGTGTGGGGCTCGTCGGTGAGCTGGGACGAGAGCGACAAATTTTTCTATTACACGCGGCTGCAGAAGCTCGGGCCGGGCATGACGCCGAACGACAAAGAGCTGGACGAGGCGGCGTACATCCATCATCTCGGCGCGAACGCGGACAAGGATGAGCCGATCTTCGGGCGCAAGTTCACGACGAACATCAAGATGGTGCCGACGGATTCGTGCTACGTGGGCGTGGTGCCGGGCTCGCCGTACGCGCTGGGCATTGTCGCGCATGGCGTGCGCAACGAGGCCACGATGGCGATCTCGCCCGCGGATGCGCTGGCGGCGGGCAAGCCGAAGTGGACGCAGATCATCGATGTCGACGATGACGTGACGGATTGTGCGATCTTCGGCCACGATATCTGGCTGATGTGCCACAAGGACGCGTCGAAGTTCAAGATCCTGCACATGAGCCTGGATCATCCGGACATCGCGAAGGCGGACGTGACCATCCCGCCGTCGGACCTCGTGCTCAAGGGGCTCTCCGCGGCGAAGGACGGTCTTTACGTGCAGGCGACGCAGGGCGGCATCAGCCACGTGCTGCGCGTGCCTTACGGCGACAACGCGGCGAAGGAATTGCCGCTGCCGTTCGCGGGATCGGTCGAAGGTTTCTCGTGCAGCCCGCTCAATGATGGCGCATATCTGCGTCTCGCGGGCTGGACCGAGGCGCCGCAGTGGTACGCGTACGATCCGACGGCGAACACGCTGGCGAACACGAATATCGAGCCGCTGAACCCGACCGATTTCTCGGGCATCACGTCGGTGGAAGTGACCGCGCCCGGCGCGGATGGCACGCCGGTGCCGCTGTCGATCATCTATAAGAAGGACCTGAAGCTCGACGGCTCGAACCCGTGCTTGATGGAGGGCTACGGCTCGTACGGTATCAGCATCGACCCGAATTTTGACGCGACGCGGCTGGCGCTTTTGGAGAAGGGCATCGTGATCGCGTGGGCGCACGTGCGCGGCGGCGGCGAGAACGGCGAGGACTGGCACAACGCGGGCAAGATGGCGACGAAGGAAAATACGATCAGCGATTTCATCGCGTGCGCGCAGTACCTGATCGACAAGGGCTACACGTCGAAGGGCAAGCTGGCGCTGCGCGGTACGAGCGCGGGCGGCATCACCATCGGCGGGGCGCTGACGCAGCGGCCGGATTTGTTCGCGCTGGCGATCGTCAACGTGGGCGAGGTGGACGCGCTGCGCTCGGAGGCGGGTCCGAACGGCGCGGTAAATACGCCGGAGTTTGGCTCGGTGAAGGATGCGGACGGCTTCAAGTACCTGCAGGCGATGGATGCGTACCAGCATGTGAAGGATGGCACGGCGTATCCGACCGTGCTGCTGATCACTGGCGCGAACGATCCGCGTGTGGACCCTTGGCAGCTTTTCAAGATGACGGCGCGGTTGCAGGCGGCGACGTCGAGCAAGAACCCGGTGTTGCTGCGCGTTGACGTGGATGCGGGCCACGGCATTGGCTCGACGAAGACGCAGCGGGATATGATCACCGCGGACCAGGCGGCGTTGCTGCTGGAGATTGCTGGGAAGAGCCCGTCGTCAACATGACCGCACGGACGGGCGGGAGCCCGTCCCTCCAAGGAAGGCGCGCGCCCTATTGAAATAAGGCCATCGACTTGAGGATCGTCTGGTAGACGCCCCAGGCGAGAGGAATGCCGACCCAGAGCCAGGAGAAGATTACGAAGCCCGTGGCGCTGGGCACCTGCGTGGGTTCGGGATCGCTGGAGCGGCCGGGCTTAGTAGTCATGATCTCTTCTCGGCGGGGGTTGTAGGTCCGGACGGCGCGTACCCGGTTTCACTGACGTGATGGCTGGAGTCGACCGGGCCGACGAAGAAATTGCAGACGGCGCCGATGAGGAGCAGGCCGCACATCAGGTACATCGTCGGGGCGTAAACGTCGACGGGCGCGGCGTGGTGCGCGATCTGGTACTCACGAATGCCGTTGACCAATTGCGGGCCCAAAATGCCGGCGACAGACCACGAGGTGATGAGCCGGCCGTGAATCGCGCCGACTTCGATGGTGCCGAAGAGATCACGCAGGTAGGCGGGAACCGTGGCGAAGCCGCCGCCATACATGGAGAGGATGACCAGGCAGAGGCAGACGAAGAAGGGCACGCTGCCCATGTGCCCGGCCATGGGGATGAGGAAGTAGCACACCGGGCCGAGGAGCAGGTAGACGAAGTAAATGGCCTTGCGTCCGGTGTAATCGGAGAGCGAGGACCAGAAGAAGCGGCCAAGCATGTTGAAGAGGCTCAGCAGCCCGACGAAACCGCCGGCGACGAGCGCGGTGTTCTTGGCCACGACGGCGACCTGGGCGGCGTTGCCGGGATCGATGGTGGCCATGGCCCTGGGGGTGAGGAACATTTCCTGGATCATGGGCGACGCCTGCTCGAGGATGCCAATGCCGGCGGTGACGTTGACGCAAAGGATGACCCAGAGCAGCCAGAACTGCCGCGTCTTCGGCGCCTGGTCAGCGGTGACGTTTGCAGTGGTGACGAGGCCGCTGGAGTTCAGCGGCGGGGCGTAGCCGTCGGGCAGCCACCCGATGGGTGGCACCCGCACGGCAAAAACACCGAATAGCATGAAGCAAAAATAGATGATGCCCATGGTGATCATGGTGGGCACGACGCCGACCGAGGTGGGCGACGCGTAGTAATGCATCAGGTTGACGGCGAGTGGGCTGCCGATCATGGCGCCGCCGCCGAAGCCCATGATGGCCATTCCAGTGGCCATGCCGGGACGGTCGGGGAACCATTTCACCAGCGTGGAGACGGGCGAGATGTAGCCGATGCCGAGACCGATGCCGCCAAGCACACCGTAGCCGAGGTAAACGACCCAGATGTTGTGCATCGCGACGCCGAGCGCGGCGACGAGGAAGCCGCCGCCGAAGCAGCACGCGGCGACGAACATGGCCATTCGCGGGCCATTTTTTTCCATCCATTTGCCAAAGAGGGCGGCGGACGCGCCGAGGACGAAGATGGCGACGGAGAAAATCCAGGCGAGCTGGCCCTGGGTCCAGTCCTGGCCTGGGGTGGAGGTGGTGATGCCGATGAGTTTGGTCAACGGAATTTTGAAAACGCTGAAGGCGTAGACCTGGCCGATGCAAAGATGAATGGCGAGCGCGGCAGGAGGGACGAGCCACCGGCTGTAATTGCGGGGGGCGACGGAATGGGCGCGGTCGAGGAAGGCGAGCATGCGATTCGGAACTTCTGCGCTGGCTACCAAAAATGTAACGCGGAAGTTGCGTGATGCAAGTGGAGCGATGAAAGGAATCGCGTCCGCCGCGCCAGGTCTACGGCTTCTTATATGAGATGCGCCAGATGGTGCCGCTCTCGTCTTCGCTCATGAGGAGTGCGCCGTCGTGGGCGACCGCGACGCCGACGGGCCGGCCCCAGACGCTGGTGTTGTCGACGACGAAGCCGGTGAGGAAGTCGTCGTACGCGCCGGTGGGCACACCGTCCTTGATGTGCACGCGGATGAGCTTGTAGCCGGTGCGCGAGGAGCGATTCCACGAGCCGTGCTCGGCGGCGAAGGCGTCGCCGACGTACTCGGCGGGAAACGCTGCGGGGCCGGTGGTCGCGGTGTAGAAGCACATCTCGAGCGAAGCGGAGTGGGACTGCACGAGCACGTCGGGCACGATGGCTTTGCCCGCGAGGTCGGGGCGCTTGTTCGGCCAGCGCGGGTCCTCGTGGTTGCCCATGTAGTACCACGGCCAGCCGTAGTAGCCGCCTTCCTTGACGCGCGTGATGTAGTCGGGCACGAGATCGTCGCCGAGATCGTCGCGCTCGTTGACCGAGGTCCACAGGTCGCCGGTGGTGGGATTCACGGCGATGCCGACGCCGTTGCGGATGCCGGTGGCGAAGGAGTGCAGCGGCGCCTTGCCCTCGGGATCGGTGACGAGGATGTCGGCGCGGTTCTCTTCGCTGCCCCACGCGGCGCCGAGGCCGTGATCGGCTTCCCATGCCTTGATTTCGTCCGGGCTTTTGTCGGGGCCACCCTGCGAGACGTTGGAGCCGGAGCCGACGGAGATGAACATGCGCTTGCCGTCGTTGGAGAAAGCGACGTCGCGCGTGCTATGGCCGCCGTGACCGCCGTCGGGAACGAGGGTGGGCACGATGACCTCGGGTGCGCCGGTGGCCTGAAGGTCTCCATTATGATAGGGGATGCGGACGATGGAATTGTGGTTGGCGACGTAGAGCCATTTCGGGTCGCTGTTGTTCGGCGGGTAGAAGGCGATGCCGAAGGGATGGTCGAGGCCCTCGGTGAAATCCTGGCTCGTGGTGGGCTTGTCGGCGCCGTCCTCGGCGCGGAAGATGTGAATGCGTCCGGCGCCGGGCTCGGAGAGGAAGATGTCGCCGTTGGGGGCGACGCGCAGGTAGCGCGGGTTATTCATGCCCATCGCGAAAATTTTGGCGGTGAAGCCGGGCGCAACGTCGACGTGTGGGCCGTTCGGAGGAAGCGAAAATTTCGGCCCGAAGCCGACCGACTTGGTGGCGTAGGGCGCGGGCAGGCTGTCGACGGTGATGTGGTGCGTGACGCCGGGCGCGGCGTTTTCCCAAGCGCCGGGATCCTGCGGCACGGGGATGGCGGGCACGATGACCTTCGCCGTGACAGGCTTGACGTTGTCGGGAATCTTGAGCGTTTGCAGGTAGGCGATGACGTTGGCGCGAACCTGAGGATCGGGTACGGCGAAGAGCATGGCGGTGCCGTGCACGAGGTCGTTGGGGCTGGAAAGAAATTTGTCGAGCGTGGGGGCGTCCCACTTCAGGCCGGAGCTTTTCATCGCGGCGGTGTAGGCGAAGCCGGGAACGGTGCCGGCGGTGCGGCCGACGACGCCAACGAGGCTCGGGCCCTGCTTGTTGAGGATGACGTTGCCCGCGCCGAGGGCATCGGCGTGGCACAGCGCACAACTTTGGCCGAAAAAGATTTTGCCTTGGACCGGGTCGCCGATGGGCGGAGTCTGCGCGGCGGCGTGATGAGCGAGCAGCGTGGCGAGGGCGGGCAGGAGCAGGAAGCGGGCGTGGAGCGGCATAGGGCGTTGGACCGGCGTGTTATGAACCCGGCAAGGGAATAGGAGTTCCGCTTCGCGGGTGAAATGTCAAGCGAAGCGACGCGGTCCGCGCCCGGCCACGAGGAAGAGCGCCGCGCCGAGCAGCAAGAGCGCGACGGGCGGAAGCGTGGGCGTGTCGGTGGGGACGTCGATGGTGATGCTGAACGACTGCATGACGGCGTTTCCGATGCCGTTGCTGACGGTGATGACGCCGGTGAACGTCCCGGCGTCGGTGGCCGTGACGGTCGCAACAGGGGGCTGAGGCTGGGGCGAAAATGTTACCTGATCGACAAAATTGCGCCCTTCGCAACGCCCACATCTTTGCCTAGCTTCCTCCTAACCCGCCTCTAATCCCATCATGCCTGTAGATACAAAACGCCCGACCACGAACCCGTGGCTGCCGTGGCAAGTGCTCGCCATCGTGGTGGCAGTGGTGTGGATCTACTGGCCCGCGCTTAATGGCGGCTGGCAGTGGGACGACGATCTCTACCTGACAAAAAACTTGCTGATGAACGACCCGGCGCGCTTGTGGAAAGCGTGGTTCGCGCCGGGTAGCTTCATCGAGTATTACCCGATCGAGGAGACGGTGCAGTGGGTGCAGTGGCAGCTTTGGCACGGGCAGACGTTCGGTTATCACCTGACGAATGTGTTGTTGCACGTGGCGTCGGCGCTGCTGCTCTGGCGGCTGTTCGCTAAGCTGGGCCTGCGCTACGCGTGGCTGGGCGGGTTGCTCTTCGCGGTGCACCCGGCGCAGGTCGAGTCGGTCGCGTGGATCGCGGAGTTGAAGAACGCGCTGTCGCTGCCGCCGTTTCTCCTGGCGATGTGCGCGTGGATCGATTACGACGAGCGGCGCACCCCGCGCGGCTACGCAATCGCCCTCGCGTGGTTCGTCGTGGCGATGCTGTGCAAGATATTGATGGCGCCGTTCGCCTTCGTCCTTCTCCTTTACGCGTGGTGGAAACGCGGCCGCGTCGGCTGGGCGGACATGACGGCTGCGGTGCCGTTCCTCGTCGTGGCCGTGGTGTTGGCCGCGCTGACGATCCACGCCGGGCAGGTCTACACAAAGGATGTGATGCCCGGGGCGGCCATGCCGGAGGGGTTCCTCGCGAAGCTCGCGCTCGGCGGCTCGAGCCTCGCGGTTTATCTCGGGATTTTTCTCTGGCCGGTGGGGCTGCTGCCGGCCTACGCAAAGTGGTCGATTAATCCGCCCGCGCCGGTGCAATTCCTGCCGTGGCTGGTGCTGCTGGCGTTGGTCATCTGGGCGTGGACCGCGCGGCGCACGTGGGGACGGCATGTCTTGCTCGGGCTCGGCTTTTTTCTTCTCTTCCTCGCGCCCTTCCTCGGGCTGCGGTGGGTCAGTTACATGGACTTCACATGGGTGATGAACCATTTCCTCTACATTCCGGGCATCGGGCTGATCGGTCTCGCCATCGCCGGGCTGGAAAAAGTGCTGGCGCTCGCACCGAAGGAAGCGCGGCCCATGGCGCTTGGCGTCGTGGGCGTGATCGTGGTGCTGCTCGCGCTCGCCGCGCAACAGGAGGCATCGCTATACCGCGATCCGGAGACGCTCTGGACCTACACGGAGCAGCGCGACCCGAACTCCTACGCCGCGCATAATCAACTCGGCGTGGCGTTCGAGCAAAAGGGCGAAGCCGCCGCCGCGCTCGATCAATTCGAGCAGGCGCGGACGCTCGAGCCTAATTTCGCCGAGGCCTCCAACAACGTCGGCACCACGTTGCTGGAAAGTGGGCGCGCGGCGGAGGCGGTCGATGCGTTACGGCAGACAGTGAAGATCGCGCCGCTCTACGCCCTCGGCCACTACGATCTCGGCAACGCACTCAAGCAAACTGGTGAGTTGTCCGAAGCCGTCGCGCAGTTCCAGCAGTCGCTGAAGCTCGACCCGCTCAACGCCGAGGCCGAGAACAATCTCGCTGACGTGCTGTTGGCGTCCGGGCGCAACGACGAGGCTTTCGCGCATTATGCCCGGGCGACGGAGATCAGCCCGGGCTACGCCGGCGCGCAGTACAATTGGGGCGTGGCGCTGTTGCAGGCGCACGACGTGCCCGGCGCGATCGGCCATTTCCAGCGCGCCGTCGCGATCAAGCCGGACTACGTCGAGGCCCACTTCAATCTCGGCGTCGCGCTCTACCAGACCGGCCACACGCCCGAGGCCATCGCGGAATTCCAAACCGCGTTGCGCCTCCGCCCGGATTTCTCGCAAGCGCAGAACATCCTCGCGCAACTCGGTGCGTTGCCAGGAAAGTAGCTACGGCAGCGGCACCGGCAGCGCGCTGAGTTGGTGGCTAGGCACCGTGACTTGTCCGACGGCTTTGTCACCCTGATAGACGTGGCAGGTGACGGGGGCATCGCTGGCGTTCCAGGCGACGAGGGTGAGATTTTTGTCGCCGGGCTTTTGGTAGACGAGGCTGGCGGGCAGGTCGGCGTGATAGGTCCACGCGACGGGGCCGAGTTGGCGATTGGCGTGCGCGAAATAATAAGTGAGGCCCGCGGTGTTCATGCTCTTCGCGAGCGGATCGTTCGCGTCCCAGAGCGTGTCCATTTGCGTGACGGCCTGCTCGGGATCGAAGAACTGGAGGAAGCCGAGCGTGGAGTCGCCCCAGTCCGCGCCGAGGCTGGACCAGTTGAAGTTGGGATTCTTGATGTGCTCGTCGGCGAACATGCTGTCGAGCGCGTGCTGGCTGAACTTGGGATCGCGGCCGAGATAATAGAGTCCGGTTTCGAGTGGCAGCCATTGAATGCCAAAGATGAAATGCGGCTGGCCGCCGAAGAATGTGCCGTAGACGTAGCCGCCATCGTACGCATTGCAGGAGATGGTGTGCTGAAAGCCGGACGGGAAATTGCCCGCCGCCGCGCCGTCGCGCCAGCCGTAGTAATTGAACCAATATTCCTCGACCGCAGTTTCCTCGATGCTCCAGCCCATCGCTCCGGCGCCGGTCATGTCCTTGTCCTGCAGCATGACGCCGAGGAGGAAGAGCCCGGTCCACGATTGCATCGCCTCGGAGGTCGATTCCTGGTTGCAACCGTTGGGCGAACTGCTGGCGCTGGCGCACGAGTGCCCGGCCCAGACGTCGAAGGTGCGGAAGTAGGGGAAGTTCGTGTCGCTGCGGTCCCAGTTCGCGTACTGCTTCGCCACGAGCTTGGCCATGCCGCCATAGTCCTGCAGGAATTGCGGGTCGTGCATGCCGAGCAGCGCGGAGGCCATCGTGAAGTAGCCGTAGTGGAAATGATTGTCGACGAATTGCTCGGAACCGTAGCTGCCCTTGAAGCCGACCATGCCCTTCCAGCGCTCGTAGCGCGCGAAGTACTGTGCAGTCTCGCCGGGCGTGTAAGTGAACCAGTCGGTGAGGGCGTCGCGCAACGTGTCGGTGAGCGCCTTGGCGTCGTCAGTGAAGCCGAGCTCGCCGGCCATGTCGCCGTAGAGCCCGTACTGCGTGAGGTCCTTGCCGCCCCAATACGTGTCCTTGCCGTAGCGCTCCTTGCCGGTCTTGGTGGAGTGGGCCTGGACGTAGCCGTCGATGTAGGACTTCATGCGATCCTTGTCGAAGGGATGGGCCTGGACGGCCGTCGCGGTCGGCGCGGGAAGCAGCGGCGGGATGCCGTTGAACGGCCACGCGATGGCGAACTGCTGGCCCGTGGTGGTGTGTAGCTTGCCGCGCACGGTGGCGTACTCGAGCGGCGTGAACTTCAGGTCCTGCTTCGTCGTGCGGTAGTGATGCGGCAGCCAGCCTTGGAGGACGTCCTTGCTGGTGCCTTGCAGCGCATCGGTCTCGATCTTCCACGTCGTGTCGACTTCGCCCTTCGTGGGATCGTAGCTCGAGCTGAAAATCGTGTTGCGCGGGATGGCGTAGGCGCACGACGTGAGCAGGTCCATCTGGTCCACGGACGGCAGCGCGGCGACGACGAGGAACGACGCATTCGCGACCTTGAGCGCGGTGTTGTCGCCGCTGAAGGTGGAACCATCCGGCGCGAAGACGGCGAAGAGACGGTCGCCCTGGCTGACGATGAGACGGTTCGTCGTGGCGGGAAGCGTGAGCGGCTGACCCTTGGCGTCCTGCAGCACCGCGCCGTTGTCGAGCTTGAGCTGCGGCTGCACGCCCTTGAACTCGAACCACGCGTACGGCATGCCGCGCGCCATCGTCACATCCATGCGATGATCGGCGTCCGACGCATACCGCAGCGCGACCGACCAGTCGCCCCAGTTGAGCACCACGGCGTCGCCGGGCGTGAAACCGTCGCCCGTGACCGCGATGCCCGGGCCGGTCTCCATGTCGTTGCCGCGGCTGTTCCACTCCGTCGGATAGAAGACGGTCGCGCCGAGGGCGTCGGCCTGGACCGTGAGCGGGTAGGGCCACACTTTGCCGTGGGATTTGCCGGTTGTCGGATTGTGGATCAGGTACGACCACCAGTGATTCGTCGGGATCGGCTTGCCGTCCTGCGAGTGATCGATGAAGAGCGGCTCATCGAGCATCTTCTGCACGTTCTTGTCCACATCGGGCGGCGCCGAGGCGTAGGAGCCCTTGCCCACGGCGACGGGTTGCGCTCCTGCGGCCGGAGTTGCGGCGGCAGGGGCGTCGTCAGCAGAGGCGGGAAAAATTGAGAGCGCCCACGCAAGAAGGAGGGCCGGACAAAAAAGACGAAGAGCGTGTGTCATAGAGGGATCAGCGGATCTGGATTTAGGGTGCATTAAATTGCATTGCTGTTTGGTGCACAAGAAATACCTGTTGTGCGAAATGCTGGTGCGTACGCTCCAGCTTCACTGCCACGGCCATGAATTCCATCTACTATAACACGCAACACTCGCCCATCGGCGCTTTCGCCAGTTTCACTCTCGGAGCGCGAGGAGCCAAGGGCGGCCTGGCCATCGAACTGGGGAAGCCGGCGGATCAAAATGTGTTCATCGGACTGGAGGATGAGAAAGGTGGCACCTTTTCGTGCCTGCCGTTTTTTGATGCGGTTGTCGATGAGAGCACGCGGTTTGATGTCTCGGCGTCCGGAAAACGGAAGCGGTCGGTGCTGCGGGCCTTCAAGGACAAAGCCATCACGCGGACACTTTCGCCCCAGTGCGACACGTGGGAAGCGGGCGACCTTCGGTTCTCGATCTACAGTCCCGTTTGCCCGGCGCCAGAACCGAGCGCACCTCGGGTTCGCCAGATGATGGCTTATGTTCCCGCGCTGACCGTGGAGATGACCGTGGATAATCGGCGTGGCAACAAATCACGTCGCGCGT
>Ga0302267_10006625_pt1 | contig 11679 bp, 11 predicted proteins | sample III_Bog_E1_3_FD_194555 | JGI IMG/M metagenome (GOLD analysis project Ga0302267, IMG submission 194555) | Peat permafrost microbial communities from Stordalen Mire near Abisko, Sweden - III_Bog_E1_3 | ecosystem: Environmental > Terrestrial > Soil > Wetlands > Peat | place: Sweden: Abisko... | reverse complement strand
GGGCTGAGTCGCGCCTTTCCGGTTTCGACGGGCTCTGGTGCGTGCCGGCGAGCCCTTACCGAAACATGGATGGGGCGCTCCTCGCCATTCGCCACGCCCGGGAGAACGGCATTCCCTTCCTCGGGACCTGTGGCGGGTTCCAGCATGTCGTCATCGAATACGCTCGGAATGTGCTGGGGTGGGCTGATGCCGATCATGCCGAAACCTCGCCCGATGCGACTCGAGCGGTGATTGCACCTTTGGCTTGTGCCCTGGTGGAAGCCACGGGCGCCGTTCGGCTTTTCCCTGGCACGCGCATCGCCTTGGCCTACGGCGTGAATGAAACCATCGAGGGCTATCGCTGCCGCTACGGTCTGAATCCCGAGTTCCAGGCCGCGTTCGTGGCTGGCCCGCTGCGGGCGGCTGCGGATGACGTCACCGGCGATATCCGGGCCCTGGAATTGGAAGGCCATCCCTTTTTCGTGGCCACGCTGTTCCAGCCGGAACGTGCGGCCCTGAAGGGACACCTGGCGCCGCTGGTGGTTTCGTTCCTGGGGGCTTGCGCGAAGTAGCGACGCATTTCGCGAAGCTCAAGCCGGACCTGGCGGCCCGCTTTCCGGGATATGCCATGCTGCGCTGAAGCCCAGAATTCAGTTGGCCGTCACGCATGGGGAAAGGCTGGAGGCGCAGCAGGCGGCCATCTCGGACCTGCGCATCCCCAACCCCTCCACCCAGGTGCATCCCTGATCAAGGCCCTTCAGGAATTGGCCGGCAGAAAGTGACTTGGTGCCCAAGCCAATCGCTCCAGTCATGATTTCAATTCAGAACTCGCGGAACGGATGGCGGCGCCCATTCGCCGCAGCCCGGCCGGCTGGCATTCTCGGTGTCTTTAGTGGGCGCTGCGAGCAGCCTGCTCGATGACGTTCGCAACCGCGCGCGGCTGCGAGAAGAAGACCACATGGCTGCCTTTGATTTCCGTCACCTTGGCGCCGGCCCGTTGGTACATGGAGCGCTCGAGGTCCGGGTTTATCATCCGGTCCTGGGTCGCGACGATGCCATAGCTTGGCCTCGTCTTCCAGGCAGGCGCGGTGATTGGTGTCTCGAAGGTGCTAGCGTTGATCGGCACCTGAGAGATCGCCATGAATCGCGCCTCCGCGGGGGGCAGGTCGGCCGCAAAATCCGCCGGGAACTTCGCCTGATCGATCAGCAGATAGCCGTCCGCGGTCGGCGCGATGCTGTTCGCGGCTGGAGCGATGCTGCCCGCGAGCGGGCCGAGCTTCTCGCCCTCGTCCGGTACGAAGGCGGCGACATAGACCAGGCTCGCGACATGCGTATTGTTGCCGGCCTCGGTGATGATCGCGCCGCCATAGCTGTGGCCGACGAGCACGGCCGGACCGGACTGGCGGTCGAGGATGCGGTTGGTGGCGGCAACGTCATCCGCCAACGAAGTTTCCGGTTGTTGGACGATGCTGACGGTATAGCCGTCCTGGCGGAGGATATCGGCAACTGGCTTCCAGCCGGATCCGTCGGCGAAGGCGCCGTGCACGAGGACAACGTTGCGCACCGCCCCTGTCGCAGGAGCGGCGATTGCCGCGCTGCTCAGGGTGGCAATCGAAGCGGCGCTCAGCAGGGTACGAATGTAGGTCATGACAGGTCTCCTATGTCCGCAGGCTTGGCCGGCGGATTGGTTTGAAAGGGATGTTCCCGCGAGGCTGAGACGGACAGCGGCGCCATATGTGGCGGACCCTGTGCAACCGCCCGTGGCTCTTGCTTGGGCTTGATGAAGTATGGTCATGTCGTTTCCTTTGTTGATATCGCGATAGGGTTTATCGCGATATCGGCCTAGCTTAGGTGGCCTCCTCTGGCTTGTAAAGCGTTTTGTTTGTCGCGATATGAGATTTCGTGATAAACAATAAGCCTAACGCCTGGAGGCCGAACGTGATTACACTGCCCGAAGCTCTGCCACTGGACGCCCAGCTATGTTTCGCCATGTATTCGGCCAATATCGCGATCAACCGGGTCTACCGGCCGGTGCTCGACCACCTTGGCATCACGTATCCGCAATATCTGGTGCTGAGCGTGCTCTGGCAGCAGGACAGCCAGGCTATAGGCGCCATAGCCGATCGGCTTTCGCTCGAGTCGAGCACGATCACGCCACTTGTGAAGCGGCTCGAGGCGGCGGGCTTCCTGCAGCGTCAGCGCAATCCTGAGGACGAGCGACAGGTGATCGTAACCCTCTCTCCGAAGGGCAAATCGCTGCACCAGGACTCAAAGTGTCTGACCGAGACGCTGCTCGAGCGGTCTGGACTTCCTGTCGCGGACCTCGTCCGCCTCAATACCGAAATCAGGGCGCTCAGAGACACGCTGGTCAAGAACTCCCAGGAACCGGCGTGAGGTTGGCGGGGGCAAACCCTATAGAATCCCTAGCCATCACGATATCCCGCTAAAAGATTTTCCCGGTCGTTTCGGCACCTTTGGCGTCCGGAAGGCACCCGACAGTGAGGTTCGAAGTGCCCATGGTGGCCGGTGTCAGGCCGTGTCGCCGCGGGGGGAGTGGCGACTTGGCAGTCACACGGGAAAAGGCATGGGTTTTCCCAGGATTCAGCGAAATGGCGGCCCGGATGCGGGCTTTCGACTGGTCCAGCTCCGACCTGGGTCCGCCCGGGCAGTGGCCCACCGGAACAGCTTGCGTCTGCTGAAACTGGTGAACGCCTTGCTGGATTTTTCCCGGATCGAAGCAGGACGCTGCCAGGCCGTCTACCGGGCCACGGACCTCGCGGGCTTCACCGCTGAACTGGCCAGCCTGTTCCGGTCGGCGGTGGAAAAAGCGGGGCTCCGCCTGAAGGTCCGCTGCCCGCCGCTTCCCCTTGGGGCCTTGGGGCACTACCAACAACGGTGCAACCAGGGATCAAACCCCCCTCGCCGTGCCAATCAGACATTACTTTAAATGCCACAAGGTGAGACGTAGCAAGGGTGCGGGTTTGCGTGGTCTGGATCCAGCCAAGTTCAATTGATACACCCTTCAGTTCAACGAGGTCCTTCGGGAAGCCGCATGAAAACTGATTTTCCGCCTACTTGATCCCTGGTTGCGCCGTTGTTGGTAATACCCCATCTTGCCGAGGGCCTTGTCGAACGTTGCGAGCGGGAGATGACCGGCCTTCCGGGCCACCTCCAGAATGACACAATCCTCGAAGGTCGCTTTGGCTTTGGCCTGGAACAGGCCGAGCGCGGCGCGAGCCACCTCCGGATCCTCCAGCGCCAGGTCCTGGTTGTCGATTATCCGTATCAACGCCTCGACCAGTTGGGGCTTCTTGCGATCGTATACGGATTCCAAGACCCAGTAGGCCTCCACCAGAACCATGGTGGAGACCCATACCGGCCCATTGGCGCGGATGAAAGAAGCCGCTGTCACGCTTTGGACCGGGTCATCCCCCGTCAGGGCCCGAATCGGGACGTTGGTGTCAACGGACCGCATGTTTGGCCCTTGTTCTCGCCTTGATGCCGGCCCGGATTTCCGCGTCGGTCTTGGCCGGGGCATCGGACAGTTGCAGCGCCTTCCTGACATCGTCCAGGGAAAACCGTCCCGTCTTCTCGATGACCAATCGCCCGTCCAGGGTCTCCCAGTTGATGGTCTCTCCGGGTGCGAGGCCAAACTTCCGCATGACGGCCACTGGAATCGATACCTGCCACCCTTTCATTACAAGGGGAATCCATTAACCAGACAATGCAAGAATCAGGCTTGGTTCAGCGCCGGCTTCTGCCGGCGCCGACCCTGCCCAAACCCTGGAACCCGGGTGATGGCCTAGCCGGGCAACTAGACCGTTTCCCAGCCTTCCTTCTCCGCCGCGCGGTAGATCGCGTCAATCAGCAACTGATTCTTGTAGGAACTCTCCAGCGGGAACACCTCGGACTCCTCCCCGTTGACCGCCCGGGCGAAGGCTTCCACCTCCCGCCGGTACTGGCGGTTGTCACCGAACCGGAAGACCTGGGATTCGCCGTGGCTCTGACTGGTCAGTTCCACCTCTTCCGCGCCATATTTATTGGCGTTGAAGGGTGATTTTACCTCGATGAAGCCCTTGTCGCCATGGAACACCATGATCTGGCGGGCGGCGAGCTGGGTCGAGAGGTAGAAGCTCAGTTCAAAGTCGCCGAAGTCGGCCCGCACGGTGGAATAGACGTCGGTGCCGAAATCCGGATCCCGGTCCACTCGGGCCTGCACCCTCAGGGGTTCCTTGCCGGTGGCGAAGCGGGTGGTCACGGTGGGGTAGACGCCGATGTCGGGCAGGGCGCCGCCGCCGAGGCTGACCTGGTTGCGCATGTTGGCCGGGTCGCGGTTGAAGTAGGTGAAGGCGCCCTGGACCTGCTTCAGGCGGCCGATGGCCCCGTCGGCCAACAGCTGGCGCACTTTCTGCCACACCGGGGAGTAGACCACCATGTAGGCTTCGGAAACGAGCACCTTGTTGCGGTCCCGGGCTTTGATAAGTTCCGCGATCTGGTCCGCCTTCAGCGCGATCGGCTTCTCGCACAGCACATGCTTGCCGGCATTGGCGGCCTTGACCGTCCATTCCGCATGCTGGGCGGTGGGCAGCGGGATGTACACCGCGTCGATCTCGCTGGAGGCCAGCAGCTCCTCGTAGCTGCCGAAACTGTGCGGAATGCCGAAGCGGGCCGCCACCTGCCTGGCCTTGCCCAGGTCGCGGCTGGCGATGGCCGTCACCACGCTGTCCTTGGCGTCCAGGATGGCTGGAATGACCATCTCCTGGCCGATGTTGCCGGTCGATAAGATTCCCCAACGCAGCATGAGCACTCCCATTAATGTTTTCCTGATTGTAGCAGCGCCCCCCGGCGTCGCAGGTCGGCGCCGGGGTATTTGTTCGTGACTCAGACTGTTGTCTGGTTCACGGGGCGGAACTCCAGGACGGCTACTTCTTCGGCACACCGATCAGGGCGCTGGCGGTCTCTTCGTTGTTGCACGTGTCGCTGACCCGCACCAGCACGCGGCTGCCCTTGATCTTGTCCCGGGGCAGGAGGACGTTGAAGGTCTTCTCCTTGGTGTCGAACAGCCCATCCTCGGGCACCACCTGGAGCCAGGCATCGCCGTCCGCGGAAACGGCGGCGTCCCGGAGCAGGGAGGTCTCGTCCCGGGCCAGGAAGCGCACCCGGACGCCATCGCCCTCGGGCACGGCGGTCAGGGTCGAGATGACCGGGGGGGTGTGGTCGACGTTGAAGACGGAGGTCTTCCAGGAGGCGGTCAGGGCCCCGTTGAAGGGTTGACTGGCGGCGTCGGAGGCGGTGACTTCCAGGCGGTACCTGCCGTCGGGCACCACCAGGGTGTCGAAGGTGAAGAACTTCTCCTTCCAGGCGGTCTCCAGTTCCATGGGGGCGCCGGCCTCAGGCAGCAGTCGGATCCGGAACTGCAGTTGGTCCTGGTTGGGGTCGGTCACCTTGAACAGGAAGGCCTGGCCGCCCCGGCGGAAACTGTGCTTCTCGCTGCCCGAATAGGCCAGGGCGGGGATCAGTTTCTGGGTTTCCAGGGGCACCCGCTCGATGCCGATGTCGTCGGGCGGCGCGGTGCGGGTGACGACCAGTCCCGGCGGCAGGATGTCCACCCCCTCCCAGACCGGCGGCAGGTTGCGGTTGGCCCAGTGCACGGTCACGCTCTCCACCGCCGGGGTGGCGCCGCCCCGGGTGCTTGCGAGCTTCAGCCGGAACTGGGCGAACCGGGCCGGAGGCAGCGCCGGACGTTCGCCGCTGCGCAGCGGCGGGGTCCAGGGCGACCAGGTGCTGTCGGGGGTCTCAGTGGCGCCGGTGCGGGACTGCAGGGTCACGCTGGTGCCGGTGGGGGTGGCCGCCTCCAGGTAGGACCGGCCCCAGTCCGCCAGGGGGACACCCTTGAGGATGCGGCTGTCGATGGTGCCTTCGGTGGCCTGGGCCTCGTTGAGCAGGTGCAGTTCGGCCGGGTTGGAGCCCACCACCAGAAGGTCCGAGCCCGCGCGCAGGAAGCCGGTGGCCTGGGCGGTGCCCAGGTCGTCCATGGCGCTGAAGGGATTCAGGCCGCGGGCCGCCTCGGTCAGGGGGATGGAGAACAGCCGGGAGCGGTTGCCGGTCCCCACCAGCAACTGGCCGTTCCAGACCGTGAGGGCGAAGATCTGGCTCTGGTTGCTCTGCCAGAGGGTCTCCGGAACCCGTTCCTTGCCCAGGCGGATCACCGCGGATTTGGCGGTGGGCCCCGGTTCGGAGAGATAGCCCTCCCGGCGCTCCAGGGTGCCGGAACTCAGGCGGGCGCCCAGGCCCGACGTGGCGCCGGCGAAGAGCTGGCCATTTTCCACCGCCAGGGCGCGCACTTCTTCAAAGCCGGTGGCCATGAGGGTCTCCATCCGGTCCCCGGTGCGCACGCCGCTGTAATGGAGCAGCAGGCCCCGGCCATGGGTGCCCAGGTAGTAGCCGCCCTGGCCATCGGCGGCCATGCAGGTGAAGGCGGTCTCCTCGGGCACTTCCGCCAGTTTGCGGCTGGTGCCTTCCCGGGCCAGGATCAGGGTCGCCCCCCGGTCGCTTGCGCCGGCCACCACCAGATCATTGCCGTCCGCGGCAATCGCCCACACCAGCTTGGCGTCGATATCGGCGAACGGCTTCACCTCCCCGGCGGGGGTCACCCGGAACAACTTGCCCTCCCCGCTGGGAGCCACCACCAGATCCTGGCCCACTTTGGCCATGGCGAACACGATGCCGCCCTTGACCTGGGCCAGGGGCTTCATCTGCCCGGCGGTGTAATGGAACAGCTTGCCCTCGTTGCCCGCGCTGAGGAAAGCGCCGCTGGCCCCGTCGGAGACCGCGGCCCACACCACGCCTTCCGGCAGCTGGGCCACCCGGCGGACGTTCGGCCCCAGCCGCAGCCGGCCGTCGGCGTCGATGCGCACCCCCTTGAAGTCCGAAGTGATCCAGTCATTGAAGGTCGTGAAGGTTGCGGAAGGCTGTTCGGCCCGGACCAGACTTACGACGGAAAACAACGTCGCGCCCAGGATTCTCGTGGCAATTCTCATTGGCAATGACCCCTTTGGTTATTCACGACTTATTCGATGTTCAGATCAATACTGACCAGGCCGCGGGCTTCCCGATCCAGGGGCAGTACCCCACGGCTGATGATCTGACGCTGCAGGCGGTTGCCCGTGCCTTCGCCATCACTGTCCAGGAGGCTGCTGATGGTCGGCGGGACCCCTTCGATGCGGCTCCCCCGGAGCCCGGCGCCCGGCACGGCCTGCACCAGCAGCCCATAGACATGGTTGTTCTTCATGGCGCCGTTGAGGATGTGCACCATGTCGTTCAGGTTGTTCATTTCCACGGAACGTTCATCGGGGTCGGCGCTGATGAGGCTGAGCCCATCGCCCACCAGGAGGGTGGCTTTGCCCAGTTTGGCGCTGGGCGGCACGAACAGGTTGAAGGTCGTGGTCTCCCGGACGCCCTGGATGTTCTGCAGCGTGACCAGGACCGGGAGCGCTTCGCCCCGCTTCACCCGGGCCTTCAGGGTGCGCACCCCGGCGATGGCGGTGAGGTCCAGCCGTTCTTCAGCCTTGACGGTGAGGGAGATGCCCTCGATGACCGGGCGCTCGAACGGGTTCAGGGTCAGGAACTGGAGCACCGAGCCCAGGTACGAGGCCATGCGGTTGGCATTGAGGTCCGCCACCATGTTCTCGATCTCCAGGGCCGGATGGCCGGCCAGTTTGATGTTCCCCTGCAGGGAGAGGCTCTGCAGGCCTTCGCCCCGGACGTAGGAGGAGATGGTCTGGGCCAGCACCGTGGCGGCCAGGTTGGGAGTGATGATGGGCTGGTCCATGAGTTCGAACTTGAAATTCAGGAACCGCTTGCCGCTCAGGTTGAGGCCGATCCGCATGGGCACCATGTGGGCCTCGGCTCCCAGCAGGCCGGCCACCCCGGTGCTCCGGTCCAGGCGCAGGGCGCCGATGGGGGCCACCGGCGCGGCCAGCTTGAAGGAGGCCTGGTAGCTGGGCACGCAGGCCGCCACCGTGGCGGACCACAGGGGCAGGTCCAGTTCTCCCAGGTTGAACAGCTGATGGCCGAACAGCAGCACCCGCTTGCCGGTGACCTGGGTGATGGTGCCGGCGGCGGACATGATCATGTCGCCCTGGACCAGGTTGATGGCCGCCATGCCGCCGGGTTCCAGCGGGCTGGCCTCGCCGCCCCCGGCGGAAGCGCCCGCTTGCCCGGCGGAGAAGGCCACCGGCAGGCCCTCCCAGAAAGACCGGGCGGCGGGAGTCAGGGCGGTGCCGAACACCGGCATGGGGATCAACTGGCCGCCGCCGGCGGCGCCGGTGGCCTCGGGGCCGAGCAGTTCGGAAAGAGGGATCATCGAGCCGGTCAGGGCGGCCTTGAGGACGGCGGGGGGGCCCAGCTTGGGCAGGATCAGCGGGGTCCGGCTGGAAGGGGTTTCCGGAATGTCCTTGAGCTGGTCCACCATCTCGGCGATGGGGGTGATGCCGCCGATGGGCTCCTTCTCGAACGGGAAGCCGATGGCCAGGGCTCCCACCAGCTTGCCGTCGATGTAGCAGGGGGATCCGCTCATGCCCTGGAGGATGCCGGTCTGGGCCAAGGGGCCGCCACTGGCCCGGATCATGATGATGCTCTGCCCCGGCGCCAGATTCCGTTGGACCCCCAGGACTTCGAAATCGAAGCGCTCGATCTTGCCGCCCAGGAAGACGGTCCTGCCCTGGCCCTTCATGCCTGGCCGGATATCCTGCACCGGCATCGTGGCCGGTGTTTCGGCGGCCAGGAAGGCCGCGAGAAACAAGGGAAGGATTGTGCGGAAATAGTTGGGCATGCGCAGACTCGGTAAAAGGAAAGCCTAGCAGGGAGGGAAACCAAACAGGCAGAGAGGGTAACAGACACACATGGGGTGCGATCAGTTGGGCTGGGGTGCCCTATAAATTCCAATATTCTTTCTTTCCTCTTTTTACGACAGCCCCGAGGGGCCGGTGGCAGCTTGTTCAGGCCAATCCTGCTATCCTGTCCCGATGCGAATTCTGATCCTTGGCGACGTGGTGGGGGAGCCGGGGCGGAGGCTGGTCGAGGCCCACATCCCGGTGCTTCGGCGGGAACTTGCGCTGGATTTCATCGTGGTCAACGGGGAGAACGCGGCCCACGGGCACGGGATCACCGACCGTATCGCAAGGCAGTGGTTCGACGAACTGGGGATCGATGTGATCACCACCGGCAACCACGCCTTCGACGTGAAGGATATCGTCCCGTATTTCCAGAGCGAGCCGCGCCTGCTCCGGCCGGCCAACTTCCCTCCCGGAACCCCGGGCAACGGCTACGTCAAGCTGCATACTCCCGGGGGGCTGGAAGTCCTGGTGATCAACCTGATGGGGCGGGTCAACATGCCCCTGTGCGATGATCCGTTCCGCTGCGCCGACGCGGTCCTGGCCAAGGAGCGCGCGGACATCGTCATCGTCGACATGCACGCGGAAGCCACCAGCGAGGCCCAGGCCATGGGCTGGCACCTGGACGGGCGGGTGGCGGCGGTGCTGGGGACCCATACCCACGTCCCCACCTTGGATGCCAAGCTGCTGCCCGGGGGCACCGCCTACGTCACCGACATCGGCATGGTGGGTCCCTACGAGGGCGTCATCGGCATGAAGAAGGAAAACAGCCTCAGCCGGTTCCTGAAGGCCAAGGGGGACCGGTTCGAAGTGGCCGAAGGGGACCTTCAGCTGCACGGGATCCTGGTGGTCACCGAAGGCCGGAAGGCGATGTCCATCCAGCGTATCCTTAAGACCCTCCCCTGATTCCACGTCACCCCGCCCCGGTCTCCTCTTCCTGAACGGAATGCCGCCGTGCCCAAGCCCCTTGGTCATTTCAAGATCCTCGACCTGTCCCGCATCCTCGCGGGACCCTTCGCCACCCAGATGCTGGCGGATTTCGGCGCCGAGGTGCTCAAGGTGGAGCCGCCCACGGGCGACCCGACCCGGGGCTGGGGCCCGCCCTTCGAACAGGGGGGTGAGGGCGAAAGCGCCTATTTCCGGTGCGCCAACCGGGGCAAGCATTCGCTGAGGATGGATCTGCGCGATCCGGCCGACCGGGAGGCGCTGTTCGGCCTGATCCAGGCGGCCGATGTCCTAGTGGAGAATTTTCTGCCCGAAGCCGCGGAGGATCTGGGCCTGACCTGGGAACGCCTGCACGAGCGTTTCCCGAAGGTGATCGTGGCCTCCATCCGCGGGTTCGCCTCGGATGTGCCTGCCGGCCGGCGCCCCGGCTACGATTTCATCATCCAGGCGGAGAGCGGCTGGATGTCCATCACCGGAGAGCCCGATGGCCGACCCATGAAGGTCGGCGTGGCCCTGGCCGATGTCCTGGCGGCGCTGTACACCGCCAACGGGATCCAGGCCGCCCTGCTGCACCGGGAGCGCACGGGAGAGGCCCTGCACGTGGAGGTGCCTCTGATGGAGGCGGCGCTGGCCGGGCTGGTGAACGTGGGCGCAGGGGTGCTCATGACCGGAACCAGCCCGGAACGGATGGGCAACGCCCACCCCCAGATCGTTCCCTACCAGACCTTTCCCTGCAGCGACGGGGAGACCGCCATCGGCGTGGGCAGCGACCGCCAGTTCGAAGTTCTGGCCCTGTGGGCCGGCATCGACCTGGAGCGGGAACCCGGCTGGCGGACCAATCGGGGTCGGGTGCTGGACCGGGTCCGGCTGGTGGAGGTCCTGGACCGGCATTTCCGGAAGCGCACAGTGGAGGAGACCACCCGGTTCTGCGAGGCCCACGCCATTCCCGCCAGCAAGGTCCGCACCGTGGACGATGTCCTGTTCGGCCAGACCGGCCAGAGCCACCGGCTGATCCAGACGCTCTACGACGAGACCGCCGGGCAGATGGTGCCGGTGCTGGCTTCGCCGGTGCTGTTCAACGATGAGCGGGCCTGCAGCCAGCTGCCTCCCGCCCGGTGGCCGCGATGATCCGCCGGGGCGGCGGCAACCTGGTTCCGCTCAGCGCCCTGGGCCGGACCCCCGACCGCGCCGCCCAGGCCGAAGCCCGGGTCGAGGCGCGGTTGAAGCGAGCCTGGCTGCTGGTAGTGGGCCCCACCCTGGTGCACCAGACCCGTCTGCTCCGGGCCCACCGCGGCATCCTGGTGGTGGGCTGCTGGCACGCGGAGGTCATCCCGAGCCTCAGGCTCTCGGCCGAAGCCACCTGGCCCCAGCTTCAGGCCCGTCTCGACCGGTTGTGGAAGCTCAAGTTCGTGCGCATGGAGATCGTTCCCTGCGACCCGCCGGAGCCGGAACCAGTGCCTGCGTCCCGGGGGGTGGCCGACCCCTTGAAGGAAGTTCTCAACCTTTTGCGTCAGCAAAGCAAAGGGGAGTGGACCTCGGGAGCGGATTGAGGTATGCTTCAATCTTCGTCGGGGCGTGGCTCAGCCTGGTAGAGCGCTCGGTTCGGGACCGAGAGGTAGGAAGTTCGAATCTTCTCGCCCCGACCAATACAGTAAAGGGAGCACCCGCCAAAGGTGCTCCCTTTCGTTTGTCGGGGGAAAGATTCGGACTTCCGATCGGCAGTGGCGCGCAGGTAGCCCAAGTGGAGCACGCACCGCGTGCGGAGCGGTCCGCCGCAGGCGGATGGGCGTGCGCAGCCAATGCCGCGGGGTGAGCCTGCGAACCGAAGTTCGAATCTTCTCGCCCCGACCAATACAGAAAA
>Ga0302267_10006621_pt1 | contig 11686 bp, 11 predicted proteins | sample III_Bog_E1_3_FD_194555 | JGI IMG/M metagenome (GOLD analysis project Ga0302267, IMG submission 194555) | Peat permafrost microbial communities from Stordalen Mire near Abisko, Sweden - III_Bog_E1_3 | ecosystem: Environmental > Terrestrial > Soil > Wetlands > Peat | place: Sweden: Abisko... | reverse complement strand
CGGTCCGGCGCCTCTGGTAACATGAAGGTCCAGATCCTGTTAAAAAGTTGTTTACAAGAACGGAAGTTGTAAGACAATCATTCCACCCAGCCCAAAGGAGACCGGTGATGCTCGACCTTCACTCGGCCGCAAACAAGACCCCCGTGACCCGTGTTGAAGCGGTGTATGCGGGCCTCTTCGAAGCCATTTCCCGGGGCGATTTCACCGACGCCGGGCGTCTGCCCACCGAGACCGATCTGGCTCAAAGCTACGGCGTGTCCCGGCCCACGGTGCGGGAGGCGCTGTCCCAGTTGCGCCAGGACGGCGTCATCACCTCCCGGCGTGGCGCCGGGAGTTTCGTGCTGCGCCGGCCCGACCGCAACATCCCGCACTTCACGCCCATTTCCAGCATCGCCGACATCCAGCGCTGCTTCGTCTTCCGCATTGCCATGGAATCAGCCGCTGCCGGCCTGGCCGCCGAACTCAGGACCCAGAAGAACCTGGACGAGATGCGCCAGGCCCTGGACCGCCTGGGTTCCATTCTGGAACACGAAACGGCCGTGGAGGAGGATCTCCTGTTCCACCTGGCGATCATGCGGGCCTCCCAGAATCCCTACTTCGTCACAACCTTCGAAATGATCACCGAGCAGGTGCGGGTAGCCGTCAAGCTGACCCGCAGCCTTTCCCTGGGCAAGAGCCGCGCCCGGCGGGAGGGTGTCCAGAACGAGCATCTGGAGATTCTCGCCGCCATCGAGCGGGGATCCTCGGTGGAAGCTGCCGAGGCTGTCCATGTGCACCTCGGCAACTCCCGCAACCGCCTCTTTGAAGGGCCACTCTTCTAGCCAGTCCCCGTTTCCGGCACCGGAAGCGGTCGTTCCCGCAACGTTTTCGTCCCGGAAGGGAAATCACAGCATTGGGTCCGGTTGATCCGCCATCGCGGCGCCTCGGCCGGGGAGAAGTGAACCTCAAAATCCACGGAAGGTCGGTCCCATGAACGTCCAGATCCCCACCGTCGCGGTCGACGCCAGGCGCACAAAGACCCGCTGGTTGATCCTCACCCTGCTTTTCATCATTACCACCATCAACTACGCAGATCGTCAGACCCTTTCCTTTGCGGCACCGTTCATCGCCAAGGATTTCCACCTCAGTGTCATGAAGCTTGGCTACACCATGTCCGCCTTCTCCTGGTCCTACGTCCTGGTGCAGATTCCCGGCGGATGGCTGCTCGACCATTTCGGCTCGAAAAAGGTCTATTTCTGGAGCCTGGCCTTCTGGTCCCTCTTCACCGGCATCACCGCCTACGTGGGGTTGTTCCCGATCGGGATCATCTTCCCGCTGCTGTTCGCATTCCGGCTCATGCTGGGCGTCGCGGAAGGCCCATCGTTCCCCGCCAATAGCCGGATCGTCGCGGCCTGGTTCCCCACCAAGGAAAGGGGCCTCGCCTCGGCGATCTTCAACTCGGCCCAATATTTTGCCCAGGTGCTGTTCGCACCGATCATGGGCATCGTCGTCACGACCCTGGGCTGGAAACATGTCTTCACAATGATGGGCGGCGTCGGGTTGCTGTTCGCGGTGGTGATCCTGAAGGTTCTCCACGCGCCCAAAGATCATCCTGGCACCAACCAGGCGGAGCTGGACTACCTGGAACAGGGCGGCGCGCTGGTGGACCTTGATCAGGGCGGGACCGGGCCGGTCAAAGGCAGTACCCTGGGCTACGTGAAACAGCTTCTCTCCAACCGCATGATGCTGGGGATCTATATCGGGCAGTATTGCATCACCACCATCACCTGGTTTTTTCTCACCTGGTTCCCCATCTATCTGATCAAGGCGCGGGGCATGTCGGTCCTGAAGGTCGGTTTCGTGGCGGTCCTGCCGGCCCTTGGCGGCTTCGCCGGCGGTATCCTGGGCGGAATAATTTCAGATGCTCTGCTGAGGAAGGGATACAGCCTCACCGCTGCGCGCAAGATCCCCATCGTGGGCGGCATGCTGCTTTCCACGATCATTGTCGCCTGCAACTATACCAACGTGAATTGGATCGTCGTGGTCTTCCTGACGATGGCCTTCTTCGGGAAGGGCATCGGCGCTTTGGGCTGGGCTGTCGTTTCGGATACCGCGGCCAAGGAAATCGCCGGACTGAGTGGCGGACTCTTCAACACTTTCGGCAACACGGCCGGAATCGTCACACCCATCGCCATTGCCTGGATTCTCCAGAAAACCAACTCCTTCAATGGTGCCTTGATCTTTGTCGGGCTGAATGCCATCGGCGCGATTCTCAGCTACTTGTTGATCGTTCCCAAAATCCAGAGGTTCGAACTTAAGCAAGTCTGACTTCCTCCACCAACACCTCTTTTAGCAGGAGGTTGCCTTGAGCAATCCGATTCGTGAAAACCCTGTGCTCCATGCGCCGGTGGTGACCGAGATGAAGGTCATCCCCGTCGCCGGCCACGACAGCATGCTGCTCAACTTGAGCGGGGCCCATAGCCCCTTCTTCACCCGCAACCTCGTGCTTCTGAAGGACAATTCCGGCCGCACTGGGGTATCTGAAGTTCCGGGCGGCGAGCGCATCCGCAAGACTCTGGAAGAGGCGAAGCCACTGGTGGTCGGCCAGGCCATCGGCAACTACAACGCCATCCTTAATGCCATCCGCGGAACGTTCTCCGGCCGCGATGCGGGCGGCCGCGGCCTCCAGACCTTCGATCTGCGGGTGGCCATCCATACGGTCACGGCTGTGGAAGCGGCCCTCCTGGACCTCCTGGGTCAGTTCCTGGAGGTGCCGGTGGCGGCCCTCCTTGGCACCGGCCAGCAGCGGGACGCGGTGGAGATGCTGGGCTACCTCTTTTACGTGGGGGACCGGAAACGGACCGACAGCGACTACCTGAGCGCACCCGAGGCCCAGGACGATTGGCATCGCCTCCGCCACGAGGCGGCCATGACGCCCGAGGCCATCGTCCGACTGGCCGAGGCCGCCAAGGCCCGGTACGGGTTCAATGATTTCAAGCTGAAGGGCGGAGTCCTACCCGGGGCCCAGGAAATCGAGGCCATCAAGGCCCTGGCGGAGCGCTTTCCCGAAGCGCGCATCACCATCGATCCCAACGGCGCCTGGTCGCTCCAGGAAGCCATCGGCCTTTGCCGCGGCATGCATGGAATCCTGGCGTATGCGGAAGATCCCTGCGGAGCCGAGGATGGCTACTCCGGCCGGGAGGTGATGGCCGAATTCAAGCTGGCCACGGGGCTCCCCACCGCAACCAACATGATCTGCACCGACTGGAGGCAGATGGGCCATTCCATTCAGTTGCACTCGGTGGACATTCCCCTGGCGGATCCCCATTTCTGGACCATGCAGGGCTCGGTCCGGGTAGCGCAGCTCTGCAACGAGTGGGGGCTGACCTGGGGTTCCCATTCCAACAACCACTTCGACATTTCCCTGGCCATGATCACCCATGTGGCGGCCGCAGCCCCCGGCAAGACGACCGCCATCGATACCCACTGGGTCTGGCAGGAAGGGCAGGAACGTCTGACCACCGACCCGTTCCGGATCAAGGGCGGCCTGGTGGCCGTGCCGGAGCGGCCCGGCCTTGGGGTGGAACCGGACCTGGCGCAGATCGAGAAGGCCAATCGGCTCTATCAGAAAGTCGGGCTGGAGGGCAGGGATGATTCCAGCGGAATGCAATACTTGCTTCCCGGGTGGCAGTTCGACCCCAAGCGTCCCTGCCTGGTGCGCTGACTCCGCGTGCGCGCATGGCGCTGCCTTCCGGCAGGCGTCTTCAAGATGCAGTACCGGGGTTTCCCCGGTTTTTCAGATCGGAGTTCCCAGTGAACACAGATTTCATCCGAGGGGTCGTGCCGCCCCTGGTAACGCCGGTGGACGGCGAGGACCGCATCATTGAGCCATCCTTCAGGCGGATCATCAGACATGTGCTGGATGGGGGCGTGCACGGGGTGTTTGCCCTGGGCAGCACCGGCGAATTCTTCGGCCTGGATGAAGATCAGCAGAAGCTGGCCATCGAGATCGCGGTGGATGAGGTGGGCGGCCGAGTGCCGGTCTACGCGGGGGTGGGGGCGGTCACGACCCGGGAATGCATCCGGGCGGCTAAACGGGCCGAGGCCGCCGGGGCCCAGGCCATCACAGTGCTGCCGCCGCCCCTGCTCACCCCCAGTGAGGATGAGCTATTCGGTCATTTTCGGGCCATCGCCGAGGCGACCGCCCTCCCGGTGCTGATCTACAACAATCCCGACCGGATCCGGATCAACGTCGGCGCCAACCTGGTGGAACGCCTGGCCCAACTCCCCACCGTCGTCGGCGCCAAGGACAGCAGCGGCGACATGACCCAGACCGGCGAATACATCCGCCGGACCCGGGGCACCGGCTTCAAGGTCATGGCCGGCCGGGACACCATGGTGCTGGCCACGCTGGTCTATGGCGGCGTGGGCTGCGTGGCCACCACCGCCAACATCGCCCCGGCCCTGGTGGTGAAGATCTACGACCGGTACCTGGCCGGGGATCTCAAAGGCGCCCTGGAGGCCCAGTACGAACTGGCCCCCCTGCGCCTGGCCTTCAACCTCGGCAGCTGGCCCGTGGTGACCAAGGACGCCTTGAACTTGTTGGGGTTTGCCGCGGGCGCCCCCATCCTCCCCAATACCAGCTGCTCCGGACCGGCCCAGGAGAAGCTCAAGCGGGTCCTGGCGGATCTGGGCCTGCTGCGCTAGCGGATAGTCATCATTCACGACGAAGGAGTGCACTATGAAAATCGGATTCATCGGACTGGGGATCATGGGCAAGCCCATGAGCCTGAACCTGATCAAAGCAGGCTATGACCTGGTGGTGTTGGACCGGAACCAAGCCGCCATGGCGGAGTTGGTCGCGGCCGGCGCCAAGGCCGTGACGACTCCCAAGGAGGTGGCGGAGCGGAGCGAGATCGTCATCACCATGCTGCCCAATTCCCCCCAGGTGCAGGAAGTGGTCCTGGGCGAGCAGGGCATCCTGGAGGGCGCCCGGGAGGGCCTGGTGCTGATCGACATGAGTTCCATCGCCCCCCTGGTGAGCCGGGAATTGGCCGGCAGACTCGCCGCCAAGGGCGTGGGCATGCTGGATGCGCCGGTGAGCGGCGGCCAGCCCAAGGCCATCGACGGGACCCTCTCAGTCATGGTCGGCGGTCCCCAGGAGTTGTTCGACAGCTGCTATGAGGTGATGAAGGCCATGGCCGGCTCAGTGGTGCGCACCGGAACCATCGGGGCCGGCAACGTCACCAAGCTCGCCAACCAGGTCATCGTCGCCCTCAACATCGCGGCCATGTCCGAGGCCCTGGTCCTGGCCACCAAGGCAGGAGTGGAGCCCGAACTGGTCTGGCAGGCGATCCGGGGCGGACTGGCCGGCAGCACCGTCCTGGACGCCAAGGCGCCCCTGGTCCTGGACCGGAAGTTCGCGCCCGGGTTCCGGATCAATCTCCATATCAAGGACCTGGCCAATGTCCTGGAGACATCCCACGAACTGGGCGTTTCCATGCCGCTCACCGCTTCGGTCATGGAAATGATGCAGGCGCTCAAGGCCGACGGCCAGGGCGATGCGGACCACTGCAGCCTGGTGCGCTACTACGAAAAGATGGCCAAGACCGAAGTGCGCCGGTAGCGGGGGGGGCATGCGTATCCTGGTGGCTCCGGATTCCTTCAAGGGCAGTCTTTCGGCCATGGAGGTGGCCCGGGCCATGGAACGGGGCGTCCTTTCGGTCCTGCCCGATGCCACGGTGATCAAGATCCCCGTCGCCGATGGCGGCGAGGGCACGGTGGAGACCCTGGTTGAAGCCACCGGCGGCCGGATCCAGCACGCGACCGTGGCGGATCCCCTGGGCCGGCCGGTGACGGCCATCTGGGGCATCCTGGGCGACGGTGCCACGGCGGTGATCGAAATGGCCACGGCCTCCGGCCTGCCCCTGGTCTCCAAGCAGGAGCGGAACCCCCTGACGGCGACCAGTTACGGCACCGGTCAGCTGCTCAAGGCGGCCCTGGACCAGGGTCTGCGCCGGATCATCATCGGCCTTGGCGGCAGCGCCACCAACGACGGTGGGGCCGGCCTGGCCCAGGCCCTGGGGGCCCGGTTCCAGGATGGAGCGGGAGAGGCGTTGCCCCTGGGCGCCGCGGCTCTGGCCCATCTGACCGCCATCGACCTGGATGGCCTGGATCCCCGCTTGGCCCAGAGCTCCATCCTGGTAGCCTGCGACGTGGACAATCCGCTGTGCGGGCCCCGGGGTGCCTCGGCCGTCTTTGGCCCCCAGAAGGGGGCCACCCCGGCCATGGTGCAGGAACTGGACCGCGCCCTGGCGACCTTCGCCGGGATCGCCGCCCGGACCACCGGCAAAGACATCGCAAGGCAGCCCGGAGCCGGAGCGGCGGGAGGATTGGGGGCCGGGCTGCTGTTCTTCACAGACGCCCGGCTCCAGCCGGGGGTCGAGATCGTCCTGGCCGCCCTGTCCTTCCAGGAACGGATGCAAGGCGTGGATCTTGTCATCACCGGCGAAGGGTGCACCGATGCCCAGACCGTCATGGGCAAGGCACCCATGGGGGTGGCCAAGGCCGCGGCGCCCTTCAAGGTTCCCGTGGTCTGTCTTTCGGGAGGGCTGAGGCCCGGCCACGAAGCTCTCCTGGAACATGGGGTCACGGCCCTCATGAGCATCGTCCCGGGCCCCATGCCGCTGGCGGTGTGCCTGGCCGAAGCCGGCCGGCTGGTCCAGGAGGCCTCGGCCAGGCTCATCCGGTTGCTCCTGGCGGGGCAAACCCTGGGCCCCATGGCGGCCGGCCAAGCCAGTTCGACCAGCTTCCCACGATCCAGACGTTAACGATTCGCAAAGGAGAAGGACATGACTCTGCCAGGCAATGTTCCGATCGGTGGGCCGCTCTATATCAAGGTGCATGAGAGTGATAATGTTGCAATCATTGTCAACGACAACGGATTGCCGGCTGGCACCCGGTTTTCCTGCGGGCTGGCCCTGACCGAGCACGTGCCCCAAGGCCACAAGGTGGCCCTGACCGATCTGGCCCAGGGCGCTCCGATCCTGCGCTATGGCGAGACCATCGGCTATGCCCTCAAGGACCTGCCCCAAGGCAGCTGGATCGATGAGACCCTCGTCCGGCAGCCTGAAGCCCCGGCCCTGGAGACCCTGCCCCTGGCCACCCGGGTGCCGGCGCCCCTGCCTCCCCTGGAAGGCCAGACCTTCCAGGGCTACCGCAACGCCGATGGCTCCGCCGGCACCAAGAACGTCCTGGCCATCACCACCAGCGTGCAGTGCGTTGCCGGCGTGGTCGACCACGTGGTCAACCGGATCAAGTCAGAGCTGCTGCCGAAATTCCCGAACGTCGATGCTGTGGTGGGGCTCAACCACCTCTATGGCTGCGGCGTGGCGATCAATGCCCCGGCGGCCATCGTGCCGATCCGGACCCTGCACAACCTCATGCTCAATCCCAATTTCGGCAATGCGGTGATGATCATCAGCCTGGGCTGCGAAAAGCTGACCCCGGAACGCCTGCTTCAGGAAGGCGGGGACCCGATCACGGTGGCAGGGGATGATATCGTGTGCCTACAGGACGAGAAATTCGTCGGCTTTGGGTCCATGGTCGCCACTATCATGCAATTGGCCGAAAAGCACCTCGCCGCGCTCAACCGGCGACAGCGGGAAACCTGCCCCGCCTCGGATCTGGTGGTAGGCATGCAGTGCGGCGGCAGCGACGCCTTCTCCGGCGTCACCGCCAACCCGGCCCTGGGCTTCGCCTCGGACCTGCTGGTCCGGGCCGGCGCCACCGTGATGTTCTCGGAAGTAACCGAAGTGCGGGATGCGATCCACCTCCTGACCCCGCGCGCCGCCAGCGAAGCCGTGGGCCGTGCGCTGCTCCGGGAAATGGCCTGGTATGACTCCTACCTCGCCCAGGGCGGAACCGACCGCTCCGCCAATCCCTCCCCAGGCAACAAGCGGGGCGGGCTGGCCAACGTGGTGGAAAAAGCCCTGGGCTCCATCGCCAAATCCGGCACCAGCGCCATCACCGGGGTTCTGGCGGCGGGGGAGAAAGTGCGGCAGAAGGGCCTGATCTTCGCCGCCACTCCGGCCAGTGATTTTGTCTGCGGCACCCAGCAACTGGCTTCGGGCATGACGCTCCAGGTGTTCACGACCGGTCGGGGCACCCCCTATGGTCTGGCCGCCGCCCCCGTGATCAAAGTGGCCACCCACTCCGATCTGGCGGCTCGTTGGCACGACTTGATGGATGTCGATGCCGGCCGCATCGCCACCGGCAACGCCACCATCGAGGAGGTGGGCTGGGAGATCTTCCACCTGATCCTGGACGTGGCGAGCGGCCGCAAACAGACCTGGTCCGATCGCTGGGGCCTCCACAACGCCCTGGCCATCTTCAACCCGGCCCCCATCACCTAGGAGCCTGATAAGCTCATCAGGGTCAGCGTCCACCCACCTTGGAGCTTCCCCATGAAAATGCGCTCACTTGGAAAAACTGCCCTCGAAATAGCCCCCCTGGTTTTCGGCGGCAACGTCTTCGGCTGGACGGCCGACCCGAAGACCAGCTTCGACCTGTTGGACGGTTTCGTGGACGCCGGCTTCAACGCCATCGACACCGCCGACGTCTATTCGAAATGGGTTCCGGGCAACCAGGGCGGGGAATCCGAAACCATCATCGGCCAGTGGCTGAAGGCCAACCCGGCCAAGCGGGAGAAGGTCCTGATCTTCACCAAGGTGGGCGGCGACCTCGGCCAGGGCCGCAAGGGCCTCTCGGAGCGCTGGATCATCCAGGCCGCGGAGGATTCCCTGCACCGGCTCCAGACCGACCGGATCGATCTCTACCAATCCCACTGGCCCGACCCTGACGCCGCCTACGGGGAAACCCTGGGCGCCTACCAGAAGCTGCTGAAGGCCGGCAAGATCCGCGCCGTGGGCTGCTCCAATCTGAGCGCCCCCCAGCTGCAGGAGGCCCTGGCCGTCGCCAAGGACCTTGGCCTGCCCCGCTACGAGACCCTCCAGCCGGAATACAACCTCTATGACCGGGGCGGGTTCGACGGCCCCTTGCGCGACCTCGCCATCCGCGAGGGTCTGGGCGTCATCACTTACTACAGCCTCGCCTCCGGATTCCTCTCCGGCAAATACCGCGGACAGGACGATCTGGCCAAGAGCCCCCGGGGCAAGGGCATCGCCAAGTACCTGACCCCCCGTGGCGACCGGATCCTCAAGGCCCTGGACCAGGTGGCGGCCAGGACCGGCGCCAAGCAGGCCGAGGTCGCCCTGGCCTGGCTCATCGCCCGGGAAGGGGTGACCGCCCCCATCGTCAGCGCCACCAGCCTTCCGCAGTTGGCCAGCCTGGTCCGGGCGGCCGGCCTCGCCCTTTCGGCCGAAGAGGTGGCGCTGCTCGACCAGGCCAGCGCCTGACCAGCCCAGCCGGGGTTGCCGGCTCCGGATAGCGGAATTAACCTTGAAACGGCTATGAATCCTTGGCGATGCCGCCACCCGGGGCCCGTTGCAGCAGATCGCCGCGGACCCGGGTCTTCAAAAATCGGCCTCCTCGAGGTCATCAGGCCTTGGGCTGCCACATTTCCAGCAATCCGTGACCACCGTGAACAGATCCTCACCCCGGACTTCCGCCGGGATCGCCGCGGACTCCAGCAACCCGCGCACCCAATGGGCCTCGGAATGATGCTGGGCCACGAAGACCTTGATCATGGGGTTCCTGGATGATGCCGTTCGGCCAAAGGGTGCTCCTTCGAAACATCCATTATTAAATTTACTATTCATTTTTATTCGCGCCAATAAAGTTCTGAAATTCCAGGTTTGACAAATGTGATCGTGAAGGTATTAATACTATTATCATCACCTTTCATCGAGACCCCATGCTCCAGATCGCCCGTCATACGGATTACGCTGCCCGCATCGTGCTGCACCTGGCCTGCCTGGGCGAAGGGGCCCAGGCCTCCATCGCCGAGATCGCCGAACAGCGGATGCTGCCGGCCTTCTTCGTCCGCCGGCTGATCGGGAAACTGGTGCAGGGCGGAATCCTGGTCACCAGCCGGGGCGCGGCCGGCGGCATCCGCCTGGCCCGGCCGGCGGCGGAAATCACCCTGTTGGACCTGGTCCAGGTGATGGAGGGCCCCATCGCCTTGAACCACTGCCTGGACAGCGACCACACCTGCCCCTTCGCCACCACCTGCCCGGTCCAGTCGGTCTGGACCGATGCCGCCCGAGCCATGGAATCGGTCCTGGCCGCCGCCCGCTTCGACACCCTGGCCACCGGCACCGCCGGGCACCAGCTCGCCCATCAACAGATCCTGAAGCCCACCCACTGAAGTCCCACGCGGCCGCCCAAGGCCGCCCCCCCAACCACGAGTGCAGGGAGATCCTATGGACGTCCTTAATCTCTCGCGCCTGCAATTCGCCGTCGCGACCTACTTCCACTTTCTGTTCGTCCCGCTCACGCTGGGCCTGTCCATGCTGGTCGCCATCATGGAGACGATCTACGTGCGGGGCGGCGATCCGGACTACAAGCGCATGGCCCAGTTCTGGGGCAAGCTCTTCCTCATCAACTTCGCCATCGGCATCGTCACCGGCCTCACCCTGGAGTTCCAGTTCGGCACCAACTGGAGCCGCTACTCCGCCTATGTGGGCGATATCTTCGGTTCCCTGCTGGCGATCGAGGCCACGGTGGCGTTCTTCCTGGAGTCCACCTTCATCGCGGTGTGGGTGTTCGGCTGGAAGAAACTCTCGCCCAGGGCCCACCGCAGGGTCATCTGGCTGGTGGCCATCGCCTCCAACCTCAGCGCTTTCTGGATCCTGGTGGCCAACGCCTGGATGCAGCATCCCACCGGCTTCGTGCTCCGCCATGGCCGGGCTGAACTGTCCAGCTTCGTGGCGGTGATCACCCAGCGGTTCGCCATCCTGGAATTCGTCCACACCCTGGGCGGCGCCTACATCCTAGCGGGCACCTTCGTGCTGGGCATCTCCGCCTGGCATCTGCTCCGCCGGCATGAAGAGGCCTTCTTCAAGAAGTCGTTCCGGGTCGCCGCCGCCTGGACCCTGGTGTTCACCCTGTTCGAGATCGGCCAGGGCCACATGAACGCCGAGATCCTGCAAAGCGCCCAGCCGGCCAAACTCGCCGCCATGGAGGCCCACTGGGACACCAGCCGGCAGGCGCCCATGCACCTGCTGGCCTGGCCCGACGCCGCCAACGCACACAACAGCGTGCAGACTCTCACCGTGCCGGGGGCCCTCAGTCTGATGGCCGGCTATTCCCTGGATACCGAGGTGAAGGGGCTCAAGGCCTTTCCCGTCGACCAGCGGCCACCGGTGCTGCCGGTGTTCCTGTCGTTCCGGGCGATGGTGGGCCTGGGCTTCCTGTTCCTGATGGTGGCGCTCTATGCCTTCCTCAAGCGGGACACCATCGAGGAGCATCCAGGGTTCCTGAAGCTCCTGCCCTGGCTCATTCCCCTGCCCTACCTGGCCAACACCCTGGGCTGGACCATCGCCGAACTGGGCCGGCAGCCCTGGATCGTCTACGGGATCATGCGGACCCGGGACGCGGTCTCGCCCATCGCCACGATCCAGGTGGCGACCTCCCTGGTGGCGTTCGTCCTGGTCTATGCCCTGCTGGGCGCCGCCGACTTCTATCTGCTCTGCAAGTTCGCCCGCAAGGGCCCCGAATCCCTGAACGCTCGTTGAGGAGGCGATCA
>Ga0302267_10006605_pt1 | contig 11710 bp, 12 predicted proteins | sample III_Bog_E1_3_FD_194555 | JGI IMG/M metagenome (GOLD analysis project Ga0302267, IMG submission 194555) | Peat permafrost microbial communities from Stordalen Mire near Abisko, Sweden - III_Bog_E1_3 | ecosystem: Environmental > Terrestrial > Soil > Wetlands > Peat | place: Sweden: Abisko... | reverse complement strand
GGCCTGGCTGTTCCTGGTCCCTCTCGTACTCCTGCTGCCGTCGCGCAGCCTGGCCAACTACCTGACCGACTTCGTGCCCGCCGCCCTGGTGGCCGCGGTCAGTGTGCACGCCGTGCGGCAGCGCTCCACCACCGGGACCTTCTCGCTCGTGGGCGACGGCACCTCCCGCCGACGGCTCGGCGTCGTGGCCGTCACCGTGCCGGCGGTGGCGGCCGTCGGCCTGGTGGGTGTGGCCATGACCTCCGCCCCCCTGCAGCTCTCCGTGGACAGCGTGTCGGTGGGCGGGGTGGCCACCCTGTACGGAGGGCAGCACATCCAACGGGTCGTCGTGACCGTCGACAACACCTCCGGCTCGGCCCTGACACCCCACTTCATGGTGAACTCGGGGGGCGGTCACCCGGAGGGTTTCTGGCTGGCCAGCCCGGTGCACGGTGAGGTGCCGGTCGCCCCCGGGGCCACCACCGAGTTCGCCCTGCGGCCGGCCAGCTACTTCGCCGCACCGCCCCACGGTCAGTGGTGGTTGGTGGCGGCGTACACCACGTCGCCCAACGCCCTGTCTACGTCGTCGCTCCAGTACTGGCGAACGGGCTCGACGGGTCCGTGACCCGCCGATCGGTGCGGCGGGACCGGCGGACGGTCAACAGTACGGCCACCCCGACCAGATAGATCACCAGGAGGACGAAGAACGAGCTCCCGGCCAGCAGGGTCCACCCGTGTTCGTGGAGCTCGTGGGTCCCTCCGGACGGCACGTGCTGGAGGGGTGCCCGCCACAGCACGAGCGCGCCGGCCGCGGCCCATGCCCAGCCACCGGCCGGGCGGTCGGGAGCGCACGCCAGCCACACGAGGATGGGGACCGCCCACACCAGGTGGTGCTCCCAGGTGATGGGGGAGACGAGCATGCCCGTGGTGGCGCAGACCAGGATGCCGAGGAACGGCGACGACTGCGACCAGGCCCACCGGGCGAGGGCGATGCCCCCCACCAGCACGACGGCGCCCAGGACGTCGACCACGAGCGCGGAGACCTGGCGATGGACCAGGCGGTCGACGGCACCCTGGATGCTCTGGTTGAGGATGAACGACGGATTGCCGACCCGGGAGGAGTCGGTGGCGTACCGGGTCCAGTAGGCCCACGAGACCGAGGGGTCGACGGCGGTGGCCAGCAGCGAACACGCCACGAAGGTGGCGAGGGCCGTCCAGGCCGCCCGCACCTGACGGGTCAGGAACAGGTAGGGGACGAAGACCAGCGGGACGAGTTTGACGGCCGCGGTGACCCCGAGGAGCACGCCCCTCGGCAGGGTCCGCCCCCGGAACGTCCACGTGCACGTCAGGTCGGCCAGGATCAGCACACAGAGCACGAGGTTGATCTGACCGAAGTAGAAGTTCAGGCGGACCGGGTCGAGGTGCACCGCCGGACCGAGGAGCACGAGCGACCACAGCTGCAGGCGGGTCCGGTCGAGGCCCGGACGCACGGCACGCAACGACAGGGCGATGATGCTGAACAGGCTCGCCACGTTGACGAGTGCCCACACCGCCTGGGCCGGCTGGCGGGAGAGCTGGGCGAGGGGCCAGAACCCGAGGGCGGCGACGGGCGGGTAGGTGAACGGCAGGAACGGCCGATAGGGAAGTCCGACGTGGTACAGCTGACCGTCGACCAGGTGGTGGGCGCCGAGGACGTAGACGGCGAAGTCGAGCTGCACCGCGTCCCACGTGTCGGACCAGATCGAGGCGATCGTCCAGGCCAGTGAGGCCGCCCCGAGGACGGCCATCAGGGTCACCCACCGACGCGACGGACCTGGTCGGGACCGGGGCGCCCCGCCGTCGTCGGTGACCACCGCGTCCGACCCGACGTTCACGGTGTCCAGAGCGGACCACCCAGGGCCATCATGCCGAGCGCGGCCATGCACAGGGCCGACAGGCCGAGGACCGCCTCGAACCACAGCGGCGGCAGCTTGGCGCCCACCACGCCGAGGAGGGGGAACCCGCGTAGGAGCAGCCGGGGCGTGACCCCGATGACGGGGGACAGGGCGCCGAACGCCAGGACGGCGACCACGAAGCCGATCCAGGTGCCCGGCGGTCGGGCCCGGAAGAAGATGACCAGGAGCCCCAGGGCGACGAAGACCGAGATCGCCTTGACCGCGTAGTCCGGGTCGGCGAACCCGTGCTGGACCAGGTGGGCGATGGCGCCCGGGATGCCGTGGAAGTAGGCGCCGCCCTGCCACCCCGCCCGCTGCGCCTTGAAGTACTCGAAGGGCGACCCGGCGTGGGCCCAGAGGTAGCCGAAGAACGAGGTGATCCCGAGCGGGGCGAGGACGGGCGCCCACAGCGAGCTCCAGTCCCGGCGGTTGCGGATGGCGATCACGGCGGCCACCACACACGGGACGACGGCGGCGGAGCCGACGGGGTCGGCGGTGGTGGCGACCGCCGCACACAGACCGGCCACCACCCAACGCTCGCGCCGGAGGGCCATCAGGCAGCACGAGACCAGCAGGATGGTGGCGGCCTCGGTGTAGACGAGACTGAGCACGAGGGCGCCGGGGGAGAAGAAGATCAGGGCGGTACCCCGGTCGGCACCGGCGCGGCCGAACAGGTCGTGCAACATCCACCAGGCGGCGACGGACGCGGCCAGGCCGAGGACGAAGGTGGTCACCAGCCCCGAGGTCGGAATGCTCAGCCGGGTGATCTCGTGGGTCGCCCGGATGAGGACGGGGAGGAGGGGGAAGAAGCCGAGGTTCGACTGCGCGGGGTTGCCCGTACCGGGCGGGATGTGGCGGACGTAGCCGCTCTTGGCGATGGACAGGTACCAGGTGCTGTCCCAGGTCGTGAAGGTCCTGAGCAGGCTCTGGTGCCCGACCGACCCGGTGGCCGCACCCACCAGGAACATCCCGAGGCGTGAGGCCAGGTAGATCAGCGCCGGACGCAGGGAGCAGCGCAGGAACCACCGGACGCCGGATCCCTCCGTCGCCCCGTCCGCCTCCGTGCCGTCCGGCACGGTTCCGACCTCCACGTCCGGTCCGGTGTCCTCGGGGACGACGGAGGTCGACACCTCGGTGGTCATGCCGGGCCGAGCAGCCCGACCGCGTCCGCCGCCCGGCGGTAGGTGGCCGACGCGATCTCGGTGGCCTTGTGGGCGCCCCGCGCCAGGAGCCCGGACACCGCACCCGGATCGGCCGCCAGTTCGGCCCGTCGCTCCCGCAGCGGGCGGAGCAGTTCGACCAGGGCCTCGGCGGTGTCGGCCTTCAGGTCGCCGTAGCGCTCGTAGCCGGTGGCCACGGCGGCAGGGGTGCGGTCGGTGGCCGCAGCGAGGAGTTCCAACAGATTGGCCACACCCGGCTTGTGCTCGGGGTCGTAGCGGACCTCGCCGTCGGTGTCGGTCACCGCCTTCTTGATCTTGCGGGTCACCTCCGCCGGGTCGTCCAGGACGAGGACGGTACCGAGGGGTGAACTGACGGATTTCGACATCTTGCGCTCGGGGTGCTGGAGGTCCATGACCCGCGCCCCGGCCGCCGGGATGGCCGCTTCCGGCACGACCAGGGTGTCGCCGAACCGGTGGTTGAAGCGGATGGCCAGGGTCCGGGCCAGTTCGAGGTGTTGGCGCTGGTCGTCGCCCACCGGGACCCGCTCGGCGTCGTAGAGGACGATGTCGGCCGCCTGGAGCACCGGATAGGTGAACAGTCCCACCCGTGCCGACTCGCGGCCCTCCCCCTTGGTCTTGAACTGGGTCATCCGTTCGAGTTCGCCCATGGCCGCGGTGCACTCGAGGAGCCAGGCCATCTGGCTGTGTTCGACCACGTGGCTCTGGACGAAGAGGGTGCAGCGTTCCGGGTCGAGGCCGGCCGCCAGGAGGTCGAGGGCGGTGTCGTGGGTCCGGGACCGCAATTCGGCGGGATCGATGTCCAGGGTCAGGGCGTGGAGGTCCACCACGCAGTAGAAGGCGTCGTGCGTCTCCTGGTCAGCGACCCAATTGCGGATGGCTCCGAGGTAGTTGCCGAGGTGGAGGTCGCCGCTGGGCTGGATACCGGAGAGGACACGTGCCATGAGTGGGCCATCGTACGCCCTGGTCGGGAGGGGTCGGTGTCCACCCCTCGCGCCCCGCGACGCACGGGCCGCCCCGCGGTGCACGAGGGGCCCGGTCCCAGCCGGTATCGTCGGTGCCCGTGACCGCCACCGTGCACACGCCGGCCTACGACGGGCCGGTCGACGTCCTGCTCCAGCTGGTCAACAGCCATCAGGTGGACATCTTCGACATCCCGTTGGCCGAGGTGGTCGAGGCGTTCGTGGCCGAGGTGGCCTCGTGGACCGAGATGGACCTGCAGGTCCTGTCGGAATTCCTGGTCGTGGCGGCCGTCCTGATCGAACTGAAGTCCCGGCGGCTGCTGCCCGGCACGGGCGAGGTCGAGCCGGACGAGGAGCTGGTCGGATGGGAGGAGCGGGACCTCCTGCTCGCCCGACTGCTCGAGTGCCAGGCCTACGCCGCCGCCGCCGACGGTTTCGCCCTGTTGATCGAACAGGCCGCCCGCTCGGTGCCGCGCACCGCCGGGCTCGACCCCGATCTCGTGGTCCACGCACCGGACCTGCTCGAGGGGGTCACCCCCGACCAGGTGGCCGCGGCGTTCATGCGGGCCACCGCGGAACGGCCGGCCCCGGTCGTCGACCTCTACCACGTGACCGTCGACGCCGTCACGGTCGCCGACGCCGTGGCCGAGCTGGCCCTCCGCCTGCCCCGGAGCGGCCCGTCGACCTTCCGCCAGCTCACCGGACACCTCACGTCACGGATCGAGATCATCGTCCGCTTCCTGGCCCTCCTCGAACTGTGCAAGCAGGGTCGGGTCTCCCTCGACCAGGGCCACACCTTCGGTGACCTGGCCGTGGAGTGGGTGCCGGGCGCCCCGGACACCGTCTCGGTCGGACTGTCCGCCACCGACGAGTACGAGGGCTGAGGGGTGCCGCTCTCTCCCGAGGCCCGGGCGGTCGAGGCCGTGCTCATCGTGGCCGTCGAGCCCGTCCCGCCCGGCCTGCTGGCCGAGCTGCTGGAGCTCCCCGTCGAGCAGATCGACCCCGTGGTGGACGAACTCATCGAGGCGTGCCGCGTGGAGGGACGCGGGTTCGAGGTCGTCCGGATCGCCGGGGGGCTCCGCATCCAGACCCACCCCGACCTGGCTCCCTACGTCGAGCGCTTCGCCAACGTCGGTGTCTCGTCCCGCCTGTCGGCCGCCGCCCTCGAGACGCTCGCCATCGTGGCCTACAAGCAGCCCGTCAGCCGGGCCCAGGTGGCCGCGTTGCGCGGCGTGAACGTCGACGGCGTGGTGCGCCTGCTCGAGCACCGGGGCTACATCACCCCGGTCGGACGGGCCACCGGTCCCGGACAGGCCGTGCTCTACGCCACCACGGACGCCTTCCTGGAACGGCTCGGACTGGACCGCCTGGAACAGCTGCCCCCCGTCGAGGACCTGCTGCCGGGGCCGGAGGCCCTGGCCGAACTCGAGGAGCAGATGCGTCCGGTCGCCGATGCCTGACGGCGCCGGGCGCACCGATCCCGACGACGTCGAACCGGAGTCCTACGACGGGACCGGCGAGGCCACGCTGCACGCCGGCGAGCGCCTGCAGAAGGTCCTGGCCCGTACCGGGGTGGGCTCGAGGCGGGTGTGCGAGGACCTGATCGTGGACGGGCGGGTCACCGTCAACGGCGAGGTGCCCGTACTCGGTCGCCGGGTCGACACGGCGACCGACGTCATCGAACTCGACGGGGTGCCGCTGCCGGTCCGCCCCGGACTCGTCCACTACCTGGTCAACAAGCCACCGGGGGTGGTGTCGACGGCCGAGGACACCCATGACCGCCCGACGGTCGTAGGGCTGGTCCCGGCCGAGCCCCGGGTGTTCCCCGTGGGTCGACTCGACATGGACTCCGAAGGGCTGATCATCGTCACCAACGACGGCGAGCTCACCCACCGCCTGACCCATCCCTCCTACGGGGTGCCGAAGGAATACCTGGTCCACGTCGAGGGCGAACCGTCCCCCGGGGCCGTCCGGAGCCTGCGGGACGGGGTGGAACTCGAGGACGGCTGGACGGCGCCGGCCCGGGTGGCCGTGGTGGCCCCGAACCTCCTCCGCATGGTGATCCACGAGGGCCGGAACCGTCAGATCCGTCGCATGTGCGAGGCGGTGGGCCACCCGGTCGTCCGGCTCGTGCGCACCCGGATCGGCCCGCTGGCCGACCCGTCGCTCACGCCCGGCTCCTACCGGCCCCTCACGTTCGACGAGGTCCGGGGCCTGGCTGCGGCCGCCGTGCCCGCGGACGACGTCGTCGCGCCGGACCGTCGCCCGGGGCCCGGTGACGGGTCTCCGGCGGATCCTGTCCCGCCCCCTGGCTAACATGCCAGCCTGATGCCAGCCACCATGCGAGCCGTCCGCGGGGCGACCACCGTCGACGCCGACGACCCGGGGGAGATCACCGACCGGGTGGTGACCCTCCTCACCCGGATCATGGAGGTGAACGGGCTGGTCGAGGACGACATCGTCTCGATTCTCTTCACCGCCACCGAGGACATCGTGTCGATCTTCCCGGCCACGGCGGCCCGCACCATGGGGCTCGGGGCCGTCCCGCTGATCTGCGCCCGGGAGCTGTCCATCGTCGGTTCGGTGCCGCGGTGCATCCGGGTGATGCTGCACATCACCACCGAGCGCCCGAGGGACCAGATCCACCACGTCTACCTCGAGGGCGCGCAAGGTCTCCGTGACGACCTCCCCGACTGAGGAGGGCGCCACCCGCGTGGACGGCCCGGGTCGGGCCATGATCATCGGCACCGGCCTGATCGGCGGGTCGGTGGGCATGGCCCTGCGCGCCCAGGGCTGGCACGTGAGCGGCATCGACGAGTCGCCGGGCACCGCCGCCCGGGCCGTGGCCCTCGGAGCGCTCGACCACGAGGGCGAGGACCGTTCGGCCGACCTGGTGGTGGTGGCGACACCGGTCCACGTGGCGGCCGGGGTCATCGCCGACGTGCTGTCGTCCCCCGACTGGAACCCGGACGCCGTCGTCACCGATGTCGGAGGGGTGAAGGGCCCACTGGTGGCGGCCGTGGACCGGCCGCGCTTCGTGGGCGGCCACCCCATGGCCGGTAGCGAGCAGGTGGGCATCGACGGCGCCTCGGCCGAGCTCTTCGTGGGTGCCACCTGGGTGCTCACCCCGACGCCGGCCACCGACCCCGACGCCTACGCCCGCGTGCGCTCGGTGTTGGCCGACTTCGGGGCCAACGTCGTGGCGCTCGACCCCCGGGAGCACGACCGCCTGGTCGCCGTCGTCTCCCACGTACCCCACCTCACCGCGGCCACCCTGATGGCGCTGGCCGCCGACCTCGGCGAGGAGCACGGCGCACTGCTCCAGCTGGCCGCCGGGGGCTTCCGCGACATGACCCGGATCGCCGCCGGCCAGCCCACGATCTGGCCCGGGATCTGCGACGACAACGCCGAGGCCATCGTCTCCACCCTCGACCTGCTGATCGACTCCCTCGGGGCCATGCGGCGACGCGTGGCCGACCGGGACTTCGCCTCGCTCCTGGCCGTGCTGGAGCGGGCGGCGACGTCGCGACGGGCGTTGAGCGAACGGGCGCCCCGACCCGAGGAACTGGTGGAGGTGCGGATCCCGGTCCAGGACCGCCCCGGTGCCTTCGCCGAGATCGCCGTCCTGGCCACCGAGTTGGGCATCAACATCTACGACGTGGAGATCGCCCACTCGGTCGAGGGGGACCGCGGTGTCCTGGTGGTCGTCATCGACGCCGACGGGGCACCGACCTTCACCGAGGCGTTGGCCGCCCGGGGCCACCGCTCCAGCGTCTCGCCGGTCGGCACGGTCCGGTGACGGCCGGCCCGGTGGGTGCACGACGATGAGCACACGATGACCGGGGTTCCCCCCGAGGTCCTCGAGGTCGGTGGCGGCCGGCCGCTGCGCGGTGGTGTGGACGTGCCCGGCGACAAGTCCATCTCCCATCGTGCGCTCCTGCTCGCCGCACTGGCCGAGGGTCCGTCGACCATCACCGGTCTGTCCGCGGGGGACGACGTCGCCCGCACCCGCCAGGCCGTCGACACGCTGGGTGCGGCGGTGTCCGACGACGGGGCCCGGGTGATCGTCGAGGGCGGACGCCCCGGCCTGGCCGCACCGGCCACCACGATCGACCTCGGCAACTCGGGTACGGGGATGCGCCTGCTGGCCGGGGTGGTCGCCACGGTCCCCGGGACCACCGTGCTGACCGGCGACGACTCGTTGCGCTCCCGGCCCATGGACCGGGTGGCCGATCCCCTCGCCCTGATGGGGGCCACCGTGGTGGGGGAGGGGGAGCGCTGCCTCCCGCCCCTGGCCGTCACCGGCGGCCAACTGCGGGGGATCGACTACACCCCTCCGATGGCGTCCGCCCAGGTCAAGAGCGCTGTCCTGCTGGCCGGTCTGGGTGCCACGGGCGACACCGTGGTCCGCGAGCCCGTCGCCACCCGGGCCCACACCGAGGAGATGCTGGCCGAGGCCGGTGCGGACATCACGGTGGAGCCGTGGGGCGCGGGCCGGGTGGTCCGCCTCCGGGCGGGCCCGCTGCGGGCGCGTTCGTGGGAGGTCCCCGGTGATCCGTCCCAGGCGGCGTTCTGGGTGGTGGCCGGCTCGGTGGTGCCGGGCAGCCGGGTGACCGTCGACCAGGTGCACCTCGGAGCCGAGCGCATCGGCTTCCTGCACGTGCTCATCCGGATGGGGGCCGACGTGACCCTGCACGACATCGGCGGGGACGTCGGATCGATCACGGCAACGTTCTCCGCCCTGTCCGGCACGACGGTCGACGCCGACGAGATCCCGTCCCTCGACGAGGTCCCGATCCTGGCCGTCGCCGCCCTCGTCGCCGACGGTCCGACCCGGTTCTGCGACGTCGGCGAGCTGCGGGTGAAGGAGTCCGACCGGCTGGAGGCCACCGCCCGTCTCGTCCGGGCCTTCGGAGGGGTGGCGGCGATCGAGGGAGACGACCTGGTCGTGGCCGGTGGCACGGTCCCGAGCCCCGGAGTGGTCGATGCGGGTGGCGACCACCGCATGGCCATGGCCGCCGCCGTGGCCGCCGCCGCCTGTCCGTCGGCCGCACGCTCGACCATCCGCGGGTGGGAGACGGTCGCCACCAGCTACCCCGGATTCGCCGACACACTGGACCGCCTCGCCGGGGCCGACGGATGAGCGCCCCGGTCGTCGTGGCCATCGACGGTCCGGCGGGGTCGGGCAAGTCGACCCTGTCGCGGGCTCTGGCCGTGCGACTCGGCCTCGAACGACTCGACACCGGTGCCATGTACCGCTCGGTGGCCTGGGCCGTGCTCCAGCGCCGGATCGACACCGGGGACCGTGACGCAGTGGCCGAAGTGGCCCGGGGGCTCGACATCGAGGTCGGCGACCGGGTGCTGGCCGACGGGACCGACGTGACCGAGGCCATCCGGGGTGCCGAGGTCAGTGCCACGGTGTCGGCCGTGGCCGCCAATCCGGCCGTGCGGACGGTCATGGTGGAACGCCAGCGCCGGTGGGTCGCCGATCACGGGGGTGGCGTGGTCGAGGGCCGGGACATCGGATCGGTCGTGCTGCCCGACGCCACGCTCAAGTTGTACCTGACAGCGTCACCGGAGGTGCGGGCCGCCCGTCGGTCCGAGGAGGGTGCCGAAGCCGTGGCCCGGCGCGACAGACTGGACAGCACCCGGGCGGCGTCGCCCCTCGAGGTACCCGACGGGGCCCGGGTCATCGACACCGGCGCGGCGAGCGTCGACGAGATCGTGGAAGAGGTGGTGGCATGGCTGTGAGCACCGACGGGACGGCGGACGACCCCGGGACGGAGCATCCGGCACCGGGGGAGGGTGCGGGTGCCGCCACGACCGACGGGCCGATCGACATCGACGTGCGCGTCGACACCCGCTTCACCCCGATCTACCGGTTCCTCCGCGTCCTGGTCCACCTGATCAACCGCGTCGTCTTCCGCACCACGGTGACCCCCACGGGCCGGGTGCCGGCCGAGGGGCCGGTCATCATCGCCCCGGTCCACCGGTCCTTCATCGACTTCTTCGTCGCCTCCGAGGTCACCGACCGCAAGCTCCACTACATGGCCAAGGACTCGCTGTGGAAGAGCGGGCTGCTGGCCCGGATCCTGCCGACCGTCGGCGCCTTCCCGGTCCACCGGGAGTCGGCCGACCGGGAGGCACTGCGCCGGGCCCAGCGCGTGCTCGAGGCCGGTGAGGTCCTGATCCTGTTCCCCGAGGGGGAGCGACGCAGCGGACCGGTCATCGAGGACCTCCACGAGGGGGTGGCCTTCCTGGCCGCCCGGACCGGCGCCACGGTCATCCCGGTGGGGATCGGCGGCTCGGCGTCGGTGATGCCCAAGGGCACCCGGATCCCCCGGCCGCGCCACATCCACCTCGAGGTCGGGGCGCCGATCGCCGCGCCGGCGCGGTCCGGTAGCGGGCGGGTACCCCGCAGCAAGATCCACCTGTTGACCGAGGAGCTGACCGCCTCGCTCCAGGTCCTCTACGACAGCTCGGTGGAGACGACCGGCCGCTACTGAGGGGCACACACCCGGGTCCGGGACTGTCGCCCGCCGACGGGGCTCGGTAGCATCGGGCCATGCCGGACATGCTGACGCTCTCGGCCGGACTGGCGGAGGTCACGCTCGCACCGGGTGAGACACTGGCCGTCGAAGGCAGCCCGAGCGGCCAGATCTGGGTCCTGGTCGAGGGCGCCCTCACCGTCTCCCGGGGCGGTGTCGAGGTCAACGCCATCAACCGCGTGGGGGCCGTGATCGGCGAGGTGGCGGTGCTGCTCGGCACGGACCATGTGTTCACCTTCGTGGCCTCGGCTCCCACGCGCCTGCGACGCGCCGACGACGGGGCCGCGTTCCTGGCGGGCGACCCGGCCATCCTGCGCCTGGTGGCCGAAGGGCTCGCCCGGCGCCTCAACTTCGTGTCGACCTACCTGGTCGACCTGAAGGTCCAGTACGGCGACGCACCCGGGTTGTCGATGGTCTCCGACGTGCTCACCACCCTGAGCCACCACGAACCGCCCCACGCCCGGCCCGGCTCGGCCCGGGACCCCGACCCGGCGTACTGAGCCGCCCGGATCCGCGACCCACTCCCGAGACCGGTGCAGCGGACCGGTTCAGAAGACCGTGCGCTCCGGCACCATTCCCGAGTTCAGGTCGGCGTCCTCGACGCCCATCAGGGACACCCACCGTGCCGTGCCGGCATCGAGATCGAGTTCGATCCTCGCCGGGACGTGTCCGATCTGGTGGCCGGCGTTGAGGACCCAGGTGGCACCGATGCGGTCGATCCACGAGCCGCCCTCGGTGAACGGCGATTCGTGGACGTGTCCGGCCAGCACCACGTCCGGGGCGAATTCGTCGATCCAGCCGCCGAGCTCCGTGTCGCCGTAGGACTTCCGGCCCGTCCAGCAGGTCGGCGATCCGAGGGGCGGCCAGTGGTAGACCCACATCCACCGGGCCGGTCGCCGGGCGGCGTCGGCGGCCAGCTGGGCGACGAGCGCCTCGCGTCCGAGCGGGCCGTCCCACCACGGGCAGGCCGTCACCAACGTGTCACCGAGCAGCAACGATCCTCCGTCCGTCGTGATGCCGGCGGCACGGGCGCCGGCCAGCCACAGCGCCGACTGTTCGCCGTTGGCGTCCGGACCGGTCAGGTCGTGGTTGCCCGAACTGACGACCAG
>Ga0302267_10006598_pt1 | contig 11716 bp, 10 predicted proteins | sample III_Bog_E1_3_FD_194555 | JGI IMG/M metagenome (GOLD analysis project Ga0302267, IMG submission 194555) | Peat permafrost microbial communities from Stordalen Mire near Abisko, Sweden - III_Bog_E1_3 | ecosystem: Environmental > Terrestrial > Soil > Wetlands > Peat | place: Sweden: Abisko... | reverse complement strand
CGGCCTCACGCACCCAGACGCACCGCACTGCTCATCGCACTGCACACCGCCCCGCAGCGACCCTGCGGACCCGGCGCGGACGTCTCCAGGCCCTCCCGCGGCTCCCTTTTGTCGAAGGGTCTAGCAATTCTGGGTCTGAGCTGCCCCTTTTCAATTGGCGAAGGGTGTCTCGTATTCACTCAGAATGCGCAATTGCCCAGTACAGTGGCACCCTGATGCGAGATGGTCAGATCTCAGTGCTGGTCATTGAGGATGAGGCGGACATCCGGCAACTCCTCCGTACCCTCCTCGAACGTGAGGGCTATTCGGTCGCGGAGGCCCTCGAAGGACGCGACGGCGTCCGCCAGTTCCACCAGAGCCACCCCGACATCGTCATTCTCGACGTCGGGCTCCCCGACCTCGATGGTTGGCAGGTTCTGGAGCGCATCCGGGACATGAGCGACGTGCCGGTGCTCATGCTTACCGCACTCGGCACCGAGAGGGACAAGGTGCGGGGACTCAACTCCGGCGCCGACGACTACCTCACCAAACCGTTCAGCCGGGTCGAACTGCTCGCGCGCCTCCAGGCCGTCGGCAGGCGCCAGGTCTTGAAGGGGGAACCGGTCACCACCTTCGACGACGGCACCCTGCACATCGACTTCGCCCACCAAGAGGTGACCGTCGACGGCACGACGATCATTTTGACCCCGACCGAATACCGCCTCCTCGCCACCTTGGCCCGCCACCAGGGTCAAGTCCTCTCGTCCGATCAGCTGATTGAGCTGGCTTGGGACGACCCAAGCGGTCTGGCCCCCTCGCGCGTCAAGTACGCCGTTCTGCGGCTGCGACGCAAACTTGGTTGGGATGAAGGCGACGAGGGTCCGATAGAGACGGTGAGGGGCTTCGGATACCGCTACCGCTCCCGGAACCGGTGAGCGAGTCGTTCCAGTCCCAACCCGACGCCGAGCGGCGCCGCGACCCACAACTGCCGGGGTCCACTCTCCCGATCGGGTTCTCAGGCTCCATGCGGGTACGACTCCCGGTCTTTGCCCTGGTGGCGGTCGGCACCGTCCTGATCGCCCTGATCCCCTTCCCCCACGACGCCCGCCGGGAAATCTCCATCGCCGGCGTCATCTTCTTCTGCCTCGTGGCCGCCGCCTTCCTGCTCCCGTGGGAGCGCCTCCCCGACTGGGCCTGGCTCATCATCCCGATCGGTTACATCGCGGTCATCGCCATCATCCGAGACGCCCAGGGCGGCTCGGACTCCGGTTTGGTGGTGGTGTACCTCCTGCCCATCGTCTGGCTCTCGCTCTACGGGCGCCGCTTGCACCTTCTGATCGGCCTCTTCTGTATGGACCTGGCGCTGCTCGTCCCGGTGCTCCTGGTCGGCCCACCCGATTACCCCACTCTCGAATGGCGCCAGGTACTGGTGATGGCGACCGTCACCACGCTGGTCGCGTCGACCGTCTACACAATGGTGACGCGAGACCGGGCATTCCTGGCCGATCTCGCTCAGCAATCCCGCATGGCCCGCCGCAACGCCCGCGAGGCGGACTACGCCCGGGACAGGCTCGAGACCCTGCTGCGTGCTGCCACCGGTAGCGCCATTCTGGGCGTCGACCCGTCCGGCACCGTGACCTTCTTCTCAGCCGGTGCGGAGCAGCTGCTCGGTTACCGGGCCTCAGAGGTGGTGGGGTTCCATTCCATCGCCGACTTCATCGACCCCGCGCAGATCGATGAGCGCCGGCAGGCGATCGACGCCATGCGCACCGCGCTCGAGCCGGTCGACGCAGAGACGGCGGCGGAAGTCCCCTGGACCGCGACCCGCAAGGACGGACAGCAGCGTCGCTGCGTCGTACGGGTGCGGGCCCTCCCGGTCCCGACGCCCGACCCCGCTCTCGATGAGGACTGGGTGGGCGACGCAGAGCACGCCGACAAGGACGCCGCCGGCCGTTCCGATGCATGGATGGAAGGGAACGACGACCTCGGTCCGACCAACGGTGGCTATGTCGTGGTGGCCATCGACGTGACCGAGCGCGAAGAGCTGGCCGCAGACCGGGAACGGCTCTACGCCATTCAAAAAGAGGTCACGCAGTCGCTCATTGAGCAGAACAACAGGTTGCGCGAACTGACGCAGATGAAGGACGACGTGGTGGCCACGGTCTCCCACGAACTTCGCACGCCGATCACCTCCATCCGGGGCTTCGTCGAGTTGCTCCTCGACGCCACGGCGGACCTGACCGAAAGCCAGATGCGCATGCTCCAGACCATTGAGCGCAACGCCGAGCAGCTGCAACGGGTGGCCGAGGACCTGCTGGCCGACCCGGGCGCCGGACGCGGGCTCCGGGTCGCCTTCACCGAGCTCGATCTCAGCCGTCTGGCCGAAGACGCGGTCCATGCCATGCAGACCTCGGCCACGGTTGCCGGTGTCGTGCTGACCATCGATCCCGGTGACGAAGTGCCCATCTTCGGCGACCCCACCCGCCTGCACCAGCTCCTGGGCAACCTCCTCTCCAACGCCATCAAGTTCTCGCCGCGCGGAGGCCGTGTCCACGTGATCGTCGACAACGTGGACTCCTACGCGCGGGTACAGGTCCTCGACGAAGGGCTCGGCATCCCCGAAGGCGAACGGGATCAACTCTTCGAGCGCTTCTACCGGTTGGCGTCGTCCACAGAAATGGGCGTCCCTGGGACGGGCCTCGGTCTCGCCATCGCCAAATCAGTTGCCGAAGCACACGAGGGCTTCGTCGACATCGTCGACACCCCGGGCTGGTCGACCACCTTCAGGGTCTACCTCCCCTTGGGCGCGTCGGTGGCGACAGTCGTCCGCCCCGGCTGACCCCGGGTCCGGGCGGCACCCGGCAGACCGGCGACATCAGGCAGCCAGGAATCCTCCCGACTGGTGCGCCCAGAGACGCCCGTACACACCGTTGCGGCCCGCGGCGAGGAGTTCGGCATGCGTGCCCTGCTCCACCACGCGGCCGCGATCGAGCACGACGATCCGGTCGAGCCGGGCAATGGTGGCCAGGCGGTGCGCCACGACCAGCGCGGTCGTGCCCTCCATGAGGTGCCACAAAGCATCCTGGACGAGCGACTCCGACTCGGAGTCCAATGCGGAGGTCGCTTCGTCCAACACGAGCACCTTGGCCCCCTTGGCCATGGCCTGCGCGATGGCGACCCGCTGGCGCTGCCCACCGGAGAGCTTCATCCCCCGCTCCCCCACCTTGGTCTCGTAGCCGTCGGGAAGCCGCTCCACGAATTCGTCCACATAGGCAGCCCGACCCACCGCGCGCACGAGGTCCATGTCGACCCCTTGCCCATCGGAGAGTTCCATGCCGTAACAGATGTTCTCGGCAATGGTGCGGTGCAGCATCTGCGGGTCCTGTGGGACGTAGGCGATGTGTCCACGCAGCGAGTGCTGGGTGACCCTAGTGATGTCCTGCCCGTCGATCTCGATCACCCCGCCGTCCCGATCGGCGTAGCGCAGCAGCAACTTGGTCAGCGTTGTCTTGCCCGAGCCAGAAGGTCCGACCAAACCGACGTGTTCCCCGGGTTCAATACGCAGGTCCAGTCCCTCGAAGAGCGGCGCTCCACCCGGGTAGGCGAACCGCAGGCCCGCGAACTCGACGCGGCCGTGCGCCACCACCATGTCGGGCGCACCGGGCAGGTCGACGATGTCGGGTTGCGTTGCCGCGATGCCGGCGAACTTCGCGCAGCGGCCGATGGCGCGTGAGATCAAACGGATGAACTCGAAGGATTCCTCCAGGCTCGTTCCGACAAAGGTGGCATAGAAGAGGATCAGGTACACGGCCCCCGCGGCGGCGACGTGGTGCAGGGCCAACACGACGCCGACCACGATGGCGGCCCAGTTGAAGAAGGCCATGGCCGACTCCATCTGGATCCGTGTGGTGGTGAAGACCTTGCGTGCCCGCAGGTCCGCGCGCATGGAATCGGCCACCAGCGAGCTCACGTGCTCAATCTCCCGCCCCTCCGCAGCCTGCGAACGTACGGTGGTGAGGTTGGCGATGGTGTCGGCGATCACGCCCGTGGCCCGGGAATGGGCGTCCGAGAACTGTTTCTCCGCAGCGACGACCCTGCCCATGCGCCGGTGCAAGACCAGACCGAACATGCCCACGAGCCCGGCCATCACGAGCGCGACCGGCCAGGCCACGATGCCCAGGACCACAATGGCTCCGACCGTGGTGACGCTGATGCGCAGGATGCCCCAGACCATGGCGTCGATCATGTCGGCGAATGCCCACGTCGACGTCTCCAGCGTGGCGATGACCTCGCCCGAGGGCCGGTCCGTGTGCCACGAGTGGCTGAGGCTCATCAAATGGTCGTACCCGCTGGTGATGGCACGGCCGAACGAGCGCAACGTGGCGCCCCAGTTCATCCAGCCACCGATGCGGCCGAAGAGCGTGGCGGCGGCCAGCACGAGCGCATAGGCCACGAGCAACGGGCCGAAGGACTGCCACAGCCCCTCGTGCTCGTGCGGGCCGAGCTGCGCTATGCGGCTCAACAGCGCAGCGAAGATCAGCGGGGCGGCAACGGCGTTGGCCAGGGTGCCGAGCACGATCGCCGTGCAGGCGCCCGTGAAGGCGGCGCGGTCGGGCTGCATCTGGCGCAAGCAGTAGGCCAATGTGTCCTTGGTCGAAGCATTGGGAAAGAGGGTGCGTTCACCCATGAGAATCTCCAAGCGGGAGGTGGAACGAAGCGGGCTGAGTCCGGCACGCGCACTCGTGGTGGGGTGCAGGGACTCGCTGATGGCGTCCGGGTTGTCAACCCGGCGGTGTCGTGGTCGGCGTCAGTGACCAGCAGGACGGAGTTCGGGCCCGGTCATCGGGGACCTCGCTCCGTGGGCACCAGTGGGCAAAAGGGGCGGCCGGGCCACGATGGCGAACGGGATCAGCGTCGAGCGTGTCGGGCACGTCGAGCCTGTCGTCATTCCTGCCATGTGGTCACCTCGCTTCCGTCTTGTGGTGCAACCCCAGAAACCTACCCCACGGCGGCGCAAAACGGCGCAGGAAATGTGAATTCATGCGCCCACGAAGCAACACACCCGCTTCGTCAGAACAGAGGAGGCGTGTTCATTGCATCGGCGGCGGACGCCGGTCGTTCAAGGCCCAGATGCGCCCAGGCGCGTGGCGTGGCCACCCGGCCCCGAGAAGTGCGTTGGATCAACCCACTCTGTAGGAGGAACGGCTCGTAGGCGTCTTCAATCGTGTCGGTTTCCTCACCCACGCACTGCGCCAGCGTGGTCAGGCCCACCGGCTGCCCGCCGAACCGGCCGCACAGCGTGGCCAGAATGGCCCGGTCGACCTTGTCCAGGCCCAGCTCATCGACCCCGAAGAGCTCGAGGCCATCGCTGGCGATGGCGCCGTCGATGAAACCCTCCCCCCGCACCTCGGCGAAGTCCCGCACCCTGCGCAGGAGCCGGTTGGCCACCCTGGGCGTGCCCCGGGAACGCTCCGAAATGCGGATCGCGCCCTCAGCATCGATCTGCACCTTCAGGATGCGGGCGGACCGCTCCACAATGGCCCGCAGGTCCGCCGGCTCGTAGAGGTCCAGCCGGCCGACGAAGCCGAAACGGTCGCGCAACGGCCCGGCCACCAGGCCCGTACGCGTCGTGGCGCCGACCAGGGTGAAGCTCGGGAGCTCCAACCGGATGGAACGGGCGGTGGGACCTTTGCCGATCAGGATGTCGAGCCGGCCGTCCTCCATGGCGGAGTAGAGCATCTCCTCCACGGATCGGTGCAGCCGGTGGATCTCGTCGATGAACAGCACGTCGCCGTCCTGCAGGTCGGTCAACAGCGCGGCGAGGTCTCCGGCCCGGGTCAGGATCGGCCCGGCGGTGATACGGAATCCGGCACCCATTTCGGCTGCGACGATCCCGGCCAGGGAGGTCTTGCCCAATCCCGGTGGCCCGGCGAACAGGATGTGGTCGACGGGCTGGCGCCGCTGACGGGCCGCCTGCAGCACGATCCCGAGGTGCTCGACCAATTGCGGCTGGCCCAGGAACTCGGAGAGCGACCGCGGCCGGAGCCCGACCTCCTCGGCCTCCTCGGCGCCGTCCGACGCCACCGGATCGACGACGCGCGGCCCTTCCGCCGACGGTCCGTCGGCGGGCTCGGGATCCACGGCCAGCACCTCCCGCCGGGCGCGGGGGCTCACCAGGTCACCGCGAAGCCAGCTCGCGCAACGCCAGGCGCAGCATCTCTTCCACCCCGACATCGTCGCGTAGGCCGTCGAGCGCACCGCGGATCTCGTCGGGGGCGTAGCCGAGCTCGCTCAGGGCGGCCCGGGCCTCGGCCCGTGACGTCCGGGTGCGGCCGGCGCCGGCTCCATCCGCACCACCGCCCGGTCCGACGCCGACCCCGGCCCCGGCCCCCGCACCGCCCAGTGACAGATCGGGCAGGTCCAACCGGCTCTTCAACTCGATGAGGAGCCGGGCCGCCGTCTTGCGCCCCACGCCCGGCACCGTGCACAGCGTGTCCAGGTCCTCTTCCAGGACCGCCGTGGACAACGCCGCCGGCGAGAGCGCCGCCATGATGGCCAGGGCCAGCGCGGGACCGACCCCGTGCGAGCCGAGCAGCACCTCGAAGCAGCGCCGTTCGTCGTCGTGCACGAACCCGTACAGCACTATGGCGTCCTCACGCACATGGGTGTGCACGTAGAGCGTGGCCTCGGCGGCGCTGCCCGCCACCACCAATGCCGCCGCCGTGGCGGGGGTCACCGCCACCCGGTAGCCCACGCCCCCGACGTCGATGATCACCTCGCCCTCACCGGTCCGCACCACCACCGTGCCGCGCAAGAGTCCGATCACCCTGTTCCCTCCTTCACCAGTCCGGCCCCCTCGTCATCGGCCCGCAGTGCGGCATGCATGGCTCGCCGCAGGGGCACCGTCGTCAGATGGCAGATGGCCAGGGCCAGCGCGTCGGCCACGTCGGGCGGCCCGTCGATCGCCGGCAGCCCGAGCACCTGGGCCACCATGCGCTGCACCTGCTCCTTGGTGGCGGCGCCATAGCCCACCAGTCCCAGCTTCACCTCGTTGGCCGTGTACTGGACCACCTCGCAGCCGCCCTCGGCGGCCACGAGCAGCGCCAGGCCGCTGGCTTGGCCCACCGACATGGCCGTCTTGGCGTTGACCTGGAAAAAGACCCGCTCGACCACGACGGCGGCCGGCTGCAGCTCCTGCACCAGCGCCCGCAGTTCCGTGTGCAGGATCAAGAGCCGCTCTTCCAGGGGCGCTGCCGGGTCGGTCTCCACCACCCCCGCTGCATGGGCACGCAGGCCCGCCGTACCCTCGGCCCGGGACACCAGCCCGTAGCCGCAACGTGACAAACCGGGGTCGATGCCCAATACGAACATGCGTTCGTAGGTTAGCCGGGGGTGCTGCGCAGGGGGCGGATCCGGGTGCGGCCGCCGCGTCGGTGCGGGCAGAACCGGGGCGGCGAGCCGGACCGGAGCCGCCGGACCTCGGACAGCTCAGCCTTCGAAGGCGGCCAGGACCTCGTCGGGGATGTCGGCGTTGGAGTGGACGGCCTGCACGTCATCGTGGTCGTCGATGGCCTCGAGGAGGCGCAGGACCTTCTTGGCCTCACCCTCGTCGGGGACGGGGACCAGTTGCGTGGGCTCCAGGCTCAGATCGACCGACTCGGGCGTGACGCCGGCGTCGTCGAGGGCCTGGCGGACCGACTCCACGTCAGCCGGTGCACTGGTGACCACCCAGGCGGCGCCGTTGCTCGTCATGTCCTCGGCCCCGCCCTCCATGGCGATCTCCATGACCTTGTCCTCGTCGTTGTCGAGGGCGACGGTGACGATGCCCTTGCGTTCGAACTGCCAGCCGACGGCGCCGGGCTCGGCCATGTTGCCGCCGTTGCGGCTGAAGAGGTTGCGCATTTCGGCGCCGGTGCGATTGCGGTTGTCGCTGAGCGTCTCGACCATGATGGCCACGCCGCCGGGGCCGTAGCCCTCGTAATTGATGGCCTCGTAGCGCACGCCTTCGAGGTCGCCGGTCCCCCGCTTGATGGCCTTCTCAATCGTGTCCAGCGGGACGCTGGCCGCTCGGGCCTTCTGGTAGGCGGTGCGCAGTGTGGCGTTGGCCTCCAGGTCTCCGCCGCCTTCCCGTGCAGCAACCTCGACGAGGCGGATGCACTTGGCGAATATTTTTGCGCGGGCTTTGTCCTGGGCGCCCTTGCGGTACTTGGTGGTCGCCCACTTCGAGTGACCCGACATTGAACCCTCGTTCCTTCTCTTTGGCCCGTGCTGCTCTCTGCGGCGCCGCCCTGCGTTTTCCTTGTGTTGTTGCCCGCCTTCTGCCGAGCTTGGCTGGGCGGGGCTGGCTTGGGTTTGGCTGGGCTGGCTTGGGTTGGGTTGGGTTGATTGGGCAGCGGAAGAACGATTGTATCCAGGCTGCTCCGGGTTCAGCCCGAGGCCAGGGTGATGGGCACGGTGACGACCCGATCAACCGTGAGGCGGTAGGTGGCGGGCGGCGCATGTTCGGCCTCCGGCGGATTTCCGGGGCCGAGGTACGCCTCCTGGGCCCAGTACCCGGTGGCCTGGATCGCGCTGTGTGGCCCGAGCCGCACGCCGATCGCTTCGGGACAGAAGAAGACCTGCGTCCCGGGGTAGACCGCAACGCCGCCGACGGTGCGGACCGTCAGAGGCAAGGTCCCACAGGGGCCGACGCTCAGGACCCGCCGCGCCTCGGGGACGTGTCGGGCCAGCGGCGGGCCGCAGGTGGTGCTCCCGGTGTTACGGAGCCGGACCGTGACGGTGACGGTTTGGTTTGGCGTAAAGGCGTGCGCCGGGGCGGTGACACTCAGGATGATGTGCCGCGCGTTGCAGTTGTCGAACGCCACGTGGGCCGAGCGTGTGATGCTCTTGATGTGGGTCGGGGTCGGGGCCGGGGCGGGGGCGTGGGCGGGGGCGTGGGCGGGGGCGTGGGCGGGGGCGTGGGCGGGGGCTGCTGGACCTGCAAATGCAGCTTGATCGGAGAATGCGGTGGCGGGCGCGGTGACAGCGACGAGCGCGACGAGCGCGACGAGCGCAGCGGCGAATGCGCGGTTGGCGGCTCTCATGGTCAGTAGGACGCTAGAGCCGAGGGTGGGGTTCGTCGGTATTCCCCGAGTCGGAGCCTTTCGGTTCACACACTCCGCTTTCCTCGGAGTTTGCGTGCTGACCTGGGATGGCATCGGCGTGGGGCGTGCCGGATCGCCTCGCTGCAAAGGCGGCACATACGCTATCGAGATATGACCCCGCTCCCCCAGCCTTCTTCTTCGACTTCCTGTTCAGCGGCGCCTGGTGGCCACCGGCGCCGGTCCCGCCTGCTGTTCGTCGGGGGCGTCCTGGCGGCAGCCGGCGTTGCCGGTGTGGTCTCCAGGCGGCTCGCCGCGCGTGGTGCGGGCGGAGGTGAGGCTGACGCTGGCGACGTGTCGTTGGGGTGGGGCGAAGGCGTGAGTCAGCCCGAGTACGCGGTCGTGCGCACGCTTGACGGAGCGGAGCTGGCCGTATGGGACCTCGCCGGCGATGGCCCCGATGCGCCCGTCGTCGTACTCCCTCATGGCTGGGGCTGCGGTCACCAAGTCTGGCTGCCCGTCGCCCGCCGACTCCACGAACAGGGTGTGCGCGTGGTGCTGTACGACCAGCGCGGGCACGGATTGAGCACGAGAGGCACGTCGCCCCTGACGGTCGAGACGCTGGCGCATGACTTGACCGCAATCCTCGAGGCCACGGACGTGCGTGACGTCGTCCTCGCGGGCCACTCCATGGGCGGCATGACGATCATGTCGCTCGCAGCGCATCGTCCCGATGTGCTGAAGGAGCGGGCGAAGGCGACGGTACTGATATCGACCGCAGCGACGGATCTGGGTTCCCGCTCGGCACGGGGGACGCGCCTGGCCACTGCCATGGTGGCGTCGCCCGTCGTGTCGCGTGCAATGCAGTCCAGGTACGGGCACGTCCTGGTGCGTTCTTCGTTCGGCGAGAACCCGCTCCGGGCACACCTGGACCTGACCCGGGACCTGTTCGGTGGGACCCATGGCACCGTCCGGGGCGACTTCTTGCTGTCGATGTCGAGGATGGACCTTCTCGAAGGTGCGGCCGCCATGGAGGTGCCGACGACCGTGATGGTGGGCACGCGTGACGCGTTGACGCTGCCCAAGAAGGCGGATCAGATCGTGGCGACCGTCCCAGGGGCGCGACTGGTCACCCTGCAGAACAGGGGGCACATGCTTCCGCTCGAGGACCCTGACTCAGTCACCGACGAGATCGCTCGAGCGGTCAAGGGGTAGGGCTCAGCCGGGCCCGAAGGCCGGCGGTTCGTCCGGCGCGGATGCGGGGCGGGGCGGGGCGGGTCGGGCGGGCCGAGACTCATTTCCGCGAGGGACGGCGCCAGGTCGTCGAAGGGGACGAGACGAACACCCTTCCGTGCGGGCTGATGAACCGGACCTCGGCCTGCGCGTCGCCATCCATCTTCCACCCAAGCTCGTGCACCCTGCTGTGATGGGCGACGCAGAGGGTAAGGAGGTTCGACATGACGGTACGCCCCTGCTTGGAGGCCCACACGATGTGATGGACATCAGTGACGTTCCGGCAACCACAACCGGGAAAGCGACAGCCGTTGTCCCGGCGTCGAATCTCGATCCTTTGGGCTTCGCTGGGGTCACGTACGAGTTGTTTCTGGTTCAGGCTGGTGCCGTCGGGAGCGTCGAACGACACCGTGATGTCGGCGGTGCACGCGAGCCGGCGGGCCACTTCGGCGGAGATCGGACCGACCCCTTGGAGAGAGGCGTGTCCGTAGCCGTCTCCGTACAGGAGGCGGTCCAAGTCGGTGTGCACGATCATGGTCGTGCGGGCACCGCCGTGGACCGGGGCAGCGTTTGCGCCGGTGCGAGACACCGGCCTCTTCTGCCCTTGTTCGAGACAGATCTGAACCAGGGCGTCGGCGCAGCGGCTCTCGAAACGCTCGTAGTCGGGAGCATGCGCACTGGGGTGGTCGTGGCGCCGGGCCCGGCTCATCACGGCGGATTTCACCAGGGCGTACGAGTCGCTCGAGAGCTGGGCCCAGAGGAGGCGGCGCTCGTCGTCGAAGCGGACGAAGCGGCGCTGGATCCGTGCCGCCGCATCGGAATCCGTGGCGCCCTTGATCTCTGCCAACAGTTGCCGCGCCTGGCGCGGTGTCCAGTGCTCGGACACCCGAGCCAGTTCGGCATCCGTCTCGGGTGTGGCCACCACGGCGAGCGGGGCGAACACATCGAGCGTCAACCGGCCGTCGGAAAGGGCCCCCGAGAGTGCCGGAAGATCCCTCAACCTCTTGCTCGCCTCAACCAGCACGCGGGCACGGGAACGGCTGATGTGACAACGAGCGACTAACCAGTCACGCATGGACAACGAACCGTCCCCGCGCCAGGCCTCCGTTCGATCGAACTCGGCGATGTCGCCCAGCATGGCGCCCTCGTGCTCGGAAATGACCCGCTGATGTCCACCGATGCTCTCCGCCAGTTCGGCCGAACGGGCATCGTTTCCGTAGTCACGACTGAGAGGTCGGGTCCGGCGGGAAGACGGGGCACCGCCGGGACGAGCCGGACGGGTGCTCTGGGCGGCAGTTGCCATACCGGCGAACGGTCCGCGTGGAGGACCTCGCCGTACCGCAGCTTTTACGTGGCGGCGCCGGCGGGCGTGGCGGCGCCGGCGGGCGTGGCGGCGCCGGCGGGCGTGGCGGCGCCGGCGGGCG
>Ga0302267_10006594_pt1 | contig 11721 bp, 9 predicted proteins | sample III_Bog_E1_3_FD_194555 | JGI IMG/M metagenome (GOLD analysis project Ga0302267, IMG submission 194555) | Peat permafrost microbial communities from Stordalen Mire near Abisko, Sweden - III_Bog_E1_3 | ecosystem: Environmental > Terrestrial > Soil > Wetlands > Peat | place: Sweden: Abisko... | reverse complement strand
GTGCCAAAGAGGAGCTGGCCTACCGGCAGGCGCTGATCGACGAACTCAATCGTATCAGCAGCAACATCGACCGCCTCGGCCATCTGCCGCGCACGAATAACTAGGAGGCGAAACACGCGATGAAGATTGCCGCGATGCCGCCACGCTGGTATTTCTTTGCTGTGCGCCGGTTCTTCCACCTGCTCCTGCTGGCGGCGGTTACCAATCTCGCCCGGGGCGACGGTCAGGTCGTTCAAAAATTCGAGGGCGCCAACAGCAACACGGCCACGGGTACGTTCACCGTGCAGGATAAGTGGGAGCTGCTTTGGTTCATCGGCCCTCCGGCCAATATCACGGTGCTCACGGCGGACGGACAGGTCGTCACCGGCGTGCACAGCACCTTCAACGGCTCCCTTTATGTGCCCAAGGGCGGCACGTACTACGTCCAGATCACGCGCGACCATCCCGAGATGAACGCGCCCTGGAAATTCGTCGTCGCGCAGGTCGGCGCGGGCACGCAGCTCAACGGCGTCGATCCGTCCGTCGTCAATCCCGGCACTCCACCCTACACACCGCCGGCGGCGATAATTCCCCCGGGCGCCGTGGCCCCAAGTGCCGCCGGGTCGAGCACGGCCGCCTCGTTCAGCGTTCCGCCCTCTCCGTTAACAAGCGCGCCACCGTCGCCGCCACCGTCGCCGCCGCCGGCCCCTGTGCCGCCAACGCCCACGCCTGCGGCTGCGGCTGCGTCGACCGCGCTTACCGTCGACCAGGCCCGCGCCGTTGTGCTCATCAAGGGCGACATCGGCGAGGGTACCGGTTTCCTCGTCAAGACCAAGGACGGCCCGGTGGTCATCACCAACCAGCACGTCCTCGCCAACAATCCCAACATCCACATCACCACGAGCAACGGCCTCGCCATCACCCCGCTCGCCTTCAAGGCCGCGACCGATCGCGACCTCGCCATGATCACGATCAAGGACGCCGGTTACAGCTACCTGACGCTCGCCCCCGACGTCACCGCCGTCGCGGCTGGCGACCCATCGGTCACGCCCGGCAACAGCGAGGGCGGCGAGGTCATGCTCAACACCACGGGCAAGGTCCTCGCCATCGGGCCGGACCGCATCGAGATCGACAATCCCTTCTACCACGGCAACAGCGGCGGCCCGGTCTACGACAGCAAGACGAACCAGGTCATCGGCGTCGTCACCGAGGCCATCAAGGTCGACACCAGTGATGAGTTGGACAAGGCCTCGTTCTCCAGCCGAAGTTCCGCGATCCAGGGTTCCATGCGCTACTTCGCCATGCGCGTCGACAACGTGCCGCAATGGGAGGACATCGACTGGCGGGCTTTCCAAGGTGAGACCTCGTTCCTCGAAAAGTTCGACCAGCGCAGCCGCTGCCTCGACTCCTTCCTGAATGCGCCCACGCCCAACCCGAACAGTCCGCAGGCGCAAACCAGCGAGGAAACCGAGGCCGCCAACCTGTGGAAGCAGGACACCACAATAGCGCGGGCCAACACCCAGTTCGACGACCAGTCCGGAGAAGGCGTCGCCAGCGGGCAGAAGCTCGACGCCCTGCACGAGCTCTTCGGCAGTCTGGTCGACGCCGCGAACACCGACGTGACCAACATTAAAAACCCAAACAATTTCTACATGTACGACCGCCAGCGCGCGAAAGAGGAAATGGAGTACCGCCAGGCGATCCAGGACGAGCTCGACCGGATCAGCAGCAACATCTCGCGACTTGGCGGCCTGCCGCGTCACATGTAAGTGCCAGAGGGGGGAATCGAACCCCCGACCAAGGGCTTATGAGTCCCCTGCTCTACCGCTGAGCTACCCTGGCGAAAGCCTCTCTGCCAGACGACAGAAATGGAGCTCGAAACAATATGGGCGCCCCGCCCTTAGCGGCAAGCAGAAAGGCGTCCAGGCAGGACGCTACGGCAACCCATTTCCACCCGCGGCGCCATAGAAGTGCCCCGTGGTGTAACTGGCGTCGCTCGCCTCTGAATATAGATCGAGGCAAGCTCCGCCGGCTCCCCGTCTCGGTTAGTTGGAGTGAGCGACACTCGACGCCGGTTCGCCCTTGCGATGGCCGAGCGGCACCTGCGCGTTGAGCGACTGCGCGGCAGTCGTCAGCTTCTTGTCCGTGGCGCCTTCTTCAGCAAGCGTCTGCTGCAGAAGAGCGGCCGCGTCATTGTGGCCCATAAGTTCCGCATAGGTACGCACCGTGCCGTAGCCGGCGATCTCGTAATGCTCGACCCGCTGGGCGGCGGCAATGAGCGCAGCGTCCTTCACTTCCGGCGAGGCGTCCTCATGGATCGTCTCCTTGCCCTCCTTGATCAAGCCTTCCATGGCCTGGCAGGTCTTGCCCGTCGGTTTCTCGTCGAGAGCGTTGAAAATCTGCTCAAGGCGCTGAACGTGGCCCTTGGTTTCTTCAAGGTGCGTCTCGAAGCCCTGCTTGAGGTGCATGTCGTTGGCCGCCTCGGCCATTTCCGGAAGCGCCTTGGTCAACTGCGTTTCCGCGCTGTAGAGGTCGCGTAACTGCTCGAGGAATAATTCGTGTAGCGTGGTGATCTTGCCTTTGCCGAGATGGAATAGATTCATTCCTCCACCGGTGCACTCAATGTGCCAGTGCGCGGATGAAGCGGAAATTCCCTCTCTCCAGAGGAGGAGGCGATGTCGGGAACTCCCGGCTTCCCGCCGAGACGCTTGCATATCGCACAGAACTTTAATCCTGTTGGACGCGACGCGCATGCCGCTTAATTCCCGCGAATGAGGAGCGGGATTTCACTTACAGGAAAATGCCGATGGCAGCGGCGAACATGCCCAGAGTCGTGATGATCACGACGATGCGCGCCAGCCATGAACTCGGCTGGCCTCGCATGATGGCGTTGTCGGACGCGACCCACACGATGGCGATGAGCAAAAAAGGCGCGAGCATGCCGTTGATGACGGCGGTGAGAAAAAGCGCGTCGGTGGCCTTCACGTGGGTGAAGCACAGCGCGATGCCGAAGACGATTGAGCAGGCGAGCGTGCCGTAAAAGGCGCGGGCGCGATGCAGTTTCTGGCCCAAGCCCTGTCGCCAGGCGAAGGTCTCGGCGAAGGCGTACGCGGAGGAACCGGCCAGCGTGGGGATGGCGAGAAAGCCGACGCTGATCAGGCCGGCGGCGTAGAGCAACGCGGCGAATTTTCCGGCGAACGGCTCGAGCACGCGGACTGCATCGCGCGAGGACTCGACCTGCGTCGTGACGCCGTGGCGATGCAGTGTCGCGGCGGCGGTGAGGATGATGAAGTACATGATGAAATTGGAAAAGAACGTGCCCAAGCCCACGTCGATCACGCGGTTGTTGAGATCACGGGCCGGCGCGCCGCGGCGGCTGGCCTGGGTGCGATGGCCCTTCTCTTTTTCCTCCTCGATTTCCTGCGAGGCCTGCCAGAAAAAGAGGTAGGGGCTGATGGTGGTGCCTAGGATCGCGACGAGTGTGGTCCATTGCGTGCGCGAAGTCGGCCACTGCGGCAGGAACGTGGCCCGTAGGATTTCGTGCCAGTCCGGATGAACGAGAAAGCCGGTGATGACGTACGCAAACAGCGTGGCCGCGAGCCATTTCAGGACCGAGGCGAAGGCCTTGTAGGAAAAGAAGGTCGTGGTGACGATAATGAGAATTCCGATGATAACCACAGATATGCCCGCAGGAATTTTCACCAGCATTTGGAGTACATCGGCCATGCCGGCGAGATCGGCGCCGATGTTGACGGTGTTCGCCGCGAAGAGGGCCAGTGCGGAAACAATGAGCAACCAGCGGGGAAGTTTCTTGTGCATCGCCGCGGCGAGGCCACCGCCCGAGACGAGCCCGATGCGCGCACACATGAACTGCACCGCGCCCATCAGCGGCCACGTCAGCAGCGCGGTCCAGAGGAGGCTCGTGCCCGTTTGCGCACCGGTGATGGTATAGGTGACGATGCCGGACGGATCGTCGTCCGCCGCGCCGGTGACGACACCGGGTCCGAGCAGCGAAAAAAAGCGGCGCAGCGGTCCGGATTTGCGTTGGTTCTCCTCGGGCATCGTGACGATTTACCTTTTTTTGCTGATCCACGTCTTGCGCGAGAACTTCGTGATCTGCGCCATGCTCCGCTTGGAGAGCGCGGAGGAATCATCCTGCTTCGCGGAAAGCGGCCTCATGTTCGCGCCGTGCTTGAGCAGGAGCCACTCGGTGCCCTTGGTGGCGCGAGGACCGTGCATTTTCACGAGCGCCCATTCGCCCTTCAGCTTTTTGCCGTTGAGCTGAAAGTGAAGCTTGCCGGTGCGCAGGCCCTCGTGCGGCTCGGGCCCGAGATTTTCCCACGTGCCGATGTCCCAGACCATTACCGTGCCGCCGCCGTAATTTCCCTTCGGGATCGTGCCCTCGAATCGTGCGTAATCGTAGGGATGATCCTCGACCATCATTGCCAGCCGCTTGGTCTCCTTGTCGAACGGCGGGCCCTTCGGCACGGCCCACGATTTGAGCACGCCGTCGAGTTCCAGCCGAAAATCGTAGTGCAGGTGTGAGGCGGCATGCTTCTGGATGACGAAGAGGCGTTTCTTTCCTGCGGCCTTCTTCGTGCCGCGCGGCTCGGCGGTCTGGGAAAAATCGCGTTTCGCGTTGTAGGCGGCGATGGATCCGTCGCCCGTTCCCTTCAACCGCTTGGTCGGCGGGGAAGTGCCGAAGTTCTGCAGCGCCTTCTTGAGGCTTTGCTTCAGTGTCAGCACCGGAGCGAAAAGATCGCCTTTTTCCTCGATGCGTTTCAGCGCGTCCTCCGCCTCGAAGAAAACGAGCGACGCTTTCTTCTGCTTCAGGCATTTCTCGACTTCGTCCCACTCCAGCGGCATCGAGACGAACGGCTTTTCCTTCGCGCGCAGCGAGTAGACCGTCACGGTGGTCTTCGTTTCCGAATTTTGGCTCCAGTCGACCAGCACCTTGCCGCGGCGCAGCGCCTTTTTCATGTCGGAGACGACCAATTCCGGGTGCGCCCGCTCAAGTGTTTGCGCGACCGCTTTCGCGAAAGGCGAAGTTTCTTCGTAAGTGACCGGCGTGTTCAGCGGCACGTAAAGCTGTAGCCCTTTCGAGCCCGACGATTTCACAAAACTCTCCAGTCCCAGGTTGCCGAACATCTCCCTCAACCAAAGCGCGACCTGCGCGCACTCGACCGCCGTAGCCGGTGCGCCGGGATCGAGGTCGAAGACGATCGACGTGGGCTTGTGGACGTGTGGCGCCTTCGCGAGAAATGTGTGCAGCTCGAGGTCGCCGAGGTTCGCCGCCCAAACAAGCGTCGGCAAATTCTCGACCACGCAATATTCGATCTGTCCAGGCTCGTGATGTCGCGCCACTTTGGTGGTCTTCACGAACGCCGGACGCGGACGCGGGCATTGCTTCTCGTAAAAGAACGGCGCGTCGACGCCGTTGGGGTAGCGCTTCAATGTGAGCGGCCGGCCCTTTAGGTGCGGCAGCAACACGAGTCCGACCTGCATGTAGTAGGCGATCATCTCGCCCTTGGTGAAACCGGTCTTTGTGTAATAGACCTTTTTCAGGTTCGAAACCGGAACCGTTTTGCCGGCAACTTTAAGAGAAGAGCGCTCCGTCATAAAAAAACGTAAGCTGGAAAGTCACCTGCGGCAATTTGCGGAGCCGTGGGGTGTGCGTAGAGTAAGTCATGCGCTCGATGTGGAATGGAACCATCTCCTTCGGTCTGGTCACGATCCCGGTCGCGCTTTATCCCGCTACGCGCCGCGAGGAATTGAGCTTCCGCTTGCTGCGAAAATCGGATCACAGCCCGGTGAACTACAAGCGCGTGGCTGAGGCCGACGGCAAGGAAGTGCCATGGGGGGAAATCGTGAAAGGCTACGAGTACGAGAAAGGCCAATTCGTCGTGCTCAAGGAGGAGGATTTCAAGCGGGTCGACCTCGAGGCCGCCGCGCAGACCATCGACATCATCGACTTCGTGCCGCTGGAGGAAATCAACCCGATGTATTTCCAGAAGCCCTACTACCTCGAGCCGGCAAAGGGCGGCGACAAGCCCTACGCGCTCCTGCGCGAAGCGCTGGGCGACTCGGGCCGCGTCGGTATCGCGAAGGTGGTCATTCGCACGCGCGAGCACCTGGCCAGCGTGAAGGCGCAGGGCGACGCGCTCGTTCTGGAGATTATGCACTTCGCGGATGAGTTGGTGGAAGCGGACAAGATGAAATTCCCCAAGGCGAAGCAGGCGCGGCCGCGCGAAGTCGCGATGGCGAAAAAGCTGATCGACGGCATGACGACCGAGTGGGATCCGGAAAAGTATAAGGACGAATACCGCACGCAGGTGATGGCCATGATTGAGGAAAAGGTAAAACATCCCGGGCACAAGTCCGCCGCGCCCAAGGCGCCGAAGCGGCCCTCCAACGTCATCGACCTGATGAGCGTGCTGCAGCAAAGCCTGTCGCAAGCGAAGCCCGCGAAAGCGAAGCGGGCCAAGCACAAGACCACCAAAGTACGGCATCGCAAAGCTGCTTGAGTTCGCATGGCCGCGCCGCGCCGTCTCAAGTTCGTCGAGCCGATGAAGGCGGAGCTGGCGCCGCCGCCTCCGCATGATGGCCACTGGCTTTACGAGGTGAAATTCGACGGTTTTCGCGTGCTCGCGATCAAGGACGGGCGCCGCGTGGAACTTTGGTCGCGCAACGAGAAATTGTTCAACGAGCGTTTTCCCGAGATCGCTTTGGCCGTGGGCAAGCTCTCGACCACGCGGGCCATCCTCGATGGCGAGGTCTGCGCGCTGGACAAGTCGGGCCGGAGCTCGTTTCAGCTTCTGCAGAACGCGGGCGAAGGTCCCGCGCGGCTCGTCTATTACGTTTTCGACGTCCTGTTCGAGGGGAAGAATGACCTGCGCGAGTTGCCACTGCTGAAGCGCAAGGAACGCCTCGAGGCGATTCTGCTGAAAGCGGTCGATCCGATCCGGCCCTCGCCGTCCTTTACGCAGAATCCCGCGCGCATCCTTGCGAAAATGCGCGAAGCCGGCGCGGAGGGCGCGATCGCCAAGCGGATCGACTCGGTGTACGAAACGGGCCAGCGCTCGGGCGCGTGGACCAAGATCAAGTTTCACAAGGCCCAGGAGTTCGTCGTGGTGGGCTACACGCTGCCGAAGAAATTGCGGCAGCATTTCGGCTCGCTGATTCTCGGTTACTACAAAGGCAAACGCCTGATCTTCGCCGGTCACGTGGGAACCGGCTTTAATCATCGCGCGCTCAAGGAGATTTTCGCGCTGCTCAAGAAACTCCAAATCGATGAACCGCTCGTGGAGCAAATCCAGGAACAATCCACCCGCTGGCGCGCGAAGGGCTGGAAGCCCTCCGAAAGCAAATGGGTAAAGCCCAAGCTTGTCGCGCAGGTGCAGTTCACGGAATGGACCTCGGACGGTATCTTGCGACATCCGTCCTTTCTCGGATTGCGCGAAGACAAGTCACCGCGCGAAGTTGTCCGCGAGGATAAAAACTAAGCGTGCGCGTTAGGCTTCGTCGCCGCCGAAGCGGTCGAGCGCCTCGCGGATGGAGGCTTCCTTCTCGACGAGAATCATCTCCAGCGCGCGCCATTCATCGAGCTTCGCCGGCGGAGCCTTGGCCTGCATGTTCGGGTCGTTGAGTTTCTTGCGCGTCTGCTCGAGGTCCTTGATCACCTTCGCGAGTTCCTTGTTCAGGCGGTCCTTTTCCAGCGCGGGATCGACCAGGCCGGTGGCGGGCAGGTAAAGCTCGCCCAGCGGCGTGAAGGTCTTCGGGCCGGGATTTTCCGGCGGCACGGTATGCACCTGTACGTCCGAGGCGTTGAGCAGCGCGGCGAGCACGGTGAGCTCGTCGTCGGTGAAGCCATTGCCCTTGGTCACGAGCATGAACGGTACCTTCTGGTTGGACGCGATCTTGATTTCGCCGCGAAGCTGGCGGCCGGCGTCGGCCGTCGCGTAGATGTCGCGCGCGCGCGGCGTCCACGTCTTCGACTTTGGCGTTTGCTTCGGCCAGAGCGTGGTCTGGATCGTCTCCGTGCCGAAACCGAGCTCGCACCAGAGTTCCTCCGTCACGAACGGCGCGAAGGGATGGAGCAGGCGCAGCACGTGGCTCATCACGTAATCGAACGTGGCCAGCGTGCCGGCACGCGTGGGCGAATCGCTCTCCGCGAAGTCGGCCTTCGAGGCCTCCACAAAGCGCGCGGCGAATTCATTCCACACGAAATCGTAGAGCAGCGCGGCAGCCTCGCTGAAATTGAACGCGTTGATCGCGGCGTTGACGTTGCGCTCGCCCTCGAGCAGGTCGTGCAGGCGTTCGAGCAGCTCGTCGGCGAAGATCGAGCGCTGGTGCTTCCATGGCTCGGCGTTGAAGTCGACGTTGCCCTGCATCGTGCGGAAGCGGCAGATGTTCCAGAGCTTGTTGCAGAAATTGCGGCCCTCCTCGATCTGCTTTTCATCGAAGCGGATGTCCGCGCCCTGCGGCGCGATGCGCACGAGGCCGAAGCGCAGGCCATCCGCGCCGTACTTGGCGATGAGGTCGAGCGGATCGGGCGAGTTGCCAAGCGACTTCGAAAGCTTGCGGCCCTGCCGGTCGCGAATCAGGCCGGTAAAATAGACGTCCTTGAACGCGAGGTTGGCCTCGAGCATGTCGGCCTCATTCGGGCGCGTGCCGTTCGGCTTGAAATGAATGCCCGCGATGAGCATGCGCGCGACCCAGAGGAAAATGATGTCCGGCCCGGTGACGAGCGCGCTCGTCGGGTAAAACTTTTTGCGCGTGCCGTCCTCGGAACGCATCGTCTCGTAGGCCCAAAGCCACGAGGAGAACCACGTGTCGAGCGTGTCGAGATCCTGCGTCCAGCCGTTGCCGGGCGAGGTGAGCTGGCACTTCGGATCCTCACCGTCCTTGTACCAAACCGGGATGCGATGGCCCCACCACACCTGGCGCGAGATGCACCAATCCTGGATGTTCGTCAGCCAGTGCTCGTAAGTCTTCGTCCAGTGCGCGGGATGAAAGCGCACGTGGCCGTCGCGCAGCAGCGCGAGCGCCTGCGGCAGGTCCGGATACTTCATGAACCACTGCTCACTTAGGCGCGGTTCAATGGCTTCATTCGCGCGCTCACTGAAGCCGACTGTGTTCTCGTACGGCTCTTCCTTCTCGAGCAGGCCGCGCTCCTTCAGCATCTCCGCGGAACGCTTGCGCGCGTCGAAGCGGTCGAGGCCGTGCAGTTCAGCGGCGTCGTGGTCGCCAGGATCGTTGATCTTTGCCGTGGGCGTGAGGATGTCGATCGGTGCGAGGTTGTGGCGCTTGCCGATCTCGTAGTCGACCCGGTCGTGCGCGGGCGTGACCTTGAGCACGCCGGTGCCGAAGCCTTCCTCCACCGCGTCGTCGGCGATGATCGGGATTTCCGTGCGATGCAGCGGGCGGATCGCCTTACGGCCCACGAGATGCGCCCACTTGCCGCCGGGTTTCACCGCGAGGGCCACGTCGGCCATGATCGTCTCGGGCCGCGTCGTCGCGACGACGAGAAAATGCCGTGCGTCGGGCTCCCCGGCGGTCGCTTCGGTGCCGATGGCCGGATCAATCTCCGCCGGCGAGGGCCCGCTGAGGCTAACGTGGGGCGCGACGGTCGCGGTGCCTTCCTGGATAGGTGCGCGGCGTGACTCGTCGAGCGAACCGCCACGATCATAGACGCCCGCCACGGAATCGGCCGCGTCGGGGACCAGCTCGTACTTCACATAATAAAGCGCGCCCTTTTGCTTGGTCGGGATCACTTCCTCGTCCGAGATCGCGGTCTGCGAGCCCGGGCACCAGTTCACCATGCGCGTGCCGCGATAGATGAGGCCCTCGTTGAAGAGCCGCACGAAAACTTCCTGCACCGCGCGCTCGTAATCGGCGTCCAGGGTAAAACGCTCGCGCGACCAGTCGCACGACGCGCCGATCTTGCGCAACTGCTGCGTGATGATGCCGCCGAATTCGTCCTTCCACTTCCACACGCGCTCAACGAATTGCTCGCGCGTGAAATCGTGGCGCGTCTTGCCCTCGTTCTTGCGCAGGTGCTTTTCCACCGCGCTTTGCGTGGCCAGGCCGGCGTGGTCGGTGCCGGGCAGCCAGAGCACCTCCTTGCCCTCCATGCGCGCCTTGCGGCAGAGGATGTCCTGGATGGTGTTGTTGAGCACGTGGCCGAGCGTCAGTTTGCCGGTCACGTTCGGCGGCGGCATGACGATCGAGTAGGGCTTCTTCGCGGACTTGGGGTTGGCGCGAAACCAGCCGCCGTCCTGCCACTTGGCATAGAGGCGGTCCTCGACCTGTTGCGGTTCGTAAGCTTTGGCGAGTTCGGGCATGGCGAATTAGGAGAAAGTGGCGGATTAAGAAAATAACCGAATCAGTCGAACGGCGCGAATCGGGAGAATGGAAAATTAAGCTGTAATCGAACTGAAGCCATCAAAAGTTTCATTGGTTCGGCGCGGCGAAGGGGCTCACCGGCGGCGTGTCGATGTCGTTTGAGCCGGGTTTGACGTGGAAGCGCTGGCGCAGGTCGGCGGCGATCGGATCGTTGAAGGTGAGGCTGCCGTTGAAGCCCTTGTAGCCGGAGATCATCGCCGTGTCGTGGCCGACGGTGATGCCGACGCCGTCGAATTTTGCGAGGATTTTCCCCAGGGCCGTGGCGTCATCGGCCGTGAGCACGATGCGCACGCGATGCTTGTCGCCCTTGAGGTAGATGTCGCTGAGTTCCTCCACGCTGAGCAGCGGACGGTCGCGATCGATGGAGACGACCTTCGAGGAATTCTCGATGAGCGGGAAGACCTGGAAGATCGGCACGCCGCTCGCGTCTGGGCGGATGGTGTCCGCCATCAACAGAGAGGGAGCGAGAATTGCCGCGAGGAGCCAAAATGCTTTCATCCGAGAAATTTCTTAGAGGCTAACCATGACGTCAGCTAGGTCAGGGCGAATGACCGAAGAGAGAGTTCCAAATCAAAAGAAGTAAGTAGGGTGCCACGTAGCCCACTAAGCAAATGCCTGCCTTGAGACTAAAGCCCTTGTCGTCCCACAAGCAGCTAACGGCTAAGCCAAATCCTATCAAATAGGTTGTGGCAAGGATTCCGGCCTGCACCAGGCTTTGTCCGAAATTGGCTGAGTATCCCTCGTCGGCTCCGTGATGAGATGAAGCGCCGGCGAGGAAAAGTAACCAGAACAAAACCGCGTAAGCCGCCGCCAGAATGCCGAAGGAAATCTTCAGGCGAATCGGAAACGGCCGACGCGAGGAATCGTGAGCTGCGTCCATCATTCTTATACTTTCTCGAACTCGCTCATGGCCGCCATCTCGCGCGCGAGGAAGTAGTCCACGCTGTCGCGCAGCGCGAGCCAGCTCGCCTCGATGATGTCGTTCGACACGCCCACCGTGGCCCAGGAGTTGTCGCCTTCGGTCGACTCGATGAACACGCGCGTCTTGGCCGCGGTGCCGTTGCGCGAATCGAGGATGCGCACCTTGTAGTCGGTCAGGCGCATCTGCGCCAAGCGCGGATAGAAGGTAAAGAGCGCCGCGCGCAGCGCCGCGTCGAGCGCGTTCACCGGCCCGTCGCCTTCCGCCACCACGTACTTCTTCTCGCCATCGACCTTCAGTTTCAGCGTCGCCTCGGACACATCGTAATTCGCCTGCGGGTTCCGGCGGATGGAGACGTGGTACTCGACCAGCTCAAAGAACGGCCGGTACTGGTGCAGCGCCTTACGGGCGAGGAGCTC
>Ga0302267_10006592_pt1 | contig 11726 bp, 10 predicted proteins | sample III_Bog_E1_3_FD_194555 | JGI IMG/M metagenome (GOLD analysis project Ga0302267, IMG submission 194555) | Peat permafrost microbial communities from Stordalen Mire near Abisko, Sweden - III_Bog_E1_3 | ecosystem: Environmental > Terrestrial > Soil > Wetlands > Peat | place: Sweden: Abisko... | reverse complement strand
GGCCGTCGTCGGCTTCGACGCCTGCTGCGTCGAGCGCCACATCACCGTCGACCGCGCCATGTGGGGCAGCGACCAGGCCGCCAGCCTCGAGCCCCGCGGCATGGAACTCATCGCGAACTACATTCGCCTCTGGCCCACGGTCAAGGGCTCGCCCGAAAAGCTTTGCCTCGAGAGCGAAAAGCCCGTCCGCGCCAAGCTGCGCCGCTTCTTCAATCTGGACGAAGAGCCGCCGCGCCGGTAAGCGCCATGGCGACCGCGCTGCATCTCGTCAATCTGCACAGCTCCAATGTCGGTAATGGCGCCCTGATGCTCGGCACCGAGCGCCTCCTGCGCGAGGACTGGGGCGCCGCGTGGAACTTCGACCGCATCGCGTGGGACGACTTCACCTTCGGCCGCACGCCGTGGGACGCCGCGTTCGTCGACGCCGCCAACCAGCGCGACCTCCTGCTCATCAACGGCGCCGTCACCTTCAACGGCCGCGCCTATCTCAAGCACACCGGCTCGCGCCTCGACTTGCCGCTGCCGCTCTGGCGCGACATCCGCGTTCCCATTTTGTGCTACGGCCTCTCGCACCGCCACTGGCCCGGCAGCACGTACCACAATCTCGACGCGCTCCAGACGTGGCTCACCGAAATGGAAGCGCGCCCCAACTTCATCCTCGGCCTGCGCAACGACGGCACGCTCGAGTGGCTCCGCAACCTCACCGGCCTGCCGCTCACGCGCGCGATCGAGATCGTCGACCCCGCCATGTTCGTCCCCATCGCGAACACGCTGCTGCCGGACGAAGAGCCGCACGTCATCCTCGCCCTCAATGACGAAGACAGCACCTCGCGCTTCCCCACGCCCGAGCACCGCAGCGCCTTCCTCACCGATCTCGCGGCCCTGCTCAGCATCCTTCTCGAGCAACGCAATCTCCGCCTCAAGATCGCGCTCCATTACTTCGACGACTTCCGCGCCACTGCCGACCTGATCGACAAGCTCACGCCCGTCTTCGCCCACCAGCGCGTCTCCACCTTCGGCCCCGTCGCCGGCACGGACGCGTCCGCCTTCTACGCACACTACCCGCGCGCGCGTGCCGTCATCGCCATGCGCGTGCACAGCATGTCGCCCGCGCTCGGCCTCGGCTGCCCCGTGCTCACGCTCGCCACCCAGCCGCGCCTCGAAAACTTCCTCGCCGACATCGGCATTCCCCACGTCGCGCTTTCGGCCGAGGCCGTCTCCGCCGACCCCGTCGCATTTAAAAGCCGCCTCGAGGCGTTGCTCGACGTGCCGGGCAATCCCGTCAACGGCCTCGACCTCGCGCAACTCCGCCAGCGCGTGCGCAAAACCAACCTCCATCTCAAGGAAGCCCTCGCGCTCTAGTCCATGCCGCTCGATTGGAAAAAAGTCTGCGCCGTGGTCTTCGACTTCGACGGCGTCCTCACCGACAACCGCGTCTGGGTCTTCGAGGACGGCCGCGAAGCCGTCTGCTGCAACCGCGCCGACGGCCTCGCCTTCGACGAATTCCGCGCCCGCAAACTTCCCGCCGTCATCCTCTCCACCGAAAAAAATCCCGTCGTCGCCGCGCGTGCGAAAAAGCTCCAGGTCCCCGCCATCCAGGGCAGCAGCGACAAGGCCGAAAGCCTGCGCCAGCTCTGCGCCGCCGAGAAGTGGGACCCCGCGCGTGTCCTCTACGTCGGCAACGATCTCAACGACCTCGGCGCGATGACGCTCAGCGGCTTTTCCGTCGCCACCGCCGACGCACATCCGCACATCCGCTCCGTTGCCAAGTACGTCCTGCAAACCGCGGGCGGTGCCGGTGTCGCGCGCGAGATCGCGCGGCTTCTCTTCGCGCACGAGCCCGGCTACGCTCCGGCATGAAGGTCGTCGCGATCATCCCCGCGCGGGGCGGCTCAAAATCGCTTCCGCGCAAAAATATCCGGACCGTCGCGGGCAAGCCGCTCATCGCGTGGTCGATTGAAACCGCGCTCCAGTGCCCGCAAATCGAGCGCACCATCGTCAGCACCGACGACGCCGAGATCGCCGCCATCGCGCGCCAGCACGGCGCCGAGGTCCCGTTCCTCCGCCCCGCCGAGTTCGCCGGCGATTTCTCCACCGACTTCGACGCGCTCCATCACGCGCTCACATGGCTCCGCGACAACGAAGGCGCCGTCCCCGACGCCATCGCCTACCTCCGCCCGACCGAGCCGCTGCGCCGCGTCGCCACCGTTAAGGCCGCCATCGAAAAATTGATCGCCACGCCGGAGGCCGATTCGCTTCGCAGCGTTCGCCCCGCGCAGCAAACGCCGTATAAAATGTGGACGCTCGGCAAAGAGTGGCTCGGGCAAGTCGCCACGCTCCCCGGCATCGACGAACCCTTCAACCAGCCGCGCCAAAAACTTCCCACCGTCTACTGGCAGGACGGCTACATCGACGTCATCTGGTCGCGCACCATCCTCGAGCAGCAGTCCAGCACCGGCCGCCGCATCCTTGGCTTCCTCATCGATGAACCCGCCGCCAACATCGACTACGAGGACGAAATCGCCGCCGCCGAAATTCTCCTGCGCCAGCCGCAAGCCGCTGCGCAAAAATCCGAACCGAGGCACGCCGCATGAAAGCCGTCCTCCTCTGCGGTCTTGGCTCCATCGGCCAGCGCCACGCGCGCAACCTGCGCACACTTTACGGACCCTCGATCCGCCTCGGAGCGTTTCGCCAGAGCACCATCTCCGGCTCGATCCGCGAAGACGTCCAGGGCATCGACGACGAGCCCGCCGAAAAACGCTACAACATCGAGACCTTCACCGATCTCAAACAAGCCCTGCAGGAAAAGTGGGACGCCGTCTTCATCACCAATTCCATCCACCGCCATCTTCCTGTCGCGCTCGAGGCCGCGCGTGCCGGATTCCCGCTCCTCATCGAAAAGCCGCTCGGCTCGCAATGGGACGAAGCGCAGGAACTCGCCCGCGTCTGCGCGGAAAAAAAGCTGCCCGTCATGGTCGCGTTCCAACTCCGCTTTCATCCGCAGCTCGTCGCGCTCAAGCAACGGCTCGCGTCCGGCGAACTGGGCCGGGTCTTGCACGGCGCCTTCCATTTCGGCGAATATCTCCCCGGCATGCACCCGTACGAAGACTACCGCCAGACCCACATGGCACGGCGCGAGCAGGGCGGAGGCGTCATCAACTGCCTCTCGCACGAGCTCGACCTCGCGCTCTGGCTCGTCGGCCAGCCGCGCAGCGTCTTCGCCGGCGGCGGCAAGCTCACCGAACTCGAACTCGACGTCGAGGACACCGTGAATATCACCGCCTCCGTCGAAAAGCCCGCCGCGCTCATCGATATCCATCTCAATTTCTGGGATCGCCCGCCGCGCCGCCATTTCTCGCTCCAGACCGAGGCCGTCACCGTCGACTTCGATTACCTCAAGTCCACGCTAATCATCCGCCATCGCGAAAAGCCGGAGGAAACGCAAACGCTCACGCCCTTCGTCCGCAACCAAATGTTCCTCGATGAGCTCAAGCATTTCGCCGAATGCGTGCGCGACCATCGGGACCCGCAGCCCAGCCTCGCCGACGGCCTGCGCGCGCTCCGCTTCGCACTCGCCGCGCACGAGTCGCTCGCCACGCACAAGGAGATCACGTTTTGAGCAAGCTCCACGGCACACCCTTCGACCTCGCGGACAAAGTCATCGTCATCACCGGCGGCGCCGGATTCCTCGGCCGCCAGCACGCGCAGGCCGTACAACTCGCCGGAGGCACACCCGTCCTCCTCGATCTCGCCCGCGCGAAACCGGAAGCCGCCGCGAAGCAACTCGGCGGCAACGCGCTCGGCCTCGCCGCTGACATCACCTCGCAGGCCAGCCTGAAATCCGCGCTCAAAACCATCCTCCGCAAGCTCGGCCGCGTCGACGCCCTTATTAATAACGCCGCCGCCAATCCGCAAGTCGGCAAAGGCGGTCTCGCGCAAAATCATCGTCTGGAGGAAATCAACGCTGCCGGACTTCTCGCGGAAATCGAGGTCGGCCTCTGCGGCGCGGTCTACGCCTCGCAAATTTTCGGCGCGCACATGGCCGAACACGGCGGCGGCGTCATCGTCAACATCGCGTCTGACCTCGCGCTCATCGCGCCCGACCAGCGCCTTTACCGCAAGGCCGGCCTGCCGCGTCGAGCGCAGCCGGTCAAGCCCGTCGGCTATTCCGTGGTCAAGGCCGGCCTGCTCGGCCTCAACCGCTATCTCGCGACGTACTGGGCCGACGAAGGCGTGCGCGTCAACGCCATCTGCCCCGGCGGCGTTGAGCGCGACCAGTCGCCCGCCTTCCGCCGAAAGCTCGCGCGCCTCATTCCGCTTGGCCGCATGGCCCGCTCGCACGAGTACGCCGGCGCCATCATCTTCCTGCTCTCGCCCGCGTCGTCCTACATGACCGGCGCGGTCCTCACGGTCGATGGAGGCCGCACCGCGTGGTGAATGCCACCGTCGACTCCGCGCCTGCCGCCGCGCCCGACGACGCTGAAGCGCCGCCGATGCCGTTCACGCTGGAAAACGTCACCCAACTCCACCGCTTCATCGCGCTCAACGCGCCAAGCTGGCAGCCGCTGCCCGCGTCGAAACAAAAACTGCTCGTCTGCGTTTTTCCCAGCCCGCCCGCGCTCACCGCCGCCGGGCTCATGGCCCAGGCCATCTGCCGCCAGCACAACTACGAGCCCATGGTCGTCCTCTACGGTTCCGACACGCAGAAGAATGTCGCGCGTGCCCTTTTCACCTCCTACGGCGTGCGCGAATTCGTCGACGTCGACAATATCCCGCGCATCGGTTGGTGGGCCCGGCGTGGTGTGCGCATGCGCCTCCTCGCGCACAAGCTCGCGGCGAAAATGGATTTCGAAAAAGCGCTCGACGATTTCGTCGCCCATTTCAAGGTGAGCGGTGTCAGGATCGGCGATCTCCTCTACGACTACTTCATCCGTCACGGCCAGCAGTATCACCTCTGGCCTGATAACCGGAAAAAGTGGCTCAAGCACGTCAAGGAGCACATGGCCGGCTTCATGCGCCACATGACTTTTTTCCAGCAGCACGACATCCGCGGCATCGTCGTCTGCGATCCCGTCTATTGCTTCCCCGATGCGTTCTTTCTTCGCCTCGCGCAAAAATTCGGCGCGAAAGTCTGGGTCACCACCGGCCGCTTCTGCCGCGAGTACCAGGAAGCCGATGATTTCGAGTTCGACCGCTACCGCTTCAGCGCGCAGTCCATCGCGCGCAGCGAATTTCCCAAGACGTGGGAAAGCGAGATCGACGCCTATCTCTCCGCGCGCTTCTCCGGCAAGATCGAGCATCACGACGTGCAGCGCGCCTACGGCTCGAAGACGGCCTACACGCGCGAAAGTTTTCTCGCCGCCATCGGCGTCGCGCCCACCGACCCGCGCCCGCTCGTTTTCCTGATGCCGCACTGCTTTTCTGACGCGAACCACAAGTGCCAGGGGCATCTCTACCGCGATTTCTTCACGTGGTATCGTGGCACACTCGCCGCGCTGCCGCGCTACAAGGACGCAATCTGGGTTGTGCGACCGCATCCCTCCGGCCCAATCTACGGCGAGACCGGCATCGGAGAGAAATATTTTCGCGAGTTCGAATGCGAAAACGTCCGCCTCGCGCCCGCGGACCTGAGCACCGATACCGTGCTCGATCTTGCCAAGGCGGTCATCACCATCAACGGCACGATCGGACTTGAGGCCGCCTGCCGCGGAGTGCCCATCGTGATCTGCGCGAACGCGATCTACAGCGGCCTCGGCTTCACCACCGAGCCCCGCACCCGCGACGATTACTTCGCACTGCTCGGTCGCCTGCACGAGGCCAAGCCGCTCAACGACGAACAGGTCCGTGCCGCGCGGCGTGCGCTTTTCTTTTATCACGTGCTTTCGCGCCCGCGCTCCGGCGGCGTTACGCTGCGTGTCATCCGTCCCGGTTCATCGCCGCAGGAGGTGCTCGACGGCTTCAATCTTGCCTATCGGGAAATGTCCGACGGTCTCGAGAAGCAAGGCGGCTGGAAAAACGACGCGCTTTGGATTGCCATCCAGCGCATGTTGCAGGAGAAACGTCCCGTCGCCACGCAACCGGTCGACTGGACCGAATGAGAGGAGCCGCATGTTCGAGAAGCTGAAGAAAACGCTCTTTGCCGGCCGCTATTACGGCAAGCAGCTCGACCGGAAGGTCGCGGAACTGCACAAGTCGCTCAACGCGCTGACCGCCGCGCAGAACAAGATGGCCATCGAGTCGACCGGACGCTTTAGGAAACATCTCGCGTTTCTGGAAAGTCCTTCCCCGGGCAGGGAGTGCGGCATCAGTCCCGCGCTGGAATTCACCGCGAACGATCTGCTCCTGGAAATCGAGCCCAACGGCGCATCGAAAACGATTGTCTGCACCATCGCTCTCGGCGACGCCTATCGCGCCACCGTCGCGCCGTGCCTCGAAAGCCATCGCGCCTACGCGCAGCGCTGGGGTTTCGCCCACGCCGATCTCTCGCAACCGCCCAGCCGCCTCCTGCGCCATCCCTCCTGGTACAAGCTGCCGCTCGCGTACGAGCTTCTCCTCCGCGGCTACGAGCGGATCGCGTTCTTCGATGCGGACGCGCTGATCACCAAGCCGGAAACCCCGATCGAGCCGCTCTTCACTCAACTTGCCGCCAGCGGCCGCGATCTCCTCATCTCCAACGACGAATCCGGCGCCAACATGGGCGTCTTCTTCGCGCAGGCGAGCGCGTCGCTGCCCGTGCTGCTCGACGTCATCTGGAATTATCATTTCGATCCCGGCCACGTCACGTGGGAGCAGATCGCCGTGCGCACCCTCCTCGACGATTGGCCCGCCGTCGCCTCTCGCATCCTCGTCACCGACCACCCGCGCGACTTCAACAGCTTTCCCGAGGAGCGCCAGGCCATCCACAAGCTCCATCATCAGGCCAACACCTGGCAACCCGGCGATTTCATCTGCCACTTCTCCGGCATCGGCGCGCCGAAATTGACCGAACTCATCGCGCTCTACCGCCAGCGCGCTGGGAATACTTAAATCGCGCTCGCATCTTCATCCCTCGACAGCACGGGCGAGGGGACTACGTTGAGATATGAACCCTGCGGCTCTGCTTCAGTCCGGCCACATCGACACGTGGATTCTTTTGCTCGGTCTGCTCCTGCCGCGGCTCGCGCTTTTCCTCGCCGCGTTTGTCGTCGGCGATTACCCGCACAACACGCTGCCGGTTCTCTTCAACTTCCTCGGCTGGCTTTTCATCCCGCGCTTCCTGATGGCCTACTACATCTACACCGACGCCGGCACGAACAACATCTGGTTCTGGGCCTACATTGTTCTTGGCGTAGCAGGATTGATCGGGGAGGGCGGCTACGTGAACCGTCGCGTCATCCGCCGCACGACCACCGTGAATCCCGACGGCTCACGCACCGTGGTGGAGGAAGAGGAAGTCTAGACGTGCCGCGCGAATTCCGCGTGCAATCCCGCGTAAACACCGCCAGCCGCCGTGAGCGATTCATGCGTGCCGCGCTCGACAATCTTGCCTTGCTGCAGCACGAGGATCTGCGACGCTTTGCGGACGGTCGATAAGCGGTGCGCGATGACGAACGTCGTGCGGCCCTCGAGCAGGATATCCAGCGCCGACTGAATCAGCGCCTCGCTCTTCGAATCCACCGCGCTTGTCGCCTCGTCGAGGATCAGGATGCGCGGCCGGGCCACCAGGGCGCGCGTGATGCAGAGCAGTTGCCGCGTGCCCGCGCTGAAATTTCCGCCGCGCTCCGCCACCTTCGTCGCGTAGCCGTCCTTCATCTGCCGGATCAACTCGTCCGTGCCGACGGCGCGCGCAGCGACGTGCACATCCTCATCTGTCGCCTCGGGCCGGCCGAAGCGCAGGTTGTCCAGGACCGTGCCGGTGAAGAGAAAATTCTCCTGCGTGACGATGCCGAGTTGCCGGTGCAGCGATTCCACCGTCGCCTGCGCGATGTCGTGGCCATCGACGAGAATCCGCCCGCGCTGCGGCTCATAGAAGCGCGCGAGCAGGCTGATGATGCTCGTCTTGCCCGAGCCGGTGTGGCCCACCAGCGCCACGGTCTGTCCCGCCTCGGCCGCGAAGTCCACATCGTCGAGCACCCAGCGGTCCTCCGGCGTCGTCTCGTAGCGAAAACTCACGCGCTCGAAGCGGACCTGGCCCGCGATCATCGGCAGCGCCGCGGCGTTCGCGCGATTGATCACCTGCGGTTTCGTGTCGAGCAGTTGGAAGATCCGTTCCGCGCTCGCGGCGGAGGAGAGAATATTGTTGTAGAGATCGCCCATCGTCTGCACCGGACCGAAAAACATTTGGACGTACAGGATGAACGCGGTCAGGTCGCCGATCTCGATCTTGAGCGGCGGCGGCTGCAGCGCGAGCCACCCGCCGTAGCCCAGCACGATCGCCACGCCGATGCCGGAGATCAGCCCGAGTGACGGCATATACGTGTGGAAAATCCGCGCGGCATCATACGCGCGCTCCACGTAGACGCCGTGCAGCGCCTGGAACTTGCCCAGGTTTTCGCTCTCGCGGCCCATCGCCTGAACCACGCGCACGCCGGAGATATTCTCCGCCAGCGTCGCGGTCAGGCGCGACGATTGCCGCCGCACTTGCCGATGCGCCTCCATGATCAGCCGCTGGAAAAAGATCGTCCCGATGATCAGCGGCGGCAGCACCACGCTCACGACAAGGCACAGGCGCCAACTGTACGAAAGCATGATGCCAAACACGCCGACGAGCGTGATCGAGCTCATGAGCAACTGGTTCGCGCCCCAGCTCAGCACCTGCTCCATCGCGTCGATGTCCGAGTCGGCTCGATTGATGATGCGCCCCTGGTGCGTCTTGTCGAAGTACGAGAGCGACAGCGCCTGGATGTGCTCGAACACCTGCAGCCGCAAATCATTCATCATGCGCCAGCCGATCGTCACCGCCGTGCGGATCTGCAGAACGGTCAGCCCCCAGCCCAGCAGCAAGTTCGCGAAGTAACAGCCCGCGATCAACTCGACGCCGTGTATCGCGGCGTCCCGCGACGAGATATTCGTCAGGTACGCATTAATCCCCGTGCGGATCAGGTACGGCCCGAGCAACTGGCACCCCACCGCCAGCAGCGTGCCGCCAACATTCGCCGCGACCAGCCAACGATAGCCGCGCGTCAGCGCGAACAGCCGCCGCAGCAAATAGAAATTCATCGGCTTCTGGTCCAGCGCCTCCTCGAGAAGGAAATCCTCGCCCGCACTCACGCGTGACCTCCTTCGCGATCCGCCAGTTGCTCGCGGAAAAGCTCGTTGAACACCGCGCCGCCCTGCGACAGCTCCGCAAACGTGCCCTGCTCCACGATGCGCCCATCCTTCAGCACGATCACCTGCTCCGCGTGCTGCACCGTCGTCAGGCGGTGCGCGATGACGAACGCCGTGCGGCCGAGACAAACGCGCCGCATATCCTCCTGAATCAGCCGCTCCGTCTTCGCGTCCAGGCTCGACGTCGCGTCATCCAAAATCAGAATCCGCGGATCGAGCAGGAACGCCCGCGCGATCGCCAGCCGCTGCTTCTGCCCGCCGCTCAGCGACACACCGCGCTCGCCCACCACCGTGTCGTAGCCGCGTTCCATCTCCGTGATGAACTCGTGCGCGTGCGCCGCGCGCGCGGCCGCGATCACCTGTGCCGGCGTCGCATCCGGCCGGCCGTAGGCGATGTTCTCCGTCACGCTCGCGCTGAACAGCACCGTCTCCTGGAAAATCATCCCCACCGACCGCCGTAGTTCGATGAGATCCAGCTCGCGTGCGTCGAAGCCGTCGATGCGAATCGCGCCCGACGTCGGGTCGTAGAAGCGCGGAATCAAATGCACCAGCGTGCTCTTGCCCGCGCCCGTCGCGACGACCACCGCGATCGTCTGCCCCGATTTCGCCTCGAAGGAAATTTCCTTAAGCACCTCGCGCCCGCCGCCCGGATAGACGAACGACACCTTGTCGAACACCACCACCGCGCCGCCCACCGTATTCAAGCGCCGCGAGCCGCTCGGGATTTTCAGCGGGTCCTCGATCACCTCCATCACGCGCTCGGAACTCGCGCTCGCGTTCTGCAGCACGTTCACGAATTGCCCGATCGCGCCCATGCGATTGCCCAGGCCCAGCAGGTAGAACACGATCTTCGCCAGGCTGCCCACCGGCATAGCACCCGTGATCACCGCACGCCCGCCGATCCACAACGTCAGCGGCGTGCTCAGGCCAAAGATGAACTGCGCAAACGGCACCCGGTTCGTCCACCACGTCACCGTCGCCAGCACCGTGCTCACGAACGTGTCGCGATGCTGCCGGAACTTCGCGATCTCGTCCCCCTCGCGCGCGAAGGCCTTCACCACGCGCACGCCCGCGATGTTCTCCTGGATCACCGTCGTCAGGTCGCCGTGCAGGTCATGCACCTTGCGCCATTGCGGGTAAAGCTGGCGCGCGAAATAGACGATCAGCCCCACCGTCGGCACCAGCGTCACGATCGCCGCCACGCCCACCTTCCAGTTCGTCAGCGTGATCATCACCATCGTGAGCACCACTGCGAACGTGATGTCGATGCCCAGGAACAGGCACGCGAATAAAAATTCCTGCAGCCGCGAGATGTCCGCCGTGCCGCGCGAGATCAGCTCGCCCGTGTTCGTCTTGTCGTGATAGGCGAACGACAGCCGCTGCACCGCGTCGAAGTAGGCCGCGCGCAGGTCCTTCAGCGTCGACTGCACCAGCCGGTTGCGCACGCGGCCCAGCACCAGCCCCACCGCGGAACGAGCCAGCGCCAGCGCGATGAACAACTTCGCGAACCACCACGGGTCGAACGGCGTCTTTTGCGCGAGCGCCTTTTGCAGGTTGTTGATCGCCGCGCCGGAAACCTGCGGAAGCGCCATTTCAAGCCCGATATTGACCAGCAACAGGCCCACCGCCAGCGCCACGCTCAGGCGATAGCGCATCAGGAACGCCAGCACGCCGAGCAAATTGCGCGCGCGAAACGCCGGGACAGGGGAAGCGGGCGCGTTCATGCGAAAGGGTCGAGTCTACTCCTCACGTCACTCGAAATGCAAATCTCGCCGGGACCAAGGATGGAAGCGTGGATCGCCGATTACGTTTGAGCTTGGAAGAAGTGATTGTGCTACTGGATAAATAGGCGACGATCTTTCGATGACGAAGTGGGGTAAAATTCGATATTTCGTTTGGCTTGCATTAGCTGTTTCGGCAGCAGGTTGTGTTAGTAACTTGGCGCAGGGCTTCTCGGCGGCGAAAAGAATCCAAATTGTTAAGAATTTAGGTGGAACGAGTCCATTGCTGGAAGAAATCGAGTCTGATAGTTGGACTAACGCTCAATGCACTGCAATTGTCTCGGGCTTTCTGATTTATATTCTGGTTGTCGGTAGAAAACCCGAAGGCAACTCCTCGCCCACTCTTTAATGCACTCACGGGGCCAGCCCTGCTGCTCCCAAGTAAAAAACGCAGAGAAGTCTTGAGAGTTTCGGTTCTTAGCGGAAACTTCACACGGCAGGGAAGGTTCTCCATTCATGGCCAAGGTCGTCCTCGAAAACCTTTACAAGACCTACAGCGGCGAAAAAGGGCGCGAAGTCATCGCGGTTGAGGACGTGTGCCTCACCGTCGAGGACCGCGAGTTCATGGTCTTCGTCGGCCCCTCCGGCTGCGGCAAATCGACCACGCTGCGCATGATCGCGGGGCTGGAGGAAATCACG
>Ga0302267_10006558_pt1 | contig 11759 bp, 9 predicted proteins | sample III_Bog_E1_3_FD_194555 | JGI IMG/M metagenome (GOLD analysis project Ga0302267, IMG submission 194555) | Peat permafrost microbial communities from Stordalen Mire near Abisko, Sweden - III_Bog_E1_3 | ecosystem: Environmental > Terrestrial > Soil > Wetlands > Peat | place: Sweden: Abisko... | reverse complement strand
TGCGTTGGCCGGTTTCGCGTCCATCAGCCCTCGACCGTTTGCCCGGTCGTGCGCGAGACGGTCACCCCGACCGTCAGCGCCTGCCGCCGCGCGCCCTTGAAGACTCCGCGCAGGGGCGGCACATCGCCGTAGTCGCGCCCGATGCCGATTTGCACGTGGCGCTCGCCCTCGAGCATATCGTTGGTCGGGTCGAGGCCGACCCAGACGCCGTTGGGCAGATAGACCTCGACCCAGGCGTGGCTCGCCGTTGCGCCGACGAGCCCGTTTTCGCCCCGCACCGACTCGGTCTCGAGGTAGCCGCTGACATAACGCGCGGGCAACCCGGCGCAGCGCACCAGCGCTATCATGAGATGCGCGAAATCCTGGCAAACGCCCTGGCGCTTGCGCAGCACCTCGCTCAGCGGCGTGCGTATGTCGGTGACGCCGGGCATGTAGGTGAATTTTTCGAAGATGTGTTTGTTGAGGCCGAACATCGACTCGGCGTAGGGCGCGCTGCTCGGCAAAAGCTCCTTGGACATCGCCTCAAGCTCCGGCGTGATCGGCGCGTGGCGCGAGGGCATCAGGAAATCGAAAAGCTCGCGGCGCTGCGGCCAGTTCAGGCGCACAGCCTCGCTGACGGAAAGATCGAGCGCACTCAGCGCGTCCTTGTGCGGCAACGTCTCGACCGTGCTGCGCGACGTGACGGTCAGCGTCTTGTGCCGGTAGGGCACCGAGAGACACTCCACTGCGTTGTCGTAGTAATCGGTGAAATCCTCCAGCGCGGCGCGCGGCGTCACCTCGGTGACGTGGCGATGGACGATCTGCCGGTTGCTCTGGCGCGGCCGCACGCGCAATTCCGTGAACGACTCGATGGCCGGGGCGGAATACTCGTAGGAGGTGGTGTGGACAATGTTGAAGATCATCGCGCGGCGGGCCTGACCGGACAGGCTTCAAGGGTAGACCACGCGGCGCGGTCTTCAACCACAAACGCCCGCCTAGACGCTGGGCCGGGGCGGTTCGAGCAGCATCGGCTGAAAGCCGGTATCGCCAAAGAAAATCTTGCTCATGATCCCCTCGCCCGAGGCCGGCATGAACCGCCCCCGGCCGGATTGATGCAGATTGGTGATTTCGCCGACGAGAATGCTCTCTCCGTCGGTGTAAAGATCGACGCGGATAAGGCTGAACTCATCGCTAAGGCGCGCCGCGATGTCGAGCAACTGCGCCAAGTTGCGCGGACGGGGAAAGCCGGGCCCCACGGGACAGGTGATGGCGAAGGGCAGCAATTGCCAGTCGGTCGTGTAGAGGTTCTGCGTGTGGTTGGTGTGCCGGTCGAAGTCGACCTGCACCACCAGCGGTCGTCCGCGCAGGCAGAAAATCTTGAAGTCCTCAACGCTCTTGCGCCCGAAGATGTACGGCTCGACGATCACGCGACGGCGCAGGTGGCTATAGTTCGCCTCGCGGCTCGAGTCGTAGTAACTCGATTTGAACCAGCGGCGCAGCACGTCGAGATCAACCACCGAGCCGCGCTGGCGCATGATGACCTCGCCCGACATATGCGTGGGCTTGATGACGCAGTCGTCCGGATAATCGAAATTGCGGGCCGCCCCGAAGGAATCGAGCACCGCGAGCGTTTCAACGTTATGCTCCGCGCCGACCTTGGCCGCGACGTACTCCTTGACCAGCGCCTTGTCGCTGACGAAGACACGCACCGGATCGAGAATCGCGTCGCTCGTGTTGATATAGAAATAAGCGTCGTTGAGCGTGCCGCCAAATTGCCGCGGAAGCCGCTTGTGGTCGCGCCAGAACTGGAGGGTGAGGAAAAGCCAGTCGAACCAGCGCGTTTTCGGCGCGGCCATCTTGAGCCGGACGAAGGGTGTGAGGCGATGGGTGCTTTGCGGCGAGGGCATGGACGTTCGTGCGGCAAAAAAACAGACGCCCGGCTAGGCCGTCCGCTTTGGCGAGTCGAGAAGTTTCAGCAGCAACGTGATTTTGTCGAGCACAACACCTGCCTGCCAGATTTCGTCGCGGATCAAATCGGCCTCGATGCGCCCGGCAGCTTCCGACCAGCTTTCAGAGATGATTCGCGCGCCCATGCTCAGCCGCACGACGGCAGTGGTGACACCGGAGGGATGCACCGCTTTCACCGGCTGGCCGATATGGCATCGCTGGGCCAGCAACCGGTAGTCGCGTGCATTGGTGGCGGCGAATTGCGCGGAGCAATCCTGATTCAGCAATTCGTAGATGGAACGCGCCTCCGCCGCATCGCAAATCTGGATTCCATCGGCGCGCCGGCGAACCAGGAAAAACGGAAAGATCATCTGCCGGCCCGCGAATTCCCTGCCGGCATCCGCATCCCCGGCGGCGGAAGCTGGGGCGCCTTGCAGCTGGATCGCCTCGTGACTGAGAAAAAGCCTTTTGATCTCCTCACCAAACTGATCGAGGCCCTGCTTGCGCCAGTTGGGCGGCACACGAAAGTAGCGTTTGATCTCCGCGATGGCCGCGGTCCAGCGAAAATAGCTGCCGAGGTTGAAGTCGCGTCGCGGATCGTCGAGGAGGCCGCGCAGGGTCGCGGGAAAATCGAACCACGCGCAGTAGGCGTTGAAGCCCGCGGGAAACCGGCGCTTCGAGTCCACGATCCGCGCGACCGTCTGACGAGAAACCAGCACCGCTCCGCTTAGCGGTGGCCCGGTGAAAAACTTCGAGCCGGTGATGATCACCGGGAAGTCGCGCAGGAGATAGTCGCGCACTTCGTCAACGTCAACACGCATCTGGCAGGCATCGATGATGATCTGCACGCGGTCGCCGAAGCGTTCCCGAAGCTCGAGCAGCAACGCGCTCGATGGCCCGGACGCGCCGAGCTTGGAATGATTCATCGCATGGATCAGGACCTGCGCGCCTGCGGCGACGTGTTCCTCGGCCAGGCGGCGCACGTTCGAATCGACAGCTTCGGCGCTCAACGCGCGTCCCTGTTCATCCCGCAACGGAATCTCGACAGTCACACCTTCATGCGCGTCATCATGAAGTGGCTCGCCCTTGGCCACGTTCCCGCCCAAGGCGGCCTGCGCGGCGAAATGGCGCTCCTGCGCCGCCAGTGGGACGCCGGTGCCCGACTCGTTGGCGCCAACAATCAGTGTCACCATCGGCAGGTCCGACGTGAGATGCACCATGCCCTGGGCAATGAGGAAGCAATCGGTGCCCGAGGAGCAAAGGACCACGTCGGCCATTTCGCGCCCGCCGCAAATTTGTTTGATGATGTCGCGGCGGATGCGCTCCGCCAGTTTTTCCGCGGCCGGCGTCAACCCGTCGCGCAGCGCCTCGGCCAGCAGCCCCTGCCGGCATTGTTCGGCCGCGTCGTAGGCATAGGCGGAGATCGAACTGGCCGTCGACGACGAGAACGTAATCGCCTCGGGCCGGGGAAAAGGCCGGCAGCCATAGCCGTTGAGCAATGTCTGCGGATTGAGCGCAAGACGGTTGTCGCCGCCCTGGACGAAGAGATGCTCGACCGGATTAGCGAGCACGAGGAGCTCGCGCGTGGGGGCTTCGACGGCGGCGTCCGTGCTCTCCTTGGCATCCGTCTCCGGCCGCATGCGGCGGAGAACGTCGAGCGCACGGGCAGGAAGCGTTACCGGCCCGGCAAGGAAGTCGCTGTCTTCCGCGATGCCGAAAATTTCCGCCAACCAGCTTCGCGTTTCGCTCCACGGCGCCTGGTCGAGGTAGTAGCAGTGAATGGCCGCGACGTTAAAGGCCGCCACGTCGCACAGGTCCAGATCCCGGCAACCGGAACGGTGCCAGAGCGCCCATTCACTGGCGTAACGGCGGACGAAAATGCGCACACCCTCGCGCGAGGGCAGTCCCTCCGCCTCGGTGACTTCGCCCACCGCGGAAAACTCGAACGGCCGCGTCCGGCCCGTGCGCGGCGCGGAATCATCCGTGCCGGTTTTGCCTTTTCCCTCGTCCAAGGGCGACGGATTCGCGGTCATGAGAAGGGTGCCGGGCGAAAAATCAGTAGCTGCTTTTCACGTCGAAGAGTTCCGGTTCGCGGAACATGACCTGATGGTCGAGATAGTGGTCGGAGATGAGCACGTTGAAGTCGAGCAGCAGGCCGATGAGTTCCTCGAGTTTCTCCGGAAATTCCGGCGTGGGAAGGTCGGCGAGATCGTCGTCCTCCATTGCCGCGTCTTCGCCCGGCGGCGGGAAATAGGTGGCCATGTCGACGAAGTTCAGCTCAGTGACGACCTTCGTACAGTGCTTGAACGGAGCGTCGGCGCCCTTGGCCGGACGACCGCCCGTGGTGGCGGTCAGTTCCTTCTTCATGTGCTCGACGCAGAAGAGCGCGGAGCGGGGAAATTCCTCGTCCTGCAGCAGCAACCGCGCGACGCGGGCCGCGACGGGCCGCGCGTGATAGAGCGAACGGTACGCATACTGGCCGGCGATCATCTGCAGCATCAGGTCGAGGTTGGTGTTGCTGACCGGCCCGATGACTGAGACGCCGTCGATCTCCGGCGCGAGCACCTGCTTGAGCGTATGCAGCGTCTGCAGCCCGCGCTCGGCATAGCCGCCGAGCTGCCAGAAGTGCCACGCGTCGTTATGCAGCATGTGCTTGTAGAGCGCGCCGGACAATTCATCGAGCTGCGTGAGGATGTCGTGATGAAGCGTGCGGTCCTCCATGATGCTGCGCACGCGCTCGGTTGAACTCTGGTCGGCGTAGAGCGCGACCTCGAGGTAGAGATGGTTGAGCACGGACCAGACTTCGGGCGGGAAGTGCTCGCGAATGTTTTCGGCATTCTGCCTGCACGAATTAAGGCATGAGATGACCGAACCACCGTTGCGCCGGTCGAGCAGGAAATAGTACGGCACCTCGCGCAGCGTGATCGCGTCGCGCCCGGGCTTGATGAAGAAATCGGCGTCGTGTCCGGTAGCCGCGGCCATCGCGGCCCAGAGCGGCCGGCGGGCCTTGGCGGCGTGACTGTCGCCGAGCGGCCATGCCTGCATCTGCACGATGCGCAGCATGCGCGCGCAGGTCTCGGCGCGCTCGGCGTAGCGGCCCATCCAGAAAAACGCCTCGGCCACGCGGCTGGTCAGGCGCAGGCGTTTGGGCGCTTCCTCGGCCTGCGCGTGCACCGGAACGTTGGCTGCGGGAACGGTGCGCAAAATCCAGACATCCTTCACGCGATCGCCACCGCTGCGCGAACTGACCAGTGACTCCGCCCCGCCCGTCCACGCCAGTGCGCAGGGCGAGACGCGGTCCATGCCGAGCGCATAGGCGCGCAGCGTGACCGGGAGCTGGCGCGGGCCGGAGGGCATCCAGCACGGATGCGCGGCCTGCGACGGCACCTTGTGCGCAACGTACTCACTGGGCGCGGCCTCGATTTGCTTCCAGAGCGCGTCCCACTCAACGGGCGTGATGTTGCGTAACGTCCACTCCTGGCCGGGCGTGCGCTTCCAGGCGTGGCGGATGATGTAGTCATCGCGGCGATCGTCGACCTGCTCGCGTACGTCGAGGTCGCGCATCTCGAAAACCTGCGGCGACGGCAGAAGCGGCTTCTCTCCGAGGTAGTACTCAGTGATGACGTTGAAGTAGGCGGACAACGCACGGTTGTTGGCGAGGTCCGAGCCAAGCCCATTCGCCACGGCCAGCGCGCCCTTGCGCACGCACGAGAGCAGACCCGGCACGCCGTAGCGGCTGGCGGGATCGAACGTGACCGGATCGAGCAGCGAGGTGGTCATGCGCCGCAGCACAACGTCGACCGACTCGATGCCGCCGATGGTCTTGAGGTAAAGCCGGCTGTCGAGCACGACGAGGTCGTTGCCCTGCACGATGGGCACGCCCATCTGGCGCGCGAGTGTGACGTCGTCGAGGTAATACTCGTCGCTGCTTCCTTGCGCCAGGAGCACGCTGCGCGCGACGCCCTCGGGAATGCGCACGAGGTCCTGCAGCACGTCGAGCACCTGCGCGGCGAAATCCTCGATGGGCAGGATTTCCACTCCGTCGAAAAGCCGCGGCGCAATCTGCCGCAGCGTCTGGCGTTTCTTCAGCGCGTAGCTGGCGCCGTCGGCAACGCCGAGGTGCTCCTCGACGACCATCCACTGCCCGCGCGTGTTTTGCTGAAGGTCGAAAGCGGTCAACTGCAAGTAGGACGCCGTCACGCCCGACAGGCGCGCGCAGCCGCGATGGAAATTCGGGTCGGCGTAGACAATCTCGTACGGCACGATGCCGGACCTGAGGATTTCCTGGCCGCTATAAATGTCGCGCAGAAATAGATTCCACGCCCGCACGCGCTGGTTCAGGCCGACCTCGATGCGCGCCCACGCTTCACCGGGAATCACCAGCGGCATCAGGTCGAAGCCGCCGTCGGGACGCGTGTCCGTGGGCGCGATTTCCTTGGGCGAAACGTAGGCGCCTTCTTCCTCACGGAGATCCTCCGCGAGCGCGAAAATGCGGCTGAGTTTTTCCGGCGGCAACGCGCTCAGCGATTTCTGCAACTGCACTGCCGTCGCCGTGGCGGCGTTCTGGACGCCAAATCCCTGGGATTGTCCCTGAGCGTCGAGCCGGGGAAACTCAAGGGAGGAAAAAGCGCCACGAAGCATTCTCTAAGAGCTTGCCCGACTGAGGCTTTCGGCGCAAGGGCATATCCGTTCTTACTTCGGCAGCTTGTCGAGTTGGTTGTTCACGCTCTCCCTCGCCTTCTTCGCTTCCTGCGAGGCCTTATCCGCCTCGGTCGCGGCCTCCTGCTTCACCTTCTCGGCCGTCGGCGCGATGAACGAGTGATAAAAGTAGGAGTAAAGCGCGCCGACTTCCCGCGCGATGGGCAACGCGTCATCAAAACCCGCCGAGCCGACGTGCGACTTCGCGATACTCCCGACGCCGGCGTGCAGTAGCGCCAGCTTGGTCCGCGTCATGCGGTAATAGTCGCCGATGATCATGACCGACGTGAGGTCGCGGTCCTTCACGACCTGCGCGACGTTTTGCGCCATCTCCCCGGTGTCCTTGCCGGCACCGGCCTCGATAATCGCCGACGACGGCACGTGGTGCTCCTCGAGAAACTTGGTTGTCGTGGCCTGGGCGTCGAACGACGGATACTCGCTGATCGAGCAGACAATGATCTGGCGGAACTCGCCGTCCTTGTAGAGCTTCGCCGCGCGCTCGAGCTGGGCGTCATCCGGCGTGCCGTCGTCGCGGCCCACCACCAGCGCGGCATCAGCGTTCTCGCCCACGTCGTTGAGTCCGTCCAATACGATTAACAGCACCGTGATGCCCACGAAGCACAACGCCGCCACGGCTAGCTTAATGAAGAAACCAATGACCCGTCGCATGTTCCGGCACGTTGCCTGAACGAAGCGAACGGGTCAACGCCGTTGCCGCCGCCACACTCGCGGCGTGACTCCCATCACGCGCCGGAAGGATCGGTTGAAACTCGAAAGCGTCGCGAATCCGGCTTCGTGCGCGATATCGACGATCTTGCCGTCGCCGGCCTGAAGACGGCTGGCAGCCATCAACGTGCGGAGCTCGATGAGGTATTGAAGGGGCGACTTTCCCAGCGCCTGCTGGAACATCCGCCGGAAATGCGTGACGCTCATGTGACAACGGCGGGCCCACGCCACGGCATCGGCCGGACAGGTGAGATGCGCGGCCATGAAATCGAGCGCCGGAGCAATACGGCGCAGGGCCGGCTCGGAAACTCCGCTTTCCCCGGCGCGCCGCTTTCGTGTCGCCAGACGCGATATGCGCGACATGAGGACCATGACCAAGCCGCGTGCGGCGGAACGGTAGCCGCGACGATTCTCCTGCAGTTCACTCACCAGTTCCTGCACAAGCGGTCCCACCAGCGAATCGCGCCGCGGCGAGATAATGTTGCGGAATGCCGCACCGGCCAAGGCGGTGGTGTCCAGCACCGTATTCTCACGTCCCAAATTGCCAAGGAGTCGGAAGCCATCCAGGTAGATCCATGCCCAACGGCTGCGCGTTCCCGGCACGCTGCGGGCCAGATGGACTTCGGCTTGGGTAATGAACGAGACATCACCGGCCTTGAACGGCAAAACCTTGCCGCCGATCACAAAAATGCCCGCCCCCTCGTAGCAGTAGCCAATTTCGATGCAATCGTGAACGTGCAGCCATGTGATCGGCTGATCGCCCTGTTCATGGAAGGCGTGAACGCGGAGAGGGAAATCGGCCGGCAAAGCGACGGGAGCATGTACGATGCGATAGGGACGCGTGCGTGGTCGTATTTGCATAGTTTTTGCATCTTACTGCGGAGAATTCTCCATCCGCAACGCTAGGATGGGGTGCATGAGCGAATTCATGGCTGGCTGGGAAGGCCCGCAAGCGCTGCTTGCGGTCGAAGCAACGCAACTCAAGGCAGAGGGTCGCGATCCCGCCTGGGTCGACAAGACGATGAGCACGCTGGATTTGAGGCGGGCTAGTACCGCCGAGTTGGCAGACTTATGGACGCGCCTGCAGGCCGCGCCCATGCGCCCCGATTTCGCATTCGTCGAGCCAAGCGATCTCGAAGGCATCCGCGACGCACGCGACGGCAAGGCCCGCACTTGGCGCCGCGCCCTCACTGACGACGCCCTCTTCGACCGCATGCACGGCGCGTGGCTCGGACGCTGTTGCGGCTGCGCTCTCGGCAAGCCGGTGGAGACTTTCATGGGCGCACATAATGGTCTCACCAGTCGCCAGCGCCTCCGCACCTACCTGCAAGCCGCCGGTGCGTATCCACTCGACAATTACGTTCCCGGCAAGTCGCCGGCGCAGGAGCAGACCGGCGCGCTCCAATGTCCCGCCTCCCAGCGCGAAAATATCGCCTTCATGGAAACCGATGACGACATCCGTTACACCGTCCTCGGCCAAAAAATTCTGCGCCAGCACGGTGCTTCCTTCGACACCGCGCACGTCATGCGCGCGTGGCTCGACCAACTCCCCTACTCCAGCGTCTGTACCGCCGAGACGCAGGCCTATCGCAACTACGTCGCGCGTTACCAACTCCACTTGGGCCCGGTCGTCCTGACAGGCGTCGACTGGACTTGGGTCGCGACGCACCAGAACCCGTACCGCGAATGGATTGGAGCGCAGATTCGCGCAGATTCATGGGGCTACGCCGCGCCGGGAAATCCCGAGCTTGCGGCCGAGTTCGCCTGGCGCGACGCGCGCATGAGCCACGTCAAAAACGGCATCTACGGCGAGATGTTCGTCGCCGCGATGATCGCCACCGGTTTCGCGCTCGACGATCCCCTCGCCGTCATCGAGGCCGGGCTCGCGGAAATTCCCGGCCACTCGCGCCTCTACGCGGAAATGCGGCAGGTCATCGATATCTGCCGCCGGCACGATTGCGACTTCGCGCATTTCGAAAAGGTGCTCGACGAGATCGAGGCGCTGCTCGGGCATTATCATCCTGTCCACACCAACAACAACGCTGCCCTCGTCGTGGCGGCCCTGCTGCTTGGCGGGAGCGATTTCGAGAAAGTCATCACGCTCGCGGTCATGGGCGGCTGGGATACCGATTGCAACGGCGCCACGGCCGGCTCGATTTTCGGTGCGATGCACGGCGCAGGCGCAATCCCGGAAAAATGGCACGGCCCCCTGCACGACACGCTCTACTCGCAGGTCAACGACTACCACCCTATCACCATAACGGAGTGCGCGCGGCGCAGCGCGGCCATCGCCCGCACGATAGCCGCGGGCTAACCCGGCAGCGACCGCATCGCGCTCTTGGCGCGGTTGAACCAGACTTTCTCGCGCTTGCGCTCGAACTTGGTGGCGTAGGGCGCGTCCTTGATCACTTCGTCCAGCGCCTTGCGCGCCTCGGCGTAGTCCTTCTGCTTGATGAGCAGCTCGGCGTACTGCACGCGGGCGCGCGGATAGCTGTACATGCTCAGCACCTGCCGCCATGAGGCCAACGCGCGGTCCACCTGCCCCAAGTCGGCCTGCGTCTCGGCCAGCGTCATCAGCGTGTAGCCGTAGTCGTGCTTGGGATTCGTCGCGACGACGCTCTCGAGCAGCGGCAGCGCCTCGGCCTCCTTCCCACGGCGCTCCAGGCAGTTGCCGAGGTGCGCGCGCACGTCCTCGTCCCTGGGATCGCGCTCGTAGGCGGCGCGGTAGCTGGCCTCGGCCTGCTCGAGCTTCCCTTGGCTGAAATAGATGTCGGCGAGTTGCAGGTGCAGGTGCGCCTTGTCTAGATGGTGGATGTCGGCCTGAAGCTGTTTGATCCGCCGCCGGTCCCCCGCGCCGGGCAGCTCGAAGCCAGCCATCGGGTTGCCCGCGCCGCTCGCTCGATAGACGATGAAGAAATAGAGAATCGACGTGAATAACGAGAAGATGAAGATCAGCACCGCCCAAAAATATTCGCCGTTGCGCAACGCGTGGACGAACATCCACGCGGTAAAAGCCATGGAAAGGACGACGAAGATTGTGCCGGAAATGCCAAGGTCCCCGCTGAACAGCTCGTTCAAATACTGCAACATCGCTCCATTTCCTCGCAAAGTCCCCGGCTGCCGTCAATGGCCGAAGCGAAAAAGCGTTCTGCGCACCGGATCGCGTCTTTTAGGCTCCAAATCCGGCGATGCCGTCTATTTTGTCAGTAGAATCCCTAATGCCGTTAAATGACCCGTAACCGTCTCGTAACAAGCCAACAACCGCATTTCCAAGCCTATGAGAACACAAAGCTGTAATCTTACCGTTGCACCCGTGGCTTGACAGAGCCGTCTACTTGCCTAGGGTCATCAGCTTAACTAATCCAAACTTATGGTTCCTATCTCCCAAGCGTGGACAGTCGCATCGTACGTCATGAAGCAAAAGCTCATGGGTCGCAAGCGGTATCCGCTGGTTCTCATGCTCGAGCCTCTTTTCCAGTGCAATCTGGCCTGCGCCGGCTGCGGCAAGATCCAGTATCCGCAGCACGTCCTGAGCAAGCGCCTGAGCCCGCAACAGTGCTTCGACGCGGTCGAAGAGTGCGGCGCGCCGATGGTCAGCATTCCCGGCGGTGAGCCGCTGATCCATCCCGAGATCAAGGAGATCGTCGACGGCCTGGTCGAGCGCAAGAAGTACATTTACCTCTGCACGAACGCGCTCCTCCTCAAGCGCCGCCTCGAGGAAGGCGTCTTCAAGCCTTCGAAGTACCTGACCTTCTCGATTCACCTCGATGGCTCCAAGGAAGAGCACGACACCGCGGTCTGCCGCGACGGCACCTACGACACGGCGGTCGAGGCGATCAAGCTCGCGGTCAAGATGGGCTTCCGCGTCTGCACGAACACGACCCTCTTCAACGGCGCCGATGCCGCGCACGTCCGCACTTTCTTCGACGAGGCCATGGAACTCGGCGTCGAGGGCATGATGCTCTCCCCCGGCTACATCTACGAAAAGGCGCCGGACCAAAACAACTTCCTCCACAAGGACACGAGCAAGAAGCTCTTCAAGGACATCCTTTCCAACCCGAAGAAGAGCTGGAAGTTCAACCTCTCCCCGTTGTTCCTCAAGTTCCTGCAGGGCGACCTCGACTTCGAGTGCACCCCGTGGGGCAGCCCGGCCTACAACGTCTTCGGCTGGCAGAAGCCCTGCTACCTCCTGCAGGACGGCTACGTGAAGACCTTCAAGGAATACATCGAAGACACCGCGTGGGAAAACTACGGCAACAAAAGCAGCAACCCGAAGTGCCAGGACTGCATGGTGCACTGCGGCTTCGAGCCCAGCGCGGTTGACGCGACCTTCGGCTCGTGGGCCGGCTTCATGCAGACGGCCAAGGCCACGATGGGCGCTTAAGGGAAAAGGGAAATATGCCTGCTGA
>Ga0302267_10006552_pt1 | contig 11761 bp, 10 predicted proteins | sample III_Bog_E1_3_FD_194555 | JGI IMG/M metagenome (GOLD analysis project Ga0302267, IMG submission 194555) | Peat permafrost microbial communities from Stordalen Mire near Abisko, Sweden - III_Bog_E1_3 | ecosystem: Environmental > Terrestrial > Soil > Wetlands > Peat | place: Sweden: Abisko... | reverse complement strand
CCCGAGAGCCTTGTTTTTCGGAGGTCTCCACACGGGCCGGGAAATACCGGGCGATTCCAAAGTTTAATGACAATGATAACGCATAATGCATTTTCAATGTATGCCGTACACCACCGTTACACTCAGGCAGGATGTTGCAAAAAGGTTCGGGAGGAGCCGCGGCCCGGGAGAGAGCTGCAGCGATGTCCTGACCCGTTTGCTCGACAACCAGCCCGCGAAGACGGTCGAGGAGTGGATGGAGTCCCTTGCACCGCTGGAGGGGCGGAACCTCTTCACGGAGGAGGCCCGAGAGAGGCTCAAGGCTGATCAACTCAACCCGCGGCCTTCCCGTGCAAGGAAGAAGGGCGATGCTAGTTCTTGATTCGAGCGCACTTATCGGTTTGGAGAGGGAACTTGCCGATAGAAGGGTGGGGCGCGTCCGCGCATTTCTGGGGGAACACATGGGGGAGGATCTGGCCTGCAGCACCGTGACGGTGGGTGAGCTGGCATCCGGAGGCGACGAGACCGCCGTCCGTGTGTTGCTCCGGCGCCTGAGAAAACTCCCGGTATCCGAAGCGATTGCCTATGCGGCGGGTACCTTGGACAAGGACCTTATGAAAAACGGCCAGCGGGTAGGCGAGAACGACAATTGGATTGCCGCCACGGCGATGCACTATTCGGCAACGCTTGTTTACGCCGCCGGCGACTTTGACCGCGTCCGTGGGCTGAAGCGCGCAAAACTCGAGGCCTAAGGGGCGGCCCCGTGGTGCGTGGCGTCCTCCTCGGTGAACCATTTCGCCACCACGAGGATCGCCGCCAGGATCGCATAGGCCGCGGCATAGGACGCCGCGGGGAAATTGGATCCTCCCTTGAAGACGTGGGTCAGGCGCTCCAGGAGCGGGAGCGAGCCCACGGTGTCGGCGCCCTCGAACCGCCACGCGTGCATGAGGCCGACCAGGCTCAGCACGGAGCCCGCGAGAAGCCAGCCCGCAGCCGCATAGAGGCGCCGGTCAATGATGTGGACCGTGGCCGTGGCGATGATGAGCGCCGCGAAGAACGCACCCTGCTCGACGGCGAATCCCCCGTCGATGTAGGTCCCGGACGCGTGGAAGGAGTCCACGAGCGCGGAGGAGAATTGCCCCCCGGGTCCCCCGATCCCGGCGATCCTCAGGCCGTTCTTGATGCTGAACGTCGCCCACGAGACCACGACCGGCACCATGCCGAGGACGACCGCGGGCCAGTGGCGCTGCGGCGTTGCCTCGAAGCCCTGGACGGTGATCACGAGCCCCACCCAGAAGATGATCGCGACCCCGGCCTCGACCGGCACCAGCCAGCCGATGGCCGCGAGCGAGCCCGTGAAGCACACGGCCGTCATGAAGACCGCGTTCAGCGTCGAGTACCCCGCCCGCGCCCCCATCCGCTTCCAGGCGGGGTGACCGATGTAGATCCCCACCGGGAAGGGCGAGCCGAAGCACGCCGCGGCAAACGTGGAGAGGCCGGTGGCGACGAGCGACGAACGCACTGAGTAGGAGTCCCCGGCGGCCGCGGCCGACTCCACGCACTGCATGGAGGCGAGCATGTTCAGGAGGCCCATGGGCAGGATGATCGAGAGGTACGGCAGGAACGTCCCGGCCAGGATCCCCTGGAGGAGGCTGCCCCCGGTGAACTGGGGAAGGTGCAGCTGCACGGTCCCCGCGGCGACGGGGGCGCCGGGCGCCAGGCCCGTGGCCCACGAGAGCGCGGTCCCCACGACCAGGATGACTAGGGCCGCGGGGATTCCCGCCTTGGGCTTCAGGCCCCCGAAGAAGAAGACAAGCACCAGGCCCAAGGTGACGATCCCCACGATCGGGTGGGCGAAGAGGTCCAGGGCAAAGTTGAGCGTCAGGAAGGCAAAACCCGCGCCGCAGAGGGACGCCAGGAGCGCGGCCCGGGGCGTCATCCGCCTCAGCCCGGTCGCGACAAAGGCCCCGAGGAACTCGATCGTCCCCGAGCCCAGGCACGCGATGAGCCCCGCGTGCCAAGCCTGGACATCGGGGTCCGCGGCGCCCCGGGAGACCGCGATCTGGCGCGCGGGAAGCATGACCAGGAACGCGAACGCGATCATCGTGGGCGTATTTAGGCCAAAGGGCATGGCGCACACGTCGGCGCGGTTCTCGCGGCGCGAGAGCCGGTGCGCCTGCCAGGCGTAGAACAGGTTCCCCCCGATGTAGGAAATGGCGATCCCCGGCAGGATGCGCCCGTAGACGAGCGAAGGTGCCATCCCGACGACGCCGATGCACAGCCCCGGGATCAACAGCAGCTGGACAAGGTTGTCGAGGGCGATGGCGAAGAACCCGTCCACGTCGCCTCGGACGAAGAGCTTCATCAGCAGGCCCGGGCGATCTCGCGGATCAGGGACACCGTGAAAAGGGCCGCCTGGCGCGAGGCAAAGGGCGAGAGCTTGCGGTAGTCCCCCTCCGGCGAGTTCTGCGTCAGGTTGCTGCCGCCACGGATGCACAGGAACGGGATCCTCAGGCTCCAAGAGACCTCGGCAACCGAGCCGCTCTCCATCTCCATCAGGTCCGGTGAAAGCTGGCGGCGGATGTGCTCGATGCGCGCGGAGGGGATCCCGAACTGGTCCCCCGAGGTGATCCTGCCGATCCGAACGAGCGGCACGTAGGAGGGGCTGTGCTGGACGGCCTCCTCGGGGGCGTGCCGTGCGATCGCCCGCCTCGCGGCCCCGAGGAGCCCCGGGGCACCCGGGTATAGGATGGGCATCACCTCCCCGAGCGGTCCCTCCGAGCCAAAATACTCCATCGCGAAGTCGGGCAGGAGCGAACCGAAGTCGTGGTTGCAGACCGTCTCGCCGACGATCACGTCGCCGTTGCGCATCTCGGGGTTAATGCGGGAGGCCGTCCCGGTCATCAGGAGTTCCCGGGGCCTTAGCTTCTCGGCAAAGAGCATCGTGATCATCGACGCGCAGGTCTTGCCGATCCCGGTTGCCGCCACGACGACCCGCCGGCCGGCGATGCGTCCCTCGACATAGGGGAAGGGTCCCAGGCGGCCCCGCTTCCTGCCCACAAGCGCCCGATCGACCAACTCCGTCTCCTGGGGCAGCGCGCCGAGCACGAGGGTCAGGTTCCTGAGCCCGGGGGCGGGCCTTCGAAGGGGAGCAACCGGCAGGCCCGGGACGTTCAGGGGCGGCTCGTGGACGAGCGCGGGGTGAGATTTTGCCATTTTGGATGCCCGAGGGGGACCCGGGTCTCGAAGCCAAGCAGCATATATGCCACGGGGTCCCTAGGCGACCCCATTTGAGCCTGACGCGGGCCGTTCGGGGCTTCGGCTTGCAGGGCGGCCGCAGGGCGGCACGCTCGCAGCCTAGGAACAACGCCATGGACCGATCGCTCCCCCTCATCGACCTGCACCGGCACCTGGACGGGAACGTCCGGATCCGGACGATCCTTGAGCTGGGCGAACTCCACCGGGTTTCCCTCCCGGGCACCACCCCGGAATCCCTCCGCCCCCACGTCCAGGTCACCGAGGTCATGCCGGACCTGGCGTCGTGGCTCGGCAAGCTCCACTGGATGACGGCTGTCCTGGGCGACCTCGACGCGTGCCGCAGGATCGCCCGGGAAAACGTCGAGGATGCCAGGGGCGAGGGGATAGACTATGTCGAGCTCCGGTTCAGCCCCTACTTCATGGCGAAGCCGCACGGGCTAGACCCCGCCGCGGTCGTCGAGGCGGTGGTGGCCGGCGTGGAGGAGGGCCGAAGGGACACCGGTCAAAGGGTGAGCCTGATCGGCATCCTCAGCAGGACCCACGGCGTCGAGGCGTGCACGACCGAGCTCGAGGCGCTCCTAGGGTCCAGGGAGAAGCTCGTCGCGCTCGACCTTGCCGGGGACGAGAAGGCGTGGCCTGCCGATCTCTTCACGCCGCACTTCAAGCGGGGCCGCGATGCGGGATGGGCCATCACCGTCCACGCCGGGGAGGCGGACGGGGCGGCAAGCATCTGGTCCGCCCTGCGCAACCTGGGCGCGACGCGGATCGGCCACGGGATCCGGGCCGTGGACGATCCGGAGCTCATGGACTACCTCTGCCGGCAAAGGATCGGCCTTGAGGTGAACCTGACGAGCAACGTCCAGACCAACAGCGTCCCGAGCATGGGTGAGCACCCGATGAAGCGCCTCCTGGCCGAGGGCCTGCTAGCTACGATCAACACCGATGACCCGGTGATCAGCGGGATCGACCTGGCCCACGAGTACGGGGTCGCGGCCCCGGCCGCGGGGCTGACACCCGGGGAGATCCGGGTGGCGCAGCGCAACGCGCTCGAGATCGCCTTCCTTTCGCCCGGGCAGAAGCTCGACCTCCTGGAGGCCGCCCGGCTCAGGCAGCCGTGATGGGCGGGGACCCCGCCTAGACTCCAAAAGCCTTCCGGATTTCCTCGAACGCCGCGCTCGCGTTGCCGAGAACGATGTCCACGGACGCGGCGTCCAGGTTGCAGCGCTTCAGGAAGTCGGTGCCCGCGGTCGTCAGGCCCCAGATGGGGCCCACCGAGGGAATGAAGGGGGTGCCGACCCCCTGGGGAAGCATCGCGGATGCAAAGAAGAGGCCGTCGGCCAGCCAGTTCCTCTCGCGCAGCGTCGCGGGTTCATTCTGGGCGCCGATCGCCTCGATGATCCGCTCGGGAAAGTTCCAGGTCCCCAAGAGTATGGCTCCCGCCTCGCACTGGGGCAGCCCGACGCTCTCGAGCTCCCAGTCGGTCAGGGATTCGCTCCCGTCCCAGAAGATTCCGCTGTGCAGGTTCTCGATCGTCTGGTTGATCGCCAGCCTGCCGATGAAGCGGAGGAGTCCCGCGGTGTAGGCCTCGTCCGGGTCGTTCTCGCCCGTCGCCTTGGCGAGCTCCTGCATGAAGAGGCCATTGAACAGGCTCTCCGCCCAGAAGTCCGATGCCACGATCCCGTAGCACCCCAGGTCCCGGCTGCTGACGATCTTCGCCACGGCAAGGTTAAGGATGCGAATCGTCTCCTTCAGCCCGATCCGTTGCACGGCGTCGCCGATGTTGCCGCTCGTGCCGCCCCCGTAGTAGGCGCTGTTGGCGCAGCGGATGATGTCCGCCACGAGCGCGGCGTCCCGGCCGACGAGCAGGGCGATGCTCTCGATGTCCGATTGGGGGTCCCTCAGGAGCTTCAGGGCGTTCGCCAGGATCACCGGAGCGGGGCTGAAGCGCTCGATGTGCTTGAGCGCCGCGAGGAACTCCGCCGTCGTTGGCCTCGTGTAGGCGGGCGCAGGGGTCATGTGGGGAGTCCCCCAGGTGAACGGGATACTGCCCCCAACCGCTCGTGCGGCAGGCGCGAGGCGTTGGGCACCTCCTTGCGGGCGGATGGGATACAGGACATCAAGGACGTTGGTTGCTTCGGGATAGTCTGTCCCGCGACCCAGAGCATCGGTCGTATGGGGGTGGACTTGAGCCCTATCGGTCCGGATTCAGACCGCCTCAGGGCGCCGGGAGCCGTTTGGGTCGTGGGTCACCCAATGGGGAGGTAAGCCCGAGATTCCGTGAGACCTATGGACCTGATTTCAAATGGCTTACAATGGCACTGGAGCCTAAGGGCCGGGTGCAGTCCGTGCGGATTTCACCCGGGTGGATGCGGGCCAGGTTGCCGAGGCATCCGGGCGCGGGGCTTTTCCGAGGTCCTTTCCTTGGATTTCCGGGGGAATCATGTACAAAGCCCCCCATGCCCTCCAGCAGCCCCAGCCCGGGAGGCCCCGCCATCGCGGTCGTGGGCCTGGTCGCGATCGTGCTCCTTTGGCTGAGCCTTCGCTTCAGGCGCCGCGAGCGCCTCGTGCGCGACCTGCCCACCTCGAAGGTCCAGGGTGTGTTCATCGGGCTTGTGGAGCTGGGTGTCTCGGCCGAGTCCGAGAAGCCGCTCGTGAGCTTCCTCGGGGAGAAGCTCTGCGTCCACTATTCCTACCGGGTCGACGAGCACTGGTCGCGCACGGTGAGCGAGACCACGACCGACGACAAGGGACAGGCACAGACACGGACCCGGGTGGAGGAGGGGTGGAAGACGATCGCCGCGGGGGGCGCTTCCGAGCCGTTCTACGGCCAGGATGACACCGGGGTGATCCTTGTCCGGCCCGACGGCGCAAAGGTGGAAGCCGCCGCCTTTCTTGACCAGACCGTCCCCCGGGGGCATCCGCTCTACCTCGGCAAGGCGCCCCCGGTGGGCGTCCCCGACTCGACCGGGCGCCGGCGTTTTGTCGAGGAGGGGATCCCGCTCCACGCCCCGGTCTTCATCGTCGGCCAGGCTCGGGAGCGCGCGGATGTGGTGGCGCCCGAGATCGCCGCCAGCAAGGACGCCCCGATGTTCCTCATCTCGGTCCATTCGAAGAGGGGCGTCCAGACGAACTATGCCCTCGCTTCCTGGCTCGCCTGGGTGGGCGGCCTGGCGGCCTCCGCGGCGGCGGGTTTCCTGGTCCTCCGGGCGGTCCGCCCGTCGTGGGGGCCCGCCCTGGGGATGGGCGCGGCGGCGGCGCTGTTCCTTGGCGCCTGGGCCTCCTGCTGGGTCTGGATGGCCTTCAACAGCCTCGTGAACCTCCGCGCGCGGGTGCGCCAGGGCTGGTCGCTCGTCGATGTCGAGCTCAAGCGCCGCAACGACCTGATCCCAAACCTGGCGAGCGTGGTGGCGGGCCTCGGCAGCCACGAGGCTTCCGTCCAGGAAGCGGTGGCGGCGCTCCGCTCCCAATTGACGGCCACCCGTCCCGGCGAGCCCGGCCCCGACATCGGGGGCATGGCCGGCACGGTCCGGGCCGTGGCCGAGAAGTACCCGAACCTGGTGGCTGAGGAGGGCTTTGTCCGCCTCCAGAAGCAGCTGGTCGAGACCGAGCAGCGGATCGCGCTCGCAAGGACCTACTACAACGACATCGCGACACAGTTCGCGACCCGGGTGGGGCAGGTGCCCGACACCTGGCTCGCCTCCGCCGCGGGCATCCGGCCCGAGCCCCTCCTCGGGGTGGCCGACTTTGAGCGGGCCCCGGTGGAGGTGAACCTGTCGACGGCCGGGGCAACGTAGGGTCCCCGGGCTCGGGGCCCCTACGATTCTGGTTCACTTGGGCGCGGATTTGGGAGTCATTTGGGGCCCGCCATCCGCGGCCAACCCCCGAAACGACCCCGTCACGTGACCCCGACACCCATGGGAAAGATCAACATCAAGTCGATGATCCGCACGATTGCCGACTGGCCGCACCCGCCCGTTCGCTTCCGCGACGTGAGCTCGCTCCTGCGCCATCCCGAGGGGTTCGCGGCGGCGATGGACTTGTTCGCGGACCACTACAGGGACCTGCCCATCGACTTCATCGCGGGCCTGGACGCCCGGGGGTTCATCCCGGCCGGGGTCCTGGCCTATCTGCTCAGGAAGCCGCTGGTCATGGTCCGGAAGAAGGGCAAGCTCCCCGGGGAGACGATCCACGCCGAGTACCAGCTCGAGTACGGGCAGAGCATCCTCGAGATCCACACCGACGCCGCGCCGAAGGGTTCCAACGTGCTCCTGATGGACGACCTGATCGCAACGGGCGGGACCTTGTGCGCGGCCGTGCAGCTCTTCGAGAAGATCGGCTGCCACGTGAGGGACGTGGGCGCGGTCGTGAACCTGGCGGAGCTCAACGGGGCCAAGCGCCTCGAGGCCCTGGGGGTGCGCGTCTTCGCGCTGTGCGAGTTCACCGAGTCGGAATAGGGGCGGTGCCCCTGCGGACCCACCACGAGAAGGAGAGCCCTCCGGCCAGGAGGGCCAGGAAGACATAGGGAAGGAAGCGGGCCGGGCCCTCGGGCGCCGGGAATACGCTCTCGACCATCACAGCCGCAAGGAGGACGAGCGCGGAGGCGGAGGCCGCGAGGGCCGGCCAGCGCAGCAGGGACAGCCGCCTCAGGAAGAACGGCACCGCCAGGCACACCATGAAATACGACCCGATGAACCCGAGCGCGGCCAGCTGCGAGAGGTAGTCGATGCAGGAGACCAGGGAGACCCCCGCGGCGAGGAGGCCCGTCGTGGCGGCGACCGAGAGCACGCCGAGCACCGCGATTGCCCGGTGGGGCGTCGCGTTCCTGCGATGCGCCGAACCGAAGGACCTGGGGAAGTAGCCGTCCTCGGCCAGGGAGTAGAGGGTCCGGGCCCCGGCGTTCATGGAGCCCAGCGTGCAGGCGAAGTAGCTCAGGGCGACGCCGGCGGAGCTCGCGGCCCCGAGGAGCGGGTGGTGGTAGGCCCGCGCGAGGGTGTCGAAGGGCGCCTCGAGCTGGTCGAGCGCCAGCCCGAACCTCCTGCCAAGCCCCACCAGGAGGTAGGTCATGACGACATAGAGGACCCCGACGGGGACCACGCACCGCACGAGCGCCCGCGGGATCGTCCATTCGGGCCGCCTGGACTCGACCCCGAGCGTGGTGGCGCTCTCAAAGCCCCCCATCATGATGAAGGCAAGGACCAGGCCCGCCGTGAGCTTCCTCGGCCCGACCCCCTCGAGGTAAAGCTGCGGCCGGTCGACCCAGGGGCCGCCCTGGGACATGGCGACCACGATGATAGCGATGATGACGGCGAGCGAGGAGGCCTCGATCACGATCATGACGTCGCTCGAGAGCTTGATGTCGCGGAAGGCGATCCACCACGCGACGGCCACCACCGCGGAGGTCACGACGGCGCCGGCCAGCGCCGAGTCGGGCATCCCCGCGTACTCCCTCAGGAGCAGGCAGGCGTAGTAGGCGGCCGACGGGGCGCACCCGGCGACGCCGAAGAGCATGGCGATCAGGTAGACCCACTTGGTGAGGGCGCCCGCCCTCGCTCCAAGGCCGAGCCCGGCGTAGGTGCCAAGCCCGCCCGCCGACGCGCCGCGGGTGGCGAAGACATTGATGTTGTAAAGGATGAGGAGGAACACGGCCACGACCCCCAGGACCAGCAGCCAGGTGCCGTTCCCGGACTTGCCGATCACCAGCGGGATCACGACCCCGAGCGTCCCGGTAGGCGCCATCGTCCCGAGCGTCTGGGCGACATTCTCCAGCCCGGAGAGGGAGTTGCTCCTCAGTGCCGAAGGGTCTGCGGCGGGCTTCGGTTTGCGGGCGCTTGTGGGTTTCAATCGGAGGAACCTTCCGCAAACCCGCTCCCGTCTGCAACATCGGATGGGCGGCCCCGGGGTGCCGCGAATGGCGGTTTGACGAGGGCCCGCCCCGGATGGACGATGTGTCGCCCATGAGCCATCATCCCGAAGTCCAATCCGGCCTCAAAGAACCCGAGGTAAAGCGGCGGCACATCCTGCCCAAGGCGCTCGTGGTCGGCATCGTGTCCGGCCTGATCGCATCGGCCTTCCGGGTGGCGCTCCATTTCCTTGAGACGAATCGAATCGCGTGGATCGAGCGCGTGCCGCCCGCCGAGGGCCTCTTGGTGGCGCTCGTGCTGGGCGCCGCCGGAAGCGCGCTCGGCCTCTGGCTCGTGCGGCGTTTTGCCCCGGAGACGGCCGGCAGCGGGATCCCCGACCTGAAATCCGTCGTCCTTGGCGACCGCCATCTCCACTGGAAGCGGGTCATCCCGGTCAAGTTCCTCGCCGGTGCCGCGAGCATCGGGGGCGGCCTGGCGCTCGGCCGGGAGGGCCCCACCGTGCAGATGGGAGGCGCCACGGGCCTCATGGTCTCGACCTGGTTCCGGGTGAAGCAGGGCGAGGGCGAGCGCAAGGCCCTCATCAGCGCCGGGGCGGCGGCGGGACTCGCCGCCGCATTCAACGCCCCCCTGGCGGGGCTCATCTTCGCCCTGGAGGAGCTAAACGGCAGCTTCACGCAGGTGGTCTTCGTGGCCTCGTTCCTTGCGGCGGTCTCGGCGGACGTCGTGTGCCGGGTCGTCACCGGCGAAACCCCGGTCTTCGTGCTCAAGAGCATGCCGGTGCCGACGCTGCACGCGCTGCCGGTATGCGCGGTCCTTGGCGTGTGCGCGGGCCTCCTGGGGGTCCTCTTCAACAAGTCCCTCCTCAAGAGCCTGGACCTCTTTGACCGCATCCGGTCGTGGCCGGCCCCCGTTACGGGCGCCTGCGTGGGGCTCGTGGTCGGCCTCGTCGCTTGGATCTACCCGGCGATGAGCGGGTCCGGCGCCCTGCTCTCGGACCGGGCCCTAGACGGCGAGATCGCGGTCAAGTGGATGCTGCTTCTCCTGGTCGGCAGGTTCCTTCTCACGATGGTCAGCTACGGATCGGGGGCGGCGGGCGGGATCTTCGCCCCGCTCCTGGTCCTCGGGTCCCTGGGAGGTCTCGCCCTCGGGGCGGGCGTCCACGCCTGGCTCCCCGAGTGGGCCGTCAATCCCGAGATCTTCGCCGTCGTGGGGATGGGCGCCCTCTTCACGGCGACGGTCCGCGCGCCGCTGACCGGGATCGTGCTCATGACGGAGCTCACGGGCAAATACGACTTCATGCTGCCCCTCCTTGTGAGCAGCTTTGCCGCCTACGGGATAGCGGAGGCCCTGCGGGACCAGCCGATCTACGAGGCCCTGCGAGAGCGCTCGATGCGCGGAAGCGCGGAACCTAGCGGTCCGGCCGCTTGAGGCTGAAGGTGTCCCGGGTGAGGCTGTAGGCCTCGCGCCCGAGCCTGCCGACAAGGTCCAGCTTTACGGGGTCCGGGAAGCCGTCGTCCGCGAGGACGTCCTCCCTCACGTGCACCAGGAGGATGCGCCCGAAGACCACGTTGCCGGCAAGGGGGCCGGAGCCGATCTCGACAACGCGGTCGAGCGCGCACTCGAACGAGACGGGGGAGGCAGCGATCCGCGGGGGGCGCACCTTCACGGACGGGGCGGACTCTATCCCAAACCTCGAGAACTCGCTCTCCCCGTAGGGCAGGTTCGCGGCGGTGTCGTTCATGGCCGAGGAGAGGGCGTGGGGCACCAGGTTGACGACAAACTCCGGAAGCTGCTCGATGTTGCGCAGGGTGTCCTTCTTCTGCCCGTCGCGGGTGTTCGCCGGCACGAACATGAGCGTGGGCGGGCTCGCGGTAATTCCCTGGAAGAAGCTGAACGGTGCCAGGTTCGTCACGCCGTCGGCCGACACCGTGGACACCCATGCGATGGGCCGCGGGATGATCGTGCTCGTCATCCACTGGTAGGCGTTGCGGGGCTTGAGGCTCGCGAAATCGATCTGCATGGCTCCGCCCTAGGGCAATGAAAACACTTACACGAGGGAAATCCCGGCTGCGGCCGGAACGCCTTAGACCGTGCAGATGGAGACGGCCTCCGCCAGCGAGGTCATCGGGTCCCTGACCGGTATGAACTCCTGCGCCAGGTAGCCCCGGTGCCCGGTCTCCTTGATGGCGCGCGAGATCATGGCGTAGTTGAGCTCCTGCCCCTGGTCGATCTCGTGGCGGCCGGGAACCCCGCCCGTGTGGTAGTGGGCGATGTAGGGGTGGTTCTCTCGGATGGTCCGGACGACGTCCCCCTCCATGATCTGCATGTGGTAGATGTCGTAGAGGAGCTTGAAGCGTTCGGAGCCGACCTGCTTCACGAGCTCGACGCCCCACGCGGTGTGGTCGCACATGTAGTCGTGGTGGTCGATCTTGCTGTTCAGGAGCTCCATGCAGACGGTGACCTTGCGCTTCTCCGCAGCGCCGACGATCTGCTTCAGGGCGATGGCGCAGTTCTTCAGGCCGAGCTCGTCGTCCATGCCGCCCCGGCTTCCCGAGAAGCAGATGACGTTCGGCAGGCCCGCGTCGGCGCACGCCCCGATCCGCTCGATCATCCCTGGGACCATCTTGGCGTGGTGCTCGATGCGGTTCAACCCCTCCGGGATC
>Ga0302267_10006547_pt1 | contig 11767 bp, 13 predicted proteins | sample III_Bog_E1_3_FD_194555 | JGI IMG/M metagenome (GOLD analysis project Ga0302267, IMG submission 194555) | Peat permafrost microbial communities from Stordalen Mire near Abisko, Sweden - III_Bog_E1_3 | ecosystem: Environmental > Terrestrial > Soil > Wetlands > Peat | place: Sweden: Abisko... | reverse complement strand
CGTCGCACGGAGTGCGACGGCTACCTCTCGGAAAATTTCTGCCACGCGCGCAATTTCTCCAGCGCTGCGCCGGATTCCAGCGCATCGGTCGCCTGCGCGAGACCTTCATCCAGCGACGACGCGCTGCCGTGCGTCCAGCTTGCGATCGCCGCGTTGAAGATCAGCGTGTCGTGCGCCAGTTCCTGGTCCTCGCCGGAGAGAATGGTTTCGATTCGCGAGGCGCTTTCGTCGGCGTTGCGCACGAGGAGCGAATCGATATGCTCGTGCGGATCGTAGCCCGGCGTGCGGGTGAGCTCGGTGAGGGGAAGCGTGCCGCCGAAAACATTTGTGCCCTGCGCACTCGCTTCGCCAATCATCGTGCCGCTCTCCGCGTCCTCGCCGCACACGACGGTGAAGCGCGGGCATTTCATCAGCGCCAGCGCATCGCGATAGAGCGCGACATTTTCGCGCGAAAACACGCCGACCAATCTTGCGTCTGGCCGCGCGGGATTCAGGAGCGGCCCGATCAGATTGAACACGGTTCGCTGTCCCTCGGCGGCGAGCGCCTTGCGCACCGGTGCGATGACAGCGAACGTCGTGTGATAGGCGGGCGCGAAAAGAAACGCGCAGCCGATTTCCTCTAGGCAGCGTGGCACTTCTTGCGGCGCGAGATCGATGCGAATGCCCATCGCCTCGAGTACATCGGCGCTGCCGGAGCGCTTGGTGATGCCGCGATTGCCGTGCTTCACAACGGGAATGCCCATCGCCGCGAGGACGAACATGAGCCCGGTGGAGATATTGATCAGATTGAGCCCGCCGCCGCCGGTGCCGCAGCAATCGAGCAGCGGCTTGCCTTTCCACGACCCGCTCAGGCCGGGATTGAGCGCCTTGGGTAGGAACGCCTCCGCGCACGCGGCGAGTTCTGCTGCTGTTTCGCCGCGTTGCGCCCACGCGCGTAGGAACTCGGCTTTCGCCGCGTCGGTGACGGTCGGATCGAGGAGGTCCGACGCTGCGATGGAAATGTCCTGCGGCGCTAGGATGCGCTCGGAAACGGCGCGCGTGAGATCAGGCAGCATAGCCATCATCATGCGCGGGTTTCCCGACGCGGCGAGTGGAAACGATGGCTACTCGTGCCCGGCAACGGCATGCGGCACGTACGACTCCTCCAGCCGGGCGATTTCCTCGGTGCTGAGCTTCAGTTCGACAGCGGCGATGGCGTCGTCGAGGTGATGCGGCTTTGAGGCGCCGACGATGGGTGCGACCATGGCGGGCTTGTGCAGGAGCCAGGCGAGCGCGAGCTGCGCCGGCGGAACGCCGCGTTTTTTCGCGAGGTCGGCGAGCGCATCGATCACGCGCTGGTCGGCGTCGGCGATGTCCTTGCCGTAAAGCTTCGTGCCGAAATCGTCCGTGCGAGCGCGCGTGGTTTGCCCCTGGCGGTTGCCGGCTAGCACGCCGCGCGCGAGCGGACTCCACGGGATGAGCCCGACACCCTCGGCGACGCAGAGCGGGTTCATCTCACGCTCCTCTTCCCGGTAAAGCAGGTTGTAGTGGTTCTGCATCGTGACGAAGCGCGCCCAGCCGTTTTCCTTCGAGAGCGCGAGCATCCGCGCAAACTGCCACGCCCACATCGACGACGCGCCGATGTAGCGCACCTTGCCTGCGCGCACGAGATCGTTAAGCGCCTCGAGCGTCTCCTCGATCGGCGTCTCCGGATCGAAGCGGTGGATCTGATAGAGGTCGACGTAATCGGTTTGCAGCCGGCGCAGGCTGTCGTCGATGGCGTGCAAGATGTGTTTGCGCGAGAGCCCGCGCTGGTTCACGTCGGCGCCCATGGGATTGTAGACCTTCGTGGCGATGACCAGTCGGTCGCGGGAGTGGCCGGAGTCCTTCAACGCGCGGCCCAGCACCTCCTCGCTCGCGCCGAGCGAGTACATGTCGGCGGTGTCGAAGAAGTTGATGCCGGCCTCGAGCGCTCGCGTGATGAATGGCCGGCTTTCGGCCTCGTCGAGGACCCATTCGCGCCATTTCTTGCTGCCGTAGGTCATCGTGCCGAGGCAAATGTGGGAAACTTTCAGCCCCGTGGACCCGAGTCTGGTGTATTGCATAGAACGAAAACGTAGCGCGGAATCGCGGCTGCGCCAGCGGTCCCGCGCGGGCTGCCTACACGTTCTGGACGACGGCCGCGGTGCCGTAGCAGAGCACCTCGGTGATGCCGGGCATCATCTCGGTTGCGTCGTAGCGGATGGCGATGACGGCGTTGGCGCCGACGGCAGCGGCGTGCTGGCACATCTGCGTGTAAGCGTCCTGGCGCGCCCTTTCGCAGAGCTCGGTGTAGATCGTGATGTTGCCGCCGAAGATCGACTGGATGCCCGCGCCGAACTGACCGATGACGGAGCGCGAGCGGACGACGATCCCGCGCACGATGCCGAGGTTGCTGGTGATGCGGTATCCGGGCAACTCCTGGGCCGTGGTGACAAAGCGCGGGTCGATCATGCGGCTGAGGCTGGCAAGAATCTGCCCGCGGTCACGCCGAAAGAATTACGAATGATGCCGGCGCTTGACCTTAATCTGAGCGAGCGAGCGGGCCAGAGCGGCCTGCGTGGCCTCGAGTTCCTCGCCCTCGAGCGTGTTCGACTTGAGCAACTCCTCGGCGCGTTTCACGGCGGCCTCGGCCTTGCCCTCGTCGATGTCCTTCTCGGCCACGGCGCCATCGGTCAGGATGGCGATGCTGTCGGGCCGGATTTCCGCGAAACCCTCGCCAATGGCCATGGCTTCCACACGGCCCTGGCGCGTGATGAGCAATTCGCCGGCCTTGATTTCCGTCACGGTCGTCTCGTGCTGCGGGAAGATCCCCATGTCGCCTTCGACCGCGGGGATCTGCACGAAATCGGCGTCCTCGGAGAGGATCTTCGCCTGGGGCGTGATGATTTCCAGTTTGAGCGTGGCCATGAGCGTGAGTTCGCGTCGCGATTACGACTTGATGCTGGCGATGTTGCCCTTCATGTAGAAGTCCGACTCGCCGACGTCGTCGTGCTTGCCGTCGAGGATTTCCTTGAATCCCTGGATGGTGTCCGCGAGCGAAACCTGCACGCCGGGCGTGCCGGTGAAGACTTCCGCGACGCTGAACGGTTGGCTGAGGAAGCGCTGGATTTTGCGCGCGCGGGCGACCAGCAGCTTGTCGTCGGCGGAGAGTTCGTCCATGCCGAGAATCGAGATGATGTCCTGCAGATCCTTGTAGCGTTGCAGAATCTTCTGCACGCCGCGTGCGACCGCGTAGTGCTCTTCGCCGACGATCTCGGGCGTGAGCGCCTTGGAGGTCGAGGAGAGGGGATCGACCGCCGGGTAAATGCCGAGTTCCGCGATGGAACGCTCGAGCACGATGGTCGAGTCGAGGTGCGCGAAGGTGTTCGCCGGTGCCGGATCGGTCAAGTCATCCGCAGGCACGTAAACGGCCTGGAACGAGGTGATCGAGCCGTTCTTCGTGGAAGTGATGCGCTCCTGGAGCTGGCCCATTTCGGCCGCCAGCGTGGGCTGGTAACCGACCGCCGACGGCGTACGGCCGAGTAGCGCGGAGACTTCCGAGCCCGCCTGCGAGAAGCGGAAAATGTTATCGATGAAGAGGAGCACGTCCTGGTTCTTCTCGTCGCGGAAATATTCCGCCATGGCCAGCGCGCTCAAGGCAACGCGCATACGCGCGCCAGGCGGCTCGTTCATTTGGCCGTAGACGAGCGCGACCTTCGACTTGGAGAGGTCCTTCTGATCAATGACGCCAGAGTCGGACATTTCGTGGTAGAGATCGTTACCCTCGCGCGTGCGCTCGCCGACGCCGGCGAACACGGAGTAGCCGCCGTGCACTTTCGCGATGTTGTTGATCAGCTCCATGATGACGACGGTCTTGCCGACGCCGGCGCCGCCGAACGCGCCGACCTTGCCGCCCTTGGTGAACGGGCAAATCAGGTCGATGACCTTGATGCCGGTCGCGAGCACTTCGGACTTCGTGTCCTGGTCGAGGAGCGTGGGCGCGGGGCGATGAATGGAATACCGCTTCTCGAACTTCACCGGGCCGCGTTCATCGGTCGGCTCGCCGAGCACGTTGAAGATGCGGCCGAGCACGCCTTCACCCACGGGCACGGAAATCGGCGCGCCGGTGTCGTGCACTTCGTTGCCGCGCTTCAGGCCCTCGGCCAGCGACATGGCGACCGCGCGTACCCAGCCTTCGCCGAGGTGCTGCTGCACTTCGAGCGTGAGCCGCGCCGGTTTGCCGTTGAGCGTGTAATCGACCGTCAGTGCGTTGAGCAGCGAGGGCAGGTTGCCGTCGGCGAATTCGACATCGACGACCGGGCCGATGACTTGGGTGATTTTGCCGACGCTGGACTTTGGGGAGGCGGTTGCGACCATAGGATGTTTGCTTGGGTTAAGTGCGTATCGAGAGGAGGGGTGAGTATAAGGATGGTGCGCGGAATCGCCAGTAAATCCCGGGCTTTATTGGCCCGGAGCCGGGTCTGGCGGCGGCGCGAGGTTCTGTTGCGGATTGGCCGATCCCGTCGGGGACGAGCTCGGGGCGATCGGGCCGGAGGGCGTGTCGGCCGTCGGGCCGGAAGGCGTATCGGAGGTCGGCTCCGAAGGCGCGGGTTGCTGCGGCGCGGGATTCTGCGCGGGCTGCGACGGGATCGGCTTGACGTCGCCCTGGTTCAGCGCGGGCGACTGGTACGGCTGCTGCGCTTCCTGCGGCTGGAAAGGCTGCGGCGGCGGTTCCTGTTGCGGAGGCTGCTGCGCGATTTGCGGCGGAGCACCGCCGGGCGCGCCGTTGCTCGGCGGCACGACGCACAGAATGCGGCCGGCCGGCCCGGGCTGGATCAAGAGGCGGATGTTGTACGGTCCCTCGGAACCGATCGCGCGGGCGCGAAAGATGTACGGCGGCGCGGGACGGCGGTCATCGTCGCCCGGGTACTTGGCCTTGCCGGTTTCCTTCACGTCGAAATGCGCGCGGACGTAGTTGAGCAGGCCCGGCTGCGAGCGCAGGATCGGCTTGGCATCCTCGTCGAAGTCAGGGTTGGCACCGGCCCATGCCAGCAGCGGCGCCGCAAGGAAGGCCAGGCTTAGCGAGTAAAGAATCACACCTTTTTTCATATGTCGTTTAGACGCTTCGGGAGGGTGATTCCGTCAAAAATTAGCTCATCGCCGCCGCGGCCGACGCGATCTCGAGGATCTCATTGGTAATGGCAGCCTGGCGCGCCTTATTGTATTCCAGCGTAAGGTCTTTCACGAGCTGCTTGGCGTTGTCCGTGGCGGCCTTCATGGCCACCATGCGCGCGCTGTGCTCCGACGCGCGCGATTCCAGCACCTTGTCGAACAGCAGCAGGTGGATGTAATAGGGCAGCAGGTTGCCGAGCAGTTCCGCCGCATCGGGCTCGAAATTGTAGACAAGCGCCGGGCCACCCTTGCCATCCGCGCCGTGGGTTTGCTCCTCGCGCTTGGCGTGGCCCATGGCCTTGGCCGTGGCGAGATGCTCCGCGCCGATGGGAATGAGCGGGAAGCGCGTGGCCACCTGCGAAAGGGTGTTGATGAAGCGGCTGTAGTAAATCTCGACGGCGTCGAACGCGCCTTCCTCGAATTTCTTGAGCACGAATTTGCTGATCACCTTGCAGTCGGCGAGGGTCGGGCTGTCCTTCAGCTCGAAATCGGCCAGGAGATTCTTCTTCAACCGCACCAGAACCTGGCGGCCTTTCTTGCCGACGCTGATGTAAACCTTGTCCGGGCCGTCGTTCTTCAGGACCTCGCGCAGCAGGTTGGTGTTGAGCGGACCGCACAGGCCTTTCTCGGTGGAGAGGACGATGACCGCCGTCTTGCCGCCCTTGGTGCGCTTCTGCAGCAGGGGGTGGCTGACTTCGGCCGGGCCGATGTTGGCGTACATGTTGGCGGCCAACTCGTCGAGGCGGTCGGAATAGGGGCGCAGCGCGAGCGCGGCCTGCTGAGCGCGGCGCATCTTCGTGGCGGCCACCATTTGCATCGCCTTGGTGATCTGCGAGGTGTTCTTGACCGACTTGATGCGCCGGCGGATGTCGCGAAGGTTGGGCATTGTAGTTCAGGGTAGCCCGCGCACTCCGTGCGCGGGACCGTCGCACGGAGTGCGACGGCTACCAATTAAGCAGTATAAGTCTCCGCGAATTGTCCGACGACTTCCTTGAGTTTCTTGGAAAGCTCATCGTCGATGGCGCCTTTTTCGCGGATCTTCGCGAGGATGTCGGCCTGGCGGGTGGAGAAGAAGTCGACCAGCTTGCCCTGGAAGTCCTTCACCTTGTCGACGGGCACCTTGTCGAAGAAATCGTTCTGGACGGCCCAGAGCGTCACGACCTGCAACTCGATGGGAATCGGGTGATAGTTCTTCTGGTTGAAGACTTCGACGACGCGCACGCCGCGATCGAGTCGCGCGCGGGTCTTGGCGTCGAGATCGGAGCCGAACTGCGCGAAGGCCGCGAGTTCGCGGTACTGCGCCAGATCGCCCTTGATCTTGCCGGCGACCTGCTTCATCGCCTTGATCTGCGCGGCGCTACCGACGCGCGAGACGGACAGACCGACCGAGATGGCGGGACGAATGCCCTGGTAGAAGAGATCGGTTTCCAGGTAAATCTGGCCGTCCGTGATCGAGATGACGTTCGTCGGGATGTACGCGGAAACGTCGCCCGCCTGCGTCTCGATGATCGGGAGCGCGGTGAGGGAACCGTTGCCGTACTTCTCGCCGAGGCGCGCGGCGCGCTCGAGCAGGCGCGAGTGCAGGTAGAACACGTCGCCCGGGTACGCCTCGCGGCCGGACGGGCGCTTCAGCACGAGCGAAATCTGGCGGTACGCGTTGGCGTGCTTGGAAAGATCGTCGTAGATGATCAGCGCATCCATGCCGTTATCCATGAACCATTCGCCCATGGCGGCGCCGGCGAACGGCGCGAGGTACTGGCTGGTCGCGGAATCCGATGCTGTCGCGGAGACGATGATGGTGTACGGCAGCGCGCCGGTCTGCGTCAGCGTGTCGACCACGCGCGCGACGTTGGCGTTCTTCTGGCCGATGGCGACGTAGATCGAGTAGAGCGGACGGAAGCCTTCCTTGCCCTCGTTCTCGCGGTTGATGCGCGCCTGGTTGATGATCGTGTCGATGGCAATCGTGGTCTTGCCCGTGGCGCGGTCGCCGATGATCAGCTCGCGCTGGCCGCGGCCGATCGGGATCATCGCGTCGATGGCGGTGATGCCGGTCGAGACCGGCTGGCTGACCGATTTGCGCTGGATGATGCCCGGCGCGAGTTTTTCCAACGGATAAAAGACATCGGTCTTGATGTCGCCCTTGCCGTCGATCGGCTTGCCCAGCGCATCGACCACGCGGCCGAGCAGCGCCTTGCCCACCGGCACCTGCAGCAGCTTGCCCGTGGTGCGGACCTCGTCGCCTTCCTTGATCTTCTCAAAGTCGCCGATGATGATCGCGCCAACCTCGGTTTCTTCCAGATTGAGCGCGAGGCCGACCACGCCGCCGGGCAGCTCGAGCATTTCGTTGAGCGCGGCATCGGACAGGCCTTCGATCTTCGCGACGCCGTCGGAAATTTCGCGGACAGTGCCGACGTTGGTCTGCGCGACGTCGGTTTTCAGCGCGACGATCTGGGCTTTGATTTCTTCAAGTAGGGTGCTCATGGAATTGGAATGTTGAATATACTTACGAAAGGGCTTGTTGCAGGCGGTCGAGACGGCCGCTGAGCGAGCCGTCCCAAATGTTGTTGCCGCGGCGGATTTTCAGGCCGCCGAGCAGCTTGGGATTCTCCTCGTAAACGGTGCGCGCGGCCTTGCCGTGGAGGCGCTGGAGATCGGCGAAGATGCTCGCGCCTTTGTCGGCTAGAGGCGTGGCGCTTTCCACCCGCACCGTGTTTTCCTCCTGCGCAAGCTCGATGAGCCGTGTGAGGTAGGTGAGGACGGCGATATAATTGCGCGGCTTGTTGTCGACGAACAGCGTGACCAACTCGCGGATCTTGGACTCGTCAATCGAGCCGTCGCCGTTGCGCGCGGCCAGCAGCGCCTTCTTGGCGAACAGTCGGGAATGGCGGTCGATTTTCATCGTCGGTGCTTAGTTATTGCGGGCTTCGACGTTGCGCAGCGTCTCGTCGTTGAGGCGGGCCTGGTCGGCGGGCGTGAGGACCTTGCCGGCGATCTTCTCGGTCGTCTGGATGACCAGCGCGCCGATCTACGACTTGAGCTCGGTCATCAGGCGGTTGCGATCGAGCACGGCCGCCTCATGGGCGCTCTTGATGATGTCCTCGGCCTGGCGCTGCGCGTCTTGCGTGCGGCGTTCGCCCACGACCGCGGCGCTTTTCTCCGCGTCGGCGATGATCTTCGTCGCCTGCTCGTTGGCCTTCTGGATGATGCTCAGGCGCGTCGACTCGGCGTCGGCCAGCTCTTGCTTGATCCGGTCGGAGTTCTTCATCGCCTGCTCGATGGTCTTGCGGCGTTCCTCGAGGATCACGAGCACTTTCTTCCACGCGAACTGATACATCACGCCGAACAGAATCGTGACGGCCACGATCTGCGCGATGAACTGCTGCACGGTGAAGCCGGTGGACAACCCGACGTTCTGGAAGTTCGTCGCGATGTCCGACAGGTCGGCGAAATGAGGATAGGGGAGTGTCATGGCGCTTCAGCCCGCGCCCCGGACGAACCGGGACGCGCGATTTTGGGGGGTTATTTGGCCAACACGAACGCGGTCAGGATGAACGTACCTTCCGAGATCGCGATGATCGTCAGCGAGATCGCCAGGATGATGCCGACCGCGCCGGGATTGCGTCCGACCGCCTGCGATGCGCCTGCGCCGACCGCACCGATGCCGATGGCCGCGCCGCCGGCGGCGAGACCGACTTCGATCGCTGAGGTGCTGCCCGTAAGGCCCGTGGCCGCCGCCTGGGCGAGGATTTCGTGAAACATATGCTTTTCCTTCGTGTGTTGGTTGTTGGTTAGTTGGTATTCGACTCGTCCCGCCCTCCGGGCCGCGTCAAAAGTTTTAGTGGGCGTGCGCGTCCTTCTTGTCGTCGTTCGAGCCGTGGCTCGTATCGTTCGTGATCAGCCCGGTGAACGCCGCCGTCAGCACGAAGAAGACGAAGGCCTGCACCAGCGCGACCAGCAGTTCGTAGAAGTAGAACGGCGTGAGGATCAAAAATGCGAAGTGCGGCGAGAGCTTGTACATCGAGTCCAGCAGGTACTCGCCGCCGAAAATGTTGCCGTAAAGGCGGAAGGTGAAAGCGATCGGGCGGATGAAGAGAATCGTGATGACCTCGACCCAGCCGACGAGGAAGAAAATCAGGATGAAGGTCCAGTCCGCCGCGACGTTCTTGAAGCGCACCTTCGGCCCAAAGATGTGCATAAGGAAGCCACCGACGCCGGCGCTGCGGAAGCACCAGTAGAAGAACATGAAGAAGAAAATGGCCGAGTACGCCGCGGTCAGGTTGTCGTTCGCGTTCATGCCGCGCAGGAACGGCTTGGTCACCTCGAAGTGGCCGTTGACGTCGTGGCCCAAGCCGAACGTGCCGACGCCCGGCACCAGCGCGAGCAGGTTGCCCAGCGCAATGAAAACCAGCAGTCCGCCGAAGTACCAGAAGCCCCGCGCCGTCGTCTCGCGGCCCATGAGCAGCTCGAGGAAGTTCCGCATCGACTCGACGATCCATTCCACGAAGTTCTGCATGCCACTCGGCACCAGCGACGGCTTGCGCATGGCGAAATGAATCACGGAGATGATGATCAGCGTGACGATGATCTCGGAAATGAGCGAGTTGGTGATCTCGAAACCGAAGAAATTATAGAGGTCAACCGGGGATTTGGTCAGGCCTTCTTCCGCAGCGGTGGTGACCGTGCCGGTGTCGGCAACATCGGCAAATGAAAGATGCGAAAAAAGCGTCATGTTACGTCCAGAAAATTGGAGGGGACATCATTGCGGGAAAGTCCGCAGAGGCAAGCACAAGATTGGGGAAATTTTCACCAAGGTGATGTAAAAAAACTAATGAACGCCTGAAGCACAGAGGTGGAAAGCTGCGATTAAAGCAAAGGAAACTCCGATGGCAAGCCCTGAGGCGTGATTTGTCGTGGTTGCGCAGCGGTAGCCGTCGACCTCCGGGCGACGGGTTCGTTGATTTACGCAGCATCAACCGAGGTCGCGCTCACCATCTCACCCCGCGCCCGGAGGTCGCGGGCTACCGTTCCGGCAACGCCACCAACGGCAGCGTCGCCTGCTCCGCCTGCCAGACCGACTCGAAATGCGCCTGATCGCTCTTCGATCCATGCGCCCGAAGCTCCGCCGCGCGCACAATCGCCGCGTAGAGCATCCGGAAGCGCATCAAGTCCGCCTCCACATCATCCACAACGCCGCTCGCCTGGTCCGACGCGTGCGCCGTGTCGAGCAACGACCGGCACAGCGCCGGATTTTGCGCCAGCGACTTCTTCGCGCCCGTCACCGCCGCGTCGTACTTCGACGAGTCGCTCCAGCGCAATTCCGGCCAGTCCTTGAACAACGTCTCCAGCGTGCCCATCCGCAGCGAATCGAGCTGCTCGCTTGTCGTGTTCTGCGAATCAAGCTGGGAGTTCCGCGCCAGCGGGTCCGCGTACTCCAGCCGGTCGTAGACCGTCAGCGCGCGATCATCCCCCGTCAGGCCCAGCCGCTGCGACAACGCCTCCAGCACCGCCCGCTGCGCCGGAGTCGCCTCCGCCGCAACCGGCGCGTACGGCAAGCCGAAAATCTTGTCGTCTTTCATCTGCACTTCGCGCCGCAAAAACACCTCCGACGTGCAGACCGGCGTGTCGATCGAGATGTCGTGCTCCAGCGCATAACAAAACGCCTCGTGCAGCGTCACGTGCCCATCGCCGTCGTAATCCGCGCCCGTCACCGCATGCCCGAAACGGTCGCGCCCGGTCAGCGCGCCGAAAAAGTAGGACGAAAAATCCTGGTAATCGGCCTCGTCCGTTTCCCACGAGCAGCCTGACGCCTCGCGATCCGGCGCCGCCGAGAAAAAGCCCGCCAAATTTGGCCGCACCAGCGCGCCCTTCTCATTACCCTCCGCGAACAGCACGTTGCCAAACGCGCCACTGTAGCATTGCGCCATCACCAGCGTCACGTGCGCCGAGGCCGGCAACCGCGCCAGTTCCCGGGCGAGCTGATGCACATCCAGCTCCTTGTCGTCCCACATATCATAGGCCGGCGTTCCCGCGTCCGAGCTCGACGAGCCGTGCCCCGCGAAATAAAGCAGCACCGGCGCGGGCCGAGCCGCCGCCGCCTCCGCCAGCTTGCCCATCGCCACGTGGATATTCTTCGCGCGCGCGGGACCATCCAGCGCGAGGCCCAGTTGCAGCGGTCGCAAGTCCGGCGCATTCAGCGCATCATCGTGCGGCAGCAAAACGCCCAGCGCCTGCCGCGCCGTCGCGTCCGCCGTCTTGTCGAGGAAGCAGACCTTCGCGCCATCCGCTTTGCCATCCGCGAAAAGCACCGTCCGACGCGCCCCCGGCGGCAAGATCGAGCCCACGAAGTGCACATGCCCCTCGATCTGTGCCGCATTGTTATCCTGGTCCGGCCCGCCGCCGACCAGCAGGGCGTAAAGTGGCGGCGCATTGTCCGCAGCGCGCGCCGAAGCCACCATAAGAAACGCCAGCACAACCAAGACACGCATTGGATAAGTTTGCAGCGCGCCGTTGAGAACTACACGGAAAAACAATGGGACCCATAGGACTTATGGGACCGATGGGACTTATAAGGACTCGCGAAGTCATGTCTTGGAGG
>Ga0302267_10006532_pt1 | contig 11784 bp, 7 predicted proteins | sample III_Bog_E1_3_FD_194555 | JGI IMG/M metagenome (GOLD analysis project Ga0302267, IMG submission 194555) | Peat permafrost microbial communities from Stordalen Mire near Abisko, Sweden - III_Bog_E1_3 | ecosystem: Environmental > Terrestrial > Soil > Wetlands > Peat | place: Sweden: Abisko... | reverse complement strand
TGAAGCTACTGCTCGATTCTCTGGATCGAGAAAGCCGACCGCAGTTAGCGTATTTTTAGGGCTTAAATTCTATTGGAGAGATTCTCTGCCGATTCTCCAGACGCATAAAAGCCCCGCATCAGCGGGGCTTTTCTTTACTCCAGAGCAGGGCATCATCCCATACTCAAAATGTCTGGCGGTGGGCGCAGTCCAGGGCGAACCCTGCTCCGGCAGCATTTCCCGTTAACAGGGAAATTTACAGGGAATTTTCATTCCCAGCGGCCTATTTCTGCTCAAAACCCAGTGTTCATGGGTATTTTAGCGAGAAGGGTCATTTTCGGAACAGGGAATTAATAGGGGCTTATCAGGGACGTATCAGGGAATTTGTGGGACGGATCAGGGAGTGCGGCTGGTCCTGTTTCGTCGAATTCTCGGCGGGTCGAATAGACTGACATTCGGATGATTCTGACCGCTGACAATCTCGCGCTACAGAGCAACTATGGCTCGTAATCTACGCCCTATTGTGGCCACCAGTGTTGCTGCAGCACTTCTGACTGGGATTGCATACTCGCGGCTCCATACGCATCCCGGTCTCCGGGCCACCCCGTCACATGTCTCGGTTTCCGCAGACGGTGCAGACCACCTTGTTACGATCCTCCGCGCCCGCTATCATCTTCCGCTCGACTCCGCAGGCATCCATATTGCCGGGGTACCCTCGTCCAGCTTGCGCCTGGAAGATCGACCTCAGGGGGCCGTTGCACTCTATTTCCGTACTCCCGTCATTCCGGGCCATACCCATGTCGCCATTACAGACCACAGCAGTTCTATCTCTGTCCCCATCACCCTCACGCCTAACGATACTGACAGTTTCGGCGATGGCACGCCGGATTTCCTCCGCCTGCACTCCGCCACGGATAGAGACGCCTTCCGTCGCTGGTTTACAGCCCTTGCCGATCATGCCGCCGATGCCGCTCCGGGGCAGCTCCCACCCGAGATCGTCGATTGCGCCTCGCTCCTGCGCTATGCCTACCGGGAGGCCCTCCGCCAGCACGACGACCGCTGGTACGCCCAGTTCGCTGCGGCAGATATGCCCAACCTTCCCTCCATCGAACAATGGAGCTACCCCAATACCCCCCTCGGTCTCGGCCTGTTCCGCACCCGCCCCGGCCCATACCTGCCTTCGGACGCCTCGGACGACACTTTTGCCCAGTTTGCCGACGCCAAAACCCTCATTTCCTCCAACACTTTCTGGGTCAGCCGGGATCTCAGTGCCGCCCGCCCCGGCGACCTCATATTTTTTCGACTGCTTGAAACAGATTCGCAGTATCATTCAATGGTCATCTCCGGCACACATAGCGAATGGGTTGTTTATCACACGGGACCAATCGACAAGCACTCTGGCGAGATGCGCCGCGTGCTGCTCGCGGACCTATTGCGCCATCCCGACCCGCGCTGGCGGCCGACACCATCCAATCCAAACTTCCTCGGCGTCTATCGCTGGAACATTCTGCGCGAAGAGTAATCCTCGCTCTTCTGTTCCTGCTCTGCGTGCCGCGTGCCTTTGCAGCGGACCCTTACTTCACCCTCAGCACCTATAAAACATTTGCGCCCGGCGAGAAGCCGAAGATCCATCTCTATTCGCGCAATGAACCTGAACTAGAGTTTCGTGTCTATCACGTCGACAATCCTGAAAAGTTCATAGGTGGCCTCTCCGAGATGCACAGCTTCGGCGACACCACGAATAGTCCTGTCGAGCAGATCGACGAGAAGACATGGCTTGAACGCTTTCATGACTGGAAGCATGATCGCCTCTATGACCTTAAGGTCTTCTTTCGTGGTCAACTCTCGTCTGCCACACGCGACGCAATCAAGGAGAAGCAATCTTCTTTGGCGCAGAGAAGCCGCATCGTCGGTGTCGCCCAGTTTGCGCAGATACCCCTACTGAACGACAAGCAGCTCGTAGCCCGCTGGCGTCAGGAGGTGCCACCCACCTATGTTTCGGACAATCAGGTTCTTCCCATCGATCCATTACCTGCAGGTATGTACCTGATCGAAGCTACGGACGGGCATCTTAAGGCCTATACGCTACTTATGGTCAGCGAGACGGCGCTCGTCACCCGTGCCGTCTCCGGCCAGCTCGAGGCCTTTGTTGTAGATCGTAAAACGGGCGCGCCGATTGCAGATGCAAAGGTGACACTTGCACTTGGCAAACTGTCGCCGCAGCGCCTCACCACGCATGAAGATGGCCTTGCAACCTTCGATGCACCTGCTTCAACAAAGAAAGTTGCTAACAATGGCGAGGACGGTGAAGACGGCGAGACCGATACATCCGCCAACAAGCTCTGGGTCATGGCGCGTGCCGGAGACGACGTCGCGCTCGTCGCTCCCTGGTACTCATCGTTCACGCAGTCGCAGGATCTTCTCTACTCTGCCTACGGTTACACCGATCGCCCTGTCTATCGCCCCGGCCATACAGTCCACTTCAAGGTGATCATTCGCCAGCACGATGGCGACGCTTTGATCCTGCCTAAACTCCAGCAGATTCATATCACCATCGCCGACAATCAGCAAAAGACTGTCTACGATAAGCAACTCCCCGTTTCCGCCATGGGTACGGTGCAGGGCGATTTGGACCTCCCACTCGCGGCCTCGCTCGGCTACTACAGCATCAGGAGCGATACACACACTAATCTCACAGGTCTTGGCAGCTTCCAGGTCGAGGACTACCGTAAGCCTGAATATCAGGTCCACGTCACCGCTGCACGCCAGCGCATTCTGCAAGGGGAGAGCGACTCAGTCACTATCGATGCCCGCTACTTCTTCGGAGAACCCGTCGCCAACGCCAAAGTGAAGTACACCGTCTCCGAGAGCATGCACTTTTGGTGGGATGGTGAAGGCAGCGACAACAACAACGATGCCGCTGGTCAGAATCCTGACGGCTCGCAGAGCGAAGACTCCGAGCAGGCTGTCGGCTATGCCGGAGATCAGCAGACCTCCGGCGAAGGCCGCCTGAATGGAGACGGTAAGCTTACCGTCTCCATTCCTACAACCTTCGACGCTGACCGCCACTTCGACAAAGACTATGTCATCGAAGCCGGTGTGACCGACGAGGCAGGTCGTGAGATATCCGGCCGCTATCGCATCCTTGCCACCTACGGCGGCTTCCGTCTTGAGGTCGAGCCGCTCAGCTACTCCGTGCAGCAGGGACAGAATGCCAGCTTCCAGGTCACTGCAGTCAACTACGACGGCAAGCCCGTGCAGACTCCCGTGCACCTGCATCTCTACCACCGTCAATACAGCTCTGGCTGGCCTCGCACCACCACCGACACGCCTGCGGGCGATGCCGATGCCACCACTGGCGCTGACGGTACCGCTGTTGTACAGATGCCCATCAATCTCGCTGGCTCGCTCAACGTCGACGCCACTGCTGTGACGCCCGAAAAGCGCACCGTGCAGGATACTGGCTGGCTCTGGGTGAACGGCATGCAGCAGGAAGCGTCTGACGCAGATGACACGCAGCCGATACGCATTATCTCCGACAAGAAAACCTACGCCCCCGGTGATACCGCGCATCTCACGCTCATCACGCAGGTCGACGGCTTCCATGCGCTCATCACTGCCAGTGGTTATACCGTCGAGTTCCGCAAGGTTCTCGACAGCCAGGGCAAGGTGTTGACCTTCGACCTCCCCATCACCAAGGACTCGCAACCCAACCTCACCGTGGACGTGGTCTTCCTCAAGGATGAAAAGATCTACCAGAGGCAGCGCAATCTCGCCGTCCCGACCTCGCAGCAGAAGCTCCAGCTAACCATCACGCCGGCAGCAGACACGTTCCAGCCGCAGCAGTCCGCTGCGTACGACGTCACGGCGCACGACTCCACCGGCGCCCCTGTCTCTGCAGACTTCAGCTTCGGCGTGGTGGATGAAGCCGTGTACTCCGTCGAGCCGGACTCCAGCGGCAGCATACTCAACGCTCTCTATCCTCAGCGCGAGATCAATCCTGATATTGAAGAGTCGCTCACCTACTACTTCACCGGTGAGGCCGGTACGCGTTCGCCGCTTCTCGCGCAGCGCCGCTTCCGTCCGCAACTTGCGCAGGTCAAACCCAGCATTGATGCTGCACCGCGCATCCGCAAGGACTTTCCTGACACCGCCTTCTGGCAGCCCGACGTCCACACCGATGCCACCGGACACGCTCGCGTCACGCTGACCTTCCCCGACTCTCTGACCACGTGGCGCGCCACCGTCCGGGCCATTACTGCGGACTCCAAGGCTGGCGCCTCCGTTAATCGCGTCATCGTGCGCAAGAACATTATTGTTCGCATGGGCCAGCCACGCTTCCTGCGCAAAGGCGATGTTGTCACTGTGCCCGTCATCGTCCACAATTACCTGCAGCAGACGAAGCAGATCCAGCTCTCACTCGATGCAACCGGCGTCGATATTCTCTCCGGCTTGCCGCAGCAGGTCACGGTCGCGCCCAGAGCGGACGCCACCATCCTCTATCGTCTTCGCGCCTCTGCCGTCGGCAATGCAACGCTCACCGCGAAGGCGCTTTCCTCGCCTGAGAGCGATGCCATGCAGATCACGCTTCCCGTCCATCCCGCAGGCGTTGCGGAGACCATCGCTTCTTCTGGTGTCATCACGAATAGCGGCGACCAGAGTGCGCTGGTTAACTTCCCCGGCGGCACAGATCCCGCGGCGCACTCACTCACCGTGCAGGTCAGCCCCTCTATCGCGGGCTCGCTCTTCTCCGCGCTGGACTATCTCACAACCTTCCCCTACGGCTGCACCGAGCAGACCATGTCCAGCCTTCTGCCAAACATCATCGTGCAGCAGGCCATTCAGAAGCTGAATCTCTCATCGAAGGTCGACAAAGCGACGCTCAATGCAAAAAATTCCGCCGGTATGGATCGTCTGCAGGACTACCAGCATGACGACGGAGGCTGGGGCTGGTGGAAAGAGGATCAGAGCCAGGTCTTTATGACCGCATACGTCGTGAGTGGTCTCGCGCAGGCAAAAATGGCCGGCTATCCCATTAAGCCAGCCACGATAAACAACGGTAATGATGGACGATCCATGCTCGGCGCTGGTTCTGCATTTCTGGGGAAATTAATCACTGCGCATCCTCGCATGCTTCCGGAGCTTCGCGCTTATGCTGTCTATGCCCTCTCTGAGGACAATGTTGCCGAATCCGAAGGCAATGGATTCAATCGCTTTCAGCAAAATCAACTGGATACTCTCTACTCGAGACGGGACGATCTCAGCCCGCAGGCCCTCGCATACACAGGCCTAGCTATGCTCGATGCCAACGACTCCCGCGCCTCCGACATCGCAAAGCTGCTCGAAAAGAAGGCGCAGGTCCAGGGCGATCTCGCCAGCTGGCCTGAGAGCCGAAACAACCTTCTCGACATTGACTATGACGGCAGTGCCGAATCCACCGCCTTCGCACTTAAGTTCCTCTCGCACGCCGATCCGCAAAGCCCGCTGCTGATCAAGGCTGCGCAGTGGCTGGTAGCCAATCGCTCCGAGGGCTACTGGTGGGGCTCGACACAGCAGACCGCCTTTGTGATCTACGGACTCACCGATTATCTACTTGTGTCGCACGAACTCGCTGGCGATACTGACGTCGAGGTCTTCCTCAATGGCGTCTCGGCAGGGAAGCGGCACTTCTCGCAGGCGGATGCGGTGCAGGGCGCAGCATTTGCTCTTACGCTTGATGGCTCGCATCTCCAGCCGCAGCAGAACACCGTCCGTATCGTCTCCACCGGTACAGGCCGTGCCTACTGGTCCGCGCAGGCTGGCTACTTCTCCACTGCAAAGAACAACTATCAGCAAGGCTCCTTCAACCTCAGCATCGCGCGCGATTACTCCATCCTTGTGCCTATGCAGAAAGATGGCCATATCGTCTACACCCTGAAGCCCATCACCGGCCCCGTCCAGCAGGGAGATGTTCTCGCCGTCCATATCGGCGTCGGCGGCTCGCCGCAGAAATACCTTCTAATTGAAGACCCTATCCCCGCAGGTACCGAGTTCCTGCAGGACGTGGACAACTACAACATCGTTAATCGCCCTGGCGGCTGGGACTGGTGGTACACGCGCCAGGAGTTCCACGATGACCATGCAGCGATCTTCTCCGACGTTCTGGAGGGCCGCCACGACTCCTTCTATCTATTAAAGGTAGTCAACCCAGGAAGCTTCGCCATTAGTCCTGCCAGTGTTGCGCCCATGTACCAGCCGGGCGTGCAGGCCACTACGGATGAACTTCATCTTGATGTTCAGGAGGTTGGCAAATGAAATCGCTTCTCTCTGCCACGCTCCATCGCATCCATCGCGGTACGCTTCTGCTGCAGATATTCGGCACCGCCGGATTTTTGCTGCTTGGCTGCCTCTGGCTTGAGATCCCTGATTCTCATCTTTGGCAACTCGCCTTTACGGTGCTTGTTGGTCTGGTGGTTGTCGTCGGCCTACTGTTATTGCAAGTCATCATCGTGCGCCGCCTACGCCAGGCTTTACAACCCCCGCCAATCTGGCTCAGTGCGGTACTTGCCGTCGCCTGGATTATTATCCTGATGCTGCTGTGCGGCTCCATTGCGCGGCTTGGAATTAACAGCGACGTTCGTGCAAGCTACTGGAACTCGCAACTCGGTCCATATTTGCGCACCATCTTTACCTATCCCCGCCTCAGTGCATGGCAGGATGACGCTATCAGCTTCGCATACTGGATTCTCGTCCCCAGCCTGCTTCTGCCGTGCGTTATCGAGACGATTGCCAGTGGCGTCAGCGCAGCTTCCTGGCGCTCCGGCCTGCGCATTCTGCGCCTCTGGTACCACTGGGTCGCGGTCATCGTCATCCTGTGGTTTGTCTACTGGATTCAGCCAAAACTTCTCGACTGGCATCCATTGCACACCGTCCGTGGAGAACTCGTCAGCGTCGTACTGCGTTTCGCGTTCTTGTATTGCGCGGAAATGCTTGCGCTCACATTTCTGATTGCCTTCATCGCAGAGCTACTCTCCCGCGATCACGCTGTCCGGTACCCTGCTCCGTAGCCAGCTTCGTACTGCCGGCAGCCCATGTTCCGCAATAAGCCTGCGCACCAGACCGCATGCCGCCCGATGTGCCTGGTCCGACTGCTGCTGGCTTCCAGATCGCTCTAGCACTGTATCGATCTGTGCCGCCGTCTTGCCGGATATTTCACCACGTTCCCCTGCAAGCGCCTCCACCAATCCTTCGCGCAGCCACAGCGGCGCAGCGTCACTCGCTTCGCTTTCCACCATGCTATGCAGAAACTCATGCAAAAGGAGTGCCTCTACACCGCCATGCCGATTCATGATGCTCAATGGTTGCAGCGCAATCACGGCCCCGCGCGTTACTCCCAGCATCCATCCCGGTTCATTTGTGGCTTGCCGGAAGAGTTCCGTCGTCGGATACATCGTCACGATGGGCCTTACATCGCTCGGGAACAGAGCATGAGCTCGCAGTAGAGCCTTGTTGCCTGTTGTGATGAGTATGTCTACGTCGTTTGTTGCTCGCAGTGTCCATCCGTTTCCGTTGCTCTGCATCCAACCGGCGTCATCCGCTTCTACTCTCACATTCGTAGAAGGGAAGTAGAATGCTAGAATCTCCCGATAGCTCTTGCCCTCTTTCGCCATCTCCGCTGCGCCCGCCTGGCATAGGCCCACGCCGTGCCCATAACCCTTCCCATCAAACACAATGTGCCCGTTTCCTGAGCTCGCGTCATACCAGTCGCTCCGCAGACGGTTCCACCCCAGTGAACGATTCACCGCAAAGCGAAGACTCGCCGCCGGAATAGTGATTCTCTCGCCAGCCGCCGTGATCTGTACCGTGTGGGCGCGGCCACTCGCGTCGCGCTGGATCACATGCACGCCGTCGATTGCATGTCCCAGCTTCCATCCCTCCACACGCAAGGCATCGCTCAATTCGGTAGCGCTCATCTCCGCGTGCCACTGCGAAGGTGTATTCACGCAATAGCGATCGGGATGGGACGTCAGCCATGGCTTTTGTGCGCCTCCCCACATCGTTGCCGCATCTTCCGTCATGCCGCCGCAGTTCTGGGTAAAGTATCCCTGCACGCGCGTGCCATGCCACCACAGCGTCTCGCCTGCAGTGGTCTGTACAGCGCTTTCGATCATCGCCGGCACGTCCCCCATCCGCAGCGCTTGGCAATGCGTGCTGTCGCATAGCCCTTCCGCTCCATGCCGGTGCAGATTCATCAGCGCAAAGCTGCGTGCCGTCACTGCCAGTGCCTTCAGTGATTCAGGGGTGCCATTCGCTCCCGCCTCGCTCTGCAGGACTGCCATAACATACCGCTCGCTCGGTATCGTCAGTAGCAGGTGCAGCCCATCGGTTGCTGCCGTGATCTTCCACTGCCCAGCGCCCGTCTCCGCCGGACCGCTGTCCGTCGTTACCCGAAGCCGGCCACTCATATCCAGTTCGTGCGTGGCTTTACCTGCGACCATAAGCTGTCCGCGCACCGCACTCACCTGAAGCTGCGCCGGAATTAAATTCGCAGTACAACCTGTACAAAAGCGCATTACAGCGTCTATCGGGGTAATCGTCACCGTATTTACAGAGAGCGTGGAATAGAGGCGCACAGTAATATCTGTTGCCTCGCGCTGTGTGGGCTGCGCCAGCGCCGTGGAGGCTGCTAGTAGACCAAGCAAAGCTCCGCGAGCTATCTTCATCGTCCCGCCTCGCGCTCGATAAACCTCTTCGCCAGCAGTGCTGCATCATTCCCATTACCGTTAGGGATATAGATGACAATTACTCGCTGCGCTTTTCCTTGTGGATCGAACAGGATTCCCGCAAACCATCCGTGACTCCACGACGCAGCCGCATCCTGAGCGGTGCCTGTCTTGCCGCCGATCATCATGCCGTCCACATGCGCGCCGTGCGCCATCCCCGTCTCGACCGACTGCACCATTCCGTCGCGCACCACGCCCGTTGAACCGCCTGTCTGCGTATTCATTTGCTGGGCCAGTCTGCGATATGCCATAGCCATCTGCATTGGCGATACACGCACTCCTACCAGGCCAAGAGCCATCAGTGCGCGGTCGTCTGGTGACTGAGGCGTTCTCGTGACACTTAGGTCGTATCCTCGCAGCCCATTGACCAGCATCTCTGTCGGCATCCGGCGCGCCAGTGTCGCAAAGTACGTATTGCAGGAATCAGCCAGAGCCATCCTGGCATCCAGCACCGTAATATCACGCGGATGTGTACACGCCAGATCATGTCCCTTGATGGTTAGCCTACCGCTGCAGTGCACACTCTCCCGCTCGTTGATCACGCTCGCATCCAGTGCTGTCTTCAGCACAAAAGGCTTCATCGTCGAACCGGGTATTGCTGTGGTATTTAGCGTCCCATACTCCGCTAGTGTTGTCCCGGAGGAAACATCCAACACAGCACCCGTAGCGCCTGTTCCATGCAATGCATCGGACAGGGCCCCTGCAGGGCTTTGGGCGTGAGCGGTACTAAGCAGGAATACTAGAATAGGAATGAGCTTAGGCACCCCTCCATCCTAGCTCTGGATAGCTAGAGTATGCACTCCCCTGGGTCGTAGTCAGGTAATCCTGCGAACATGGTTGAAGGCTGGCAAGCCCGAATGTCCCTTAGTAATCGCCCCTGGCTCATCTGAAATGACCTGTTCAGCGATCCGCCGAGAGGCTACATTAGGGGAATAAGCACTGAGGTGGGCCTATATTAAGCGCTTTTTTAGCAAGAGGAATTCGCGTTTGCTGCTGTCATTGAATTCAGCAGTATCGAGGCGTTTCGTCAAAACGCCGCTTTCGGAAATATCAATACCATCTGATTCTCCAACGGCATCCAGCACTCGATTTTTATAGCCAAGAAGATCTGTCCAGCGACAATTTCGAATGAGTTCAGTGATTTCTTCGGATACACCGAGAAAAGTTACTGGGTTTGGAATAGATTCTGTCGCGGATTCAAACGAGTCATATGTCTTAACGCTGCGTCGTGCAATCCTGGCATCGAACAAGGTTCCACGGTATAACGAATCAGAACTCCCCGGCTCGATAAGTCGCCCACGGCTTATGAGGTTTTCAGGAGCTGAGCGGGGAGCAGCTTCCCCGCTTTCTAGGCCACGGGCGACTGTCATCAACCATTCGTCAAGCCCAACTTGTTTTCTGCCCTGCGGGCGGCGGTGGGTTATTGAATAGAGATTTTGATAATAACGCACGACACAAGCAAGTTCGTCCGCCTCCGCCGCGGCACGCGCTTCTACTTGATCGCTCGGTGGAGGGTCTACCAAGATTATTTGAGAAGGAAAGTTAAGTCGCGATGTGTGACGATACTGCGCAATTGATCCAGTGCAGGCGGTGATCGCTATAGCATTGGCTTGAGCTGCAATATGACTTCGCGTTTGTGTCTTCTGATCTAAGATGTCACTGCGAAGGCGTGCTACTCGTTGAACGTACGTCGTCCCCTTGGCTTCATGAAAAAATCGCTGATTGCCAGAATAATATTCAAAGTCAACATGTCGAGTTCTGGTTCCGACCACTTGATATCGACGAAACCGATTAATATTGATATCGAATTGAGCACACATTGCTGCCACACCAAGTGCGATTCCGACGACTTCACTTAGCTTCATCAACGTTTCGCCATTTGCATTTGTCGTTAACTGCTGGGGTGAAAATTGTAAGTAGACAGAGTAAAGCTGATGAAGTGCGCTCCACAGTTGTCGAGTCTCGACATAATTTCGTCTGCCATCAGTGCTGACATCCTGCTCTCTAAGTGTGCCAAGAGAGAAGAGGCGCTTCAGTGAAATACGTGTATGGGCTTGCCGTGGAAGTGGCGTTCCCGGGATAAGCCGGGGGTGATTGGCGCAACTGGCCTCTACAGTTATAGGAATCTGGGGCATTCATTATATTATGCGCGGGTCATCGTGGAGATGCTCTGCCAATGTACGTCAAACGCTGAAGATGGGCCTGCGCCCCCTTGAAGACCGGCCTTTCCAAGATTTGCCCAGTTAATGTGGCAGATCTTGGTTTTTAGCACATTATTTTTGAATAAATTGCTCATCCTGACAGTGCCGAGTATGGAAGTAAGAGTACTATTCGATCGCTGCAGTATTTCTCCTCCCTCGTTCTGCTAAAGATTGCTCGGCACTAAGGAGCTCTCATGCAAGAACGTCCCACAGGGCCGGTCCTCATTCGTGCTGCACAATACGTGCGCATGTCCACGGAGCATCAGCAGTACTCGACCGAGAATCAGGCCAAGGTCATCCAGGAGTATGCCGCGAAGCATGGCATGGAGATCGTGCGTGAGTACGCGGACTCTGGCAAAAGTGGCCTGAGCCTTGCAGGGCGCGGCTCGCTACAGACGCTACTTCAGGATGTAGAAACAGGAGCGACTGACTTCGAGGCCATCCTGGTTTACGACGTGAGCCGCTGGGGTCGTTTCCAGGACACTGACGAGAGCGCGTACTACGAGTACCTCTGCAAACGAGCCCACATCCATCTGCATTACTGTGCCGAGCAGTTTGAGAATGACGGAAGCCTGCCATCGACAGTAATGAAGTCGATGAAGCGCGCCATGGCAGGGGAGTATAAACTACTTGCCTCCAATTGCCGAGAATCACATGATTCTAAAGGCGATAAGCAATGGCGTGTCGGAAGAGAGAATTGCGGCGGCGCTCTCCGTGGACGTCACAAGCATCCGCAAGAAGCGCAATCTATTGAATGGCATCTGCGACGAAGCCGCAGCCATATTAAAGGATAAGCGGATTGGTATGGAGGTATTCAACTATTACCGCAGGATGAAGCCAAT
>Ga0302267_10006530_pt1 | contig 11785 bp, 10 predicted proteins | sample III_Bog_E1_3_FD_194555 | JGI IMG/M metagenome (GOLD analysis project Ga0302267, IMG submission 194555) | Peat permafrost microbial communities from Stordalen Mire near Abisko, Sweden - III_Bog_E1_3 | ecosystem: Environmental > Terrestrial > Soil > Wetlands > Peat | place: Sweden: Abisko... | reverse complement strand
CCCATCGCCATGCCACAATCCCTGAGCCTCGTCATCCTTCACCTCATTTTCAGCACCAAAGACCGGCGGCCTTTGCTCGTCGGCGATGTGCGGCCAAAGGTCCACGGCTATCTGGCCACCGTCATCCGCAATGCCGATTGCGAATGTTATCGCGCGGGCGGGGTGGCGGACCACGTGCATCTGGCCATCCGACTGTCGCGCACCATCACCATTGCCGATTTGGTGGAGCAACTGAAAACCACTTCTTCCAAATGGCTGAAAACGCAGTCGCCGGCATTGGCTGATTTTGCATGGCAACGCGGTTACGCCTGTTTTTCCGTCGGACCGGCCGATGTGGAATCGTTGAATGCTTACATTGACGGCCAGGAGGAGCATCATCGGGCCCGGACGTTTCAGGACGAATTCCGGATGTTCCTCAAAAAATACGGGGTGAAATACGACGAGGCGTATGTTTGGGATTAGAATGCGTTGGACCGGGCTTTCAGCCCTTGGATATTGATTGGTCGGCAAACCTGGGGCGATGCCCCAGGCTGGCATGAGGTCGGGCCTTTGGCCCTGTGCGAGAAGGCTTTCAGTGAAAGCCGGGAAGCCCCCTCCGTGAGCGCCAACGGCGCGGCCTTATACCAGCCTGGGGCATCGCCCCAGGAAAACGCGCCCCTTTCACATAAGGGCTGAAAGCCCGTCCCATCGCCATCCCCCCTCACCCCTTCGCAAACGCCGCGTCAAACGCCGCCGCGTTGGGCGGGTAGTCCAGCCGGCGCACAAACTCGCACGCTTCCGTCGCCCCATGCACCCGGTCCATCCGGCCATCCTCCCATTCCACCGAGAGCGGGCCGCGATACCCAATGTCGTTCAGCGCCACGATGATTTCCTCGAAGTCAATGTCCCCGTGCCCCAGCGACCGAAAATCCCAGTTCCGGCGCGCGTCCGTGAAATCCGTGTGTCCGCCAAAAACGCCGACCGTGCCATCCCCGCGCCCCCACCAGGCGTCTTTCATGTGGACATGAAAAATGCGCGCGGAAAATTCGCGGAGGAATTTCACATAATCCACCCCCTGATAACCGAGGTGCGAGGGATCGTAATTGAACCCAAAACACGGATGCTGGTGTACCGCCGCCAGCGCGCGCCGGGCGGACGCAATGTCAAAGGCGATTTCCGTGGGGTGAACTTCCAGCGCGAAATTAACCTTCTCCGCCGCAAACACCTCGAGGATGGGCAACCAGCGCCGGGCGAAATCGGCGTAACCGCGATCCAGAAACGCCTGGCTGGTGGGCGGGAAGGCGTAGAGCGCGTGCCAGATCGAGGAGCCGGTGAAACCGTTGACCACCGCCGGAAACTCGTCCCCGCCGGTGCGCCCCGGCCGGGCGTCGAAAAATTTCCGGGCCGCGCGGGCCGCGGCCTTCACCTGCTCGGCCGCGCGCTGGCGGACGCCTTCGGGCTGGCCGTCGCCCCAGACCTTGGCGGGCAGGATGGCCTGGTGCCGTTCGTCAATCAAATCGCACACCGCCTGCCCGACCAGATGCGTGGAGATCGCCTGGCAGGTGAGGCCGTGCTGGGCGAGCAGCGCCCATTTTTGCGCCACATAACCCGGCTCGGCCAGGGCGCGGTCCACGTCAAAATGATCGCCCCAACAGGCGAGTTCCACCCCGTCGTAGCCCATGGCTTTGACCCGGGGGGCGAGTTCGGCGAGCGGGAGATCGGCCCATTGGCCGGTGAACAAGGTGACGCGTCTCATGGGAAAAATTATAAATTGTTAATTGATTAATGGACAAAGTCAGTGTTTCCGTTTTCATTATCCCTTGTCAATTATCCATTTTATGAAACCGTCCCTGCGGCCAACGAAGCGCGCCCAGTCCCGGCGCCAATTCCTGCAAACCACCGCCCTGGCGGCCGGCGCCCTCACCCTGGGATTCCCGGCGCTGGTGCGCGGTAAAAACCTCAACGGCAAACTTAATATCGCCGTCATCGGCGCCGGCGGCAAGGGCGCCGTGGACACCGACTGTTGCGCCACCGAAAACATCCTCGCCCTGTGCGATGCCGACCGCAACAACTGCGCGGGCCAGTTGCTCAAATATCCCGAGGCCAAATTTTACGTCAACTTCCGGCAGATGCTCGCGGAACTCGGCCCGTCCATTGACGCCGTGGCCATCGCCACGCCGGATCATTTTCACGCCGTGGCGGCGACCGCCGTCATGGAACTGGGCAAGCCCGTGTATTGCCAGAAACCGCTCACCCAAACCATATACGAGGCCCGGCAACTGCGGACCCTCGCGCGCGAAAAACACCTCGTCACCCAGATGGGCAACCAGGGCAGCGCCGAGGACGGTCTCCGCCGCGGCGTGGAAGTGATCCAGGCCGGCCTCCTCGGCCCCGTGCGCGAGGTCCACATCTGGACCAACCGGCCCATCTGGCCCACCCAGGGCATTGACCGGCCGCCGGGTGCGGACCCGATCCCCGACGGCTTGGATTGGGATTTGTGGCTCGGCCCGGCCCCCGTGCGCCCTTACAAAAAGGGGTTTTACGATCCCTTCAACTGGCGCGGCTGGCTCGATTTCGGCACCGGTGCGCTGGGCGACATGGCCTGCCACACCGTGAACCTCGCCTTCCGCGCCTTGCAACTCGGTTATCCGACCATGATCGAGGCGAAGTGTTCCGGCCTCAAACCGGAAACCTATCCGTTAAGCTCCACCATCCGGTTCGACTTTCCCGCCCGGAAACTTTCCCGGCCCGCCGCCCATCCCCATCTCTTCCACCAGCACGACACCCAGACGCTGGCGCCCGCCACCCTGTGGTGGTATGACGGCGGCCGGCCCAAGGCGGGCGAGCGCGGCGGCCACGATGGCAGCAACAAACCGCCCGTGGCCCTCACCGCCGATCTCGTGGCGTTCCGCGGCGAAGTGCCCGGCAGCGGCTGCCTCATCATCGGTGACGGGGGCACGCTCTTTTCCCCGGACGATTACGGCACGGAATTTTTCCTGAAGCTCAAGGGCGAGGGTAAATTCACCCATTACAAGAAGCACCCGGCGGTCGCGTCCATCCCCGAGAGCATCCCGCGCAACCCCTTCAAGGGCAGCCCCGATTTACGGCATCACCAGGAATGGCTCGCCGCCATCCGGGCCAATGCGCCGGAAGACTGTTATTCGCGGTTCGACATCGCCGGCCGGCTCACGGAAATCATGCTCCTGGGCTGCGTGGCCCTGCGCACCGGCCAAAAACTCGAATGGGACGGCCCCGCCATGAAAGTGAAGAACGTCCCCGAAGCCGCGCCATTCATCCGCCGCACCAACCGGACCGGTTGGATTTAGTTTATAGACATCATGAGTCAACGTCAGAATCAAATCCTGTTTTGGGGCTGTTTCATCGCCCTCATCACCACCTCGTATGCCTTCATCAGCCGCATCATCCTCTGCGGCGGCCAGTTCGTGACCGACTTCGGCCTCGACAAGGTGGCCGTGGGCGAACTGGTCGGGGCCGGCATCTGGCCCTTCGGCGTGAGCATCATCCTGTTCAGCCTCGTCATTGACCGCATCGGCTACAAGGTGGCCATGGTGTTTTCCTTTGTCAGCTATCTCATTTACAGCGCCCTGGCGTTCGCCGCCTATTCGGCCATCCACGCGGGGGGGAGCGGCGAGACGCTGGCGGCCGCGCAAAAGCACGGTTACCACCTGCTGTATTGGGGCAGCATCATTCTCGGGCTCGGCAACGGCAGCGTCGAGTCCTACGCCAATCCCATCGTCACCACCATGTTCAGCACCGACAAAACGAAATGGCTGAACCGCCTGCACGCCGGCTGGCCGGGCGGTTTGGTGCTGGGCGGACTGTGCGCCATTGCGCTCGCGAATAATCCCGATTGGCGCGTCACCCTGGGCTTGATTTTGATTCCCGCCCTGGTGTTCTTTTTCATCCTCGTCAGCCTGCCAATTCCCAAAAGCGAGCGCGAACAGGCCGGGGTTGGTTACGTGGCCATGTTGCAGGAACTCGGCGTGTTTGGCGCGCTGGTCGGCTTCGGGCTGGTCTTCGCGCAACTCGGCCAGGTCTTCGGCTGGAGCGACCGCGTGGTCTGGGGCCTCACCGCCGGGGTGGGGCTGGTGTTTGCGGTGGTCACCCGCTCCTTCGGCCGTTTCCTCCTCGCGTTTCTCATCCTCATCATGATGCCCCAGGCCATCACGGAACTGGGCACGGACGGGTGGATCACCTCGCTCATGTCCACCCCCATGCGGGCCGCCGGCCACAACCCGGCCTGGGTGCTCGTTTACACCTCGGCCATCATGTTCCTGCTGCGCTTCTCCGCCGGGCCGCTCATTCACAAACTCTCGCCCCTGGGACTGCTGGCCGCGTGCTCCGCGCTGGCGGCCCTCGGCCTCTTCGCCCTGTCCAAGACCGGCGGCTCGGGCATCTTCGTCATCTTCGCCGCCGCCACCCTGTATGGCGTCGGGAAAACCTTCTTCTGGCCGACCATTCTGGGCCTCACCTCCGAGCAATGCCCCCGGGGCGGCGCGCTCACCCTCAACGCCATGGGCGGCATCGGCATGCTGGCCGTGGGCATCCTCGGCACCCCGTTCTTCGGCTATTTGCAGGAATCCGCCGCCACCCGCGAACTCGCGGCCACCCATCCCGCGCTCTACCAGACCGTGAGCGTCAAAGCCGGCTACCTCCTCGGGAGCTACGAGGCCATTGACCCCGTGAAAAGCGCCGCCGTCACGGACCCCGCCGACCAAACCGCCCTCGCCACCGCCACCACCGACAGCCAGTTGGACGCCCTCGGCAAAATGGCCTTGTTCCCGGTCTTCACCCTCGCCTGCTACCTCACCCTGCTCCTCTACTTCAAAGCCCGCGGCGGCTACCACCCCGTAAAACTCACCCCCGACCAGCCCTGAGCCTGCATCCAAAAGGGCTGAAAGCCCGCCCGATTACCGCCTGGGTCGGAGCGAGCCCCGCGAGCGCAGGCCCAGGATAACGCCCCCACCGCCATGCGTAGCGGCATCTCGGAAGAGTGCCGCAAAACAACTCCCTTGGGGGGAAAGCCGGAACAGAAGCCAACGAAGGAAACGAGGAGAACACCGAACCGGGGGAATTTTAAACCGCGAACCACACGAAATACGCGAACGTTTTGACCGAATGAACCGAAGGAACAGCAGGGGATTCCAGTTTTCAAAGCCCGTAGGGCTGCCATATTTGTAGAACCACGGCCGCCAAAGAAGCCGCTCAAGCTCCGTTTAGGAGCGCCACATTCCCTCTCCCCATTTTAGCCTTCAGCCTTTCAGCCCCCCCGCACGAGGCTGTGGCGACCGCCGGATGCTTTTCTGAAACCGCCGCCAACAGGGAACGAAGCGGTTTGCGCACTTCGGCCCCCGCCGACGTGTGGAGTGCGGGGACACGTCACCGCTTTCAAACCGAGGGGACACGGCCTCTCGAGGATGACTGGCTGCGTTCATTTGCGGCCAAACTCCCCGGTTCCCAATCCATTCAGGCGGGCCATTGAGTCAACCCGGAAAACGCACCTTGTTATGGTTTGACCTCTGTGACGGTTGTGTCAATAGTGAGGACTGACACTTGCTTGGTCCTCGGAGGCCAGCAGGGCTGGGGGCAACAAGTCGCGGAAGTGCTCGGCCAGCGCGAGCAAATCGAATGGGCGCACGGCGCCGGCCGTGCGCTGGCCCAAGGCCGCGAGCCGGGCGCGCAACTGGGGGAAGAAGGGCGTGGAGTTCATATAAGGCGGTATTTCTACCGCCCTATTGACAGGCATGCCAGGCTTTTCGGCATGAAACGTGATTTTTCTTTGCCGGCGGCCCGCGCCGAGTATGCCCGGCTGGCGCAAAGTCTGGCGCGTCCCGGCTGGATCAGCGAGGGCCATGCGCAGGACCGCGGCCCCGGGGCCGGAGGCCCCTGTTACCAGTGGACGCGCAAGGTGAGGAACAAGACCGTGAGCGTGGCCTTGTCCAAGGAACAATATGAGTGGTTGCAGGAGGCCATTCAGAACTGGCGGGCGATCCAGGCCACCCTCAAGGAAATGCAGCGCTTGAGCCGCCGGGTCTTGTTCGAAACAGTGAAAAATCCCCCCAGACGTAAACGCTTGGGCAAGAAAGTTTTAGGTCTTATCTAACCGCCATTCAGGACTGACACTTGGCTCAAAGCAATGCTGCAAGACGTGGCGGCGGGAGGTGATGATGAGACGGTGAAATGAATCGCCAAAAATATGCACAAATCAAGACCCCTTCAGGGTGGCTCGTGGATGCGGGAATGATCCGGGCCGGGCCGAGATTCCAGGGGGAGTTGAGGAAGCTTATGCCACCGTGGGCGTTTCCGTCGGTTGACCAGTCGCCGGAGCCATCCGCTTCCGCCGCCGGCACCAAAGCAAGCTGGCCACGCTGCCGGCCAAGAGATAAATTAAAATGCCCAGCGCCGCAGTGTTGGCCCAGTGGGGTGGAATATGCAACGCATCCGTTAAGTTGCCCAGGCATTTACAAGCTCCGGGATACTTGATCCACGCCAAGCCCAGCCGATACAGCAAAACCATGCCCGTAAGCCACGCGATGGTTCCGGATTTGAACCCCTGACTTTGATTGGAAAAACAAATGCCGGCCACCGTGGCCTCCAGGATGGCCGCCAGGCAAAGCACCCACTGATACGAAAAGCCGAGAATCGGGTCGCCCCGGTGCAAAATGGCCGCTCCGCCAAAGGCGCTGATCAACTTCGCCACCGCCACCACCGCCAGCAGCCCGCCCGCCGAGTGGAGATAACAACGGATCAGTTTGGTCGGCCGGTCAACCGGGGGGGGGGCATTAGAACAAGGGCCAGTAGTCATCTTTATCCACGCTCCAAACACTGCAAACCACCAGGTCATCCGGGAGCCAGCGCTGGAGTCGAGGGTGCCAATAAAATCGGACAATCAGGGGCAAACAGGTGTCCGGAGCCGGGCGTTGCACCAGGAAACAACCATCCGCCACCAATACCCGCCCGAATTCATTTTGCAGGCTTTGCGGGCTGTCTTTGAAGGCCACCAAGCAGTAATTGCTTTTCTGCGAAAAATAGCCCTGATTGGGAAAGGGGGCGGCAATCGTCAGTGAGTTCGTGGGGAGGGAATTACGCGGCCAAAATTGCGTTTGCCAGGGATTCAAGATGCCATTCGTAAAATCCGTGATCACCAGGCGCGAATGGTCAAAGCAAACCGCCGTTAAATAATTGCTGTAGAGCGTATCGCCGGAAAAAAGCTTCAGGTACATCTGATATTTTTCTGCGGCGGGGAGCGCGTCGAACCGGACCCCGGCCTGGTGAATGTTATAAAACCACCGGTCGTATGATTTTCGGCCGCCAAATCCCGGCGGCTTTTTCAGGACTTCATCAATGGAGCCATATTTGTTGGTTTTCCAAGCGAACGCCACGCCCGGGGGAAAATGGAAATCGCTGAACGCGGCATAATTCCCGGCGCTGTACGCCCGGAAAAAGACCGTCAGTTCGCGGCGCAGATCCGCCCGTTGTTCGTCATCCAGTTGCCCCCCTCCGGGCGCGTTCGCGACCGCCAAACCCAGATTAGCCTCGAACGTTTTGTCGGCGAGGGGAAGGTATGGTTGGTCGGCCCATTGCCCGGTCATCGCCTTGCCGTCATCATGAAATTCTTCCGACGTCAAATAGTGCGGCGCGCGCAGCCGGGCAATCAAAACCATGGTGGCCAGGCAAGCCATTGAGGTCACAAAGAAAGCCGGAATCAGTTTGGTTTTAGTCGTTCTGTTACTCACGTAATCAAAGGCCAAAGGCCCGGTCCCACCGCCCGCCTCAAATAAAATTTGTCCCGCCCGCAAAAAATGTAACCTGGAAGTTACGCCATGTTCCAATGTTCCGGCCGGCCCGGCGGCGGCGGGCGCGGAACGCCGGCCCCGGGCCGTTTAATTCACCGCGCAACAACTGCCGTCACTCGGAACCGAGCAGGTGTAAGGGCAAACATTATCCAGCACCGAGTCGCACGCCGAACCAAACGGGCAGTTGTGCGGATCGTTATTTAGCCCGGGACAGGCGGTGGGGGCGACCCCGCAAGCCATCAGACTGGCGGCCACGCCCACCAAGCTTCCCAGAAATGCACTGCGAATATATTTTTTCATTGTTTTATTATGTGAATATTGACTGACACCGACTGATTCTACCAGAGCCGCGGGGCTTTGCTAGCGGTTCCATCTCCATAAACGCGCCATGATCTACAAAACTGCGACAGCCGGACTTTTTTTCGCCGGCCTTTGCGCCGCCTCTTCCGAGGGATACATTCCAAAGCCCTTCTTAAAGTCCGTGCTCAGGTGATTTTGATGCTTGTAATTCAGGTCAAACGCGGTTTCCTTGACCGTGCGGCCATCACTCAGCCGCGCCCTCACCTGCCGCCGCCGTTCGGCAATCAGCCAGGTTTTCGGGCTTTTACCCGTGTGTTTGATAAAATGCCTTTGCAGGGTGCGCAGGGAGACCTGGCATTGCTTTGCCAGGGCCGAGGCGGACCAGCGGCTCTCCAGCCCGAGTTCCGGCCAGTTTGGGATTTGGCTGAGCGGGTATTTCATAATTTCATCGGTTGGCTTTCGCCGTTCGCCGGCGGCCGTTTAACGGTTTTCCAAAATAAACATCGCCACCTCTTTATACCGTTGCTTGATATCCTCCACACCGTAAAACACATGCCCTTCGTCGCCGTAAAACATCTGCACCAAACTCCGGTGGGCGCACGCGGTCAGCGCAAACCGTTCGATGCGCCCGGGGGCCACCGTGGTGTCCTTGATGCCGAGCGACATCAGAATGCTGGGGACCATCGGCTGGTCGGCCGAGACCGCTTGCAGGCCCGCCGGCGACATTAAGATTTCCCCGCGCCAAAGTCCGGGCTGGTCCGCCAACAAACTGTTCATCGCCGTAAACCCGTCCCGCTCTCCACTCAGGTAAATTCGGCGGGGATCCACATTGGGATTGCCCAGCATTTGCCGGTACACGGCCAGCGTGTCTTCCGGGTTCGGCGGGACTTTGGGGACCGCCACGCCGTAGGCGTTGATGGTCACGAAGAAAATCCCCGCGTTGGCGATGAACTGCGAGATGGGTTTGAACCCCAGGTCGCTATACTGGTCCAGGAGCACCGGGTATTTCCTGCCGGGGACCAAGCCGGCGGGGGGCAGATAAAAATAATCAATTTTTCGCCCGGCGGAATTGGTGAGCGCCCCCGGCACCGGGGCGATGAACCGGCTGTAAACCAAAGGCTCTTTCACCGGGACCACCGGGCGCAGGTGGTGGCCGGCCAGGTCATACTCCCAAATGCCCAGCGGCTCGTAACTGAGCGAGGCCACTGCGTAAAGCTTATCCCGCTTGGGGCTCAGGCCGTAGCTGCGCACCACCTGCCGACCCTCGGGAGTCGCGTGGCCGGACAGGAGGCCGCTTTGGGGGTCAAGCTGCGGAAAGGTGAATAGGTTGGTGTCCCCGGACTCCCGGGCGGCGCGGATGGCCAGATAATTTCCATGGCCGACCGCCCCCACATAGGCAATCCCCGCGCCATCGGACAGCCACTGGCCCTTGAACGCATAATCCGGGTCATTGAGCGGGGCCGGGTTCCCGGTCCGGGTTCCGAACGCATACGGCCGCCGTTGTTTGGAGACCTCGTCCTCCACCTCAAACAGGTATTTCTGACTGACCGGGCTGTAATCCAATCCGGTCAGGGTAGCATTGGTCAGTTGGGTCAATTGGAACGCCCGGTTGGCCGCCAGATCCAGGCTCCACACATTGCCCTTTTCCACATAGGCCACCGACGTGGCGGAATCCGGCGTCAGCCAGTTGGCCGTCCGATCCAATTTCCGGATGTCCACCAACCCCGGGGCGTTCAAACTACCCGGTTCCCGGTTCCCCGGGAGATTGACGACCGACAGCAGGCGGCCATTGCGCGTATTGCTCAGCAGAACCAGTGAATCCGGTGTCCGCCAGCTTCCCATCTGCACCGGTTGCGGAAGCTCGAAGGCGCTGATTATCCCCCCCGTCTGCCCGTCGCAAATCACCAGATGCTGGCAGGCGTTGCCGTTGGTGCTCGTGGCAAACGCAAGGTAACCGTCATCCGGCGACCAGCCGAGCAGGATGACTGAACCGCCCCGGTTCTTCGCCGCTATTTTGCCCAGGGCGATTTGACGGTGCTCCAGCGTGGCCAGATTTACCAGGAACACCCCCGCGCCCGGGGCGATCGTGCGGACGTAAGCCAACGCCGTGCCGGCGTGGTTTTCCACCGGCGCGCTCAAAATCTCGCCATGAAAGTAAGTCTCGTCCAGCAAGGCATCCAAGTGGGGCGGCAGGGCGGCCCGGAAACGCAGTTGCCAACCGCCCATGACGAGTCCGCAAATCGCCGCGCCCAGGCCCCAGCCCCAGAGCAGGCGGCGGAAAGGCCGGAGCCCGGCGCGTAAACCATGCTTTGGGGCGGGCGCCCCCGCCGGTTGGGCGGACGCGATTTCCACGGGTCTGGCGGCCACCATGGCTTTGGCGGGCGTGCCGGGCACCCGGGCGGTTTTGCCGCAGGCGGGACAGTGTACAAACCGGCCCGCTTCCCCCGCATCCACCACCATCGGTTGACCACAGGCTTCGTCGGGGCAGTTAAATTTGATGTGGGGGGAGGCGGGCACTTGCAACGGGGTGCCGCAAGCCGGACAGGCCAAAGTGCCGCCGGCCATGACCGCCGCCACCGACAGGCGCTGCTGGCATTGGGGATTGGTGCAGTTGAATTTGATGTCCATAAGCGGAGGCCCAAAGCCCGGAACCTTCAGCCGCCGGCGGTCACCGCCGGGAGCGGACTGGCGCCCGGCCCGGACGATCGCGCAGGAGCAACAGGCCACTGCCCGCCAGCAGCCAAGTCAAGCCGGCCAGCATGATGACATTAGTGAACCGCGGGGAAAGCGGGAATTGGGCGTTCAGATTCCCCAGACAAACACACAGACTGGGCGCGCCCAGAAACCAGAGCCCGGCCCGGTAAAGCAAAAAGCCGGTCGCCAACCAGGCGATCAACATCAGCTTCACCCCCGGCCATCCCTCTTTCATCAACAAAAACGCGGACAAGCCCAACTCCAAACCGCCCGCCAGCCAAAACACCTGGCGATTGGACAACTGAAACACCGGGTCCGAATCGTTCAAGGGCGCCCCCGTGCCGGCGGCGGCAAACAGCTTGGCCGCGGCCGTGACAAACAGCAGCACCGCCGCGGAAAAAATGTAATAATCTGAAAATTTTTTATTCATGGGGCCTGAGGATCTGGTTCTGGTACAATGGTGGGATTCTGAAAATTTATGTGAGGTATGACGGCGGCGCAACTTTTTTTCTGTAAAATGTTTGTAACCCCCAATCCTTAGCGAAGCTTTGGGCGGGTGGTGCTGGAGCCATATGGTGTTGCGGAAAACAACCTGGCGTTGCTCAAAAACTCCATTTTTTGGGGGAGGCGACCGCTGTTGCCGGCTGATTTTGGCGGTTAGCGGACGAATTTGGGGATTTCGCCGCGGTGCGTGTCGCCGCCGGCGACACCCCGGCCTTGCCCGCCAGTGCCGCGAGCTTGTGCGGGACGTTATGGCCGAACCGCGCTAAGCGGAGTTCACGGCTTCCACCGTTGGCCGGCCGGGCGAACGTTTGGGCACCCACTGAAAGGGGTCTTAATGGTAATGGCATATTTTGCTGGCGGCGCAGACCCCGTTCCTTCTTCTGCGTCCGTCTGGCCCGCCGGGGGCCGGTGGCGGTGGGGCGGAAGCGAGACTTGCGGCGCGGGGCGCGGGGCATGAGGCCAAAAACCCGAAGGTGGGGGAGCACACCCGC
>Ga0302267_10006523_pt1 | contig 11800 bp, 15 predicted proteins | sample III_Bog_E1_3_FD_194555 | JGI IMG/M metagenome (GOLD analysis project Ga0302267, IMG submission 194555) | Peat permafrost microbial communities from Stordalen Mire near Abisko, Sweden - III_Bog_E1_3 | ecosystem: Environmental > Terrestrial > Soil > Wetlands > Peat | place: Sweden: Abisko... | reverse complement strand
GCAGGACGGCATCGATTTGACGAAGATTCAGTGGGCGGCGCATTGACGACAGAGATCAGAGATCAGGGGTCAGAGATCAAAATCACTTTGGACTAATCGTACTGATCTCTGATCTCTGATCTCTGACAACTATTTTCCGCGGCTTCCCCCCGCAAAAGGAGCAACACATGGCATACAGCGACAAGGTCATCGACCACTACAACAATCCGCGCAACGTGGGCCAACTGGACAAGGCATCGACGGAGGTCGGTACAGGTCTGGTGGGCGCGCCGGAGTGCGGCGACGTGATGCGGCTGCAAATCCGCGTCAACCCCGAAACCCAGGTCATCGAAGAGGCCAAGTTCAAAACCTTTGGCTGCGGCTCGGCGATTGCCAGTTCATCGCTGGCCACCGAATGGATCAAAGGCCGCACCGTGGACGACGCTCTGGGCATCAAGAACACTGATATCGTGAAGGAGCTTTCACTGCCTCCGGTGAAGATTCACTGTTCGGTGCTGGCCGAGGATGCGATTCGCGCGGCTATCGGCGACTGGAAGAAGAAGAACGGCGCGGCGGTGACGGCTGAGGCTGCGGCAGTCGCGCAGTAATTGCAGACGCGCCGTAGGCGCAGTGTTTGTTAGCCCCGCGCTTTAGCGTGGGGAAAGCGGTTCCACAAATGCGCTCCGGAGTCTCGTAGGGACGGCGCAAGGAATGGAAATTGGCAACTGTAAGAAGGCAATTATGTCGAACGTCGTGACAATAGGAACTTCGTCATCGCAAGAACCGCAAGTGGCGCTGCCGCAATCTGCCGCGCCACAAATACCGGAGTCGGCCCCATCGCAGGGGTTGCAATTAACAGAAAAGGCCATCAAGCGCATCCGCGTGGCCCTGGCCAAGGAAGGCATCTCGCCCACGGAGGGCGGACTGCGCCTGGGCGTGATGGGCGGCGGATGCTCGGGGCTTTCTTATTCCATCAAATTTGACTCGAAGGCCCGCGAGCGCGACCGCATTTTTGAATTTGACGGCGTGAGGGTCTTTGTCGATCCCAAGTCGTTCCTCTACCTGCACGGCATGACGCTGGACTACGAAGAGACGCTGATGCGCCAGGGATTCAACTTCATCAACCCGAACTCCAAGCACTCTTGTGGCTGCGGTTCGTCGTTCTCGTAATAGCTTGAGTTTCGTAAGAGTGAAACTATGTTCAAGGTTCTCGATTCAGCGGTACCCATAGCCTGTTGGTCGTGCTCTATCGGCCATAACGATTCCACATTGTTCTGCCCGCATTGCAGCAAAATTCAGCCTCCTCCGGGTGGTGATTATTTTTCTGTCTTCGGCCTGGAGCCGAAGCTCAATCTCGATCTGCCCGCGCTGGAGCACGAGTTTCATCGTCTCAGCCGCAAGCTGCATCCTGACCGCTTTGCCCGCGCACTGGACAACGAAAAGCAGTGGAGCCTGGCTGACACGGCGCTGCTCAACGACGCCTATCGCACTCTCAAAGATCCGCTGCGCCGCACCGAATACCTGCTCAAGCTGCTGGGAGCGGAGATTAGCGCCGAAGATGAACGCAATGAAGGTAAGAGCGCGAAAGCGCCCGCCGATCTGCTGGAAGAGGTCTTCGAGCTGAACATGCAGCTCGAAGAGATGCGCGCGGCACGCGCCACCGGCGAAGCAGATCCGGCGCTGCAAATTAGCCTGGAGCAGGATAAGAGGAAATTCGGTGTCCTGCTGGAAGCGGTGGATGAGGATTTGCGCGGCGAGTGGAACCTGTGGGACGAGGGAAATGCCGGGGCGCGCGCGACCGCGCAGCGGCGAATGTTAGCTTTGCTCGACCGTCGGCGCTACCTCAGCAATCTGGTTCGCGACGTGAACGAAGTTTTGGGAGCTTGAAGGAACAAATGGCGGAAGGACGCGTAGTCGGAATTGACCTGGGAACCACCAACTCCCTGGTTGCTTATATGGAGGGCGACACGCCGGTGGTGATTCCCGGCGTCGACGGTTCAAATCTGGTGCCGTCGGTGGTGGCACTCGATCCAATCCCGGTCCCAATCCCTGCCGATGGCTATCGCCCCACTGTCACCGTGGGCAACAGCGCGCGCAAGGCGCTCATACAAACGCCGGAGCGGGTAATCTACTCCGTCAAGCGGTTGATGGGCCGGGACCTCAAAGAGATTCATGAGGAGCTGAAGCTGTTTCCCTTCCGCCTTGCAGGGGACGTGGAAGACGGTGAAGTTCCGCGCATTCAACTGGGCGAGCTTCGTTTCACACCGCCGGAAATTTCTGCTTATATCCTGCGCCAACTCAAGCGCAACGCCGAACGCTTCTTCTCGGCGCCGGTCACGCAGGCGGTTATCACCGTGCCGGCTTACTTCAACGACGCGCAGCGCCAAGCCACAAAAGACGCGGGCCGCATGGCCGGACTGGAAGTGCTTCGCCTGGTGAACGAGCCGACCGCGGCGGCTCTTGCCTATGGGCTCGATCGCGCCAATGCGGGGACGATTGCCGTTTACGACCTGGGCGGCGGCACATTTGACATTTCGATTCTCAAGCTGCGCGACGGCATCTTCGAGGTGCAGTCCACCAATGGCGACACGCATCTGGGCGGCGACGATATCGACAACCTGCTGCTGGCCATCGCGTTGAACGAGATTCATGCCGAGCATGGCGTGGATCTGCGGCAGCATCCGGGCGCGGTGCAGGCCGTGCGCAAGGCCGCTATCGAGATCAAGATACAGCTTTCCACCGAGCCGATTGCGCGCTTCGACATCGAGCTGCCCAATGGCGACCGCTACCAGCGCGAAATCCCCCGCGAAGTTTTCGAGATGCTGATCGAGCCGGTGCTCAAGCGCACAGCGGGGCCATGCAAACAGGCGCTCGCCGACGCCGGCATTACTCCCGAGCAGATTGACGAAGTGGTGCTTGTTGGCGGCTCCACGCGTATCCCCGCGGTGCGTCAATTGGTTGATGAACTTTTCCATCTCACCGCTCGCGGCAAGCGCCCGCACACGAAACTCAACCCCGACGAGGTCGTCGCGCTGGGCGCGGCGGTGCAGGCCAGCATTCTCTCTGGCGCATCCAAATCAACCGAAGAAATGCTGCTGCTCGACGTGACGCCGCTCTCTCTGGGAATCGAGGCGCTGGGCGGCACTGTGGCGCGCATCATTCAACGCAACTCGACCATTCCCGCCTCGGCTACCGAGCACTTCACCACCGGCGTGGACGGACAGACCAATGTCGCCATTCACATTGTCCAGGGCGAGCGCGAACTGGCTGCCGATTGCCGCTCCCTGGCTCGGTTCGATCTCAAAGGCATTCCGCCGATGAGCGCCGGATTGCCGCGCATCGAGGTGAAATTTCTCATCGACGCTGATGGCATCTTGCAGGTGACGGCGCGCGAGCAGCGCAGCGGAATGGCGGCGCAGATTGAAGTGAAGCCGACCTATGGCTTGACCGACGAACAGGTCGAGAGCATGATTCTGGATTCTTTCGACAACGCTGAGGCGGACTTTGCCAAGCGATTGTTGATTGAGGCGCGCAACGAGGCCGAAACGATTTTGGCTGCGGTAGAGCGTGCGCCGGAAAATCCTGCGTGGATGCAACTAACCGGCGACGAGCAGAAAGCCATCAAGCTGGCCAGCGACTACCTGAACAAAGTGAAGCAGAGTGAAAATGCAACCGCAATCCGCGAAGCGACGTTGATTCTCGATCACGCTACGCGCCGCTTTGCGGAATTGATGATGGAATCCGCCGTCTCCAGCGCCCTGCGCGGCAAGACCATGAACACCGCCGGTGAAGAGCTGGCCGAGACCGTAACCGCGCCGCACGCCATGGCCCCGGCGGAGTTCAAGTAGAGCGGGTCTGCAAGTCAGCGAGTTAGCGCTGAGGAATGGAATTGTATGAGCGAAGAAACCGAGAAAAACATTCCCCCCGATAAGCTGGTGCGCGTCACTTTTTTGCCCGAGGGCAAGACTGTCGAGTTCGAGTTCGGCGCGCTGCCTTATGAACATCACGGCAAGCCGATGTCGTTTCTCGACGTGGCGGAGAACCACGACGTCTTTCTCGATCACGCCTGCGGCGGAGTTTGCGCCTGCTCCACCTGCCATGTGCGGATCAAGGCGGGCGAGAGCGGCCTCACCCCGGCGGACGACGACGAGCTGGACCGGCTGGACATGGCTGCCGACCAGCAATTGAATTCGCGACTGGGCTGCCAGGCCGTCATCACACGTCCCGGCGACTATGTGGTGGAGATTCCCGCGTGGAACCGAAACTACGTCACTGAGGGAAAGCCGCTCACGCTGGCGGAAGAGAAGTAAGGAGATCCCCGATGCCGCGCGAGATTCTGTGGACCGATGCCGAGGAGATTGGCATTCAGCTTCAAGAGAAGTTTCCGTCCGTGGACCCGTTGACGGTGCGCTTCACCGACCTGCACCGCTTTGTGGCAGAGCTGGCAGGCTTTGCCGACGACCCGGCAAAGTCGAACGAATCGCGCCTGGAGGCCATTCAGATGGCCTGGCACGAGGAGTTTGAGGACGCTAAGGGATAGATAGTTGCGGATTGGTTACTGCACGGTTCTTAAGACCTGCAGATTAATTTCTCTCGTAATCCTCTCGCTCACTCCAGCCAAACGCGCCTTCAAAATGCGCGAACTCCTTCTTCTGTCCAGGCACCAGGTAGACGCTGATCACGTCGAAGCGGACCGGCGGCGCGGTCTCCTGCGGCAACTGACGAACGTATTGGCGGGCCAGGCGGCGTAGAGTGTAGCGTTTGTGAGAGTCGACGGCGATCTCGGCAGGATTGGTGTCGCGGGCGGTGCGGGTCTTCACCTCGACAAAACACAGCATCGGCCCTTGCCAGGCGATCAGGTCTACATCACCGGGCAGGTCGCCCGATGACCAGCGCCGCGCCACCACGGTGTAACCCTTGCGGCGCAGGTGGAAAAAGGCCGCGTTCTCGCCATCGATGCCCGTAGCCAGGTGGGCGGGCAGCTCTTCCGCAGGTTCGCGCCGGCGCGCTATCCATCCCAGACCGGCCAGCGCGCGCTCCTCGCAGCCGATCCGCATCTGCTCAAACCATCCCATGGCATTCCATTTTCAACCCAATCAGTGAAAGGCGCAAATCAGGCTTGAGGCGAGCAGAGCCACGCTCGCTGAGATTGCTAATATCCACATCGAAGAATATGTGTTGTAACGCAGGACGACGCCGGGGGTAGGCTGTCAGGGTGAAGCAAAAAGAACTGGCAGGTTGGGAATGAAAAGCAATCCCTGTCTGCCAGTCCAATTTTTCCCTGCAAAGCCGCGCGTACTCGTGCTCAGGCGTGTTGGTTTTCCTTCTCCGCCAACGTGATAGCCTCCTCGAGAATATCGAGAGCCACCGTGGCTTCCTGCTCGCTGACAATGAGTGGCGGGCAAATCCGCAGCGTGGTTTCGCCGCAACCAAGCACCATCAGGCCGCGCTCAAAGGCCAAAGTCTCCACGCGGTTGCGTACGGCGGTGGCGGGCTCGCGGGTAGCCTTGTCCTTCACCAATTCGACGCCGATCATCAGGCCGCGCCCGCGCACGTCGCCTACCAGCGGATGAGTTTTCTTCCAGCCGTTGAGCCGCTCCAGCATCATCCCTCCCACGCGGCCGGCATTGGCCATACCTTCGCGCGAAAGGATCTCCAGCGTAGCCAGCGCTGCAGCAATGGAAACCGGATTACCGCCGAAGGTGGAGGCGTGCGATCCCGGCGCCCAGTCCATAATCTCCGCGCGGCTCATGCAGACGCTCAGCGGCATTCCTGAAGCGATGCCCTTGGCCATGCAGACAATGTCCGGCTCAACGCCGGTGTGCTCAATGGCCCACCACTTGCCGGTGCGGCCGGCGCCCGATTGCACCTCGTCCACCACCAGCAGAATGCCGTGACGGTCGCAGATGCCGCGCAGCTCGCGCATGAAGTTGTCGGGAGCCACCACGTAGCCGCCCTCGCCCTGAATCGGCTCAACAAAAATTGCGGCCACCTCTTCCGCCGGAAGAACGCTCTTGAAGAGCTTCTCTTCGATAAATCGCGCGCAGCCCAGGCTGAAAGCTTCTTCTTCCTGCGCGCCGCCGGAGCAGCCGCGATAGGCGTAGGGATAGCGCACATGGGTCACACCGGGAACCAGCGGCGCAAAACGGCGTTTCTGCTGCGGCTTTGACGCGGTCAGCGACAATGCGCCCATGGTGCGGCCGTGAAAGGCGCCCAGAAAAGCGATGATGTGCTGCCGGCCAGTGTGGTAGCGGGCCAGCTTGAGCGCGCATTCGATGGCCTCAGCGCCGGAGTTGCCATAGAAGATCTTGTGCGGCCCGCGCATGGGAGCAATGGCCGATAGTTTCTCCGCCAACTGCGTAAGCGGCTCGTTGTAGAAGTCGGTTCCGGAGATGTGAATCAGCTCGGCAGCCTGCTTCTGAATGGCCGCGACCACTTCGGGATGGCAGTGGCCGGTGGAAGCCACGGCGATGCCCGCCGCAAAATCAAGAAATTCGTTGCCGTCCGCGTCTTCAATGCGAATCCCGCGCCCGCGCTTCGCCACCAGCGGATACGAGCGTGTGTAGCTGGGAGAAATAAGCCGGTCGTCGGCCGCGATGGCTGCCTTGGCCTTCGGCCCGGGCAGCGCGCAGATAAGTTTGGGTCCGTATTGCGCGTGCAATTCTTGCTTGGTCATTGTCAGATCTCCTCGACGGATTCGGTTGTGCGGCTCTGCGGCATCCATTGGATGCTCAGCCGCGGATCCCATAGGGGTGGGATCGTTCAGTGCATTTCGTCCTCAGGACGAGATAGAGATGGAGAGAATCTTCGGCGGAACTGACCTAATCACCGCCGAAGAGGCTAGGTCGAGAGAGATTGGGAAGCACGTGCAGAGGTCGCCGCGGGCTGACTCCGCGTGCGCTCGACCGCGACCAGCTCAGAGTGGCCGGTGCAAGCAGTCGATGTGTAGCGCGCGTGTGCATAAAATCCCCGCTGCTCTGAGCATAGAACATCTTTGCTTGTTCTGTACAGCAAATATCTTGCGCCCAGCCTCCAGGAATTAGCATGGAATAAGTCATGGCGAACTCTTCAGCACACCCGGCAAAGAAAGCGGCCTCCACGGCCTCCATCGTGCTGGCCTTTGCCTGCGTGTATTTTTTCTGGGGTTCCACCTATACGGCCATCCGCATTGGAGCGGCCCAGATGCCGCCGCTTCTGTTGGCCGGAACACGGTTTCTCATCGCCGGCGCCATTCTGCTTGCCTGGTGCCGCTGGCGCGGATGGCGCCTCCTGTGGCCGCCAAAGATCATGATGATCCTCGGCCTGGTCGGGTTCTTCCTGCTCAGCATTAACAACGTGGCCCTGGTCTACTCAGAGAAGACCATCACCAGCGGGCTCGCTTCGCTGTTGATGGCGGCCATGCCACTCTTTGCGGCTCTGGCTGAGATGATGCTGCCGGGAGGTGAGCCGCTGCCGGCGCGCGGCTGGCTCGGCATGGCGCTGGGTTTTGTTGGCTTGGCGGCTCTGGTGTGGCCCTCGCTGCGCAGCGGCTTTGCCGGGGACTCCGCGCGCCTGCTGGCCATTGGCGCGCTGCTGGTTGGAGCCTTGGCTTGGACTGCGGGCAGCCTCCTCTCGCGTCACGCGCGCCTGCCGGTCAACAGCTTTGTGGCCGCCGCATGGCAGATGCTGATCGCCGGCGCACTCAACACCCTGCTCGGCACCGCGCTCGGCCAATGGCCCCAGTTCCACGTGAATGTGGCTTCGGTTAGCTCGCAGGCCTGGCTCATCACCGGCGGCTCGTTGATCGGCTACACCGCCTTCGTCTACCTGCTTGAGCACGTGCCGGTGGCCAAGGTCGCCTCCTATTGCTATGTGAACCCGGTGGTCGCGGTTCTGCTGGGTATCTTGCTGCTCGGCGAACGGCCAGAGCGCGCCGAGTTCGCCGGCATGGCGGCCATCGTAGTCGCAGTATTCGTGATGACCACCGCGAAGGTCAAAGCTAAAGGCCGCCCGCACACCGGCGAGCCTCGTCCTATCGAGGAACTGGAGCCGCCGCTAGCCGAGTGATTCTGCCGAGCGATTGTTTTGAAAGGGTGGGGAATGTAGCGCCGGCCTCCCGGCCGGCTGTTGCGTGGACCTCCTGGTCCACGCGTGTGCCCCATCCATCGCGCACGTTGCGATGGGTGGGATGTCGGCCAATAAATCAACGCGGCCTTTAGCCCCTGACGAAAAGCTGATTCAAACTGCTACCCTGTAAACGTCAAGGAGAACTTCTGCAATGCTCAGACTTCTGGTTCAATGGCTCTTGAGCGCCTTTGCCCTGCTGGTGGTTTCTAATATCTTGCCCGGCATTAAGTTGGATGGACTGGGCTCGGCGCTCGTGGCCGCCTTGATCATCGGCCTGCTCAACGCAACGGTAGGCTTCTTCCTGAAGGTTGTCACCTTCCCCCTCAGCATCCTCACCCTCGGCGTTTTCCTGCTGGTCATCAACGCATTGATGATCCTGCTGGCATCGAAAATCGTCCGCGGCTTTCATGTGGCCGGATTCTGGCCGGCCTTCTGGGGCGCGGTGGTGCTGGCTCTGCTGGGCATGCTCATCCAGGCGTTTTCCAAGCGCGCATAGGATGCTCTTCAATCAGTCGATGATTTGAAAGGGCACGACTTCAGAGCCTCTTGCAAAATTATCTTTGGGATATAGTACCGTGGCCGCATGAGGATGGAATGGCCGGAGTGTAGCGCCGGTCACCTGACCGGCTGTAGCGCGGGCGTCCTCGCCCGCGTTTGCTCAGGAACAATAATCCAATCAAATAATCTCAGGAGTAGGACGTGTCAGGGCATGACTAAAGTCATACACTGTCGCTTATTTGCAATCTTCAAGGAACTTTGCAAGAGGCTATATGGGTTGTCAATTCGGTCCAATATCGGCGTGATCCTGCCGCGTGCCTCCTATCCCGCATTTGTGATCGGGGAATAAATAATCTTTCTCTGTAATTTCTTGCAGATAATTTCCCTCACTCGGCGCACAATCAATGAATGAACAATCTCCATAGGAGCGATGCTTTGCTATTCCCTATTCCCTAGTCCCTGGGAGAGGCACCCCCACCCCCCTATATTTATTTTCAAAACCTTGCAGATTAATTCAGCGAACGGTTGGAGGAATGGGGGTTTTTACCGGCGCAGACTTGACCTGCCGAGCAGGAGACTTCGTCGCGTGCTTGGCGGCAGGCTTGGCCGTCTCCGGCGCAACCGTTGCCGGATGCGCTACCACCGGCCCGTTGAGCGTCTGCGGAGTGCGCATCGCTCCTGCGCTGGAAAATCCGCCCTGCGAAGTAACGAGCGGAGGAACCGCGATTGCACTGGTTGGCTGGTTTGGCTGGAAGCGCGAAGAAACGCCCCAGCCGCCGCCAACGACTACGGCAACAATCGCCGCCGCAGCAGCCGCGCGCGCCAGATTTTGCATCCAGGTATTCTCCAGCCGCAGCGCCTCGGGCCAGCGCAAAATCCGGGCCTTGGGTGATACCGTGCGCAATCCCACCTGCACCCGCTCCTCCAGCCCCTCGGGCGGCGAGAGCCGTGCAACCATCCGCAGCGTCTCGTCAAATTCGCTGGGACCGGAGGTTCTGATCTCTGATCTCTGATCTCTGATCTCTGTCTTCATCTCAAACTCCTTGTATGCTCCAGCAATCCGGCCATCAGATTGCGTGCGCGAAACAGCCTTGACCGCACGCTGGACTCGCTGATGCCCAGCACCGATGCAATCTCCACGCTGGTCAGTTCCTCAAAGGCCGAGAGCATCAGCACCTGGCGCTCCTTGGCGGGCAACTGCTCCACGCAAGCCAGCACGTGGGCGTGATGTTGAGCGGCGGCAACGCGCTCGTCGGCGCTCAACCCCGCGGCGGGCAGCACGCGCGCCAGCTCGGCCACGTCGTCGGTCTCCGGACGGGTCTTCATGCGGCGCTTGCGGTCCAGCACCACGTTCCAAACAATGCGAATCAGCCAAACCCGCTGGTCGCGCACTTCATGGAGCGTGTCGCGGTGGCGCAGCACGCGCACAAAGGCCTCCTGCACAGCGTCTTCGGCGTCGGACGCATTGCGCAAAACGGAATAAGCCACCCGGTAGAGCGTTCCGGCATACTGGCTCACCAATGCCGCGATCGCTGCCTCTTCCGCGCGTCGGCGGGCCTCTTCGTGCATAGCCTTGTCTGCGATTTCCATCCAACCTGAGAATACTGCCTGGCCCGCGCTCATAGTCCACAAGACGCAAAAGAGCGGCAAAATGCTCGGAATCCACTCCGCCTCGGCCCAAATGAAAAAGGCCCGCGAAGCCTTCGCTCCACAAGCCTTTTCAGTCGCTCCGCCTGCCTTACTGCTTGACGCCCAGCTTTTGCGCCGCAATCGCTCCGGCCATGCCGTCCTTGTCGGCGTCCTTGACAGCAGCCCACAGCTTGCGGGCCTGCTCGGTCTTGCCCTGCTCTGCATACAAGTCGGCCAGATCAAGCTGCGCTACGGCTGTAGGCACAGTCTCCGACGGCTTGGCGGCCAGCGCGGTGTAAAGATTAACGGCCTCGGGGTCACGGTCCATCTGGTGATAGAGGCCGGCAAGGGCCAGCTTGGCCAGGTTCGCCAGATTCCGGTTCCACGCGCCCGCTGCCGTTTTCAACTCTGTCTCGGCAGACGTGTTATTTCCGAGTTCTTCATAGGTGACGCCGGCAAAGTAGTGAGCCTTCGCCCCCTCCGGCATCCAGCCGTACTGCCGGGCCACCGCGATAAATTGCTGATTGGCGGCCTTGGCGCGATCGGCTGCTGTTGCGTACACTCCACTGGCGGCCGGTGCGCCGGGCTGCGCCAGCGGCATGTTGTAGGTGTCCAGAGCCGCGCCCAGGGCTTCGTTCGCCTTGCTCGAGCTCCAACTCCAATAAACCAGGGCGCCTGCGCCTGCAACTAGAACCACAGCTGCGAAAATAGCGTAGCGCATCACGCCGGCGCGATGTCCGCTGACCCAGCTCATGCTGCTTGCGGTGGCCTTGGCAAAGCGATCTTGCTTCAAAGAATGACGGGTTTTTGTATCCACGGGTTGTTTTCTTCCTTTAACTGCAACCCAACCAGTCTATCAGCGCGTGAACGGGTGAGTCCACCGGCACTTGCGGTTGCGCGGGCGGGGCGGTAGGCTAAGTATCTATGTATGAAGAGTTCCGCGTAACCGACTGCTGGAGCGGCGAAGAGCTTGTCTGCCGATGGAAGGGCACACTGGTGGCCATCGCTACGCGCCACGCCGACGCCGTCGATGTCCGCTTTGACGTCAACGGACGGGCGATGTGGATTGCCCTGCCGCTGGAGGCTTGGGGTCGTCATAAGTCATTGACAGGAAAGGTGATCACCGACCAACTCGCCGCCCAGATCGCGGGCCGCTTCCTGAAACAACTGATTGAGGAAGGCTACGACTCCCAGCGCGAGATCTACACCATGACCGTGGACGAAGTCCTTGCGAATCTTGATCTTGTGGTCGCCGAGGCCAAGAAGATGGGAGAGATGCCGACGCTGGTTAAAGGATAGGGATCAGAGATCAGAGATCAGGGATCAGAGATCAGGGATCAGGTAACAGGGAACAGAGAGCAAAGATCGGGCGTGAAAACAAGAAAAACAACCTCTACTTATAGATGGAGGTTTTTTGCGCGAAATGGGGCTATTTGGGAAGCGGGAACAGTGGTCAGTGGTCAGGGATCAGTGGTCAGGGGTCAGTGAACAGACTGGCGCGGGCCGGTGTAGAATCCAAGGCAACCTATGACAGAGCTGATCTGGGACGAGAAGTACGTTGACGGCAAGCGGCAAAGCCCCGTGCGGG
>Ga0302267_10006516_pt1 | contig 11805 bp, 16 predicted proteins | sample III_Bog_E1_3_FD_194555 | JGI IMG/M metagenome (GOLD analysis project Ga0302267, IMG submission 194555) | Peat permafrost microbial communities from Stordalen Mire near Abisko, Sweden - III_Bog_E1_3 | ecosystem: Environmental > Terrestrial > Soil > Wetlands > Peat | place: Sweden: Abisko... | reverse complement strand
GGCGGCGGCGGTTCGCCCTCGGGCAGGCCGCCGGTCTCGCCCAACGTTCTCGTCGGCTGGACGCGCGCCCACTCGATGCTCATGCGAAACGCGTTGAGGCCCATGTCGCGGCAGCGGCCGAAATCCTCGTGCGCCAGCGTCCAGAAATCCGCGGTGCGGCCGGAAGGGACGACGTCGCCCGCGTTCTCCGCCCATGCCCAGTTGTTCAGCGGCTCGCCGGGACCGTTGTAGCCGCCCTCGGCCTGGTAGCCGGAGGTGGCGACGCCCCAGAAAAATTCGTCCGAGGTGCGAAACGGCGCAGGCAACGGGCCCGTTGCGCCGGGCGACACATCAGGCTCGAGGCCTTTCATCACCGACGGGAGCCGGTGAGTGTGTCCGCTCGACGACATGCCCATAGAATACGATATTTTTCCCAATCTCCAAGTTTTCCTCGTGCAACGGTAACAGCACACGCGCGGCACAACAGTAGCCCGCACGAGCCGCGGGGCACTGCGCCGGCTACTTCGACGACCAGAGATAGCCGAGCCGCTCGCGGGCGAGCTCGCGATCTTCCTCGGTGAGCTTCTCGCGGTTTTCCTTGAGCCAGGCCTTGGCCTCGGCGCGGCGTTCCTGCCGTTCCACCGGCCCGGGGGCTTCGTCGATGAGCCGGATCATCAGCTCGAGCTTGCCCGACTCGGCGGCCACCTCGTCCAGCAGCGCCATGATCGTGTTGGACCACGATTCCGGCGGCGTCATCATCTGGTGCATCGCCGTTTCGTGCAGCTCGAAGTGCAGGTTTTCCACGCCATAGATGCGCAGCCTCGCCACCAGGGCAAAATTGAACAACGCAAAGACGCCGCAGACGAGCAGCGGGGCGGTTTGCGAATTAATCAGCAGGATTTCGTTGAAAGAAAGAATGGTGCCGAAAACGAGCAGCTCGAGGGCAAGGCCGAAGATGATCGTGTTGACGCTCATCAACACCATCCACGCCGCCAAACAACCGCGCTCAAGAAAGGCGCGCCAGGTAAACGCATGCACGAAAAAATTTCTCCTGTTAGTTAAAGATGTCGGAAGAACTCAGGGCCACTTAATGAAAATTTATCCTTGGCCCTGCATTACTTCTTCCGCCCGACACAGGGGCCGGAGAAGTTGAAGAACGTTCGAATTTAAAATGCCCTCAATCAGTCCAGGCACGGACTAAAGAAAGCGCGACCGCACCGCTTGTCAAATCGCGGGCTGCATTTTGCGATAATTGTCACAATAGCCGCGAAGAGGTCCACTCCCTCGCGGAAGCGGCTACGGATGCGTCGCGGAGTCCGTCGCTATGGGCGCGGTGGCCTTGGCGCCGGTCACGATCGTGCCGGTTGAGGCGGGCAGAACTGCCGGGCGCTCGACCACGGGGAAATTGTACGAGTAGAGCTTGTCGTCGCGGCGGACGACGACGCTCATGCTCGCGCCGACCTGGCTGAAGAAGGAGGCATCGAGCACATCGGCCGGCCGGTAGATCTCGCGCGAATCAATGCGCATCAGCGTGTCGCCTGCCTGGATGCCCGTCGCGCTCGCAGGCGAGCCCGGGACCACGTCGACCACGCGCACGCTGCGTCCGTCATGGGCCGCGTCGCCCGCGGGGATCACGTTGACGCCGACCCAACCCTGCCGCGCGTGACCGAATTGCGCGAAATCGGCCATGACCTTTTGCATCGCCTCGACCGGCAGCGCGTAGACCGACCGCCCGTCGTCGGGACTGGTCGCCACAAGGCCCACCACCGTGCCCGCTGCGTTGAGCACCGGCGCCCCGATCTCGCCCGGGCTGATCGCTACATTGGCGTGAATATGAGTCGTGGCGAAGCGTTCAACCGCCGCGACTTCCTTGCCGTCGACCTTTTCGGTCTTCCCATCCAGGCGCGTGAGATAGCTCGCGTCGAAGCCGTTCACCGGCCCCTGCGACGGTGCCACCGGCAGGTTCAGCGGAAAGCCGATCACCATCACACCGTCGCCGGTCTGCAGGCCGCTCGTGTGCGCCAGCGGCAGCGACGGGCTCGCGTTATAATCCACGTGCAGCATGGCCAAGCCGCTGTGCGGGTCATTGCCCACAATCTTCGCGTCCATCTCCACGCCGTTAATCACCACGCGCGGACTCGTGCCGTCGCCGAGCAGCGACGACGAAGTCAGCACCGTCCCCTGGTCATCGATAAAAAAGCCCGTGCCGGCGTTGATGATCCCGCCGTCATTGCAGTGCACCTGCACCACCGCCGCCTTCGCCTTGTCGAAAAGCGCGTTGGTCTCGTCGGTGCTTAATTGAAAAAGATCCGCCGCGCGAAGGGCGCCGGAAAAAACGACGGGGGCGGCGAGGGGAATCGCAGCCAGCAACCAGATTGCCCGCAAGGGCAGGGGGCGTCCCACCTTAGAACGCCACGGTCGCGTCATTAGCCCCCTGGGTGGTGTTGGCGAGAACGTAGCGGGTCGCGGCTGCATCGCCGCGGCTGGGCGTGAAATTCACGGCTTCGTTCAACTTCGGGGAAGAGATGTTGGTCGAGGAAAGCAGCGTGCCCGGCAGCATCGCCAGCGAGCTCTCATGCGTTCCCGGCAGGCGCAGCGAAAATTTCGTCTGCCCATCGGAATTTGTCGTCACGGCCACTTGCTGGGACAAGCCCACGAACGCCGTGATGGCGATCGCCGCAGCCACCGAGGCATAGGAGAGAGAAGGCATCAATTCGAAGCCAGCCGCGCGCTCCTTCACCCAAGCCATCGCGCTACCCAACAGCGACTTGCGCACAAAGAGCTGCGCACGCTGGCGGCGATGAAACTCGGTCAGGAACTCCTCCACCTGAGTGTCCTGCGGATAGTCGTTCTTGCTCTGCGCCAATAGGTTGCGCAGTGCGGAAAAATCGTGTTCGTCGTTCATGGGCTTATAAATAGTTCTTCAGGTATTTCTGTAACTGTTTGTGGGCGTAGAACAAGCGCGATCTGACAGTCTCCTCTTTGCAGTTCATGATCTTGCTGATTTCCGAGTGGCTTAACCCCTCGACATCGAACAAGGTCACAACTGCCCTGTGTTCCTCTGACAGTTTCATCATGGATTCGTTCAATTTTTTTTTCAAGTCCGTTAGCCGGGCCTGCCGTTCCGCGTCGCCCGTGGCGCTCCCGTCGATGAATTCGCTCCGGTTCTGCAGGTCCAGGTCCGTGTCATCCAGGCTCAAGTTATTGCGGTGCTTGTTCCGCTTGATGAAATTTACTGTCAGGTTGAACCCGATCCGGTACAGCCACGTGAAAAACTCCGAGTCCAGCCGGAAGGAATGGATGCTCTTGTACGCCTTCTCGAAGGTCTCCATGGCCAGGTCCCACGCATCCGTGTGGTTATTGGTCATGTTGTAGAGCATGCCCAGCAGCCGCGGCTGGTACCGGCGCACGAGATCATCGAACGCAGTGGGATCGCCCGCTTGCGCGCGCTCCACGAGCACACGGTCGGTTATCTCCGGACTAGCCGCCTTGGCCGCCTCAGTCGGTTCCACACTCCCTCCCTTCGCGGGCACCTTATCGTAAGAAAAAGCCCCGGCAAGCGTGGTCATGATCCTCCTTCCCCCATACTAGGCAACGGTACCGCATTTTCCCGTTATTTCCATGTAACGGCAATTTTATGGGATGTTTTGCCAGGTCCTAACTTTGAGCCCCGCGCGTCGCGCCAGCGCAGTCTGGCGTTGATCAAAAGTGAGAAATTCGGTCGCCCCTAGGACGACAGCCGACGAAACGTGAAGAAGATCGCCGGTGCGGGCACCGACATCCACCAAATGGGCGGCCGCGAGACGCTCCGCTTCCCGCAGCGTCCGCTGCCAATTTATAGGCGCATGCTCAAAAATTCCCGCGGCCAAGTCCTCCTAGCTTTGCTGGAGGGCCCAGCCGAGGTTCGCCCGATCAATGAGACCTTGAAAGGCGCGAAGGCGTAAAGACGTTCGCAATTCCAAGCGATGGAAAGGCGTGAATGGCAGCGCGGCCGTGCGTCTGCTCATGAACAACTTTGCAAAGGAGGAAGTCTGTTCCTGGACGTAGAGCGAGAAAAGGAAACTCGTGTCCGGATAGGTCACCACCGGTCGTCCTCGCGCATCTGCACGATGCTATTTCCGGGCAAGACCTTGTCGCCATAAACCTTCTTCATCCATGCCGCATGCTCTGGACCAAAGCGCTTGCGGAACATCGCGCGAGTTGGCTTTCCGCTCTTATCGCTGTGTTTTCCATTCACGGCTCGAAGCGCGGGCAGAATCGTCCCCACGGAGACCCCCCGTTTGGTGATGGCCACTTGCTCGCCAGCCGCGAGCCAGCGCGAGACGCGGGAGAAGTTGTTGCGAAGATCGCGCACCGTTGCGGTTTTCATGTGAGACATAGCCTAGTCTCACCAGGCATCGATTTCAATACCGCCGATGAGCCTATCCCAACGTCGCCACGTGGTCGGCCAGCGCCTTGGGAATCTGCTCCAGCGTGTCGCGGAAGGTGGACTTGGGCAGCACTTGCAGCGCGGCAATGGCTTGTTCGAGGTAGGCTTCGATGCGGCGCACGGCGTTCTTGAGGCCGCCGCGCTCGACGACTTGGGCGAGCAACGCGGCGCGGCTTTCCTCGGAGCCTTCCACGATCACGGCGTGCAGCCGCTCGCGCTCGGCGTCGTTGGCCTGCGCGAGGACGTGCAGCAGCGGCAGCGTCAGCTTGCCCTTGGCGAGATCGGTGCCGACCGTCTTGCCGGTGGAAGCGTCCGTGCCCACGAGGTCGAGGCAGTCATCGTAAATCTGGTAGGCGATACCGAGGTAGTCGCCGTAGTTGCGCATGGCCAGCACTTCATCCGGCCGGCAATCGTTCAGCACCGCGGCCATCTCCGTGCTCACGCGGAACAGCGCGCCGGTCTTCATCGAGATGATCTTGATGTACTCCGGGATGCTCAGCTTCAAATCGAAGCGCCGCTGCGTCTGCAAAATCTCGCCGCTGCACACTTCGTTCGACGCTTCCGCGATGGAGCGCGTCAGGATGTGATTCTCCGCCGCCGCGCTCAACTTCAGCGCGTGGCAAAAAAGACAGTCGCCCAAAAGCACGGACAACTCCGCGCCCCACTTCGCCGCCGCCGTCGGTTTGCCGCGCCGCTTCGACGCGCCGTCCATGATGTCGTCGTGCACCAGCGTCGCGAGGTGAATCAATTCCACGATCACGGCCAAGTCGAGATGCTTCGGCGTCACCTTGCCCGTCGCGTGCGCGGCCAGCAGCACCAGCGCCGGGCGGATGCGCTTGCCGCTGCTTTCGAGCGCGTAGCTGACGTAGCCGTGGATGCCCGGGTCGAATTCCTGGACTTGGAATCGTAACCTTTCCTCAATCTTCTCCAGATCCGGCTTGATCGTTCCCAGCTGGCGGCGCAGGTCCAGCTTGTTAATTAAAGAGGGAAGAATTCCGGAAACGGATTTCCTGAAATAGTCGCCAACCGGGGAAACCGCCTCGGGGTCGCTCATCGTTAAGAAGTTACGGTTATCAGCAACCGGGGTCAAACCAAGTCTATTCTGCGGCGTTCGCCGTCAGTGGTAGCCCGCGACCGCCGGGCGCGGGGCTCGGCGCCAATCCGCAACCCCCTTTCGAGAGTTCGGACGCCAACGAGCCCATCGCCGGCGGTCGACGGCTACCCGGCGCGGCTACGTCACAACCCATTCTCCTGCCAGAAATCCTCTTCTTCGCTCGTCATGTTGGGAATCCAGAACCCGGCCGACTGCCGTCCGCCGCGTTGTTTCCATTCCGCCACGAACGTGGCCACGGCGCCCGGCGAGGCTGCCACCGTGTCCCCACCTCCGGGGTTGATGATGAGCCCCACGTTGTTTTCCACGCACCACCCCAGAGCTGCCGCCATCGGTGATACAATCACCGGGAGCTCCTCCGGCATGCCGGTGCGCATCTGCGGCTGTTCCTCGAAGAAATCGGCCACGCGCCCGGAATCGGTGAACACGACGGCACACTCATCCGGCGAAACCTCGGCCCTGGCAATGCGCGGCTGCTCTTTTGTGCCTACATTAAGAAAATAGAGCTCCTCCCGCGCGACCAGCGCCCCCAGCACAAGATCCACCTGCCGCTCCGGATCGACCGATTCCCGCGCTTTCCGCACCCAAAGATCGAATCGGTCGGGAAGTCGCGGCATAAAATCCGGGCGAGGGTAGGGGCTTTTGTCCGGAAACACAACAATCGCCACTCAAGACAGTATTTCTTTGCAACTGCCAAATAACTTATGTATCTTCGAATGAATCATACGTTAATCAACTCCACGGCGTGAAATCCTTCTTTCGCAACCTCACGACCCCACAGCTAGTTGTAATCGGTCTGGTCGTGCCTTTCATCTGCACGCTGATCGTGGGTTGGTTCCAGTGGCATGCTGTCAGCGAAATGGTCAACGGCCGGACCATTGGCCGCCAACTCCGCAATGTTCAGGTCGAGCTCGGCATTTTCCGCTATTCGCTCTCCGACGCCGAATCGTGCCAATTCCGTTACATTCTCACCCACGACCCTGATGACCTTGCGCTTTACCACAAGCTGATCGCGCAGTGCGACGACACCTTTACCCAGTTGCGCGCCCAGACGGCGGACAACGACATCCAGCAAAAATTTCTCGACCAGATCGAGCCACTTCTGCGCGAGAAGGAAGCCAACGGCGAAAAAAGTTTCAGTGACGAGGCCAGCAACAACCACCCGGCGGCGCTTCAGCTCATCAGCTCCGATGATTTCCGCCAGCGGATGCTCGAGATCGAATCCCTTGTGGAAAGCATGCAGGGGGTCCAGGCGCAGCTCGTCGTGCAGCGCCAATATGCTTATTCGCGGACACTCAAGGTCACCGCCCTCGCGTCCGTAGCCGGGTTGGCCGTCAACCTCATTTGCATCGCCTCGGTGCTCCTCCTGATCCGCCGCATGCAGTCGTTGCAGTCGACGGTGATCCGCGATGCGCTGCGCGAGCTCGTCAATTTCGAGGAAGGCAGGCTCACCATTGAGGAATATCTCAGCCGGCGCTCCGCCGCGCTTTCGACGCACGGCCAGGCGCAGATCGAGGCGGAAAAACTCATCAGCCAGCTCGAGCGCCGCAAGTCCCACCGCGCCACCCAGCGCGTGGCCACCGATCCAGCGTCGCCGAAATAGAGCGAGCGGCGGTAATCGCGCCGGCTCGGTTTCTTGGAGGGACGGGCTCCCGCCCGTCCCTATCCCGAAGGGATGCCAGGAACTGCAGGCAGTGAGCTACCAATACGGGGCAACACTTCACGATCTAACGCACTCGCACGGCAAGGATGCTGACTTCGCCGAAGCCCACTAGCTCCATCGGAATTGCTGGAAGTTCGCGCAAAATTTTCACGCGAAAATCGCCGGTCGTGCCCTTGACTCGGCGCGTTTTGAGGCAACGCTGTGGAGGGACGTGTGCGCTTTCGCCGTACCTCCGTCCCACCCAATTTTTCTGGTCATGGACCAAACTCCGCCATCGTTGCGTGCGGGTGAAAGGGCGACCACGGTTGCCACGTTGAGGCGTTTTGCCGTGGCGCGGCAGGTCGGGATGCCGGTGCGCGAGTATTGCGAGCTTTGCCGCGCGCCGCTCGCGCCGGAACATCGCCACCTGCTCGAGATGGCCACGCACAAGATCACCTGCGCGTGCGATCCCTGCGCGTTGCGTTTCGAGATGGTGCTCGACGGCCGCTTCAAGCTCATCCCGCGCGACACGCACGCGCTGATCGATTTTCATCTCAGCGATGCGGAGTGGGACGACCTCGCGCTGCCCATCGATCTCGCGTTCATCGTCAACAGCACGGCGGCCAAGCGCATGCTGGCGCTTTATCCCAGCCCCGCCGGCGCGACTGAATCGCTGCTCACGCTTTCGGCGTGGGAGGCGCTCGTGGCGGACAATCCCATGCTCGCGCAAATGCAGCCCGACGTCGAGGCGCTGCTGGTCAACCGCACCGGCGAGCACCGGCTCTATTATCTCGCGCCCATCGACGTCTGCTTTGAACTCGTCGGGCTCATGCGCCGCCACTGGCGCGGCCTTTCCGGCGGCGAGGAAGTCTGGCGCGAGATCGACACGTTCTTCCTGCGCCTCGAGCAGCGCGCGATCACCGTGCCCGGCATTCCCCACGTGCAACTCACGGAGGTGCATCATGCCTGACCTAGGCTTCAAGGTCACCGGCCTCGATCCCGCCACGCAGGGGATGGTGCCGCTCCTGAGCTTCCAGGTCGAGATCACCAACACGCCCGCCGGCGAGCGCGTCCACAGCGTCATGCTCCAGGCGCAAATCCAGCTCCAGGTCGCGCAGCGCCGCTACTCCGCGAGCGAGAAGGAAAAACTCCGCGAGCTCTTCGGCCCTCCCGAGCAATGGCGCGACACCCTCCGCGCGAGATTGTGGACCATCGCCGCCGCCAACGTCCCCGCCTTCACCGGCACGACCACCGCAGCGCTCACCGTCCCCTGCACCTTCGACCTCAACGTCGCCGCCACGAAATATTTCCACGGCCTCGACGATGGCGACGTCCCGCTCCTCTTCCTTTTCAGCGGCTCCGTCTTCTACGAGGCCGCCGATGGCCGCCTGCAAGTGCAGCCCATTTCCTGGAAAAGCGAATGCGCCTGGAAAATGCCCGTGAGCGCCTGGCACGAGCTCATGGACCACCACTATCCCGGCATCGCCTGGCTCGCGCTCAGCCGCGAAAACTTTGAGCGTCTCTACGCTTACCGCCGCGCCCACCATCTCGCCACGTGGGACCGGGCCCTCGAGCAGCTTCTGCCCGAATACGCAAACACGGAGGTCCCGGTATGAATCAGCAACTCATCGATACGGTCGTCAACGCGGTGCTCTACGAGGGCTACATCCTCTATCCCTACCGCGCGTCGGCGAAGAAAAACCGCCAACGCTTCACCTTCGGCCGCGTCTACCCCGAGGCCTACAGCCGCGCGCAACTCGGTGCCGAGCCCTGCTCCATGCAGACCGAGTGCCTCGTCGAGGGCTTCCCCGTCGATGCCACACTCGACATCACCGTCCGCTTCCTTCACCCCATCCTGCGCGACATCGGCGCGCTCGCCGTTCCGCTGCGCAACATGCCCGCCGCGGACAACCCCGACTTCTTCCACGTCGTGCCCGAGCTCACCGTCGACGGCCGCCACTACGCCAGTTGGCACGAAGCCGCCGAGCGCGCGGTGCCCCTGCCGCAAGTCAGCCTCGCCGGACTTCTCGGCGCCCCGCGCGCGATTCCCTTCAGCTTCCCCGCCGCGCGCACGCTTGAGCCCATCCGCGATCACCTCGGCTACATCACCGGCGTCATCGTGCGCGAGCAGGACGCCGTCGCCGGCACCGTCGAGCTCAGCGCCGAGCCCGTCGCCGCCGCCGTCACCAAGCTCACCGTCCGCATCCTCAACCAAACCCCCGAGCCGCGCGAAGGCTTCGACGACAACGACGACCTCGTCATGCGCACCTTCGCCTCCACCCACACCATCCTCCACGTCCGCAACGGCGCGTTCCTCTCCATGATCGACCCGCCCGACGCGCACGCCCACGCCGCCGCGCTCTGCCGCAACCTCGGCTCCTGGCCCATCCTCGTCGGCGATGAAACCGCGCGCGACCGCGACACCCTCGTCGCCTCGCCCATCATCCTCTACGATTATCCCAGGATCGCCGCCGAAAGCCCCGGCGACCTCTTCGACGCCGGCGAGATCGACGAGATCCTCACCCTCCGCATCCAGACCCTCACCGACGAGGAAAAGCGCGAGATGCGCAACGTCGACACCCACGCGCGAAAAATCCTCGAGCGCACCGAATCCCTTCCCAGCGCCGACCGCATGCGCATGCACGGCGTCATGCGCTCCACCACCCCGGTCCCGGAGGAAGCATGAACGAGTTTCTCTACAACCCGCCCTCCAAGCTCGAGAGCGTCACCGTCGACGGCGTCGTGCTGCGCAAAGGCGACCGCGTCCGCATCCGCCCGCGCGCCCGCGCCGACGCCCTCGACCTCGCGCTCGCCGGACGCACCGCGCTCATTGAGTCGATCGAGGTCGACGTCGAGGACAAGATCCACCTCGCCCTCGTCGTCGAGGACGACCCCGGCCGCGACCTCGGCCTCGACCGCATGCCCGGCCACCGTTTCTTTTACGCCACCGACGAAGTCGAGCCGCTGGAGGGCGAGTGAATGAGCGCGCCGGACAAAATCCTCATTGCCGGCATCGGCAACATCTTCCTCGGCGACGACGCCTTCGGCAGTGAAGTCGCCGGCGTGCTCGCGCAGATGCGCTGGCCCGCCCACATCCACGTCGAGGACTTCGGCATCCGCAGCTACGACCTCGCCTACGCACTCATGGAAGCCGACGCCGCCATCCTCATCGACGCCGTCCCGCGCGGCCACCCGCCCGGCACCGTCTACCTCATCGAGCCCAACACCGACAACCTCGGCGACGGCATGATCGACGCGCACGCCATGAACCCCGTCGCCGTCCTGCAACTCGTCCGCACCCTCGGCGGCACCACCGGCCGCATCTATCTCGTCGGCTGCGAACCCTCCGCGTTCGACTGCATGGACGGCCAGCTCGGCCTCAGCCCCGCCGTCCAGGAAGCCGTCCCCGAAGCCGTCGCCCTCGTCGAGCGCATTATCGCCGATCTCATCTACGACCGAAACCCCACCGCGCCGGCCCTCGCTGCCGCACCCCGGAGCTAATCCCATGTCCTGCAACTACGACACCTCCTGCCCCACCCGAACCCTCTTCCGCCTTTTCCTCTTCCTCGCCGTCGGCGCCATCCTCCTCAGCAACGCCAAGGAAATCCTCCGCTACATCCGCATCAGCGCCATGTGAGACTGCCGAAGTTTCGCACGGAGGCTCGGAAGGCACGGAGGGGAATTCAAGGGATCTGAGTTGGGGGCCAGTTCTTGAGATCGGGCGCTTCTCCCGCGACGAGCCTCTCGATATTTCCTTTCATCAATTCCCCGCTGAAATTGATGAGCAGCCCGACTTGGATGCCGGACAGTTTCAGGTACGTCAGCACCTGCTTTTTGAAGACAGGGGCAAGGCGCTCAACCGATTTGATTTCTACTATCACCAGCCGCTCCACAATCAGATCAGCGCGAAAACCTTCGTCGAATTCCTCGCCGCGGACGCGAATAGGAACGATAACCTGACGTTCAACGCGAAGTCCCTTTTTAATCAGCGAATTGGCAAGCAGGCACTCATAGACCGATTCAAAAAGTCCCGGCCCGACCTCCTGATGAATGCGATACGCCTCATCAACGATGAGCGCAGTGAGAGCATTCGTCTCCACGAACCAACGCTACCGAGCCACGGCACCGAATCACGAAAAATCACCCCTTCAGTCCTCCGTGCCTTCCGAGCCTCCGTGCGAAACCATGCAGTCTGCACGAAGACCGACACGAATTATTCCAACCTTAAATTTTCGCAGTGTCCTCCGTCTCTCTTCAGTCCTCTGAGCGAAATTTAGGCAAATTTCGTTTGCGCGCGCGTGTTGCAGGATTACGTTTTTTTGTCCGGTCGTTTTCAACCCTCTGCTGAGGATTGTCTCTATGAAAACTCCTGAAGTTGTCGCCAACCGCGTCCCTCCCGTTAAGGAAATTCACGTCATCTGGATGACGACGGGTTTGAGTTGCGATGGCGATTCCGTTTCCATCACCGCCGCGTCGCAGCCCAGCATCGAGGACGTCGTCATGGGCGCGATTCCCGGTTTGCCCAAAGTCCATTTGCACAATCCCGTGCTCGCCTACGAAAACGGCGACGACTTCATGAAATTTTGGTTCGAGGCCGCCGCCGGCCGGCTCGATCCCTTCGTGCTCATCATGGAAGGCTCCGTG
>Ga0302267_10006513_pt1 | contig 11807 bp, 10 predicted proteins | sample III_Bog_E1_3_FD_194555 | JGI IMG/M metagenome (GOLD analysis project Ga0302267, IMG submission 194555) | Peat permafrost microbial communities from Stordalen Mire near Abisko, Sweden - III_Bog_E1_3 | ecosystem: Environmental > Terrestrial > Soil > Wetlands > Peat | place: Sweden: Abisko... | reverse complement strand
GTGGCCCACGCCATCCGCAGTGTCTTTGACAGTCCCAGCCGACCCGCCGCCGAAATCCGCCTCAAGGAAATCGTCGCGCATTACGCCAAAAGCGCCCCGAAACTTTCCGCTTGGATGGAGGAAAACCTGCCGCAGGGTCTGGCCGTCTTGGCCTTGCCCATCGCCCACCAAAAACGGCTGCGCACCTCCAATGGGCTGGAGCGGGTGAATCAGGAACTAAAACGGCGCACCCGCGTCGCCCGCGTCTTCCCCAATGAAGCCTCCCTCCTGCGGCTGGTCTCGGCCCTGCTGGCCGAAACCAGCGACGAATGGGAATCCGGAAAAATCTACCTCAACATGGAAGGCCAAAACCCACCCTCAGTTTGAACTCGCCAAATTTACAGACAAAAAAATTGCGCGGCCTCTTGGCCGCCGCCAACGCCGGCAGCAGCATCGCCGCCAGAATCGCGATGATGGCGATGACGACCAGCAATTCAATCAAAGTGAAGGCAGCCGCCGGAATGATCCGCTTCAAATTCAGTGGTTTTGGATGGTTCATAAGTTGGTTGCTTTAAAGCACGGCTGCCAAGCCGCGGAGGCAAATGATGGAATGACTGTGAAGCTACCAAATGAAAACCGGTTTGCGGTTGAAGAAAACTGCAAAGCTGTTTGAATTTTCTGCACCAAACTTGACAGCCCTCTCGGCCGAAAAAACGACCCGGCGGATCTTATCCGAGCTTATACCGCCGCAGCGTCAGGTCCACTGCCTGCGCCCACGCATCAATGCCGCCGCGCAGGCAGCGGATATTTTGCAGGCCGTGCCCCATGAAATACGCCGCCGCGTCCAGGCCGTTTTTTCCGGCGTGATCAATCACGACAATCGGATTCGTATTGGAACCGCTGGCCATGAGCTGTTGCATGACGGACTGCGACAGTAAAACGGAGCCGGCGATGTTCACCGCCTCGAATTCCTCGCGCGACCGCACGTCCACCAGCTTCACCGATTTGTCATTCTGCAAAAGTTCGGCGAGTTCCTTCGGCGAAATCAGGACTTTCGCGTCCTGCTCGTGGCTGGACCGGATGTGCGTCAGCACCTCGGCCACGTCCAGATTCCCGTTGCGCGCGCAAACTTCCGCCAGCGTCTCCGTCGGTTGAAAGCCGCAACTGCTGCACCCGCCGATGTGATAGCGACGGAACAGCGCCCGTTGCGCGCCGGGAAAATTTTCCAGCACGGAACTCATCGATGATTGCGGCTTAATTTCAGTGTCCGTCATTGTCCGAAAAATTTCTGGATCTCTTTGATGACATCCACGAACACGTCAACCTCGGCCTTGGTGTTGTAAAAATAAAAACTCGCGCGGGCGGTGGATTCCACGCCGAGCTTGTGCATGAGCGGTTGCGTGCAGTGATGCCCGCCGCGCAACGCCACGCCCGCCTGGTCCGCCAGCGTCACCACGTCGTGGGCGTGAACGTCTTTCAGCAAAAAACTCACGAGGCCGGCGCGATTTTGCTTGGGACCGAAGAGACGAATATTATTCAATCCGGCCAGCTGATCGTAGGCGTAGTTGGCCAGTTCTTGATCGTGCTTCCAGATATTTTCGCGGCCGATGGCGTCGAGATAATCCATCGCGGCGTGCAGCCCGATCGGACCGGAAATATCCGGCGTGCCGGCCTCGAAACGATGCGGCGCGGCTTTGAATTCCGTCTTGTCGTAGCCGACGGTCAAAATCATTTCGCCGCCGCCCTGATACGGCGGCATGGCGTCGAGAATTTCCTGCCGTCCCCACAACACGCCGATGCCGGTGGGCCCGCAAATCTTGTGGCCGGAGAAAACAAAAAAATCGCAACCGATGGCCTGCACATCCACGGGCAGATGTCCGGCGCTCTGCGCCCCGTCCACGAGGGTGGTGGTGCCGAGTTTTTTGGCCCGCGCACAAATTTCCGCGACCGGATTCACGGTGCCCATCGAGTTCGAAATGTGAACCATCGAGAGCAGCTTCACTTGCGAGGTGAGCAGCGAATCCAGCTTGGACAAATCCAAAACGCCTTCATCGCCGTTGACCGGAATATAGGAAATTTTTGCGCCCGTTTTTTGCGCGAGCATCTGCCACGGCACCAGATTACTGTGATGTTCCAACTCGGTCAGCAGAATAACGTCGCCGGCTTTGAGGTTTTTCACGCCCCAGGTCGCCGCCACGAGGTTGATGCTTTCCGTCGTGCCGCGCGTCCAGATGATTTCCTCCGCGCTTTTGGCGTTGATGAACTTGGCCACGCGCGCGCGCGCCGCTTCAAAATGATTCGTCGCGCGATTGCTCAACTCGTGGATGCCGCGATGGACATTGGCATTGTCGCGTTCGTAATAATGCACCAGCGCATCGATCACCGTGCGCGGTTTCTGCGACGTGGCGGCGTTGTCGAAATAAACCAGCGGCTTGCCATGGACTTTCTGATCGAGAATCGGAAAGTCCTTTCGCAGCGCAGACCAGTCAATGTTGTTCGAAACACTCATCAAAAATTTTTAACCGCAGAGACGCGGAGACGCAGGGTTTTTAGACAGAATTAACAGGATTTTGCAGAATTAAAAATTGGCCGCGGAATAATTTTTTCCAATTGAGTTAATTTTGTTAATTCTGTCTCAAAGCAGCCCCAGTTGCAGCTTCGCCGCCTCGGTCATCATGCTCTGGTTCCACGGCGGATCCCAGACGAGTTCGACGTTCGCCTCGTCAATCGGCTCGAGTGAGATGAGTTTGTTTTGCACGTCCTGCGCGAGCACCGGCCCCATGCCGCAGCCAGGCGCGGTCAACGTCATTTTCACGTCGGCCTTGTAATTGTCCGCGCCGATGGGCGTGAGATGACAATCGTAAATCAAACCAAGGTCCACGATGTTGACGGGGATTTCCGGGTCGTAACAGGTCTTGAGCGATTCCCACACTTTCTTTTCCAACTCTTCCTGCGTGAGCGGTCCGCTCGGCGTGGCCGTGGCGGTGGCAACTGGCTTCACTTCGATACCCAGCGCGTCGGCGTCCTTCGACTCGATGCGAAACATGTTGCCATTGACGACGACGGTGTAGGTGCCGCCGAGCGATTGCGTGATGTGCGCGGTCTCGCCTTTTTGCAATGTGACCTTGGTGCCGATGGGAACCACCGAGGCTTCGACATCGCGCGTCAGGATTTTTTGTTCGGAGCTCATAATGGAATTAGTCTCGTCGTTGTTGCGGTTGAAATCAAATCAGGTCTGTTCGTTTTCCGTGGTGATAGGCGCGGCCTCGCCTTTCAGCGCGCCGATCAAAGCGTGCCACGACAAAATCGCGCACTTCACGCGCGCCGGATATTTGTGGACGCCCGCGAACACCGCGAGCTTGCCCACATCACCGTTCACTTCGCCGGTCGTGATCATGTCGCGCACCTGCTCGAAAGTTTTTTCCGCCTCGGCCTTCGTCTTGCCCTTGATGTTGTCCGTGAGCAACGAGGCCGACGCCTTCGAGATGCAGCATCCCGAACCGACAAAACTCGCGTCCTTGATGACATCGCCATCGAGCGTGAGAAATAATTTCAGGTTATCGCCGCACAACGGATTGTGACCTTGCGCCATGCGCGTCGCCTCCGGCATTTCATGGAAATTGCGCGGCTGCTTGCAGTGATCCAAAATCACTTGCTGATACAGGTCATTGATGTCGTCAAACATTTTGATTTAGCCGCAGAGACACAGAGCGCGCAGAGTTAAAAAGTGAAATTATTTTTCTCGGTGTTCTCTGTGCCTCTGCGGCAAATTATTGCTTTCCCAACAAATTCGGATTCGCCTCGAGCCGATCCCACACGAGCTTGTCAATCACCTCGCGCGCCGGTTCACATTTGATGCGCTCGATGATTTCGCCGGCAAAGGCGTGGATCAACATCTGCCGCGCCGTGTCCGTGCCGATGCCGCGCGAGCGCAGATAAAAAATGCTCTCGTCATTCAACTGGCCGATGGTCGCGCCGTGCGTGCATTTCACGTCGTCGGCGTAAATTTCCAGTTGCGGTTTCGTGTCCGCCGTCGCGTCGTCGGAAAGCAAAAGATTTTTGTTCGTCTGCTTCGCGTCGGTTTTTTGCGCGATGGGATGAACGTAAATGCGCCCGTGAAAAACGCCCTTCGATTTGTCGTCGAGGATGCCGTTGAAATATTCGTGGCTCGCGCACTGCGGCTGCGCGTGCTCGACGATCATATGATGATCCGCCAACTGCTCGCCGCGCGTGAGATAAAGTCCGTTCAGAATACATTCGAGACCTTCGCCCGCAAGTTTCGTGCGGATGTTCGTGCGCGACAATTTTGCGCCGAGCGCGAACGAGTGAACGGTCACATTGCTCGCGCGGCCAAACTCGCCGGCGATCGTCGCGATGTGAAACGCGCTGGTCGCTTCGTCCTGCAATTTAACGTGTTCGACTTGGGCGTTGTCGCCCGCAAAAATTTCCGTCACGGCATTCGTGAAATACGCCACGTTGCCGGTGCTGATGTAACTTTCCACGACGGTTAATTTGCTGTTCGCCTCGGCGATGACGAGGTTGCGCGGCAGAATCGTTTCGCCATTTTGCGTCGCGGACGAAATGTAAATCAACTGCACCGGCTCGGCCACTTCGACGCCCTGCGGCACAAAAATAAATGCGCCGTCGGTGAAAAACGCCTGATTCAGCGCGGCAAACGTGTTGTTCGCCGTGCGCGCGTATTGGCCGAGATGTTTTTCGATCAACGTGGAATCTTGCGCCAGCGCCGCCGCCAGGCTTTCAACGCGCGCGCCGCCGCTGACCGGCTTGAGGCTGGAAAGTTTCGCGCAAAAAAATCCGTTCACAAACACGAGCCGATGGCCGGACAATTTTGCAAACGCGGATTCATCGATCAGCTTCGTCTCCGCGCCGTTGACCGCGGCCGCGCGCGCGAGCGTGAACGGCAGATTCGCGATCGGTGCGACGTTGGTGAAGCGCCAGTCTTCGTCGCTCAGTTTCGGAAAACCGAGCTCGGCGAAACCGGCCAGACCGGCTTTGCGGACCGGCAGCAGCCATTTCGGGTGCGCGGCGGTTTCAAACTGTGAAAAATTGTTTACCAGCAATTCCGTTCCGTGATTGGCTTTTGACGTCATTTTAGAATGATTCTAATTATAAATCCGACCGGTAATTTCCCATGCCGGCGGCTTTTGCGCAATGGAAAACCGCGGCGAAAATGGTTGGTGCAAAAATGCCCGCGCGCCGGCTGCGAAAAACTTTTGCGTTCAATCGCGCGACTGGCAAACTCCCGTCATGTTGTCACAGGAAGAAATCCAAGCCGCGCTGAAGTCCGTGAAATACCCCGGCTATTCGCGCGATATTGTTTCGTTCGGTTTGGTCAAAGAAATTTCCGCGGCGAACGGCGCGGTGAGCGTGGTCATGCAATTGACCTCGCCAAATGCCGAAGCCGCGCGGCAAATCAAAACGGAAAGCGAACGCGTGCTGAAGAATCTTCCCGGCGTGAATCATGTTCATGTCGAAGTGCGGCAGCCGGCGGGCGGCCAAACGGCACCGCCCAATCCATTTGCGAATCAAAACAAAGTTTCCGGCGTCAAGCGCATCATCGCCATCGCCAGCGGCAAAGGCGGCGTCGGCAAATCCACTTGCGCGGTGAATCTCGCGTGCGCCCTCGCGCATCTCGGCGCGAAAGTCGGTTTGCTTGATTGCGATATCTACGGGCCGAGCATTCCGCTGATGATGGGCGTCCATGAAAAACCGACCGTCAATGCAGCCGAGCGGCTCGTGCCGCCGGCCAATCACGGCGTGAAAGTGATGAGCATCGGACTTTTGTTGACGGATGACCAACCGGTGATCTGGCGCGGGCCGATGATCACGAAAACCATCCAGCAATTTCTCCTTGCGGTGGAATGGGGCGACTTGGATTTTCTGCTCGTGGATTTGCCGCCGGGCACGGGCGACGCGCAACTTTCGCTCTGCCAGACCGTGCCGCTCGACGGCGGCGTCATCATCAGCACGCCGCAGGAAGCGTCGCTCGGAGTGGTGCGCAAAGGCATCGCGATGTTCCGCAAAGTGAACGTGCCGATCCTTGGCATCGTGGAAAACATGAGCTATTTCACCGCGCCGAACGGCGAGCGCGTGGAAATTTTCGGCCACGGCGGCGGCCAGGAAGAAGCCGCGCGGCAAGACGTGCCGTTCCTCGGTGAAGTGCCGATCTTCACCGAAATCCGCGAAGGCGGCGACCGGGGAATGCCGATCGTGGTTTCCACCCCGAATCATGCGGCGGGCAAGGCGTTCATTCAAATCGCGGAAACGTTGCGAAAAATTTTTTGATGATTTGATGAAAATCTAAAAAAAATATCGAATGAAAAAAGTTTCCGTCATTGATTCACATACCGGTGGCGAACCGACGCGCATCGTCATCGCGGGCGGCCCGGAACTTGGTGGGGGCACGGTCGCGTCGCAATTGAAAACGTTCCGCGAGCAGCATGATAATTTCCGCTCTGCGGTCGTGAACGAACCGCGCGGTTCAGATGTGCTGGTCGGCGCGATGCTCGTGCCGCCGGCAGACAAATCTTGCGTCGCGGGCGTGATTTTTTTCAACAACGTCGGCTGCCTCGCGATGTGCGGTCACGGCACGATCGGTCTGATCGTCACGCTGGCGCATCTTGGAAAAATAAAAACGGGCGAACACAAAATCGAAACGCCGGTCGGCCTTGTCACCGCGACGCTGCACGCGAACGGCGAAGTTTCCGTCGCGAATGTGCCGAGTTTTCGCAAAGCAAAAAATGTTTCCGTGGAAGTTCCCGGCGTGGGGAAAATTTCCGGCGACGTCGCGTGGGGCGGCAACTGGTTTTTTCTCGTGAGCGAACACGGCCGCGAACTCGCGCTGGCAAATGTTGAACCGCTCACCGATCTGACCTGGCGCATCCGGCAGGCGGTGAACGCGCAGGGTTTTCCCGAAGTGGATCACGTCGAACTGTTCGGTCCGCCACAAAATGGCGGCGACTCGCGGAATTTTGTTTTGTGTCCCGGCAAGGCTTACGACCGTTCGCCGTGCGGCACCGGCACCAGCGCCAAACTCGCGTGCCTCGCGGCGGATGGAAAATTGGCCGAGGGCGAAACGTGGATCCAGGAAAGCGTTCTTGGCACAAAATTCAGCGGCCAGTTCCGCTGGCTCAATCGCGCGCGCGGCGAAGTCTTGCCGGTGATCACCGGCACGGCGCACGTCAATGCCGAAGCCACGTTGTTGCTCGATGAAACTGATCCGTTCTGCTGGGGCATCCGATGAAAAAACTTTTTTTATCTTTCGCATTCACGATTGTTTTTGCCGCGCAAAATATTTTTGGTGCAAACTTTGACGAACTTTATTCCCGCGCCGAATCGCTCGCGCGCCGCACCGAGGGAAAAGTTTTTCGCGATGCGGTCGCGCCGCACTGGCTGCCGGACAACAAACATTTTTGGTATCGCGTGACGACCGGGCCGGACGCGCATGAATTTGTTTTGGTGGACGCCGAAACTGGCGAGGTGCAACGCGCCGCTTCCGCGGAAAAAATCGGCGTGACGGAAGGGGAAAATCTTTCGACTTCAAAAGTGAAATCGCTCGCGCCAAAACGCAGCACGCACACCGGCGGCGAGACCGTGATCCGTTTTCACAATGCGACGGATGCGCCGGTGGAATTGTTCTGGGTGGATGAGGGCGGCGAGCGGAAACCCTACGGCCGCGTGCGGCCCGGCCAGACGTTTGAGCAACACACTTACGCGGGCCACGTGTGGCTGGTCACGGACGCGCTTGGCACGCCGCTGGGATTTTTTGAGGCGATGCCGGATGCGCTGGAAGTCACCATTGACGGCAAGCCCGCCAACGTCGAGCCCGCGCGGCCGCACCACAACCAAGCCCGCTCCGACGAATCGCCCGATAAAAAATGGTCGGTGGCATTTGCGAATGAAAATTTGCAACTGGTTTCTGCATTCGGCGAAACCATCGGGTTGACGACAGATGGCACGCCGGCGCATCCGTATCGCGGGCCGGTCGCGTGGTCGCCGGATTCGCAAAGCTGCGTCGTGCAGCGCGTGACGGAACTGCCGCGCCACATCGTGACGCTGGTGGAATCGTCGCCGCCTGATCAATTGCAGCCGAAAGTGCTGACGTATGATTATTTCAAGCCCGGCGACGCGCTGCCGCAGGTTCAGCCGGTGCTGGTCAACGTCGCGAGCAAAACGGCGAAAATTATTTCCGGCGAGTTGTTCACGAATAATTTCACGCCCGACGGCGAATTGGATTTCCGCTGGTCGCCGCGCGGCGATGAATTTTATTTCGACTACAACCAGCGCGGACATCAGCTTTACCGCGTTCTGGCCGTCAATGCGACGAACGGCGCGGTGCGGACCGTGGTTGAAGAGCGCAGCAAAACGTTCGTTGATTACGAAACCAAAACCTGGCGCACGTGGCTGGATGATTCCGGTGAACTGATTTGGATGAGCGAGCGCGACGGCTGGGCGCACCTTTATTTATATGATGTCGCCAGCGGCGCGGTGAAAAATCAAATCACGCGCGGCAATTGGGTCGTGCGCGAGGTGCTCAAAGTGGACACGGCGAAACGGCAGGTGTGGTTTCTAGCCAGCGGCGTGCGCGCGGGTGAAGATCCGTATGATCATCAACTTTGCCGAGTAAATTTCGATGGCAGCGGTTTTATTCAGTTGACGCAGGGCGACGGCGACAATTCGGTGGAATTTTCGCCGGACGGAAATTATTTCATCGCCAAATATTCGCGCGCCGATCTGCCGACGGTCACGGAACTGCGCCGCAGCGACGATGGAAAATTGATCTGCGAACTGGAACGCGCCGACGATTCGCAATTGCTCCAAGCCGGTTGGACATTGCCGGAGCGCTTCGTCGCCAAAGGCCGCGATGGCGCGACCGACATTTATGGCGTCATCATCAAGCCGTCAAATTTTGACCCGCAGAAAAAATATCCGGTCGTCGAGGAAGTTTACGCAGGACCGCAGGATTCGTTCGCGCCGAAAAAATTTGGCCGGCTGTTGCGCCAGCACACAATTGCGGATTTGGGTTTCATCGTCGTGCAATCCGATGGCATGGGCACGGATAATCGCGGCAAAAAATTTCACGATATGTGCTGGAAAAATTTGAAGGACGCGGGTTTTCCAGATCGCATCGCGTGGATCAAGGCGGCGACGCAAACGCGGCCGTGGATGGATTTGTCGCGCGTCGGCATTTACGGCGGTTCGGCGGGCGGGCAGGACGCTATGCGCGCGTTGCTGGACTACCATGATTTTTACAAAGTTGCCGTGGCGGACTGCGGCTGTCATGACAATCGCATGGATAAACTGTGGTGGAATGAACAGTGGATGGGTTGGCCGGTGGACGATAGTTACGCGCGCAGCTCGAACGTGGATGACGCACACAAGCTGCAAGGCAAGTTGCTGCTGATGGTCGGCGAGCTGGATCACAATGTGGATCCGGCCTCGACGATGCAGGTGGTGAATGCGCTGGAAAAAGCGAATAAAGATTTTGAGATGCTCGTCGTCACCGGCTCGGATCATGGCTCAGCAGAAACGCCTTACGGCAGCCGGCGGCGCGCGGAATTTTTAATGCACAATTTGTTGAACCCGGTTGAGAATTAAGTCGTGAGTAAAAACGTTGTCATCATTGGCGCGGGCGCGATCGGACTTTCGTGCGCGCTGCATTGCGCGCGCAAAGGTCATCGCGTAACCGTGCTGGAACGCAACGGCGCGCAGCGCGACGGCTGTTCGTTCGGCAACGCGGGCATGATTGTGCCGAGCCATTTCGTGCCGCTGGCCGCGCCGGGCATGGTCGCACTGGGTTTGAAATGGATGTGGAATCCGGAGTCGCCGTTCTACATCAAGCCGCGGTTCGACGGTGAATTGTTTGACTGGGCTTTCAAATTCTGGCGCGCGGCGAACGCGGAGCACGTCCGCCGCAGTGCGCCGCTGCTGCGCGATTTGAGTTTTGCGGGCCGCGCGCTGTTTGAGGAATTTGCCGCGCAGTCGGATAATGAATTTGAACTCGTCACGCGCGGCTTGCTCATGCTTTGCAAGACGCAGCAGGCGCTGGACGACGAGGCGAAGTTCGCGGCGCACGCGAATCAACTTGGCGTTCCTGCCGAAGTTCTCGATGCAAAACAAACTGCCGCACTCGATCCCGGCGTGACGATGGATGTGGCCGGGGCAATTTATTTTCCAAAGGACGCGCATTTCACGCCGGGAAAATATGTTGCGGCCCTGCAAAAAAATTGTGAGCTGGCGGGTGTAAAAATTATTTGGAACACGGAAGTCCAAAAAATAATTGGCAGCGGCCAAAAAATTTCCGCCGTAAAAATCGCGAGCGAGGAACTTTCCGCTGATGAAATCATTTTGTGCGGCGGCTCGTGGTCGCCAGTCATCGCGCGTGAACTCGGATTGAAAATTCCGATCCAGGCCGGCAAGGGCTACAGCCTCACGCTTGCGCAGCCGCGCGAACTGCCGCAGCTTTGCTCCATTTTCACCGAGGCGCGCATGGCCGTCACGCCGATGGGTTCGGCGCTGCGTTTTGGCGGCACGATGGAAATTTCCGGATTGAACGAAGCCATCAATCCGGTCCGCGTGCATGGCATCATTAAATCGGTGTCAAAATATTTTCCGAGATTTTCGACGGCGGATTTTGCAAACATCCAGCCGTGGCGTGGCTTGCGGCCGTGTTCGCCGGATGGCCTGCCGTATCTCGGCCGCACGCAGAAATTTTCCAATCTCATCCTCGCCACCGGCCACGCGATGATGGGCATGAGCCTTTCGCCCATCACGGGAAAAATCGTCAGCGAGATTCTCAGCGGTGAACCGCCGGTGTTTGATTTGCGCCTGCTCTCGCCGGATCGCTACGCTTAACAGAATTTTACAGAATTCTTTCCTAATCCGGTTAATCCTGTAAGTTCTGTCTCAAACTATGGCCGAAGAAAATCAACCGCAATCGCCACCGCCGAATCCGGAACGCAAAACCTTGGACGAGCGCAACCAGATGACCGAGCTGGAACGCATCCGCCATTCCGCCGCGCATGTTTTGGCCACCGCCATTTTACGGCTTTGGCCGGAGGCGCAATTCGCCTACGGCCCCCCCGTGGAAAATGGATTTTATTACGACCTTGAATTGAGCCATCGCATCGCGCCCGAAGATTTTGAAAAGATCGAGGCGGAGATGAAAAAGGAAATCAAGGCGAACAACCCCTTCGAGAAACTCACCGTCACACGCGAACAGGCGATTGCCGATGCGTCGAGCGGTCGCCTTGGCGGACTGGGCGAACGACCCGGCAATGCCTCGAAGTTCAAATTGGATTTGCTCCAGCAGATTCCCGAGGGCGAGCCGATTTCGTATTTCAAGAACGGCGATTTCATTGACCTGTGCGCCGGGCCGCACGTGATGCGCACGGGCAACATCGGTGCGTTCAAGCTCACCAGCGTGGCCGCCGCGTATTACAAGGGCGACGAAAAAGGCCCGCAGCTCCAGCGCATCTACGGCACGGCGTTCAAGAACAAGACCGCGCTCGACGAGTATTTCAAGATGATCGAGGAGGCCAAGCGCCGCGACCATCGCAAGATCGGCGCGGAGATGGGGCTGTTCGCGATTGACACGGAATTTGTCGGGCCGGGCATGCCGCTGTGGCTGCCCAAGGGCACGGTGCTCGTCGAGGAACTGGAGAAGCTGGCCAAGGAAACCGAATTCGCCGCCGGCTACGTCCGCGTCCGCACGCCGCATCTGGCGCGGGAGAAGATGTATAAAACTTCCGGGCATTTGCCTTACTACGCGGAGTCAATGTTTCCGCCGATGCAAATGAAACTTGAAG
>Ga0302267_10006512_pt1 | contig 11808 bp, 11 predicted proteins | sample III_Bog_E1_3_FD_194555 | JGI IMG/M metagenome (GOLD analysis project Ga0302267, IMG submission 194555) | Peat permafrost microbial communities from Stordalen Mire near Abisko, Sweden - III_Bog_E1_3 | ecosystem: Environmental > Terrestrial > Soil > Wetlands > Peat | place: Sweden: Abisko... | reverse complement strand
TCGCAGTCCGGCAAACTGGCCGCCCGCCGGACGTAGCCGGCAACTTCGCCGGCCAACCGGCGCTGCCGGGCGGCCAGCCCAATGGAGCCGCCCAGCAAACCGACACCGACGATGGTGATTTTCCGAAATTGCACGGGCCCAGAATAGCGGATGGAAAATGATTCGTGAATCGCTAAATCATAAACCGGCGAATCCGCGAGACGGCTTTACAATTCAACGGTCGTCCCGCGGCGGGCGGCCGCCAGGCAGGCGTCCAGGACTGTCTGCGTTTTTTGCGACCACATCGGCCAGTCGGGGTTGAGCTGGCCGGAGAAAACCTGGTTCGCAAAATTGCGCCACATCCGCGCGTCCTGTGACGTCGGGTGACCCTGTTCCATCGGGTTCGTGCCCGGCGGACATTGCACGTCGCTGGCCACCGTGATGAATTTTTCGTTCACCTCGAACGCCGGCTCGTAGCTGTTGAACGGATGAATGAAATCGGGCAGGCGCAGCCAGCCTTTTTGGCCGCTGACGTGCACCCACTGCTGTTTCGCGGCGAGAAACGACGCGTAAAATTCCACGGAAGCGCGGTTTTCGTAGAGCAGCTCGCCGGAGAATTCCGATGGTGCGGCTGGACGATCCGGCAAATTTTCGGACTGGGAAAGGATCCGTCCGGTGACCGCCCGCGGCAACTGCCAGTTCATCGTCCAAAGCGCGAAGCGGAGGCTGTACCAGCCCAGATCGCCCAGGCAGCCGGCGGGTTCAAGTTTGCCGTCGGCGCGGATGTTGTTCTGGAAAAAACCTTCGTTTGAGGAAAAGCTAAACGCCGAAGAGATTCGCCGCACTTCACCGATGTTTTGCCCGTCGTCCAGAATTTCCCGGACTTTTGCCTGGCGTGGGCTGTGCATGAACATCACGCCGTCCATGAACTGCACGGAGTTTTTTTTGCAAGCGGCCAGAACCTCGTTCAGTTCGGCCAGGCTGGCGGCACAAGGTTTTTCACAGACGATATGTTTGCCGGCGGCGGCGGCGCGCAAAAGCCATTCCCGGCGCAGGCCGGTCGGCAGCGGAAAGTAAATGGCGTCCACGTCCGCCGACGCGATCAATTCCTCATATCCGCCAAACGCGCGCGGGGTTTCAGCAAAAGCAAAATCGCGCTGGCAATCGGCGATGAACTGGCGGCTTTTCTGCGCGTCGCGGCTGGCCACGGCGGAAACGACGCTGTTGCCGGAATTGTAAATGGCCTTCCAATTTTTCCGGCCAATGCCGGCGGTGCTCAGGAATCCGATGCGGAGCTTTTTCATGGATGAATATCGTTTAAGCGAGGAATGAAACCGAGCATAGCGGATGAGCGACCGGGCTCGCCATAATTATTTTCCGCCCGCCAGCCGCGCGCTTTCTTGGACGCGCTCCCAGATCACCTCGGCCAGGAGTGGTTCGGTGCCGACGGAAGCAGCATACCAGACGAGCTTGCCGTATTTCTCCGTCGGGTTGCGCCAGGTCGGCTGGCCGGCGGCGTGCCGCTCTTTTACGAGCCCTTCCGGTTCGCCCAACAAAACGGGGATGTCCTCCACGGCATGCAAGCCGTCACTGATGAAAAACGGGACGACGACGATGTTCTTCGTCTGCGTTAGCGTGTAACAATCACCGATGCGCGGTTCCTCCTCCATGAAAATGTCGTGGACCCCGGCGTAAAGGTTTTGGGCGCGGATTAGTTCCGCCTGCCGGGCAATTGCCTTGTGGGAATTTAGGTTCCGGCCGGTACCGTGGCCGGCGATGAACAACGTCGTTTCCGCCGGTTTTGGCGGGCGGGGGAACGGAAATTCTTTCACCACCCCGGCCGCGCGCGATAAAATCACCTTGGTCATGCTTTCATGCGAGCCGACCGGCCGGCAGTAATGGAGTTCCTTCCCTTCAATCTTGAGTTTTAGGTGGTCGGGGAATTTGAAACCCAGTGCCTGCGGAATGATTTCCGTGCTGAAGTAGCCTTCGCTGATGAACAGCGGCACGATGAAAACGCGCGCGGCGGATATTTCCGCCAGGACATTTTTGATCTGCGGTTCCTGTTTCCAAAAAGCCGCGCGGACTTCGGCAAAAACCTTCCGGCCGCGCAGTTCCGTCGCGTGCTGCGTGGCCGGGACGGCGGAACCGGCGTTTAGCTCCGTGCCATGTCCGAGCACCACCAGCGCCGCGTCGGTAAAATCCTCATTTTGCACAGGGCTGATTTTGCCGGAACGAAATCCGCCTGCAAGCCGGCTCATGCATATTTTTTAGTGAAACCTTTTGACGCGGGTGGGGTCTAAACTACAGATTAATGCCGAAACATCTATGAAAACAACCAACCTGATCATTGTGACCTTGGCCACCTCTTTTGCGGCGGTTGCCGGCCTGCTGGCGCAGGACGCCACGCTGCCGCCGGCCTCCACCCAGACCGGCGTTACTTATGCCACCGACATCAAGCCGATTTTTGATGCTTCGTGCATCAAATGCCACAGCGGCGACCGACCGAAGGCGCATCTGCATATGGATACGCTCGCCGGTGTGCTCAAAGGCACCAAGATGGGGCCGGTGGTGAAACCCGGCGACAGCGCCGGTAGTTTCCTGGTCAAGGCCGTCGCGCATCTCACCCAAGACCAGGATGCCTGGATGCCGCCCTTGAAAAACCGGGCCGGCATCAAGCCGCTTACCCCGGAGCAAATTGGCCTGATCCGCGCGTGGATTGACCAGGGCGCGAAATAATCAAGCCACCAGAATATATACCGGTGCCGTCCGCGAGGGCTGCGCCGGTTTTTATTTTTCCAGCGGCGCCAGCGGTGTTCGCTTAAGCTCCTTCAATTTCATCTGCTCCCGCAGGGCCGCCACTTTGTCCTCCTCGCCGGTTTGCGGCAGGCTGATTTTTTGCGTGAGCGCGCCAATTTGACGGTCGATATCCTGGTTGCGCAATTTCAAGGTCATGTCGGCAAGCTGCGTTTCCGGGTTGGGAATTTTCCGGTCCTCGGCCACGGCTTGGGTGATCAGGCTGCGCTGCGCCGCCGATTCGCAGCTGTCGAGAAATTCCGCGAGGCTGTGCCATGTCTCCTGTTCCTGCGCGGCGAGCCGTAGGTCGATGATCTGCTTCACTTGCGGATGCAAAATCCAATTTACGTCCAGATGCAAGGCCGCCCAGCGCACGAGTTCGTCCTGCAACAACAACAGCCTGAGCAGATGAAATTCAACGGGTGAAGGCAGCGCGGTTTCCGCCGCCGGCTCGGCTGATTCAAAGGATTCCTCTTCGCTGTCACGCGGCGCGGCGGTTGGGGTCGAATGTTTTTTGAACTCGGAGCGCACGGATTCTACCGAGACTCCGAGTTGGAGCGCCGTCTTTTGCGCGTAGGTGTCAACCAGCACTGAATTGCCGGTTTTGTGGACGGCTTCCGCCATTGAACGTAAAATCGCCAATCGACCTTTGTCACTGGTGATTTCATGGGTCGCGCAGAGCCGGTTCAAATAGTAGTCGAAAAATCCCTCGGCTTTTTTAATGAGTTGGCCGAACGCCTCGCCGCCGTTGGCTTTGATGAAGCTGTCCGGGTCGTGCGGGGCGGGGACGACAGCCACGCGCACGGCCAGGCCGGAGGCGAGTAGATGATCCAGCGCCCGCACGGCGGCGTTCTGGCCGGCATTGTCCGAATCGAAGCAGAGCACGACTTCGTTGGCATAGCGCTTGATGATGCGTGCGTGTTGCTCGGTGAAGGCCGTGCCCTGCGGCGCCACGATGCTCTGCACGCCATTCATGAAACACGCGATCAAATCCAACTGGCCTTCGCAGATGATGGCGCAGCCGGCATCGAGAATCGCGCGCTTCGACTTGTCGAGGCCGAAGAAAATTTTGCTTTTGGTGAAGATTGGCGTTTCCGGCGAGTTGACGTATTTCGCCGTCTTTTCGTCGCCGGACAAAACGCGCCCGCTGAAGCCGATGACGCGGCCTTGCTCGTCGCCGATCGGAAACATCAGCCGCCCGCGAAAACGATCGTAGTAATTTCCCGTCTCTTCCTTGCGGATGATCAGCCCCGCTTTCTCGACGGTGGCGAGATCGAAATTTTTGCTGCGTGCCCAGTTCACCGTGTCGTCCCACAGTTCCGGCGCGGCCCCGATGCGGAAGAGCTTGATCGCTTCCGCCGTGACGCCGCGCTTGGCGAGATAGTCGCGCGCGAGCTGGCCGGCGGCCTCGTTGGCGAGACAGTTCTGCCAGCGCGTGGTGAGCTGGTCGTGGATGTCGAGCAGTTGATCCTTCAGATGCCGCGATTCTTGGGCGCCGGGGGTGTTCTCGAATTCGAGCGGGATCTTCGCGCGCTCCGCGAGCCGGCGCACCGCGTCCATGAAGCCGATGTTTTCGTATTCCTTGACGAAGGTGAAGACGTCGCCCCCTTTGTGGCAGCCGAAACAATGAAAAATCTGCTTGTGCGGATTGACGTTGAAGCTCGGCGTCTTTTCCTTGTGGAACGGGCAGAGCGCGGTGAAGTTTGCGCCGTTTTTTTTCAGCGGCACATAGGCGCCGATGACGTCCACGATGTCGCTGGCGGCGCGGATCTGCTCGCGGGTGGCAGGGGAGAGGAAACCAGCCATGTCACGACGCCTACGCGGTCATTGCCCGATCGATATGACGGGAGTTTTGGCCGGCGCGCCGACCCCGCTGCCATTGTTTATCAGCAGGATGGAGAGATTGGCCTTGATGAACGGCCCCATGAGGGAATCGATGAAGACGGAACTTTGCACTTCGCTCACCGTGGGGAAAAAATCGCCATTGTAGCCTGCCAAACCACCGCCGTAAGTGCGGTTGTTGAATTCCTTCGCCGCCAGCTTGTCCGCCAGCGAGTAATACGGCGCGTTCAGCAGCGCCAGCGCGAAGACCAGGATGCAGGCGTAGCGCAGTATGCCGCAGATCATGCCGAGATAATATTCGCCGGAACCGAAGGCGTTGCTGCCTTCCAGTTTCGCCTTGAGCGGCCCTTTGAAGAATGAAAACACGATGAATACCACCACGACGATGAGCAGGTAGCTGGAGAGGTACGCGGCGGTCTGTTCGTTGAAGCTTTTTCCGAACACGTAGCGGATGGCGCCCTGCTGGATGAGCAGGTCGCCGAGGGGTTTGTAGCCGAAAGTGGCGGCGAGGACCATGGTCAGCCACAGGGTGACGGGCACAAATTCCTTGGTCATCCCGTTTTTCCGTCCGCGCCAGAAGCCAAACAGGAGCACGGCCACCAGCGTCACGTCGAACCAATTGAACAACATTTTGCCGGAGGCGATATTTTGGGTGGCGGCCGCAATCATGGTCAAATCATTAAGCTGTCCGTCCCCAAACACCAGCGAAATCTGTGCCAACCGGCCGGCCAACTTCGTTGCGCCGCGTGGCCGCCTACTGCGGGTTCGCCTTGAGCCAGAACCGGATGTCGGCCGTCTGCGAGTTGTGCGGATCTAGCGCCAGCACCTGGAGATATTGCTGTCGCGCCTGCCCGGGGTCGTGCAGCGACTGGGCGCAAAGGTTGGCGAGCGCGAGGTGCGCCCGCACTTCGCCGGGGTCGGCCGCGAGAATTTTCTTCAATTCTTCAGCCGCGTCCGGGACATAGCCCGCCGCCTTGAGCGCCAGCGCAAAGTTGTAGCGCGCGTCCAGGGAATCCGGCCGGATCGCCAGCGCCGATTCGTAACCGGTGAGCGCGGCGGGATAATTCCGCAGCCGGTGCGCGAGCACCGCGGCGTTGTATTGTGCTTCGAACCACGACGCGTCATAGGCCGCCGCCTGGCGGTAGGCGGCCAGCGCGGCCGGCCAGTTTTCATCCTGCTCCGCCACCCGGGCCCGCGTGAACTCGCCGCTGGCCGCGCGCCGGTCACCGGCGGGAGGGCGGGCAGGGGAAAGATAGTTGTAACGGGGAAAATCCACCGGCGCGGGCGGGACGATGACCACCGGCGCAGCCTTCTTCTCCTCGCCCGCCGGCAGGGTCGGGGCCAGCGTTTCGCCCGCCAACGGCGTGACGCCGCTGGCCACATATTCTGATTGGGCGGAATTGTTCCGGTTGGAGGAACCGAACAGCCGGTGCCACAGGCCCGGTTTCACGGTCGGGGCCGGCATCGGCGTTGCCTCCACCGGTTCCGCCCCGGGCGCGGCCTGTTTCGGCGTGGTGACAATCTGCTCTTCCGGCGCGACCTCCACCCGCTGCGCCGGCCCGACGGGAGCCGAATGTGTTGACGCGGATTTGGCGGCTGCGCTCTTGGTTCCGGCTGGCGGTCGTTGCCACTGGCCCGAGTGGGGGTTGCCGGCTGCGGAGGTTTTTGGTTGGGGTCTTGGCTCCGCGGTGGCGACCTGCGCCGGGACCGGTCGGGCCACGGGCGCGGGCGCTGGTGGCGGCGGGGCGAGCGGCTCGGGATTTTTCTCCAGCGCCTCGGCCACGGCGTTCACCGCGTCCCAATTGGCGGGCCGGGGCGTGAGTTCAAGGTACGCATGGTAACTGTTCAGCGCCGTCTGGCGGTCGCGGAGATATTCCTGGCTGACGGTGGCGAGGTTGAGTAGGGCGGCTCCGTAGTCCGGCCGGATATTCACGGCGGCGGTGAAAAACTTGGCGGCCTCCTCCGGCCGGTTGCGCTGGATGCGGGCGAGCCCAAAACCATTTAACACCTCGGCGTTGTTGGTATCCATGTGGTACACGGCGCTGAAACTTCTTTCCGCGGCGACCGTTTCGCCGAGTTGCAACTGCGCCAAACCGAGCTTAAGCCAGCCGGTCAGTTCATTGGGCCGGCGCAGGGTGCAGGTGGTGAATTCCGACTTGGCGTCGGCGGCCCGGTTTTGTTCGAGGAACAGCGTGCCCAGGTTCAGCCGCGCCTCAAACAAGTCGCGGTCCAATTCCAGTGCGCGTTGATAGGCATTCACGGCGTCGTCCGCTTGGCCGGCGTGTTCCAGGGCCACCCCGTAATAATTCCAAGCCGCCGCATTCGTGGCGAGCAGGTCGGTGGCGTATTTGAACTGCACCACGGCCCCGGCGTAATCGCCGCGGTCGAGTTCCTTTTTGCCCCGGAGCATCGCGCGCGGACCGGCCGGCGTGCAGCCGGCCACGCCCAGCGCCAGCGCCGTCAATAAAACCGCGCGCCAAACTGAATTTCTTTTTGCTGACATCCGCCGTGGTGGTAACATCCGCGCTCGAAAGTGTCAAGAAACGCTCATAGCTGTGTCCGTCCGTATCCGGATTCCCAACCCCCGCTCCCGCTCACGGGAGAGCGGATTACGCATTGCCTTCCGATTCGGACGGGGAAATGCCGGTGGCGGTTGGTCGGCCTCTGGCTCGCTGTCTCTTTGGCCGGCGTTGCCGCCGCGGCGGCGGATGGCTTCCCGCCGCCGGTGACGAACCACTCGGCCCAAGTGGTCGAGGTGGACGGCATCGGCCTGCAAACCGCCTTTCTCGCGGACGTCGACCGCGTGGCCGCCGCCTTCAATCCCGGTTTGCTCGCCCTGACCGGCGCTGCCAATGTCCCGGCCGCTTGGCGCAGCCTCGTTCACACCAACGATACCGTCGGCATCAAGGTCTTTTCCCAGCCCGGCCCGCTGTCCGGCACGCGGCCCGCCGTGGTGGCCGCCATCGTGCGCGGATTGCTGGCCGCCGGCCTGCCGCCCGACCGGATCATCATTTGGGACAAGCACACGGAAGACTTGCGGGCCGCCGGATATTTCGCGCTCGGCGAGCAGCTCGGCGTGCGCGTGGCCGGCGCGGTCGAAGCCGGTTACGATGCGAATGTGTTTTACCTGCCCGACTCACCGGTGGTCGGCACGCTCGTGTGGGGCGATTCCGAGTTCGGTCAGAAAGGCGCCGGCATCGGTCGAAAATCCTTTGTCTCCAAGCTCGTCAGCCGGCAGCTTACGCGGATCATCTCCGTCGTGCCGCTGTTAAATGAAAACGCCGCTGGCGTGTGTGGCCATTTCTTCAGCCTCACGCTCGGCAGCGTGGACAACACCCGGCGGTTCGAAGGCGACCCCGACCGGCTGGCCGTGGCGCTGCCGGAAATCTACGCCCTGCCCAGCGTCGGCGATCGCGTGGTGCTCAACGTCACCGACGCGTTGCTCGCCCAGTATCAGGGCGGGCCTGCGAGCTACCTGCAATATTCCACCGTTCTGAACCGCCTCTGGCTCAGCCGCGATCCCGTGGCGCTGGACACGCTGGCCCTCAAGGAGCTTGCCCACCAGCGGCGCATCTTCAATGTCCCGCCGCCGCCCGTCAACTACCAGATCTACACCAACGCCGTGATCCTCCAGCTCGGCGTCAACGACCCCGCGCACATCCAGATTCAAAAGGTGAAGGTGAAGTGAACGGCCGGACTGGTTGTTGCCGCCACGCGCTCGACCCGGGCAACTCGTCTTGGACTCACCGCGCGTTCCCGATTTCCGCCGCGAGGTCTTCCACCGTCCAGTTGGCGCGCGTCAGGGTGAGTTTGTCCGCCGCCGCGCCGTGTTGCCAGACGGCATAACGCAGCGTGTTTTCCACGTCCGCCGCCAAGCCCGGCTGCGCGAGCAGGCCGGTGATGAAGCCGGACAACAAATCGCCGCTGCCGCCCTGCGCGAGGTGCGGATTGCCCGAGCCATTCACAAAAATCTTGCCCGTGCTGCGCCCGACCAGCGTCTGATGACCCTTGAGCACCACCCAGCAGTCGCCGTTTTTACGCGAGATCTCCCGCAACGCCGCCACGCGGTCCGCCTGCACCTGGGCAATCGTGGTTTTGAGTAGCCGCGCCGCCTCGCCTGGATGCGGCGTGAGCACGCGGACAAAATCCTTCTGGTACGGGGCGGCCGCGAGCTGGTCCAGCGCGCTGGCGTCCACCACCAGCGGATACGCCGCCACGCGCCACAGCCGGCGGGTGAATTCCTTCATCGCCAGGAAAACCTCCGGCGCGGCCAGGCCGGGCCCGATGAGCAGCGCGGACGTCTTTTCCGGCAGCGTGAGTTCCGGCCGCCAGACGCCCGCCATGGCGGATTGCAACTGTGCGGCGACGGGGGCAAAAACCGGCTCCTGCGTGAACACCGTGGTCAGCCCGGGCTGCGCCCGCTGTGCGCCGCGCGTGGCTAGCACCGCCGCGCCGTGAAACCCGAAGCTGCCGGCGATCACCACGGCGTGGCCATAATCACCCTTGTGACCCGCCTCCGCGCGCGCGGGTGGAAAATCTTTAAAATCCTCTGGCTGCGTCCAGTTCACCTCCGCGGCGAACGGGCAGGGGACGAGCCCCACGTCCTCCGCCACCTCCAGCCGGCTGACGAATGGCCACGCGGCGGGCGCGAGCAGCCCGGTCTTCGGCGCGCCAATGGTGAGCGTGACCGTCGCGTTGATGGCCGCGCCGTAGTTGTCGCCGGTCTCCGCGTTGAGGCCGGAAGGCAAGTCCACCGCCAGCACGGGAATCCGGCTGGCGTTGACGGTGGCGATGATTTTCTGCCACGCCTCGGACAACTGGCGGTTGAGGCCCAGGCCGAAGAGGCCATCCACTATGAGCGCGGGCTGCTCTTTCAATGCCGCTTCGAGCGGCAATAGGTCGGTGTCCGGTAAATACATTTCCAGCACCTCGGCGCGGCGCCCTTCCAGCTGCTTGGCGGCGGCGCGGGCGTCGTCCCCGTTGTGGCCTTTGCCGATGAGGAAGAGGATGGTGTCGCCGGCCCGGGTGAGTTTGCGGGCGCGGCGGGCGAGGCGCTTGCCGGCGCGGCGGATGACTTCCGCCTCGGTCTGGCCGGTGGCCCAGGTGGCGGCCTCCCACTCGCGCATCTGCGTCGCGCTGATGATCGGGATCGACATGGGGCCAGCGTGACAAAATTATCCCGGCGGCGAAAGGGGAATGTCACCAGTTTCCCCCACGTCAGCGCCAGCCGGACGCATTTCACCTGTTTCCGGGCGAGCTGCCATCCCGTTTCGGATAGTACGAGGGGGACTTTCAATGCCTTTTCCGGATCCGCCGGTAGGGTTTTACCCCATGGCGGCGGCGGGCGCGGGCGGACTATGCTGGCGGCATGAAGGAAGAAAAACTTTTATGCCTGGCTAATGCCGTGCGGCTCATCTTGGGCCTGGCGGTGGTGGCCAGCTTGACCAGTTGCGTGGCGTACACGGACCGGCCGCTCCAAGGCAGCACGTATGTGGAACCCTATTCCACCTTCGCCCTGGAGGACGACTACGTTTATTACCCGGAGTACGAATGTTATTACAGCGCCAGCCGGCACCAATATGCCTACCGCGAAGGCAATGCCTGGGTGGGCCGGCCTGCGCCCCGGGCCGTGTCGGTCAACGTGCTGCAGGCCTCGCCGTCCGTGAAAATGGATTTTCACGATTCGCCGGCCAACCATCATGCGGCTGTGGCCCAGCAGTATCCCCGAAACTGGAAACCTTCCGGCGGTGATTCAGGCCGGGACCAAGGCCATAGTGAAGCGCCACCCGCGGGCCACCAAGGGGAAGGGTCGCCAGCGGGTCACCAGGATCGGCCAAACGGCGGCGACCATGGCCATTGACCGGTCCAGCCAGCCTTCCGACGCGCCCTGAAATTTATGATTGGAACCATATTATTGGTGGTGCTCATCCTCATGTTGATCGGCGCCTTCCCCACCTGGCCGCACAGCCGCCGATGGGGTTATTATCCCAGCGGCGGATTGGGCTTGCTGGCGGTCATCCTGCTGATCCTCATTCTGCTGGGGAGAATTTAATTTCCCCCGGACGATTCGCCCAATCCCAACTCAAACCAGATTATGTTACAAAGCCTCAAACAACTTTTCGGCAGCAAACTCGGCGCCTCCGACGGCGAACTCGGCCACGTGAAGGATTTTTATTTTGACGACCAGAACTGGGCCGTCCGTTACGTCATCGCCGACACCGGCAACTGGCTGCCGGGGCGGCAGGTGCTCATCTCCCCGCTCGCGGTCGGCCCCATCTACGACGCCGGCAAGCTGCTGCCCGTGCATCTGACCCGGGAACAGATCGAGCACAGCCCGCTGATCGAATTGCACCAGCCCGTCTCGCGCCAGTACGAGCAGGAATACCACCGCTATTATGGCTGGCCGGATTATTGGGTGGGCTCCGGGTTGTGGGGCGGGGAGCGCGGATTTCCCATTTTGGACACGCCGACCCTACACCATTCCGGCGACGTCCCGGCGCCGACCCGTTCCCCGTCGGACCCAGCCGAAGCGCACCTGCGGAGCGTCCAAGCCGTGACCGGTTATCATCTTGAGGCCACCGATGGCATCGTGGGCCACGTCTGCGATTTCCTGCTGGACGCCCAAAGCTGGGCCATCAACCGGCTCGTCATCAAGGTCGGCCACCGCTTCACCGGCAAGGAAGTGCAGATTCCCGTGAGCCGCGTGACGCGGATCAGCTATGACGAATCCAAGGTCTATGCCGACCTGACCATGGCCGCCGTCGAGAAAAGCCCCGAACACCGGATCTTGCCCAACGGGATAGTTATGCATCAGTCCGATTCCACGCTTTCCTTGTAAAACAATTTCGGAGCCCTCCGCCCTCTGCATTCCGCTCTGGCATTGGCATTGGGAATCAGTCGCCCGCCGCGCTCGGGTGGTTTTTACCGATTCAATCTTCCAACAAAATCGGGCCTGACGATTATTGACAAGTCAAAAAACTTAAAACAGCATGCTCTAAACCCGGGTATGATTAAATGCAAAACGCGCCCGACTTCAGAGTTAGGCATACTGGCACATGGATTAAACAACCTACATCATTTTATCCCATATTTCCCAGATTAACTTTGCAAGCTGAAGTTATTTACTTACAATAAAGCCGCATAAACAAAGGCTTTCCTCTATGTCTAACCAACAAAAAACGGCGAATCCAA
>Ga0302267_10006508_pt1 | contig 11812 bp, 8 predicted proteins | sample III_Bog_E1_3_FD_194555 | JGI IMG/M metagenome (GOLD analysis project Ga0302267, IMG submission 194555) | Peat permafrost microbial communities from Stordalen Mire near Abisko, Sweden - III_Bog_E1_3 | ecosystem: Environmental > Terrestrial > Soil > Wetlands > Peat | place: Sweden: Abisko... | reverse complement strand
TGGTAGCGCATCTGCTTTGGGAGCAGAGGGTCGGGGGTTCGAATCCCTCCGCCCCGACCAACTTAAATCATTGATAATAAGAACTATATCGCCGTTTCCGGCCACGCATCTGCTTTTTCTCGCTACAGTGCTGTAGACGATTTTGTAGCAGGCCACCACCTTGAGCGTTCGTAGACTTTACGTGGCGGAGCAGATGCACCGTAATGAAATTCATTGGCGCGAGGGCACGGACCGGTTACCTGGATTCGGGGCGGGCGACCCGGTACATTTCGGCTGCAATGCGGTCGAAGAGCGCATAGCGATCATCTCCTTCGGTGTAGACGTTGAAGTGCGATCGGCCGGGCAGGAACGTGAAGTGCCCTTCACCGCCTAAGCGGTCGAGCGCGGTCTGCAGGCTGTGGGCGGCGCCATCGAGATAAAAGGTGTCGTCGGTGCCGACGATGAGATGGATCTTGCCTTTGAGGCCGGGTCCGATCATGCCCCAGTTGGCGTTCAGCCGCTCTACGATGTCGTAGTGGCTGCGCCAATACGCGGCCACCGCCGGATCGATTTCGCCGGTGGCGCGGTTGAAGAGTTGCGCCGGACGGCCATCCGGTCCGCGCGGTGAAAAGACCCACTCGAACGAAGCCACCTGGCCGCCATATTCACCAAGCACCCGTTCGGATTGCGCGAGTTGCCGCATGGTGGCGCGCGGCTGGCCGTGATCGCGCAGCATGGGGTGCTCCTTGCCGTCGGCGGTATGGTAGAAGTTGGCGTTGGGCGCGTAGAGGTCGATGGTTGAGAAGAAGTGAAAGTCGCTGGGGTCGGGCGAGGTGGACCATGTGCCGCCGAAGATCTGCGGATAGCGGGTTTGAAGCCAGAGCGTGGCCCAGCCTCCGGAGGAGTGCCCCTGGAGGAAGCGACCGGAGACGCGCGCGTCCATCCGATAGGCGGATTCGAGGCTGGGGATGAGTTCGGTGGTGAGCGCAGTGCCCCAGGGGCCGTTGTTGACGCCATCGGCGAATTCGTGGGTGCCGGTGGGGCTGCTTTCATCGAGCAGCACCCAGATCATCTCGGGCATCTTGCCCTGCTTCATGCGACCGTAGAGGATGGGCGCGTAACGGGCGCGGAGGCCGGGGAGCGTCCCGCCGAAGCCGTGGGTGAAGTAGACGGTGGGGTAACGGTCGCTCGGATGCGCGGCGTAGCCGGGCGGGAGGAGCACCCAGCCGCGCATGTGAATCTCGCGCCCCCAGAAGCTGGTGAGGGCGGGGCTGACGAGATCGAACGGCTTGACGGCCGCGCTGACTTCCGGATTCTGCGCCAACGGGTCGGGAGGCTCGGGAAGCGCCTGGGTGAGTGTCAAGCTGGGTGCGGAGCTTCCTGTCAACGGCAATTCGATGATGGTCGGAGCGCTGACCAGGTCTCCCGCTGAGCGGCCATCGTAGTTGTAACTGTGATGGATGTCGAGCACGGCCTGAACCTGATACTTCCCGCTCGGCGCCTTCGAGAGCGGAGCGGGAAACGCCTGGTCGTCGGCGTCGATATCGACGGTCGCGCCGGGGGCGAGGCTTGGGACTTCTTTTGCGGCGATATAGACGCTTGTGATGGCCATCATCTGCATATCCACTGCGTCGGTGAGCTTGCCGTCGGCTGGGACCGGCCCGACGAACAGGAGCAGGCGTCCCGACGCCGGGCTTTGGAACTGGCTGCCGAGCGAGATATGGAAGAAGGCGTGTTGCGGCGCGGGGGCGGCCGACTGCGCCTGAAGGCCGTGGTTCGAAATCGCAAGAGCGATCGCCCCGAAGATGGCGAGACAAGTTCGCATGGGGCGCGGATGGCAACTGCGGGGATGGATTCTCAACTTCGTCTTGACCTTTCCTTGCCCTGAGCAAACCGACATTTTCAAGGGGCGATTTCGCAATGGCGGACTTACCGCGCGTTAGAAATCAAAACGCGCAGCGAATTGAAAGGCGCGCGGGCCGCCCGACCCGAAAAACCCGCCGGCCGTGCTTACGGCCGAGTAAAAATTCGCTTGAACCGCCTGCGCCGGCACAGGCGGTGGCCCCTTCTGGGCCGGTACGTAAGGATTGATGGCGATGTTGCGCCCGGCGTAGTCGGCATTGCTGGAGCCGCGGATATTGGTTTCGTTGAATAGATTGAAGCCCTCGCCGATCAGGCTCAACTTTGCGTGTTCGCCCAGGTGGATATCTTTCTTCAGGCGCAGGTCGAGCGAACTGAACGGGCTGAAGAAATTGATTCCGGAGGGCACGTTTTGCAGCTTTCCGCCGGCCAGGCAAGGGAAAGCCGCGGGGCACACGGGCAGCGCATTCCAGCGATCAATGACCGCATTCAACTGCTTGCTGTTGCTCACCTCGCGCCCCAGGGCATTGCGGGGCAGCAGGGGCAGCCGCGAGCCGCTCGCCCCGGCACTGTTGGCCGTGCCGGGAAGGAATATATCTCCGGGCACGCCCGAGCCAAAGGTGTAGATGGGCGCGAACGAAAAGCCCCAGGGAAGTTCCGACTCCCCGTAAAGCGTGAGGCGCTGACGCTCATCGGTGACGGCGTATCCCTTTTCCATGCGCAGGCTGTCGATACCCTCCACCAGGTCGACCTGCTCGGTGGAGGACGAGTCAAGCTGGTCGTCGTCGGAGAAGTCGAAGGTCTTGGAGAGCGTGTAGCTGATGTTGTATTGGTAGCCGATGCGGCCGAGCTTCGCCGGGCGATGCGCAACGCTGGCGATCAAGCCGTCGTACCACGACTTGGCTTGCGACTGCAGCAGCGTGATGTTGTCCGAGATTCCGCTCAAGGGGTCGGTGATGGTGCAGGGCACGTTGTCTCCGGGGCAGCTGATATCGGGCGAGGTGGAGTTGGTGTTGCGCAGAAAGTGACCGATAATCTGCCGCGAAGCGAAGACGTGCAGCCCATCGGCTGAGATCAGCCAGTTGCTACCCGCCTGCTGTTGCACACCGAAGGAGAACTGCTGCATCAGCGGGTGATGCGCGTTCGGGCCCATGGCGAGAATGCCGACGCCGCCTGTCTGATGCGGTCCGCTGAAAGGAGCGGCGAGCGTTGGCGACCCGGCGGCAAAGCTCGACCCCGGCGCAAAGCAGTAATCCAAACTGGGCGGCCCGGGAATGCCTGGGTTGGTGCAACTGGAGCCAGCATATTGCGTGACCGTGAGCGCGCGATCGTTCTGCACCAATTCCTCCGCGCCGGACTCAAGAATGATGCGGTCGTAGTAGATGCCGTATCCGCCGCGAATCACAGACTTGCCCTTGCCGAAGAGATCGTAGACGAAGCCCACGCGGGGAGCGAAATCCTTCTTGTCGGGAGTCTTCTTCAGATCGATGATGTTCGCCATCCAGGTGCAGGGTTTGGTGGGTACCGTCGTTAGGCTGGGGCAGGGATCGTGGGCGCTGGAGTTGCCGGTCAAGTTGGAGTCGTACTCCCAGCGCAGGCCGAGATTGAGCGTGAGCCGCGGATTCAGGCGCCAGTCGTCCTGCACATAACCGGCAACGTAGCTGTCGAAGACGGTTGGGATCGGCACAGGAACGACCGGCGCGCTGCTCTTGAGGGCGACCGCGATGGGGATGTCGAGATCGTTCACCTGCTTGTCGCCATTCAGGTCCGCGAAGCCGAAGTCCGAGGTGAGAATGACGGTGCCGGTGCCGAAGACATTGATTTCCCCATGCGCCGTATAGTGCTGGAATTCGCCGCCCAGGCGCAGCGTGTGCTTGCCCAGCGACCACGAGAGCGCATCTCGAAGCTGATAGCGGCTGAGGTGCGTGGCCTGGGGAAGATTGAAGTTTTCGCCGTCCGCAAGATCCGGAAAAATCAGCTCGTTGGTCAGGCCCAGCGAGGCAGGGTCCGTCACCGGCTTGTCGTTGGGATAAGGCGGAATATCGTTGTAGAAGTTGTCGTAATGGAAGGAGAGGTTGTTGACCTTGGTCGGAGAAATAACCGTCGTCAGACCCGCCACCAGAGAATTGAAGCGGTTGAGGGAGTTCTGGCGTTCGGCGGCGCTGAAGGCGGGGGTATTTTGCGAGGGCGTAGCCTCGGCCGTATCCGTCGACCGGTTGAAGGAGTAGCGCGCCATCAGGCTGTTGTGCTCGCCGATCTGCTGGTCAAAGCGTGTGGACCACAGAGCGTCGCGGAGCGGAGCGGAAGCCGCCGTGTTCAGGATCGTGTCGTTGGCGAAGTCGCGCGCTCCGGTCTGCAGCGAAGCGTTCTGGTCGCGATACTCAACCGAGGTAAACCACCAGGCGCGGTCGGTGAGGATGGGACCGCCGACGGAGCCGCCGAGTTGCTCGCGATCGAAGGGCGGCGTGGGCAAGCTGCGGTTGAATGTCGCCGGCAGCGCCTGCAGGTTGCGGTTGCGCTCGAAAAGAAAAACCGAGCCATGGTATTGATTCGTGCCACCCTTGGTCACGATATTCACGATGCTGTTCCCTGAGCGGCCAACTTCGGCGGTAAAGCGTCCGGTGGCGATCTGAAACTCCTGCACCGAGTCCTCGGGGAAGTTCGAAAGCGTGCCGCCGACGACTTCGTCGTTGTTATCCCCGCCATCGACTGTGATATTGCCTCCGCGGCCAAAGCCACCCGCCGAGCTGACCTCAAGCGTGTTGGTCTTTGTCGGATCGAACGTCGGCGCAGGACGATTGCCGGGAACGAGATAGGCGAGTTCAAGAAAGTTTCTGCCATTCAGGGGAATGTTCTCGATCGTCTCGGAGGTGATCTGGCCCTGAATCATCGATTGGGTCACATCGAGGTTCTCGGTGGAAGCGCTGACGTCGATGGTCGCGCCGGCGCTCGCGATTTTGAACTTTGCGTCGATTGTCGAGGTCCGTCCCGCCTCAATCGCGATCGCTTTGAATTCAGTAGCAGCGAAACCGGCTTGCTCGATCTTTAGGTCGTAGGTTCCAGCGGGCAGGTTGGACAGAACATAGAGCCCGCTGCCGTTGGTGACGGTCTCGCGAGAGATCCCCTGGGTGGTGCTCACCGCAGCCACATGAGCGCCGGCAACGACGGCGTCCTTCGGGTCGGTGACCAGTCCGTTCAAGCCGCCGTCGGGAATCTGGGCGTAGACCACACTTGCCGCCGGGATCAAGAGACCCAGGAGAAGAAACCGCACACTCTTTGCAACCGACATCCTCGAACCCCATCATTCTATTGAAATAAACCGGCATATCGGAGGGTGGGCGCACGGTCCCTTTGGGAATGCGCGTACCAAATCCTGACCCGGCTGCAATCGCCCAACTCTATCCAAACCAGCGTCCGCTGTCGTCAGACCTGGGGTGGGGACGAAGTCCCATCGAAGGATGGAGAGTATGGCCGAAAACTGCCGCCGCCCCGGTTCCGGCTCCATCTTTCGGTGGATGCGGCGAAGCAATTGGCAACGTAGGATTCAGGACGTGGCAAGTGAGCGCAGCCAACCGGAAAAGCAGCTTGGTCTGGCCGCGGCAATCGCCGTCGTCACAGGCGAGTCGATCGCACTCGGAATCTTCCTTACGCCCGCTGCCATGGCCAAGTCTCTCGGCTCGCCTCTGCTGCTGGCGCTCATCTGGCTGGGGATGGCGCTGATGGCCATGTGCGGCGCTCTGTGCTACTCCGAACTGGCCATTCGTTTTCCGCACTCGGGCGGTGAATATGTTTACCTGCGTGCCGGATACGGCGAGCGGGTTGGCTTTCTGTATGGCTGGATGAGCGCGATCGTCATGTATCCCGGAGTGGCCGCGGCGCTGGCGGTCGGTTCGGCACCCTATCTTGCTCAGTTGCTCTCGCTCGGCCCAAGAGCATTGGCCACAATTCCGGCGCTCGCGCTCAGCGTTTTCTGCATCATCAATCTGCTGGGAACGCGGCTGAGCGGCGCGGTCACGTCGATTGTCAACTTTCTCAAGCTCGCGGTTCTGATCGCGCTGGTGGGCTGGGCGGCGGTTTCAGGCCACGCGCACATCCGTAATTTGCTGCCGCTCGCCGTGCGGCGGCCGGGCTCGGATGCGCTTTTCCCCGCCATCGCGGGCGCGGCCGTCAGCGCGTTCTTCAGCTTTGGAGGATGGTGGGAGGCGGGCAAGATTGCCGGCGAAGTCCGAAATCCCAGGCGAAATCTGCCGCTCGCATTTCTCGGCGGCGTCGCCATCGTGACCGCGATTTACCTGCTCGTCAGCACGGCGTTTCTCTCCGTATTGCCGATCGAGCAACTCACCTCCAATACCGCATTCGTGGCTCAGTTCGGAGGCGTTCTCTTCGGTGAGGCTGGCGCGCGCGTGCTCTCGATCTGTGTCCTGTTCTGCGTCTGCGGCGGCATTGCCGCCTTGACCATGGCCGCGCCGCGCGTCTGCTACGCCATGGCAAGGTCCGGAGCGTTCTTCCCGGCCTTTGGCAAGCTGCATCCACGCTTCGGCACGCCCTCGAATGCCATCCTGCTGCAAACGGCGCTCGCCCTCGCCGTGCTGTTGCTGGGCGCTTTCGATCGCGTGCTCTCGTACATCATCTTTTCCGCGGTGCTTTTTCTCGCGCTCACCGCTTCCACGCTCTTCCGCATGAAAGAGCCGGTGCGGGCCTGGTGGTTCCCCGCCGCGCCCATCCTGTTCATCGTCTTTTGCGCCCTCATCGCTTTGCTGATTCTGATGCACGACCCGCTGCCCGCGCTCATCGGCATCGGCATTGTGCTCTGCGGAATCCCGCTGCGGAGACTATTCGCCTCGCGGCAACCAGCGCTGCCGCTCACCCCAGAAAGGAGCTGACTCCATGCCCCACATCCAACTTCCAGAGGGCTTGCCGGGCATTCGCTCGGCGATGGCCTATCGCCCCGAGACCGCGAAACCGCTCAACGAGCTGGCCGAGATCCTTCTGCACCAGCCCAACTCTCTGCCCGCCGGCGACCGCGAGTTGATCGCCACCTACGTCTCCTATCTCAACGACTGCTACTTTTGCCAGACCGCCCATGGGGCCATCGCCGCCGCTCATCTGAATGACGACGAACAATTGGTCAAGCGCGTGAAGGCGGATTTTCAGCACGCCGATATCTCCGCCAAGCTCAAGGCATTGCTGGTCATCGCCAGCAAGGTGCAGAAAGGCGGAAAGCACGTGACCACGGAAGACGTTGCAGCGGCGCGCGCCGAGGGCGCGACGGACGTCGAAATCCACGACACAGTGCTCATCTCCGCGGCGTTTTGCATGTACAACCGCTACGTGGATGGCTTGGCTACCTGGCAGCCGCGCGAGGAAGAGTTATACCGCCAGCGCGGCAAGAAGACGGCGCGCGATGGCTACGTCGCGGTCAGCAAGGAATACATCCCGCAGTACGCGCACGCGGCGCACAACGCCTGACGCGAACACCTCCGCCTGGCCCTTTCTCACGCGGCCGAGGGCCGGGCGGATCCGCTCAGGACCGAAATACCAAGGTCGCCGGGTGATGGTTCATCCAGTCGAACCAGTAATCCTTGTTCGAATCCACCCGCTCAAGGCAGCGCCCGGTAAGTGGGCCATCGATGGCGCAGCCCAGGAAGTTCCAGTCGCTTCCCGTCCCCGTATCGCGCATAATGCCGCTTGCAGCCGGAAGCGTGGAGTCGGTGCTGGAGACGAAGATCATGGTTTCGGCCTTGAAGACCCGTATAGACGCGCGATCCGGCCCAACAACCAGCAAAAGTGGAACATCCGCAATCCGATCCTGAATGAGTCTCGCCGCCATGATCGACTTTACCGGAAATGCTTTGCTCGCTCCGGCCAGAGTAATCCCGAGCATCAGCTCATGCGGAACGATTCCGGACTTGCCGGTGTCGACCACCGTACGCGTCTGCTCGACATGCTTCTCCCAGTCCTTCTCATCGTAGTCTCCGGCGTATCGCGCGTCCGGCTTCAGAACCAGGCCGCCGGGCTGCTCCTTGCGCCACAGGGCGAACGTAAGTTCGTCGCTGCGAACCAGTTGCAGTTGCCGCCCTTTCAGCGGCCCAAAGATCGCGGCTCCCGTGCTTTGCTGCCAGATGCTGCTCGTCTCCTCATCCCGCAGCAGCGCGTTGCCGTTGTTGATGCCCGCCAGGCGGAAATGCAGCGTCCTGCCATCGAGCGCCCTGCTCCAAACCAACCCGGCATGGCAGAGCGTACAGTAAGTGACGGCGATCGGCACGTCCCCTACGGTGTCGTTCACAATGTGGTGATAGCCCATCGTCCGGATCGGATACGCCCGCGACTCGCCGCGAATGGTCACAGCCAGCACCTTGTCGTCCGCATCCGCTTTGGCCGTTGCGGAGCTTTCGAACTCCGGCGCCGGATAGGGATGAAACATGATCTCAAAGATATTCACATGTGTGAGCCCGGCGGCCACAATCGCGACCGTCGCGAGTGCCGCGAACGACAGCCGAAGCCAAACGCGCATTCCCGCTTTCCACACCCACACGGCCACCAGAAGCACCGCGAACGCGCTCGCAGCCGAGGTCCAGGGAGCGAGCCCGCGTACCGTGAGCGCCACGTCGAGCTGCCCAGGATCTTGCGGGCGAAACGGCCGGATCACATACATCGGAATCGCAAGGCAGATCAGCGGAACGAGCGTTGCCAGCACCGCCGCAAACAGCGCCACCCAGGTCTCGACTCCGGCCTTGACTGGAGTCCGCCGCGCCTTTCCCGTGGAAACAACGCGGCTTTGGACAGTGCTCGATACGCCCGTCAAGAGCGCACCTGCCGCGTTGCGGCTTCTGTCACGTTCACATAGCCGTTGGCCACAATGCTGGCGGCATTTCCGCGATATATGTTCAAGTCGGCAGGGGCCCAGGTTCCAAGTCCATCCACGTAGCGATTGGTCATACAGAAAGCCGCGGCAATCAGTACCGTGTCGTGAATCTCCAGGTCGGTCGCGCCCTGCTCCCGCGCGGCTGCTATGTCCTCTTCGGTCACATGCTTCCCGCCAAGCTGGACCTTCCCTGCAATCTGCAGCAGCGCCTTCAGCTTGGCGGAGATACCCGCACTCTCCCAGTCTGTCTTCACCTTGTGGACCAGTGTTTCATCGTTCCCCAGCTGAGCCGCCGCCACAGCGCCGTGAATCGTCTGGCAAAAGAAGCAGTCGTTGCGCCAGGAGACGTGCGTCGCGATCAGTTCGCGTTCGCCGCGGGACAGCGTGCTCTCCCCGCGCAGGAGCACGTTGACCAACTCGTTGATGGGCCCAGCGGTTTCAGGGCGGAAAGTCATCAGACCAAGAATTCCCGGAAACTCTCTGCCGAGTTCCGGAGCGACGGGCAATTGGATATGGGCCATGATGCAACTCCAAGAAAAGCAAACCGATTTCAACGCCGAATGCGCGCGGCCAAGAAGAGTGCGACGCCGCGAGTATACCTGTCCTGAATCCATGTCCGCCTGCAACCAAAGGTGGAGGCGTGGCCGACAGCGTCTATCGGGTTGGCGCGCGCTCACCGACCACCCAAAGGAAAAGCGTAAACTGATTGGAGCCAAGGTCCAATCGAGGGATTCCGTGCAGCAGAATCACACCCATCAATATGTGGAACGAGTCGTCGATCTCACCAACCCGGACGCGAACCAAATCTACAATTTCACCACCGAAGAGGCTCGCAGTCGTCTTCGCGATCATCCCAGCGACAGCATTGTGCAAGTCGCGGGCTCCTTTGCTCTGATAGCGCAATCGGGCAAGTCGGTCAAAATGGCTCGGTCGCTCGATCGGCCCATGCGCTACTTCCTCGCCAAGCATGCCGAGGGCCCGATGCTGATTGTGGCATCGCGCATCGATACGATCCACGACTGGCTGCAAAACGAAGGACTCGCGGCGCAGTTTCATCCCAGCTACACGCGAATGGTTCCGGCCCATCACGTGGTCGAGATTCAACTCGTCGGCTGCCCCGACCCCGACCCGGTGTACACGAGATTTTTTACGCCGGAACCTGGCGCGCTCCTTCCCGATCTCGATCGAATCGGCGAGCTCTATATCGGCGTGCTCGCCGAAGAGATTTCGCAGTGGCTCGACCGCGTGCCGCCCCATGAACCGATTGGCGTCTGCTTCTCTGGCGGCATCGACAGCGGAAGTGTTTTTCTCACGGCGTACCATGTCATGCGGAAACGCGGAATGAACCTGGGCCGGCTGAAGGCCTTTGTCCTCGACCTCGGCAACGGCCCGGACTCCGCGCAGGCGCGAGCGTTTCTCGATTCTCTCGGACTTGGCCTGTTCCTGGAGACAATCGAGGCCGATGCCAGAGGGATGGACGTGTGCGAAACCATCCGAATTGTCGAAGACTACAAGCCTTTGGACATCGAATCCGCTACCATGGCTCTGACCCTGTGCCGTGAGATTCGCAAGCTCTATCCGGAGTGGAAATATCTTCTGGATGGCGATGGCGGAGACGAAAATCTGAAGGACTATCCGATCGAGGAAAACCCGGAACTGACAATCCGCAGTGTCATTCACAACTCAATGCTGTATCAGGAAGGCTGGGGCGTGGGCAAGATCAAGCATTCGCTCACTTACAGCGGCGGCCTCAGCCGCTCCTACACGCGCACTTATGCGCCGGCCCATCATTACGGCTTCTCCGGGTTCAGCCCTTTTACGCGGCCGAGTGTAATCGCCGTTGCGGAAGCAATCCCCTTCATCGATCTCACTAACTACAGCACCGAGAAGCTCTATGAGCTTAAGGGCGCGATCGTGAGCCGCGGAATTGCCAAGTTAACCGGGTTGAAGATGCCTGTCTACCCCAAGCGGCGCTTCCAGCACGGGGCGTTGCCACAGGACTCTCTGCGCAGCAGCCTCCCCTTTAAGGAAGCTGAATATCGAAAGCAGTTCCTATCTCTATACCCGTGAGGACAGCCCGCGCGTGACCGCAGCGTCGACGTCGATTTTTCCCGTCCAACCCGAAGAGCGAAGTCGATGGATTGCCGATCGGCGCCTCGCACGAACGGAAGGCGATCCCGGCAAGCCGTATGCGTTCCTTGTCGAGGAAGAGTGCTCGCCCGGAATGGAAGCCGTGCCTGTCGCCACAATCTTCCTCACCAATCGCGAATGCCCCTGGCGCTGCGTGATGTGCGACCTGTGGAAGAATACGCTGATCGATTCGGTCCCGTTGGGAGCGATTCCAAGCCAGATCGATTACGCTCTGGCCCGGTTGCCGGCGGCGCGCCAGATCAAGCTCTATAACAGTGGAAGTTTCTTCGATACCCAAGCTATCCCGGAACAGGACTACGCCGCAATCGCGCAAAGACTCTCAAACTTTGAGCGCACGATTGTCGAGTGTCATCCCTCGCTCGTGTCGAACCGTTGTCTTACATTTCGCGACCTCATCGCCAATCGGCTGGAAATCGCAATGGGACTGGAGACCGCTCACCCCGAAGTCCTGGATCGCTTGAACAAGAGAATGACCTTGCCGCAGTTTGCCAGCGCCGCTTCGTTCTTAATTGAAAATGATATCGATCTGCGCGTCTTCATCCTGGTGCAACCGCCCTTCATGCAACCAAAGGAGTCGCTGCACTGGGCGTGCCGATCGCTCGATTTCGCCTTCGATTGCGGGGCAACGGCGGCGACGCTGATTCCCACGCGCGGCGGCAATGGCGCGATGGAATCGCTGGCCCGGCGCGGTGACTTTACTCCTCCCACTCTTGCCACCGTGGAAGCGACGGCAAGCTATGGACTGCGTCTCGGACGAGGGCGCGTATTGGTCGATCTCTGGGATATCCGCACACGACAGGGCGGGTGCCAGACTTGTCTGCGAGATCGCGTCGACCGCCTCCATCGCATGAATCTCTGTCAGAGAATCATGCCCGTTGTAACTTGCTCACACTGCGGGGGACAGAGTTGAAGCAGATCTACGATATCGCTATCTTCGGCTCTGGTTTTGCCGGCTCT
>Ga0302267_10006500_pt1 | contig 11823 bp, 8 predicted proteins | sample III_Bog_E1_3_FD_194555 | JGI IMG/M metagenome (GOLD analysis project Ga0302267, IMG submission 194555) | Peat permafrost microbial communities from Stordalen Mire near Abisko, Sweden - III_Bog_E1_3 | ecosystem: Environmental > Terrestrial > Soil > Wetlands > Peat | place: Sweden: Abisko... | reverse complement strand
ATGTCACGTACTGAAACAAGCAAATCAAAAGGAAAACTCCGCAACCCAACGATCTTGTTTGTATGCGCCTTGAATTATTGAGATCCCCGAACCGGCTGGAAGTTAACAATCCGATGAATTATTGGGCCAACACGAGCATCAAAACCTGGCGAGAACGCAACCCGCCCCCTCGGACCTCTCCGTCCAATTCGCGCACCCAGATCGCGTTCACCGGCATCGGTTCCTGCCTTCTTGCCGGCAGCCAGTCCGGGGAAATCTATTACTTCTCCTCCGACCAGCCAGAACGCTCCATCGATTCACAGGATGTCCCCGAGCTGCTCAGCTCCGGAGTCTTTCGTCTAGCCTCTAGATCCTAACTAGTTCGCCCGGAATGGTAGCTCTTCGATTACTAACCACTATCCACTAACCACTAGGCACTCGCCACAATGCTATTCTCCAGAACGAGATGCACGGTCTGCCGCTGCTCCAATTTGTCGCTGTCGCTCTGCTCATTCTGGCTAATGCCTTCTTTGTGGCTGCGGAGTTCGCGCTCGTCTCCATTCGCGACACCCGCATCGAGCAGTTGCTTGCCGCTGGCGTTCCCGGTGCCCGTGCCGTACGCACCCTTCAGCACGATCTCGATGACTTCCTGCCCGCCGTGCAGCTGGGCGTCACCCTCTGTTCGCTCGCTCTTGGCTGGATCGGCGAACCGCTCGCCGCCAACATTGTCCTTGGCTGGTTCAGCCTGCTTCCCATCACCCAACCCCTCGCGGTCTTTTACGCGCACGTCATCGCCATCGCCCTCGGCTTCTCCCTCATCACCTACTTCCATGTAGTCGTGGGCGAACTGGTCCCCAAGTCCCTCGCCCTGCGCCGTGCGGAGGCTCTCGCCGTCGCCGTCGCTCCGCCCATGCTTATCTTCATGACCATCGTGCGCCCCGCCGTGCGCTTGCTCAAAAGCTCCGCCGCCGTGATCCTCCGCGGGTTCGACATCCCCATGTCCGAGCGCGCTCAGGTCCACTCCCCCGAAGAACTCAAGCTCATCGCCACCGCCGCCCGCCGCATGGGACTTCTCCCCCAATTCCAGGAAACGCTCATCCATCGCGCCCTCGAACTCGATGAAGTCTCCATCCGCGAAATCATGACGCCACGGCAACGCATCTTCTCCCTCCCATCCAACATGCTGGTCGAAGAAGCCAGCGCGAAAGTCATTGACCGCAAACATTCCCGCGTCCCGGTCTACGATGAAACCCGCGGCCCCGAACACATCGTCGGCGTGGTCTACTCCAAAGACCTCAGCCGCCTCATGTACTTTCGCCCCGCACGTTCAGCGACAACGTCCTTCGTCCAACTCCATCTCAACCAGGTCATGCGTGACGTGCTGGTAGTGCCGGAAACCAAGTCCGTCCTCGACCTCATTCGCGACTTCCAGCAGCGCCGCCGTCACCTCGCCATTGTCGTAGATGAATACGGTTCCACCGTCGGTCTCGTCACCGCGGAAGACGCAATCGAGCAACTGACCGGAGAACTCGAAGATGAATTCGACCACCCCACTCTTCCCGTGCTGACCACGGCCTCCGGCGCCTTTGTACTGGATGGGGGCGTCAACCTCCGCGACCTTGAAACCCAGATGCAATGGGCCTTGCCGCGCGATGGCGGAGTGGAAACCCTCGCCGGCTTTCTCTTGTTGCGCCTAGGTCACATTCCAGAGCCGGGCGAAAGCATCGTCTACGAGGGCCGCCGCCTCAAGGTAATGGAGATGGAAGGTCGCCGCATCGCCAAAATCCGCGTAGAGCCAATCGACGTAGTGTTGCCGCCTGCGGCTGGTTGATTGCCCTGCTCCCCCAATCTCGCTTGTTTGGGGCCTGGAGATGCGTGATTTGAAAAGTGCCAACCTAACCATCATCTACGCGACCTTTCGCTCATCCCAGCCCCACAACACGCAGCAACTAACCGACGGCAGAAGGGTCTCGCGGTCTCTTCCAGACCGGATCTCTACGCGGAACGATCGGCCAGCTTGGTGCCGCAACGGATCGGAGGAGACTCAGGTTTCACGGTCAATGATTGGCATTCCAGTCGAGCCTCAACCAAAGGATTATCCCTTGCCGATTCTGCCAGTTGCTCGAATTACAATTACTAGTGGAGCGATTGATCGGCTGCAAAGAATTCACAGGCTATGGTGCCGAGTGAGGCGCGAAGCCATTGTTCCAGGAGATGCAATGAAGATCCGACTTTTCGTGGGGATGATGACGTTGGCCCTGCTTGCTTCAGGGGCGCGCGCGCAAAATCTACCCGCCAATGGCTGCTCGACGACAGAGGGTGGGAACCTGACCTGCCCTGGAACGGTAACAGCCGGTTCCATCGAGGCGCTAAGTGGAACTTTTGGGGCGCTGAATAATGTTCTCTATCCGCCTCAGTGCGCGAAGACCCCTGGCCCATCGTGGTGCTCTGGGGCGGACCTTGGGGCGTGGATCAACGCGGCGTGCAATGCAGGCGCGGCTGGGGAGGTGCATATTCCTGCAGGCTCCTACACGTTCACCACGCCAATTGTCTTTTCAAAGACCTGTGTCCTGGCGGGCGACGGTGAGGGAAACACGACTTTGCAATACACCCCAACCACCGGTACCGCGCTGACCTTGGAGGCTGCATTCAGCGGAGTCAAAAACCTCACACTTCTGGGGACCGGCGGAAGCACGACCGCTGTTGGCGTGATGGAGACTGCGCCCTACCTGGTTCTGGATCATGTGCAGGTCGGGAATTATTCGAGTTCTCAAACCTTCCAGACTGGAATCACTTTCGGGACCCTCGCCTTTATCGAAGACCATTTCTCCGTCTCAAGCATCGGCAACGCGGTAAATATTCTCACTCCAACCGACTTGGGAACTCTGGATGCCGGAGAACATATCAGCTTTTGGGGGGGCTCGTTTTCAAATGGTTCGCAGACTGACGGGACAAGCACCGGCATCGATTGCGTCTATGCGAATACAGAAATGCACTTCAAGGACACCAGTTTCGACGGGTGTCAGGTGATCGTCAATCCTGGGAACGTCCCCGTGGTCTTTGACACTGTCCATTTCGAGTACGGCGGCGCCAGCTTCGATTACCCGTTTGTCGTTATCAGTTCCAACTCGGCTTTACCGCTCAGCCCGGTGGTCATGATCCATCCGGTGTTTTTTGTGGATGCTTTAACAAACACCGCGACCAGTCTGGTACAAGTAGACGGGAGCGCGGCGCTCACGGTCAACGATGGGGCCACATATTTTGGCGCTGGCGGTACTTCGCAACCAACCAGGGCAGCCTTCTATTCAACCGGCAGTGGCAATGCACGAATATCGACGAGCGGCGTATTTACGGGGAACCTCCTCGGAAATGGGTCAAACGCGAGTGGGTTCCCGGTTCTTGATGCGTTATACAACACAACGACCTTATATGCGTCGGATCCGACCAATATTCCACTGGTGAATAACCAGGCCCCCGCCGCGACGAACTCGGTGAATGTAACATCGGCGGGAGGCACATACGTCTTGGCGATGCCATCCGGTATAAATGTGCCAAGCACAAACCTGACTGGAGAATACAAAATCAGCTATCAGGGCGCGGGCGGCGTTGAGTTTTGGGACCTTTTTGTTGCTTGCATCCCATATCTGACGCCCTGTGAGATGACGACGATTTCGCATATATCGAATTCGGCAATGGTGGTACTACCGCAAATAAGATCGAATTCGAGCGGCGGGCCCCTCCAATTGGTTGCCGTGGTAGCGCCTACCGCTGGCGTCGGGACTCTATCTGTGCAGTGGCTCGGAGATGGGTTTGCAAAACAGACCATTCTTCCATCAGGGGTATCGGCTCTGACCATTGTGGTTCCAACCGAAAGTTTGGTCGCAGGGGGTGGAGGCGGAAGCGGTGGTGGAGGAGGAGGCGGTGGTGGTGGAGGAGGAGGCGGTGGGGGTGCAGGTGGCTCTCCCACTGGTTGCACGTCCTACCCCTGCACCGTGGCGTCCGTAGCCCCGGCGATATATGGAGGTCCGGGAGAACCCGCGGCCCTTCTATACACAACCCCATCAAGCGGCTCGTACAGGGCTTGTGGCTTTCTGCGGACAGTTGCCCCGGGAACGGCAGGCACCGTCGCGGTCATGTTGACCTATTTCACGTCAGACGGATCGTATACAGGGGTAACTCCAATGAACCTGACCCCGGCCGTATCCACAACCGCCGTCGGCAATGTCGGCCAGGCCTGCACGAACTTGTACATCGACGGCGGGCGGCAAATCAGCTGGTATTTCGCGGATCCAGGGGTGACCGGGGCGCCTACCATGCGCTATTGGATCACCCTGGAGAGGATGCAGTAGCCAACTGCGTGATCCTTTGATTCTGATGACCTTGGATTCTACATTCACCGAGAATCGCTGGCCGCCGCGTTGCCAAAATCCGCGTAGAGCCAATCGACCCACCAAAACCGCTCACCCCTTGAACTGAACTCGGCCCGTTCCTTCCATCCGCGAAGAAAACAAACTGGCCCAAGAAACAGAGCGTGCCTCATCCTGCACGCAGTCCATTCGTGCGAAAGGTGAGAAGCTTGAAACCCGCATTCAGTCCTCACCGTCTTTTGCCCCGGGCCCACCTTCGCTCCAGCATGATCGCGGCTATGATGGGATAGCTCCACCTATCTATCGTTGCTCATCTCTGGTATCTTATGGTCCCTTCTTCTGCCTGAGGTTCACTACTCAGCAAGAGTGCGCAATCTCAGGAGCAATCAGAAAACGAATCCCGATGGGGTCTTTTCGTGCGCTGAATGGAATGGGCGATCCGCGAACAGCCCTTTTTGCTTTACTCAGCTATCGGAGCGCTATTAAACTACGATTGCCGGTTCACCAATACCAAAAATAAATAACCGCGTACAAGGTTTTACGGCAGCCGCACGACGGAGGATCCCCTAATAATGAAACTCAGTATTGCAGACAACACAAATCCAAACTCCTTGGCTTCGCGGATGCGCCGCAAACGACTGGCTATTTTTCTTGAGATGATTCATGCGTGCCCAAAATCCCGTGTTTCCGTCATCGACGTGGGGGCTCGGAAGCATTCTGGCGTGACGCCTGGTCCCCAGGGTTCGAGCGATTGGAAATTACGTTGCTCAACCTCAAAGCTCCAAAATTATCCGGGACTATAGATTTTCGCTCAGTCGCTGGCGATGCCCGTAATCTGCGCGAATTCGGAGATGGCTCCTTCGATTTCTGCTTGAGCAATTCCGTGATTGAGCACGTTGGCGGCTTCGAGGATCAAAAACGAATGGCAAGCGAGTGCGCTCGCATCTCCAACGGTTATTTCATACAAACTCCCAATCGAAGTTTTCCTATCGAGCCGCATTTTCATTTTCCAATGTGGAATCTGTTGCCGATACCAGTTCGCACTGAATTGCACATGCATTTCAACCTGGGCTGGCTGCCAAAGAATCCAGACAGGGCTAGCGCGAGAGCTGACGTGGAAGAAATCCGACTACTTGGAGTCCGCGAGATGCAGGCAATATTCCCGGATGCCCAAATCAAGTTCGAGCGGGTCGGCCCACTAGTAAAATCCTTGATCGCGGTCAAGCAATGGTCAACCGCATCAGCGCGCTGACACTAACGACTTGGCTACGATTTCCCCGCGCGCAACCCACGCACCTGTTGCCACATCCATTCCGCGCACTCCCTTTATCCCACGGATAATTTCATCGGGATGAGTGGGTTCTCTGAAGTCTCCCGGAGTTGCGAATCATCGCATTCCTGCATCCAACCGTTGCGAGGAGATGTCGAGATGCGCACTTGGAGAATGATGGCTGGAATGGGATTGGCCGTGGCTCTTGCAGCAGGCTGTCACTCAAACACAAACATGGTCGACAAGGGCGCGTTCAAAAATGCAATCGACAATTACCTCGTCGAGCAGCAAGTGTGCCTGTTTACAACCTCCATAAAGTTTCCCGCGCAGGCCGACACCAACAACGACCAACAAACAATGGGCTTTGACGCATTGACCGACGCGGGCCTGCTGGTACGCACCCCGGAAGAAAAGAAGCGATTCCTTATCGGGTCCAGGCAGGTCAATGATTACGATCTCTCGCCTAAAGGCCGCACGCTGTGGACCCCCGAGCAAACGGAGCCGGGCTACGGCAACTTCTGTTTCGGTTCGCCGAAGGTGACTTCAATCGACAACTACGCCGCGATCGACTCCACCGGAAATACATACTCGGTGAATTATCAATATGCAGTGAATCTGCCCGACTGGGCAAAGACTCAGGAGATGAACACCGCATTCCCCTCGGTGAATCTTTGGAGCGCTCCCCGTGCCGCCACAGCCAGCCTGGAAAAAGGCGAGACCGGCTGGACAGTAGACCATGTGACAGCCTTCGTGCCTATTCGACCATTGATGGCGGAAATGATCGTTCGACGACAGCCCTCCACACGAACCCTGTAATTTGGCGAAAGCGTGAAGGCTTTCGGTTCAATGATCGCCAACGCAGGCGTCGCCGCTACGAGAATCACTTGTACGCGATTGGCACCGTAGCCAACAAGTTCAGGGAATTGAGCGAATAGGACGTACTGCGCCCCCCGAACGAATCTTTCAGCAGCACGCCCGCTCTGATGAGATCCTCAATATCGCGCAGCGCGGTATCCTGCGAACACTTTTCAAGCTTGGCCCATTTCGAAGAAGTCAGCTTGCCATCAAAGTCATTCAATAGCCTGTTGATCATACTGCGCTGCCGCTCGTTGAACTCTGTCCCGGCGAAGCGATCCCAGAAGCGCGCCTTGTTGAGCACGGCGGCCAGGATGGTCTCCGCATGGTCAAAGGCGCGGTCAAGACATGCCAGAAACCATTCCAGCCAGCGCGTAATATCGAGATCACCTTTCTGCGTCGCTTCGAGGATCTCGTAATAGGCTTTCCGCTCCTGCTGAATCTGGGCCGACATGCTGTAGAAGCGTTGGGGACTTCGTTCTGAACGCGCCAGCACCATATCGGCAATAGCGCGCGCAATACGTCCATTGCCATCCTCGAATGGATGAATCGTGACGAACCACAGATGCGCTATACCTGCCTTGAGCACGAGGTCGGTCGAACCCTCCTTTTCAAACCAGTCGAGGAGTTTCTTCATCTCCCCGCGAAGGCGGACGGCAATTGGCGCTTCATAATGAACTCGCTCCTTGCCAATTGGCCCTGAAACGACTTGCATCGGGCCGTTCTTGTCGTTGCGCCATGCGCCGACATTGATCCGCGACATTCCGCTTCGGCCGGTCGGAAACAACGCGGCGTGCCAGTCAAACAAGCGCTGCGCCTTCAACGGCAGATCGTAGTGCTGGGTTGCATCCAGCATCATCTCAACCACACCCTCCACGTCACGGTCCGCGGGCATCAAGCCGCCAATGTCGATTCCAAGCCGGCGCGCGATTGAGGAGCGCACCTGATCCCTGTCGAGCTTCTCCCCTTCAATTTCGCTCGATTTGAGGACATCCTCAGTCAGGGTGTTCAACACGGCTTCCTTGCGAAGCTGGAAGCCAAGCCCCTCCATACGGCCAATCAGGCGTCCCTGCCGGTGTCGCACTTCAATCAGAAGTTGGGAAATGCGCTTGGAATCCCAGCGAAATTCCGGCCAGTTCGACCGGTCGTGAATGTAAATTCCGCGCTTTATTCTCCGCACCATGTGCAGAGAATATAGCGCTTATTTGCCGCAATTTCAAGGACTAATCTACGCATCTAATGCGGCGATTACGCTTCCTAATCGCCGCACTTAACAACTGAAAGCTCTTAAAGGAATCAGGATCTGTTCCCGCAAACGCCTCAGTATCCAGGAACAGGGTGGTGCCTGGATCCTCGCCAATCTGGAACTTACCCCAATGTTGCCTGGACATTCATTTGACTTCCCCCACCTCCCCATCCGATACTGCCCCTAATGCGGAACTCAACGAATCACGGATCTGCGGTCATGGCCATGTGCATGTGTCGGTCATGCGGACCCGTCCGTGAGACTTTTGAGACGCGAATGCGCTAAACGCAACCGATCTTGAAAATCACGCGGCCCGGGTCCAAAAGGACTCGGGCCGTTTTTGCCGTTTACAAAAGAGTCTCCATTCGGGTATCAATCATTCGCAAACAGGGAATTGCCAAGAGGGAATTGCCAACAGGGAATTGAAGGAGAAGATCATGTCTGAACCAAAGCAACTTCGTTTCGCCACCAATGCCGTCCATGCCGGCCAATCGCCCGACCCCGCCACCGGTTCGCGCGCCGTCCCCATCTACCAGACCACGTCCTACCTCTTTCAAAACGCCGACCACGCCGGCCGTCTCTTCGGCTTGCAGGAGTTCGGCAACATCTATACCCGCATCATGAATCCCACCACCGACGTGTTTGAGAAGCGCGTAGCCGCCCTCGAAGGTGGAGCTGCAGGCCTTGCCACCGCCTCTGGCCAGGCCGCGGAAACGCTCACGCTCACGACGCTTGCATCGGCAGGGGACGAGATCATCTCCACAACATCCCTCTACGGCGGCACCTACAACCTCTTCCACTACACCTTCCCCCGCCTCGGCATCACCGTGCGCTTTGTCGATGCGGACGACTTCGACGGCCTCCGCGCCGCCATCAATGACAAGACCCGCGCCATCTACACCGAGTCCCTCGGCAACCCCAAACTCGACGTAGTCGATATCGAGCGCCTCGCCTCTATCGCCCACGAACACAAGCTCCCCCTCGTCATCGACAACACGTCCGCATCCCCGGCCCTCGTTCGTCCCATCGAATGGGGTGCTGACATCGTCGTCAACTCCGCCACCAAGTTCCTCGGCGGCCACGGCACCACCATCGGCGGCGTCATCGTCGACGCTGGCAAATTCGACTGGGCCGCCTCAGGCCGATTCAAAGACTTCACTGACCCCGATCCCTCCTATCACGGCCTCTCCTACACCACAGCCTTCGGCCCGCTGGCCTTCATCCTCAAAGCCCGCATCCAGGGCCTTCGCGACACCGGCGCAGCCCTCTCGCCCTTCAATGCGTTCCTGCTCCTGCAGGGAATTGAAACCCTCCATCTGCGTCTCGAACGCCACTCGCATAACGCCCTTGCCGTCGCGCACCACCTTGAGCGTCATCCCGGCGTCGAGTGGGTCAACTACCCTGGCCTCGAGTCCAGCCCCTACTACGCCCGTGCCAAAAAGTATCTCCCCGAAGGCCGTGGCGCTTTAGTCACCTTCGGCATCAAGGGCGGCTACGAAGCCGGTAAAAAGCTCATCGACTCACTCGAGCTTTTCTCCCTGGTCGCCAACATTGGCGATGCAAAATCGCTGGTGATCCATCCCGCCTCTACCACCCACCAGCAGCTTTCCGTAGAGGAGCAAGCCACCACCGGCGTCACTCCCGAGCTAGTCCGCCTCAGCGTCGGCATCGAAGACATCCGCGACATCCTCGCCGATCTCGACCAGGCCATCGAAATCGCCAACGGCCACACCCACAAAGGCGTCCCCGCAACCGCAACTCTTGCTGCACAATGAGTCTAATGACTGAAGCACGATTGGGAACCGGCGCCGCCCCTGGGACCACACTCCCAGCCGCCCCGGTTCCCACCTATGAGGGCGACTTCGTTCTCTCCGAGCACCTGCTCCTCGACTCCGGCCGCACCCTCGCCGGCGTCACACTCCACTACGCCGTCTACGGTCGCCTCAACGCCGCGCGCGATAATGCCGTCCTCGTCTGCCATGCGCTCTCCGGCTCCGCGCAAGTCGGCGCCTGGTGGCCAGAGCTCTTCGCTCCCGGCTCACTACTCAATCTCGAAAACGATTGCGTCCTCTGCGTGAACCTCATCGGCTCCTGCTACGGCTCCACAGGCCCCGGATCCGTCGACCCCGACACCGGCAAAATCTATGGTCCGGATTTCCCCCTCATCTCCATCGCCGACAACGTCCGCGCCCAGGCTCAACTCCTCGATTCGCTCGGCATCCACAAGCTCCGCCTCATCCTCGGCGGCTCCATCGGCGGCATGCAGGCCCTTGATTGGGCCATCCATTTTCCTGATCGCCTCGACCGCGCCGTCATCATCGGCGTGGCTCCCGTCTCGGCCATGGGACTCGCCCTCAACCACCTCCAGCGCCAGGCCATCCAGCAGGACCCCGACTGGGCCGACGGCCGCTATCTGGGCCAGCGTCCCCCGCATCGCGGCCTCGCCCTCGCCCGCCAAATCGCCATGCTCAGCTACAAATCCGCCGACCTCTTCGACGAGCGCTTCGGCCGCACTCCCAATCGCAATGGCGAAGACCCCTGGAGCCTCGACAACCACGGCGGCGGCCTCATCGGCGGTCGATTCGACATCGCCGGCTACCTCGACCACCAGGGTGTCCGCTTCATCAACCGCTTCGACGCCAATGCCTACCTCGCCATCCTTCGCATGATGGACACATGGGATCCCTTGCGCGGCCACGCCTCTCCCGCCGAAGCCTTCGCACCCATCCGCGCTCGCCTCACCTTCGTCGGCATCAGCTCAGATTGGCTGTTCCCATCCCCGTCGGTCCGCGCCTTCGCATCCATCATCCAGTCCGCCGGCATTCACGCCGACTACCGCGAAATGACCACCTCCCACGGCCACGACGCCTTTCTCGCCGAGCAGTCCGAACTCGTCCACCTCCTTCTCTAAGGAATCCATCTCGCCACCCCAATCCCTCCGGGAACCGTTTTCCTCATTCCGGTGTCTAAGCCGGTATGGGTGGGCGGAGATCACACAAGCTAGCGCGTTCGGCGTCGCAGCATTTCTCCAGTTGTCGCGGCACTCTTCGCGTCAGCGGCGTTACCACTCTGAGCCGGCGTGCAGCTCTTTTTTGCCCGTCCGCATCGTACTATCGGGTTGTCAGGGGCCGGGCCACCAAGTTTTCGCGAGACACATCCCACGAAAGATTCTCGTTCTCCCCCATAACTTTGCTTGTCATGGGGGGCGGGGCTTTCTATAATCCTTCCAACACCGCAACGGAAGCCGTGGTACCGTTTACTTGTCACCCCGGTACTCAATCGCCCAAAGCCAATGTTGACCAATCGGCGTGCGAGTGCTTGAATATTGAATCCATTTCCGCTATTCCCAGGAGCACTGAATGAAGAAGTTAGTCTTTGCGTCACTGATGGCATTGGTTAGCATCAGTCTCGTTATCGCGCCCGCGCTGCGTGCACAGGATACGGGCACCATCCAGATCAAGGATCCGGCCGAGTTCAACGCCTACCAGAATGCCTACACGCAAACCGATCCCAAGGCAAAGGCAGCCGCCCTCGAAACCTTCCTCACGACCTATCCTCAGAGCGTCGTCAAAAGGGCAGTCCTGGATATGCTCCTTGATACCTATCAAGGCGTCAACGACCAGGACCACATGCTCAGCACGGCGACCAGTATCCTCCAATTGGATCCGGGCAACGAACGGGCAATCTTCGTCTCCGTTTACATCAAGAAGATTCAGTGCGGCAAAACCCAGGATGCGCAGACCTGCGACGATGCCGCCATTTTGGCGCAGAAGGGCCTCGCCAGCCAAAAGCCGGCCGCCACTTCCGACGACGACTGGAAGAAGCTGACAGGCGCCTCCTTCCCAATCTTCCACTCCGCCATCGCCGCTGACGATTACATCTCCAAGAAGGACTTCAAGGCCGCGGAGAACGAGTATAAGGCAGAGTTGATGCTCTACACCGACGACCAGAGCAAGGGGCCGGGACTCCCGGACACCCTCCTCCTCGCGCAGGCCTACAGTCTGCCCGGCCCAGGTCAGGACCTCATCCAGGCAATCTGGTTCTATTCCCGTGTATGGGATTACGCGCCACCCGCCTACAAAGCCCAGATCGAGCCGAAGCTTGAG
>Ga0302267_10006491_pt1 | contig 11831 bp, 7 predicted proteins | sample III_Bog_E1_3_FD_194555 | JGI IMG/M metagenome (GOLD analysis project Ga0302267, IMG submission 194555) | Peat permafrost microbial communities from Stordalen Mire near Abisko, Sweden - III_Bog_E1_3 | ecosystem: Environmental > Terrestrial > Soil > Wetlands > Peat | place: Sweden: Abisko... | reverse complement strand
ATCGTGACACGGGGAGCATCCCATCGAGCTGCAGCGCGCGAACTTGATGTGACGTGGGTGGGCAGGGAAGATGATCGGCCGCCCGTGAGTTTGGATAGGGCGATCACGTTTGCGCCCAGCGGAAAAGTAATCGTCGATGCTCTTTCGAGCCTTCGCAAGGGTGGGGTTGTCGCTATTAATGCGATACATCTCGATGAGATGCCAGCATTCAACTACGACAAGTTGCTTTGGGGAGAGCGGCAGATACGGAGCGTCGCGAATATGACCCGCGAGGACGCGCATGACTTCCTCAAGATCGCCCACGATCTCAACATTCGTCCGCGGGTTACCAGCTTCGCGCTGGACGATGCCAATCAGGCTTTGCTGGCGGTGAAGAATGAGACTGAAAACGGGTCAGCCGTCATCGTTTTTTGAGTCGCTATCACGCCGCTGAAATGATTTTAGCTAGAGCTAGTTGCATAAATGCCTCAAGGTGATGAGGAGGCAGGTGAAGTGGAAAAAGCCCTGAAAGACAGTGAGGATACGGTCGTAGCGGACCTGTATACGGCGGAAGTTCTGCAGCCAAGCGTTGGTGCGCTCGATTTTCCAGCGTTTGCGGTAGCGGCGCAGCTTGCGTTTGTCTTCAAAACGGCGATGGCGGTTGTTGCTGCGATACGGGGCAATCAACTCGGTGCCGCGTCGTTTCAGCCGTTCGCGCAATGGGTCGGAGTCATAGCCGCGGTCCGCGATCACGCGGCGCAGGCGGGAACGTGGGCGTCCACGGCCTGTGCGTGGCACTTTTACGGTTGCCAGCGTGCTTTCTGCAAGCCGGTGTTCGGAAATCTGCGCGGACGCAAGTTGCGCTCCGACAGGTACGCCGCGGCCGTCGACCACCACCACGCACTTCGTACCTTTCCCGCGACGGGTCTTGCCGACCCCGAGGCCCCTTTTTTCGCGGTAACAAAAGTCGCATCCAGAAAGGCTTCTTCCCAGTCCAGCAACTTGCGCTCGTCCATCTGGCCCAGCAGCTTCCGCCAGGCCCCCAGCCAGACACCCTGCTCCTCCCACATCCGCAACCGCCGCCAGCAGGTGGAGCCGTCAGGATACTCCTCCGGCATATCGCGCCATCGGGCCCCGGTGCGCAGCACCCACAAAATCCCCTGTAAACACGCCCGATTCGTAGACCAGGGCCGGCCCCGTCCATCTTTACGCCGCTTGGGTTCGGGAAACAAAGGAACCAGCACCGACCACTGCTTTTCGCTCAACAACTCCGGTCGCTTCTTCATAGAAGAAGCTCATCACTCTACCCGCCTCAACCGTAAGTCACTCTCTTGAGGCCGTACCCATTTATGCAACCAGTTCTAGCTTTTTCTTCTTTGCGATCGTACGCAGGGGACTGAGTACAACCGGCCTGTTCGCGGTTTGATCTGGCAGTCGATCGTGAAGTACAACGTTGAGCAACGCCTTGTGGACGTGGATGCGGCCGTTGTAGCTGATGTAGCCCAACTTACGAAAATTGTTCATAAACTTGCTAACGCGAGACCGTGTGGTTCCAATCATCTCGGCAAGTTCCTCTTGAGTGACGGGTGGAATCATGCTCTCTGGCTCACCTGGCTGGCCAAACTCGGCCATGATCAGAAGCGTGCGTGCGAGACGCTTTTCACTATTGTTGAACAGTTGGTCAATGAGGTCTTCCCTGGTCCTAACCCCCCGGAGTAGGACGAACTTCAGGAAGATGTCGGAAAACTCGTGCTTCTTATGCAGCAGTGAAACCATCTCTTTCCGGCTTAACTTTAGGGCCTTGCAAGGAGTTACAGCCCTAGCGGTCGCATTGTGCACCTCAGCGCCACCGGAAAGCGACTCCTCTCCAATGAAGTCGCCTGGCGCGAGTATCGTAACCGTTGCCTCTTTCCCTCGTTTGGAGACAACGGTGAGTTTTGCCCTGCCTGAGTCAAGGAAAAAGATCGTGTCAGCCACGTCTCCTTGGGAGAAGAAGACGTGCCCCGGCTTCACTTGGATCATTCTGTGCGTCACGCCCGCCGCCTGTAGAAAACGGGCAGGATCAAACAGAGTTCTTTTCGTGACCGCCATTCAGATTTCTCCAAGCCTTCTTCGCCGTCAGACACGAAAACGATGTATGTGAGTCTCGATCGTCTGTGGGTGATTTCAGGCGCAAACTTACACACTATAGACAATAGTCATGCACCGGGCGTGCGTCTGAGCTGTATAGCTCAGATCTTTCTACATTTCGGCGATTAGCAAGAATAGTTATGGGGCGCCATTGGCCCTCCGTAACTATAGATTTGGATTCCCTTCGTTCGGTTGTAAATCGAAAGGTTGCTGTTGAGAGCACAATCGGCGTTTCAGCTGTCTATCTACGCCTACAAATCTCGAGAGCACGCTTCGGGTTGCTGCCAAGCACCCGTGGCTGACCTGGGCGCCCTGTTCTCGCCACGTGATTGCCGGGTTCCAATTTGTCAGTCGATGCTTTTGTACGGCGATATCGACACCGTGGAATGCGGCAGTAGGTGTCCTCCGGGTTTGACACACCGTTGGAATTAGGTATACCTAATTGTTAGGTTAACCTAAAATGAGTCCAGTCGTTCGAATCGCGCTAACAGTCGCAGTCATCTTCACGGCTCTGGCAACGATCTGTTTGCTGCCGATGTAGGCGCAGAGCGGAACCAGCAGTGGGATCGCAGGAACCTTGGTGGACCAGGGCGGCGCCGTGATTGCCGGAGCACAGGTGAAGGCGACGGGGGTGAACACGGGCACGGTGCGTGCGGTCGAAAGCAATGGTCAGGGGCGTTTCCTGTTCTCGCAGGTGAATCCGGGAACGTACGTGATTGAGGTACGAGCCACGGGGTTTGGCGTGGGTTTGTCCCAGGCGACGAGCGTGGCTGTAGGGCAGACGGCGGCGGTGGACTTCATTCTGTCGCCAGCGGCGACCTCGCAGTCGGTAGAGGTGCTTGCGCAGTCAGGGCTGATGAGCCTGGAGAATGCGAATACGTCGGCGACGCTGGGGGCGAAGACGATCAAGAGCCTGCCGAACCCCGGGCAGGACCTAACCTATGTGGCCCAGTTTGCCGAGGGTGCACTGATGAATACCGCAGGGTCGTCGAACGACGCGAAGGCGGCAGGTGGCTACGGCAATGTCGAGTTCAATGGCCTCCCTGCGACTTCGAACGGCTTTATTCTGGACGGTTTCGACGCGAATGATCCATTCCTCGGACTAAACATCGGTCTATCGACCAACCTCGTGATTGGACTGGATGCTTTGCAAGAGGCGACCGTGAACACCAACTCCTACGCGGTCGATCAGGGGCGCTACGGCGCATCGCAGGTGAACTATTTCACGAAATCGGGGACGAATAAGTTTCACGGCGATGTGTACGAGATATGGAACGGCTCTCTGTTGAACGGAACAGATTACTTCCTCCACGCCAACGACACGCCAGGAAACGTGGCGAAGAAGCCGCGATCAACAGTGAACGAGTTTGGCGTGAGCGTCGGCGGACCGATACGGATGAACAGGCTCTTTTTCTTCGCTCACTTCGAGGGGATCCGCATTGCGCTGCCGCTGGTGGCTCGAACTACGTTGCCGTCGGCGGCCTATCAGCAGTATGTGTTGCAGCAGTTGCCGCTGGGTGGGACGGATCCGATCAATGGCACATCCCTGCCCGCGCAGCCACAGGAAGAGGCATTTTACCGGAACATGTTCGGGCTCTACAGCAATACGGCGGGCACTCCGACTCCGGTTCTCTCCTGCCCCCTGGACGCGAACGGCACATTGCTGGCTGGTGCGCAAACTGCTGCGAACCTGTTCAACGGTTCGGGTTGCGCGAACAAGCGCACGCAGTCGCTGAATAACTCCGATAGCGAGAATCTGATCGTGCTGAAGATCGATCACACTATCGACGCAAACGACACCGTCTGGTACAGGTTCCAGCAGGACACCGGATTGCAGGCCGCATACACCGATCCGATCAATGCTATCTTCAACTCGTACTCGCCGCAGCCTGAGCGAACACTGGTCGCAGGCTATACGCACCTTTTCACGCCCAACCTGGTGAACCAGCTCAACCCGGGGGCAAGCTGGTATTCGAGTCTCTTTCTGCCGAATAACTACCCGCAGGTATTGCAGACATTTCCGATTGTGCTCGCCGGGGGCAGTTCCAACGCACCGTTCACGACGCTTGGCGGCAATGATCAGACCTACACGCAGGGCCGCAAGGTCACGCAGTGGCAAATCAACGACAACCTGATCTGGACGCGCGGACGCCATAGCTTCAAGTTCGGTGAGAACTCGCGCAGACTGGACGTAAGCGACTTTGACCTGGGTGAAGGAGTAGTGCCGGAGGCGGTTTACAACGATCTGGCGCAGTTCACATACGGGGCTGCGTCCACGGTCACGGCAGCGTTTCCGGTTACGCAGAAGGAGCGCGTCACAGTTGGCAATCTCGACATCTATGCGATGGACACGTACAAGCTCAGTCAGCTATGGACCGTGATTGCAGGGCTGCGGGCAAGCTGGAACACAAATCCGGTGAATCAACACGGACTATTCGCGCGGCCTGCTGGATCCTTCTTGGATATGACGCACGACATCACCCAGCCTTTGAACCGGGCGATCGAGACAAACGTGCGCAACTTGTTTCCGGGCACACCGTTGTTCAGTTGGCAGCCGCGCGCGTCGGTGGCGTACAAGGTGTCGAATGCGATGGTACTGCACGCGGGCGGCGGAGTCTTCAACGACATCATCCCGGCGCAGATCGCGGACTTCGGTGCGACGAATCCGCCGTATGCTCCGGTGTTTGTGGGCGGCATCAACGGACAGGTTGGCGGGGTGGGGATTGCACCCGACGTTGTAGAAAGTGCGGTGGATGCGACCGCACGAGCGAACCAGGCGTTCCAGACAGCTTTCAGTTCCGGCGCGCCGTCACCGTTTGCCGTCGATCTGAACACCTTTCCCAGCGGCACGCTGAAGACGCCGTACTTCCTTGAGTGGAGTCTCGGGGTGGAGCGGGAGTTGGGGACACGCGGATCGTTGCGGATTGATTACGTAGGGACACGAGCGGTGCAGGAGCCATATCAGGTCCAGTTGAACGGCTACCAGACTGTCTGTGCCGGATGTTTTGCACCGTTCGCATATGGCCAACCGCTGGACGCGAGGTTCGGCAACGTAAACGAGTTTCGCACGGGAGCGGGCAGTAACTACGCCGGCTTGCAGACGAGCGCGACGAAGCAAGTCGAGGGGCTGACGTTGCGCGCGAATTACAGCTTCAGCCATTGCCTTGACGAGGTTTCGAACGGCGGCCTGCTTCCGTATTCCTCCCTCGGAATTCTCTCTCCGCTTCCCGGCGATCTGCGAAAGGAGTACGGCAACTGCGACTACGATGTGCGTCACAACTTCACCGGATTCGCGGTCTACGAGATTCCATTGCATACGGGCAACGCAGTGCTGCGTCGAACGCTGGGCGGATGGCAGATATCGGGGACGGCAATCCTTCACAGCGGCGTTCCGTTCAGTGTGCTCAGCGCGCCGTATACGGCGAACAACCACGGTATCTTCCAGGGTAGTGGACCACAGTATGCAAACCGGGTCCCCGGTGTGCCCCGGTATCTCAAGGCTCCGGTCTCCGGAGTAACCCAACCCGGCAGCCTGCAGTGGCTCAACCCTGACGCCTTCGCCTCGGTAGTCGATCCGAGCACTGGCGAGTGTGCCGGGAGTGATTCCACCGCCATCTGTCAGTTCGGTAACTCGGGCCGCAACAACTATCGCGGACCTCACTTCACCTACTCCGAGGTCTACGCTACGAAGAAGATTCCAATCACGGAACATGTAACCTTCCGCTTCGACACGCAGCTTTTCAACATTTTCAACCACCCAAACTTTGCGCTGCCTAGCAATCAGGCGGGCATACCCGGCGAGCCGGTAACGCAGACCGGTTTTGGCGCTCTGACCAGCACGATTTCGCCGCCCACGGGACTGCTTGGCGTCGGACTCGGCGGCGACAGTTCGCCGCGAATGATCGCGTTTCAGGGGAGGATCGAATTCTAGAACCCCGTGCTGCTTAGATCTGGTACAAGCAAGCGATCGTGAGTTTGGGAGAATGGTCGTCGATTCGGAATTGATGGAAGAACTTACAACAGAACCCTATGCGGATGGATCAGGGCCATTGATTCGATACGGCGACGGCCGACCTGCTTGGCGATAGGTGGAATCCCCTTGCAGGGAACTCTGAAGCAGGCAGTCGGGTTCTCTGGCCATGCCTCGATCAAATATATGCGTTGCCAGCCATTGAGCGAGCACCAGGCAAAGAGCAGAGATGCATCCGCCGAGTATGGTGATACTGGCGATTTCACGACGTGACCATCGGATCAGTCGAATGCGACGCGTGCTACTCCGACCCCATTTCGGAACGTAGGACATAAACCCTCCTCTTGCGAAGCTCGCCCGGAGGAGCATTTCAGCCGCCCCCGGGCATAGGAACCTGCAATCACAGCCCAAGGGGACCCTGGATTTACGCGAAATCGGGTTTACACTCATCGAGACTGTGGGCGCGTCCAGAATGCCTTTCCCGTGTCGCCCGAGTGTTGGACTGCTGGAAAATGAAGATCACAATGGACCCTCATTGAACGTCAGACTTGACTATATGGGCTGGTGAGGTAGTGTCCGCGGCTGTTCGCTGCTGTCCGCAGTGAGTCTCTTGTCGCCATTCCACTGAAATTGTTCACGCAGATGATCCCAGCCTAACTGACCAGTTGGAAAGGGCGAGCACTCTCCTAATTGAAGCGAGAAGTGCCCACCCGATTGTGTATGTTCCTAGAAGCAGTCCAGAAAGGCCGACAGACTATTTGTCGGCTTAGTGCGCATGAGTTGCATCGCATAGCTCCCAGGGTACCGCGGTACACCGTCCACTTCGATCGCTGCGGGGTCCGCCCACTGTTCGGGGTACATACACATGGGCTGCGACGGCGACTGGGCCTGAATCGCAGAGCAAACAGCACTAATCATCTCCCAAAAGTCCATAATTCTCCTGTCTGTTTAAGCCCGGTTCACGCTGTCGCTTCTGGCGACGAGCTTCCCCGGGGTTGATTGGTTAAGTGCAACAAGAGGGCAGCCCAACAGGTTGGACTTGACGCTCTCGAAAATTTCACCGACCGTTGCGAAGTAGTCCTCCTGATCAATTTGGGAACAAACATGCGGCTCGAGGACGGGCTTCCACTCCTTGGGTGCAGCGGTCAGCGACTGGCCGCCGACCGCTGGTTGAGGAATATCTGGAGGTCTGCAAGGTACCGGCGGTTCCACGCTAGTTGCGCGTTTAGCTGTTGGACTGCGGCGTCGCGCTGTCTGGAGGCTTCTCCTAGCGCCGCAACCAGATCTTCAGCAGCGCTGATCCTGCGGGATGGTCCCCGATTTTCATTTGAAAGCATATCGCAGCGATTACGATCTTCGTTGCACTGTCGGCAAGCGCTGACGCAGTTTTCAATCGTGGTGGGACCTCCGCGGCCGCGCGGGATGCGGTGGTCGACTGTGGCTTGGTCGGGTGCGACATTGTGAGAGAGATATGTGGCGCGTCCGCACCAATGACAGGATTTATTTGATTTGGCCACAGAATTTTTCGTCGGGGAAGTTGATTTTTAGCTTGGTTTTTTATTGGGGCCACTTTCATTTAGGTATTGCGTCAGGCACGCATCAAAAAGCCCGATCGTGGAACTGGGTTGAGGGAGGCTGGGGTTTTCAACTCGAACCGGGTGAAGGAAGAAAGTTCGTTGATTTTTGCACGACGCAACGTTTGTTACATAAGATGCGTCCGCAATTGGTTCTTGCGGCGAGAGCCAGAGCCGGGTGGCCCAGGTTCGGGACAACGCGGCCCAGCATGGAACGGTGCAAGCTTTAGCCATGGGCACACATCACGAAGAATGGTCCCCGGTTCCAACTGGAGGTGGTCCGTCATTCGCCTGCTGTAGGTACTCTCGAACGAGTTGTGGCACAATCCAGTCGTGAAGTAAAGCCCGCATGATTGCGTCGTCGTCCGCCGTACTGTTATCACCAGTATGCTCGGGGTATACGGAGATCCCAGTAATCTTCTCGAATCGTTTATCGTTGATCAAGCTGCCAATCCTCTAATTGTGAAACTTCTGATTGCCGCTGAGGCCCATAAGGTCCTAGCGGCGTTGTAGTGCGTAACGCTGAAAGTTGGCGAGGTGAGTGACACGCTACTTTTGTTGGAGCGGGGGCTCTACAGCGAAAACGAGCGATCAAATCCCGCAGGTATCTGCACCCGAGCGCACGAGACCATGGTGCTCTCACTACTTGAATCTTGGAGCCATGCGCGGATCCCCCGCGCCACCATGTTTCTAGATGGCTCCGACGCGTTGGTTTGCCTTGAGTGTTGAAGTATGTGGAAGCCAGGAAATTGATCTGCCCGCCCGCCGGCCGATCGAGGATAGACCCGGACCGTAGACTAGCCGCCGCTCACGCGGCTTGCTTCGGTCGTGCGGTTGTACTTACTCAAGACCCAATAGACCGTGGTGCATTTACAGCGTCTATGAAAAGAACGCAAGTATACGACTCGGCAGGCAGACCGCTGGAGTAAGTGCGGGCGGCGTCTAAGTGGAGATTGTGTAGAGGTCCGGGAATCAGGGTTAAAGACGCGGTGGCAAAGCCGAGGGCGACGCCACGAGAACTCGCGGCTGCCGCCCTCCGATCGGGTGGTGTTGCCGTGGCAGGAGATGGAATCTAAGTTCACGTTGACTACGCAACCGCTACATTGGCGAGCGGTCGAATTTCTCTCCAGTAGTCTGTGTCACTTGTTTCAGGACAAGGCGCAACCTATGTCGCGGAAGGTCGAGTTCGGAGGCTATTTGAGTATGATACAAGCCTTGTTTAAGTAGCTTACGGACGCGCACCAGGTCCACCTCCGATTGATTCAAGGGATGCCTGAATCTAAAGTCCTCTCCGGTGGTGGCCCGGACACGTGCCAGAGTACGGTACAACCTGTTTGGCAATACGTTGAGTTTGGCTGCGATCTCTTTGGTTGATTTTCCTGCTTTCCAGAGCTCGCGGACACTATTCAAGTCCGTTTGTGTCAGCGAGCGTGTGGGGTGGTTCGTCGTGCGGTCGAACGTTTCTCCAGTAATGGCGCGCACCTTTGCCGAGACTGTGAACAGCCATGAAGCAGAGACATTGAACCGCGGTGCTATATCGGCCCAGGTCAGTCCAGCCTTCCGGAACTCGCGCACCTTGTCCATATTGATCTTGGAATGATTCAAGGGATCACTCAGCGGCATCTTGCGTTTAAGAGTTTCTCCCGTTACGGCGCAGGCTTGTTCTAATACTCTGATTAGCGTCGGCACAGATATGTTGAACCGCCGCGCTATATCGGAAAAGACCTTACCCGCGTTCCGCAGTTCCAGTGCTTTCCGACAGTCGATCTTAGGGTGGTTGAGGGGATCGGGCCGCTGGACCGTGCGTTCAAAGGTCTCTCCCGTTAGGGCGCTCGCTCCTTTCATTACTTTTGTTAGAGTTGGGGCAGAGACCTGCAACTCGCGCGCTACTTTGATAATGCTCATACCGGCTTTCCGCAACTCACGGACGCGATCCAGATCGACCCTGGGGTGATTCAATGGGTCCCGCTCTGGAAGTCCGAAGGACTCTCCGGTGATGGCGGTCGCCCGTGTCAGCACGGATGCTAGAGTCGCTCTGCTTACGCGCAGCTCACAAGCTATTTCGTCGAAGAGCATCCCGGACTTGCGTGATACGCGAACCCGCTCCAGATCTACTTTTGGGTGATTCAGTGGATCAACTTTGAGGCGATCGCCAGTAGGGCGGAGGTTCTGCCGCTTTGCAGCTGCTCTCACTAGGTAAATCGAGATACCTTGCGACCGCGCGATTGAGATGTAGGTGGGAGCACCTTGCGCAATCTGATCGGCTACCGCCGCATCGTAGGCGTGAGTGGTAGCGGGGCCAAGGGGCTTTATCCACGCAGGTACATCAAGATCGATAGTCATAGTAAATTCCTCGTAATACTGTCGGAAATCCGTTCCCCCGTCCGACGGCATTACGAGCTGGTTTAGCGACAAATGTAGATCTCCTTTCACGTGGAAAGTCGGCGGGGACTGTTCCGCATCTAGGCGAAGCTTCAGCGGCCCGACATGGCGCAAGATTGCCTGTCGCACGGAGTTGCGGTCGGCGAGCAGCATCTCTGAGAGCCGATGAGCTTGCGTGTGAATGAAGGCGCGGGCCTCCTCCAACGGCACTCGGCGCACTTCTGGTTTAGTGTTTCGTGGCAACTGGTCTTCGACTTGTTTCAGACGACCCTCTATTCGCGCGAACTCGGATTTTAGGGATTCGATGGGTCCGAGTTCCCTGAGGGAGGCAATGATGTTTTCACGTTCCTTTCCCAGCCGATTCTGTTCGCGCAGTAGTGTGGCTGAGCTCGCTTCGGCCTTCTTTCGGTTCTCATCTGCAGATGCGGTCTGGGCATTCAGTGCTTCGTGGAAGCATTCGACTGCCGAATCGAGCGGCTTGTGTGCAAGGATTCGAGTTGTGAGGTACTCGACTAAGCGGGTTTCAAGCAGTGCTTCGTCGACGCCAAGAGAGCAATTACATTTCTTCCGCTCATATCGGAAAGACTTGCACACGAGGGACCGTCCGTCGCGTCGCGGCTTGCCCGCCACCACGAATGGGTTTCCGCACTGATCGCAGAATAGAAGTCCGGAGAGCAGTGAAATCGGGGCTGACTTGTCGCGCTTGGCTGCTCCTGCCATTCGAGCAAGCCCGACGCTCTTCCGGCTATCGATTACTGACCGTACCCGGTCCCACTGCTCTGTGGTGACTATAGCTAGGTCAGGGAAATGGTTGATGGTCCATCCAGACTGCGGGACGGGGCGCATCTGCACCTTGCCACTTACCGGATGTTTCCATGTGGTCGTCTTTCCATAAGTAAGAAAACCACAATATAAGCGGTTGGTGAGTATCCCCCAGACGTTGTCTCGCGTCCAAATGCCTGCCGTGCCACGGGCTGTACACGGGCGAGGGAAGTTCGCATCCGCGCAAGCTGTTGCGATTTGCGGGCAAGAGCGACCTTCTTCCGCCCAATTGAATATCGCGCGTACAACGGAAGCCTCTACGTCATCAATTACCAGTTTGACCCCTTTGATGGCAATCTTTGATGCAGTACTTCTTTTCGTCGGATCGGCGATCGCTACGGTTTTGTACCCGTAGTATCGGCCTCCGTGTATCATCCCCTCTGCGATCCGCCCTTTCTGTCCACGTGTGACAGATTGTTTTAGTTTTTTCAGGAACTGCTCATCCCCAGAGGCAAACTGCATAATCAGCGAGTAAAAGTTCGGGTCGCGCGAGTCGAGTTCCTGATTTACGAAGTACAAAAAAACTTGATGAAACTCGCAAAGTTTGCAGAAGCCCAGCACCTCCGCAACGTTACGGCCCAATCTGGATGAGTCGTCGAAGATGACACCTTCGAATGTTTTTGTTTTCTCGCTTTCGATCCGGTGTAACAGAGTCTGAATACCATCGCGAGTAGACATCTGCGCACCAGAGATTCCGGCATCCCTGAAGACGAGGGATGGCTCGACTAACCATCCGTTCTCTGCCGCGGCGTCCGTACAGGTTCGTACCTGATCCTGAATCGAAGCTTCGCGCTGTAGGTCCTCGTTAGAGAACCGGGCATAAATTGCAACGGTCTGCGAGCTAAGTGCTTCGGGAAGAGCTGCGGGGTGCCTCACTGAGGCACCGCCGTAGTTGAAATCTGCCGAAAGTCGTTGAAAACACTGATTATTTCGGCGGAGGGGGTTAGGAGGAGAGTTCTATATGAGGTGAGCCA
>Ga0302267_10006483_pt1 | contig 11846 bp, 7 predicted proteins | sample III_Bog_E1_3_FD_194555 | JGI IMG/M metagenome (GOLD analysis project Ga0302267, IMG submission 194555) | Peat permafrost microbial communities from Stordalen Mire near Abisko, Sweden - III_Bog_E1_3 | ecosystem: Environmental > Terrestrial > Soil > Wetlands > Peat | place: Sweden: Abisko... | reverse complement strand
ACCAGGATTCGTCCCCGTGCCGGTGTAATAGTACCCAGCCGTAGCAAGAAGCGTTAATGTTACCGTGTTGCCACTGAGCGTGAACGTCCCCGTGTCGCCCGCAACGCTGCCACCCGACACCGTTCCCAGCGTGAAGTCTGACGCACTGAGCCCGCTCCCCGCCGCGATGAACGTATAGGCCGTCCCGGTCGCAGCACTGCCGAGGTTATCAACGTTAACCGTAAACGCGGTTCCCGTGAACGCACCGGAGAGGACCAGTTCATCGGATTGACCCGGTGCACCGATATCGATCGAAAGAGTTCCGTTGCCTGCCAGCGAGGCGCCGTTCAGCGTGTTGATTCCACCATTCTGCAGAGTGATCGTCCCGGCCGAGTCTGTGATTGCCCCTACAGAATTCGCGCCGATCGCGGCCAGGGTTGCACCGCCGGCAACCGAGACCGGCGAGCTGCTGATGCTTCCCGTGCTGAACAATTCCAAAGTACCCGCTGTGACTGTCGTCGCGCCGGTATAGGTGTTCACGCCGGCGAGCTCCAGCGTCCCGGCCCCGTTGTTCACCGTCACGGTGGCAGGGGTGGCGCCATTATTGGCGATGACGCCGGCAAAGGCATTGGTGGCGCTGCTGGTATCGTTGATGCTGCCATTGATACGGCTGGAGGTATTACTGCCAAGAGTGCTCGCGCCGGACAGACTCAGCGTGGTCGTCGTCAATGTCCCGGTCGAACTCAGGCTAAGCGAGCCACCGGTTACGTTCACCCCACCGGACGCCGTCAAACTCGCGCCCGTGCCGATCGCAAACGTGCCGCTGCTGGAGGTCACCAAACCGCTCACCGTTCCCGCGCCGTTCCAGTTACCGCCGGTTACGCCCAAGGTGCCAACGATGTTGCCGGGGTTCGTGAAGTTAATATTACCGGTTCCAGTCAGAGTCGTGTTACCGCTGATCGTACCGGCACCGGACAGGGTCGCCCCGGTATCGATGGTGGTTGCGCCGGAGAGGGTGCCGTTGACCGCCAGGGCCGAACTTGCGGTCAGGGTGGTCGCACCCGAGACCGTCACACCGCTGTTGATCGTGTTGCCGGTGCCATCAACGGTGACGCCCGATGTGTTGAGCGTGCCTGCGCCGCCCGTGCTCGCAATCGTGCTGCCACCGGAACCGAGCGTCAAAGCGCCTACGGTCTGCGTGGTGGCACCGAGGTCGAGCGTGCCCGTGCTGGCGATGGCTAAAGTCGCGGTAGTCGCGCCAAGAGTTCCTGCGCCGCTGAGTTTCAGCGTGCCTGCGAAAACATCCGTGCCGCCGGTATAGGTGTTAGCGCCCGAGAGGGTCAGGGTGCCCGCGCCCACTTTTGTAAACCCGCCGCCCGTACCTTCCAGCACGCCGGCGAAAATCGTCGAATTCCCCGTGCCGGCTTGCAACGCGTTTGCGCCGAGGTTCACGATGCTGCCCGTGACGCCGGTAAGATCATTAATCGTCGGATTAACCGTCGCCGCCGAGATATCGAAAACCGATGTGTTGCTGGTCAAGTTGACCCCACCGCTGTTCAGGATACTGCCGGTGCCCGAGAGGGCCAAGGTCCCCGTAGAAATAGTGGTCGTACCGGTAAACGTATTGGCGCCCGTTAACGTCCATTTCCCGGTACCCGACTTGGTCACTGTGCCTGCGCCCGTGCCGATGATGCTGGCTACGGAGCCATTGCCGGTTCCGGTCAGCGTCAAGCCAAAGCCGCTGCCCGTGATGGTCCCGACATTGCTAAGCGCCAGCGAGCCGGCATCCGAACCAATCGTCGTAGCCGAACCGAGCGTGATCAGGCCGCTATAAGTATTGGCGCCAGAAACGTTTTCCAGCGCGCCCTTCGGGCTCGAGGCCAACCCCGTTCCGTTCAAAGTCAACGGCGTAGCCGCCGTGGTTGAGATGCCGCCTGCAACCTGCAGCGCCGCCCCGCTCGACACGGCAACACCCGAAGTGCCTGCCAACGAGCCGTTATTCGTGATCTCCAATGCGCCGTTCGTGACAGAGGTGGAACCCGTATAGGTATTTGCCGTGCCAAAGACGACGATTCCCTTATTGGTTGAATCGCCGATGACAATAGCCGATCCCGTTCCGTTGCCGATCGCGCCGCTGTAAGTCACGGTCGAGCCCGTGGCAGCCGCCAGCGTATCAACCCCGGTATTGAGCGTAACGGTCTTGCCCGTGGCAAAACTGGCCGTGGCCAGAAGCTCGCCGCCGCCCAGGGTCAGGTTGCCCGTGCCTGTATTGTTATCGGCCGCCACGCTGATTTCGCCGCCATTGATCGTCGTGCCGCCCGTGTAGGTGCTGGGTCCGCTCAGCGTCAGGACGCCGGTACCAGTCTTGATGAGGGAACCCGCCGCGCTGAGCGCACCCGAATAGGTCGTCGAGCCGTTATTACCGCCGACGGTCAGGGCGACCGCATTCGGCGTGCCCGCGTTATCCTGCAAGGCGAGGTTGCCGGAGCCGCTCAGGCCGCCGATCGTAAAGGCGTGACTGCCGACCGAAGAATCGAAGATGATACCCGTGCCACCCGTGGTCAGCGTGTTGTGTTGCAACGCCAGCGTGTTGCTCAAATCGAGCGAGCCCGAGGTGACAGATGCCGTGCCGGTGAAGGTATTCGCCGCCGATAAAATCAAGGTGCCGGTGCCGCTCTGGGTCAGGTTGAAAGCTCCCGAGATCACGTCGGCAATCGTGGTGCTATTGTTCACGGCCAGATTCGTATTGGCCGTCATCGTCACCGTCGCCGGAACGGTCAAAGCCGTGCCGTTGAAGGTGAGGCTGCCGGCTCCCGTGCTGGCAAAGGTGATGTTGCCGCCGAGAGAAACGGAGTTGGCCAGGGAAACCGCCGTGCCGTTATCCTCCACCTTGCCCCCGGTGGCGATGGTAAGAAGTCCCGAGCCCACTGCGCCGCTGGTGATTGCACCGCCGGAAATCGTCGAGCTGGCGCCCACAACCAGGGTCCCTGCATTTTTGACGTTGGTCCCACCGGCATAGGTATTGGCGCCGTCGAGCGTGACGAGGGACGTCGTGGTGCCGTCGCCAATATTTAAAACGCCGCTGCCTGAGTCTGAAATAACCTCCGTTGCGATGTCTGTCACCGCCCCGGTCATAGTAATGGTAAACGTCTCAATATTGAGCGAACCGCCGAAAGGATCACCGAACGTCAGGCTGCCGCCCGCCGCGCCGCCGGAATAGGTATCATTGGCGCCTGCCTGGACAGCAATGCCGAAAACCTGATTACCCGCAGTCGTGTTGGTGATGCCGGTCGCTCCGGTAATGACCAAGACTTCGCCGGCACCTGAATCCTCAAATCCGACGCTGGTGGTGTTGTCGAAAGTCAAATTACCGATCGAAATCGTGGTTTGGCCAACAGAGGTCGATCCCGTATCCAGAAGGATTGGATTCGCGGTCGAACTGGTGGTCAGTGCGCCAATGACTATGTTGTATCCGACCGTGCTTGGCGGCTGGGGACTCGACCCGTAAGGCGTAACCCCCGGCACGAGCGCGTCAGACCAGTTATTCGTGTCGCTCCACGCCTGATCCGCCCCGCCGTCGGTCCAAGTGTCCGTCTGCGCCTTGAGGGGCAAGAGTGAGAGTGCGACAAGCCCAATACTAAGTAACCGAATGCTCATGTGCTTCATTCATTTTCCTCTTATTCCGACGTTGCGACTGTAAGTTCATTCTCTACTGAAAGATCATTCAATAAGGCAATTGCGGCTTCAGGTACGAAGCGCCCCCGGTACCGACCTGGCGCTTGGCGATGCTAACCGCGCTACCAGCCGGAATGGCAAAAGAGCTGACATCCGTATTATTCGGGGGGACCGTATATTTGCGCCAGGTCGAATCGGATGCCAGTTGATAGTACGAATCGAAGCGTTCCGTACTGGAGTTAAAAACGTTGAGGACGTCGGAGTTCCCGGTGCCGGTCCCCTTCAGCCAACTGCTCCCGAAATTGAGCTGACTGAGCACCACGGGTGCGGGATATTGGATCGAGGTGAAAACCGTGCCATAGGTAGCATAAGAGAGCGTTTTGATCAGCAATGGCACTTGTGTCACCGCACCCACGACAGGAAAAGTTCCGTTTCCGTAAGCAATGCGCCGGGTGATGGCCAAACACGAATGGGGATAAACAGGCGTATCATTGGCGTTCGCCGTAGAAGGCGGTACCTGATAGAGAACCCAATGGCCGACGGTGGTGTTGAAATAATAGCTCGAAGTGGGCTGCTTGGAGTCGGCCTGGATGCCCACCGCGTCGGCTTGCCCCAGGCTCGCCGCTCCGTTCACATATTGCAGCGTAGCCTGCGTCCCGCCAAACAACGTCGCCAGCGTATCGCCGGCAAAAACCTCAAACGAATCGCCCGCTGCCACGTCAAAAGTCGTCGCCGGCTGGTTGACCAGAGCCGTGCTCGTGCTCGCGGACGTGTGATCGGTGATGTCCAGGGTCAGACTGCTCGCCGTGCTTGCGGTCACCAGCAGGATGCGCCCCTGTTCATTGCCAGACAGGAACTTTACGAAATAAGGCACTGCTGAGCCGGCGGCTTCCGTCAACTGTTCCAACGTCTGAGTCCCCGAAACCAAAAAAGCCGATGTATTCGCAACCGTAATCTGGTTGCTCGTCACCGTCTGAACCACATCGGAGTAAATCGGATCATTCTCCAGCGGCAAACTCAGATAATTAATCGCTCCGGCCGTCAGGGGAAACATGATGACGCCTTCGGAGGAACTGTTGAGGACCGTGCCGACCGTGATGACGAGAGACTGCGTGGCGGGCGTACCGGAGCCGGTTGCCACCACGTTAATCGTGAACTGCGTACCGATCGTCAGCGGGCTGCCGTTTGGCGGCGTCGCGGTCACCACCCCGGCCGACGACAGCGCCAGCCAGCCGGGGAAACTGCCGGAATTCGTGGCGCTAAAAGTAATCGGGGCGGTCCCCGTCGCTGTGATGGTGAAAGTCGTCGGATTCGTGGAGTCAACCGTGGTGCTGGCGACACTCGTAATCGTGGGAGCGGTCTGCGCCTCCGCCGCAATGGACGAAAAAGCGAAGGCAAGGACCGCACATAAATGGGAAATTTTCATAAACTTGGAAGGGCTATGAAGCAGGGATATTCGTAGGCACAATTTAACCGCAAAGTTTTTATCGGCAATGAGTAAAGTGAGCAAGTCTATTTATTTATGTGATACGGAGATTAATCTCACGACTTGCTCCCGCCTCGGCGCCGCATGTGCCGCATTAAGGAGCCCCCTCCGTGCTGTTATCGGCGCGGAAATCAAAGGTTTTAGCTTCCGTCGCCTATCCAGCCATCGCCGCTTCAGCTTTCAGACAGACCGTCCCAGCCGCCTCCGCGCCGTTCTGTACTTAACGCATGGCGATAACTGAGCTCTCCAACATGAATCCGGCAATTCTCCGTTCCTCCTCGCCTTTCCCTCCCAACCAACCTCCCGGCTCGACAACGCGGCGATGTGGGCAAGATTGTACCCGATGAACGACCCCTTTGATCCCCGCGCCCTCGCCCGCGACCTCGAAGCCGCCGCCTTCGCCGACGGATGGACCCTCCGCCACCTCTCCTCCGCCGCCAGCGGACCCCGCCCCTGGCTCCAACGCGCCGCCAGGACCGGCCCCGGCGCGCCTGCCATCTATCTCTCCGCCGGCATCCACGGCGACGAAATCTCCGGCCCGCTCGCCCTGCTCGAAATGCTCCGCCGCCCCGGTTTCTTCGCCGCCTTCGATGCGACCATCTTCCCTCTCCTCAACCCCGATGGTCTCGCGCGTAACCTCCGCACCAATGCCGACGGCATCGACCTCAACCGCGACTACCGCAATCCCAAGTCCGCGGAAATCCAGAGCCACATCGCCACGCTCCAGACCCTCGGCCGCTTCGACGCCGCCGTGATGCTCCACGAAGACTACGAAGGCATCGGCGCCTATCTTTTCGAACTCAACGACGCGCTCCCGCCCACGCTCGGGGCCGACATCGTCGCCGCCATGGGCCGCCACCTCCCCATCGACACGCGCCCCGAAATCGACGAAATGATTTCCCACGGCGGCGTCATCTCACGTAAGGATATCGTTGAACTGCGCGGCCCCATCGAGGACCGCCCCGACTGGCCCGAAGCCCTTTACCTCAGCGTCCACCACACCAAGGTCAGCTACACCACCGAAACTCCCAAGCCCTTCCCCCTCGCCCAACGCATCGCCGCCCAAATCGCCGCCGTCGAGACCTTGATGAACGCGCTGAAAAAATCGAAACAAGAGGCAGGAGTGCAGCCGTCGGCATGATGGGTTTTTCAAAGCGCTTTTTCCCCAACCAATTTTCCTGTTCAGCCAAGATCTTTTCAACAGGAAAACATGAAATCAGGAAATACATGAAGGAAACCGAGAGAGGGCTCTCTTATTTTCTGATTTTTTCGTGTTTTTCATACTTTCATGTTTTCCTGTTAAAAATTCCCTCAATTTGGTCATTCCGTTCATTCCGGCAAAAAATTTTCTCCGCCTTTTTCCTCGGCATTCTCGCGAGTCAATCTCGACCGAAAATTAAAGTGCGACGGTCGCAGACCGCCGCTACATTTTAAAAATGCCCGAACTCCGCAACGTCATCCTCGACTGGTCCGGCACCCTCGTCGACGACTTCAAACCCGTCCTCGAAGCCACCAACGAAATCTTCAAGCACTACGGCAAGCCGCCTTTCACCGCCGACGAATTCCGCGAGAAATTCTACCTCCCCTTCCCCGAGTTCTATAAAGAGTACCTGCCCGAGTCCGCCCTGCCCGAACTCGACCACCACTACCACACCGCCTTCAAGCTCCTCCAGACCGGCATCGCCCCGCTGCCCCACTCGCTCGACTTCCTCGAGTACCTCCGTGAGCGCGCCATGCCCACCTTTCTCCTCAGCACCATCCACCGCGAGCACTTCGAAGCGCAGGGCACCCGCCTCGGCGTCAAAAAATACTTCAAGCAGGCCTACACCCAGGCGCTCGATAAACGTAAGGTCATCCTCCATCTCCTCGCCGAGCACAACCTCAACGCCGACGAAACCATCTTCATCGGCGACATGGTCCACGACATCGAAACCGCCCGCCACGCCGGCGTCGTCAGTTGCGCCGTCCTCACCGGCTACGATTCGCTGCAAAAACTCAAGGGCTCCAACCCCGACCTCCTCTTCCGCGACCTGCGCGAAGTGCGCGACTTCCTCGACCGCCATCGCGGCGTCGCGGCCCACCCGCCCATTGCTACCGTCGGCGCGCTCATCTTCAATGCGCAAGGCGACGTCCTCATGATCCAGACCCACAAATGGAGTCACAAATGGGGCATCCCCGGTGGCAAAATCAAGTCGAACGAGCGTTCGGAGGACGCCTTGCGCCGCGAAATCATGGAGGAAACCGGGCTCAAGGTCACCGGCATCCGGTTCGAGCTCGTGCAGGACTGCATCGAGCCGCCCGAGTTCTACAAAAAAGCCCACTTCCTCCTGCTCAACTACACCGCGCTCGCCACCGGCACGGACGTCGTCCTCAATGACGAAGCCGAAAATTATCGCTGGCTTCCTCCCGAAGATGCCGCGAAGCTTGACCTCAACGGGCCGACCCGCATTCTCCTCGACCATGCTCGATCTCATCCGCGTCGTTGATCTCGAAGTGCACGCGTACATCGGCGTGCCTGAGGAAGAACGACGCGATCCGCAGCGCCTCCTCGTCTCGTTCGACCTTGGCGTCGAATCCTTTTCCCACGCCGCCGGCACCGACAACGTCGCCTGGACGGTCAACTACGCCGACGTCGTCCAGCACGTCAAACAAATCGCCGCCAAGCGCCCGCGCAAACTCCTCGAGACCCTCGCCGAGGACATCGCCAACGACCTGATCAAAGCCTTCCCGATCAAACTGGTCCGGCTCGAAATCAAAAAATTCATCCTGCACGACGCGCAATACGTCTCCGTCAGGATCGACCGCAACGCGCCGCCGTCGAAATAAGGCTCCGCGCGACGGTCCCGCAGCGTCTACGGCAACAACCGTTGCACGATCTGGCTCAGCGTCTTGCCATCGGCCTGGCCCGCCGCCTTCGCCTGCGCCGCCTTCATCACCGAACCCATCTGCGCCTTGCTCGTCGCGCCTACCTCTGTAATCGCCTCCTTCACCAACGCCTCCATCTTCTCCGGCGTCAACTGCGCGGGCAGCATCGACTTCAGGAACTCCAGCTCCTTCTTCTCCTTCGCGGCCAGTTCGGCCCGGCCCGCCTCGGTAAAGCTGGCCACGGAATCCTCATGCTTCTTCACTTCCTTGCGCACCACCGCAAGCACTTCCAAATCGCTGGGCACCGAATCGGCCCCACCCTTTTCAATCGCCGCGTACTTCACCGCCGACTTCAACATCCGCAACACCGAAAGTTTTTCCGCATCACGGGCGATCATGGCAGCTTTCAGGTCGGCATCAATTTGTGCAACGAGACTCATAGACCACCAGAATACAACAGACCGCCGTAATGGCGAGAGTCCTTTGTCCCCTCCTAATTTGAAAATAAATCGACTCAGCGCCCCCGCGCGCTAAAACCAAGGGTGAAGAATCATCCATGAAACGCATTGCAGTCCTCACCTCCGGCGGCGACTCCCCGGGCATGAACCCCGCCATCCGCTCCGTCACGCGCACCTGCCTCACCAAGGGCCTCCAAATCATGGGCATCCGCAACGGATACCAAGGCATCCTCGATAACGAATTCGTCGACCTCGACAACCACATCGTCTCGGGCCGCATTCGCGACGCCGGCACCTTTCTCCAGACCAGCCGTTGCCCCGATTTCCACCAGGAAGAAGCGCAGAAACGCGCCCTCGACATCCTCGCCAAGCATCGCATCGACGGCCTCATCGTCATTGGCGGCGACGGCTCCCTCAAAGGCGCGCGCGCCCTCCACAACTTCGGCCTGCCCGTCATCGGCCTGCCCGGCACCATCGACAACGACATCTTCGGCACCGACATGGGCATCGGCGTCGACACCGCGCTCAATACCATTATCAGCCTCGTCGACATGATCCGCGCCACGGCCGCCTCGCACCGCCGCTGCTTTGTCGTCGAAGTCATGGGCCGTGGCTCAGGGTACCTCGCCCTTATGACCACCATCTCCACCGGCTCCCAGGTTGCCGTCATCCCCGAGTTCCGCCTCAATGTCGACAACATTGTCCGCCGACTCGAGGAGCGCTTCACCAGCCACCACAACAACAGCGTCATCATCGTCGCCGAAGGCGTCTGCCCCGGTGCCGACCTCATGGCGCGCCTCATCGCCACCGGCCGCGTCAAGCAGGAGATCCGCCTCACCGTCCTCGGCCACATCCAGCGCGGCGGTACACCCACCCACTACGACCGCCTCCTTGCCAGCCGCATGGGCGAAATGGCCGTCCTCGCCCTCGTCTCCGGCGAAAGCGGTTGCATGGTCTCCACCGTCAACGGCAAAACCCAACTGCGCGACTTCGACGAAATCCTCGAGCGCCACAAAGCCCTCCCCGGCGACGCCATCCGACTCGCCCGCAACATTGGCATCGAACTCGGCGACGTCGTGGAGCCGCACTAGCTCCTCGGAGAGGATAAATTTTGCCGTCGCCTTCGATAAAAAAACGCTAAGGCCCAAATCGGGGCAGAGCCTCTCCTATCTCGGCATCAAAAAGCCCCTGAGTAATGGAGGCTGGGCTGAAATTCCGTCTTTTTATCCAGCTCCGCCAGTTCATTCCCCGCGCATACCGGACAAATGCCGTGCGTAACGCTGGTATAGGTTTGGTTTCTCTCATGACTTGGAGAACTGATCCATAACTCGCCTCCGCAATGGGATTTCTTACACCACGCGCAGACACGCAGAGTTATCTGTTTCAGGTCGGAAAATGAAAACCAATCGGCACCGAATTCGCCCGATGTCACACGAGGCATTCCTCGATCTATTTCTTCGATGTGAGGAGTCATAGTATTAGGGGTTCTTATGTTACTCGTCTTGTTTGCTTATAATCGAAGTATCGGCCAGCCACCTAAACCCTGCCAGTTAGGAAAGCCCGATACACGAGAGGGAAAACCCTATGGGGAATTGAGCACGCCAGTTTTTTGTGTACTTTTTACTCAAAACCGCTAAAAAGTCCCCAATCGGTACCGATGGTCCACAAAGAGAGCTAACCACCATGAAAAAACTCCCCGTCGCCTGCCTTCTGGCCTTTCTTCCCGCTCTGGCTCTCGCCCAGTCCACTCCGCCCCCCGATCCCAACGCCAGGCCCGCTGCTTTCCAGCCTATCGTCGCCTCTCAACACCAAGGCCTCGGCCGCATCGGCGTCCGACTCGAGTACGACAAAGCCACCGGCCTGCCCCATATCGCCGCACTCACCCGTGGCGGCCCGGCAGCCGACTTCGGCCTGCGCGCCGGCGATGTCATCATCCGCATCGACAAGAATTACTGCACCACGTTGACGCACGACGAAATCAGCCTCGCCCTCCACGGCGAACCCGGCACCGGCGTCGAGCTCACCATCCAGCGCGACGACGATCCTCATTACATCATTCGCGCCGTCGAGCGCCGCATCCTCCGCGCCGACCAGGAAGACATCGCCCAACCGCCCCGCAGCGAAGTCGGCGAAGCCACCATCCCCTATCCCCAGCCCGTCGCCACACCGTAGGCGATCTACGCGAAAGCCCTTCTCTCCAATCTGGCGTCACCCAGGACGGGTCTGGCCAACGTTTTTCACGCCACGGCGCAACGTACGCAACGGAGGCAACTTCTTCAAAAACCGTGGCGATCGTCGCGTCGTTGCGTGAAATTTGCCTTCCCCTCCGTCCTTCTTCAGTCCTCCGCGCGAAACCTTTCCCCAGATTCTCCACTTCCCAAAAAAGCGCCGATTGCCCCCCGCGCAGCTTCTGCTAGCCTGAGCGCTCCGTGACTACAAGTTCCCCCTCCTCGCCTGCGTTGGCGTCTACGCGGCCCGCTGTCGTCATCGGCGCGGGATTCGGTGGACTCGCCGCCGCCATCCGCCTCCAGGCCCGCGGCTACGACACCACCCTCCTCGAGATGCGCGACAAGCCCGGCGGCCGCGCCTACGTCTTCCAGGACCAGGGCTTCACCTACGACGCCGGCCCCACCATCATCACCGCGCCTTTCCTCGTCGACGAACTCTTCGCCCTCGCCGGCAAGAAAACCGCTGACTACGTCAAGATCGTCCCCATCCATCCCTTCTATCGCATCGTCTTCCCCGACGGACGCCACTTCAACTACACCGGCAATGAGCTCGAACTCGTCGAGCAGGTCAAGAAATTCAACCCCGACGATGTCGACGGCTACCTCGAGCTCGCGATCAAATCGCGCGCCATCTTTGAGAAAGCATTCGTCGCCCTCGCCGACCAGCCGTTTTCATCCTTCATGGACATGGTCATGGTCGCGCCTGATCTCATCCGCCTCCGCTCGCAGGAGTCGGTCTACACCCTCGTCTCGCGCCACATAAAAGACCCCAGCCTGCGCCAGGTCTTCAGCTTTCATCCCCTCTTCGTCGGCGGCAATCCGTTTCAGTCATCGTCCATCTACGCGATGATCCATTACCTCGAGCGCAAATGGGGCGTTCACTTCACCATGGGCGGCACCGGCGCGCTGGTACAGGCGATGGTGCGCCTCTTCACCGAAATGGGTGGAAAGCTCCGCCTCAACACGCGCGTCGAGCAATTGCTGGTGGAAAACGGCACCGCCCGAGGCGTCCGCCTCACCACCGGAGAAGACCTTCCCGCATCCGTCGTTGTCTCCAATGCCGACGTCGCCAATTTCTACAAGAAAGCCGTTCCCGCCAAGGCGCGAAAGAAATGGACCAACAAGCGCCTCGACCGCATGCGCTATTCCATGGGC
>Ga0302267_10006482_pt1 | contig 11846 bp, 4 predicted proteins | sample III_Bog_E1_3_FD_194555 | JGI IMG/M metagenome (GOLD analysis project Ga0302267, IMG submission 194555) | Peat permafrost microbial communities from Stordalen Mire near Abisko, Sweden - III_Bog_E1_3 | ecosystem: Environmental > Terrestrial > Soil > Wetlands > Peat | place: Sweden: Abisko... | reverse complement strand
GCGGTAGCGGCTACGATTGTAGGTTGCGGCGAGAGCGGACCGGATGCTGACGTGGTTCAACGCGGCTTCGATGATGTCGGGAAGCTCGCCCATGTCGCCAAGCATGGTTGCACCGGTCCGGCGCAAGTCGTGCCGGGTCCAGCCTTCCGTGCCGCTCGCCTTGTGGATAGCCTTGGCTTCGCGGTCCCAATTCGCCAACCCCCCGCCCGCGCTGTTGCTGAATACCAGCGCGTCGGGCTCGGCGTCGGCAGGCTTTATGCCCGTCAGGAACGCCACCGCCTGACGGGGCAGCGGGACCACATGCGGCTGGCCGTTTTTCGTCGCCTGTATCGTCCACGTCGCGGCGCTCAAGCTCACGTCGCGCCAGCGCGCCCGGCCGACTTCCTCACGGCGGGCCAGCGTCCACAGCATGAGGCGCAGCGCACGGGCGTAGGGGCTGGCGGACAGCGCCAGCATGGGCAGAAGGGCCGCCAGTTCGTCGCGCGACAGCACCCGGTCGCGGCGGCCCACTGTGGCGGGCGGATGCAGCACGGCCAGATCAGCGGCCACATAGCGGCGTTGTGCGGCCCATTTGAGCACCGGCCGGAGGTAGCGCACTGCGGCGGCGGCAGACTGTGCTGACGGGTGCGCGTCGGCGACCAGTTGCAGTTCCTCGGCTTTCAGCGCCGCCAGCGGCTTGGGCAGGGACGCGGCGAACACATGCATGATGCGCCGCCGGCACTCGGGCCACGATTTTAGCGCGGCGCCATCCTTAGTTCTGTAGAGGTCGAGCAGCGCGGCCAGCGTCCCGATGCCGACCGCCGCGTCGCGTGCCTCTCGGCGCTTGCGTTGCCCATCGGCCACCGGATCAGCGCCGTCGCGCTGCACCTTCCCGCGCATAGCGCCGGCCGCTGCGCGCGCGTCGGAAATGCCCATGGTGGGATGATGGCCCAGCACAAAGCGCCGGGCTTTGCCCTCCTGATCCCGCCCGCCCCAAATCCAGGTTCGCGCCCCGGAGGGCGTCACGCGCAACCGCAGTCCGCGCATCCCGTCATCGGCCAGTTCCTCACGGGCGCCGCCGGCTGCCGCCCGCTTGGTCGCTGCCGTAATCGCCGTCTCAGTCAACCGAACCCGCATCGTTGCGCCTCCGCCGGGGCATCATTGGGGCATCACGTTTGGACCGACAAGGCGGGGGAAAACGGGACGCTACCGGACAGGTATTACCGGGGCATCGGCCGAAATGCAAGGTTTTCCGCGGGTTTCCGGGGCGCCATGAAACGTAGTCAGACGGGTCTGGACGATGCGACTAGGTAATTCGTAATCAGTAGGTCCACGGTTCAAATCCGTGCGTCGGCACCATTTCCTACAGCGAAATCAACGCTTTAGGCATGGGCTGCTGCGAAACCAACCGGACCGCTTCAGCAGATTGTCGGAACCGGGATCAGGGCCGATGTCCGCAGGATGCGCTGGCCGCCCAGATCGGCACCGAGCGGATCGACCGGCGGCTGGTCCTGCGGCAGCAGCTCGACTGCCAGCACGCTCAGCGGCGCCGTGCGCGCAAAGCCGAGCGCTTTCAGCGCCAACTCGATCTCCCCCGTCGCGAACACCGCCTCGCCATAGGCGATCGAGGCCGGCGCGAGTTCGAGCGTCTTGCGCGGCCAGGGCGCCGGCTTGCGGCCGAGCAGCACGTTGCGCCGGTCGGTGCCGTCGATCTGCTCCGCCTGCGCGTACAGCAGCACCGCCATTTGGCTGTGTGGCGGCCGCGGCTGCACCGGCTGGCCGTCCAACACCGGCAGCGCAAACGGCGCGCTGACCGAGATGCCCTGCGTGTTGCGCAGCACGGTGCAGGCCAGCGTCGGCGCCGGGTGCTGCACACCGGCCACGCGCAGCGGCGGCCCGAACCGTCCTTGAGCCGTCGACCACACGTCGAAATGGCCGACCCGCAGCTCATAGGTGAAAAAGCCGAACAGCTCCGGCGAGTCCGGATCGAGACCCGGCGGCAGCGGCAGCGACCAATGCAGCGGCGAATCCGACGGGATCATCGGCTGCATCGCATCGAGACCGGCGCGGTCGTCCGCCGCTCCCTGCACGATCACCCGCACCCATTCCGGATCAATCGCGAGCGGCGGCTCGGCCGTCGCGGGCACATTCTCCCCGGTTTGCGACAGCAGCGGATCGGGGGCGTTGCGCAGCACGCGCGCGAAGTAGCGGTCGCGCGGGTCCGCAGGGGGGCGGTCCAGCTCGATCCAGAGCGCGCGGCGGCGGGGCTCGGTCGCGGCGTAGTCGGCGCTGCGCTGATAAGGCGACATCGCAATGCCGGCCGAGACGATCGCGGGCAACTGGGTCGGCGGCGTCGTCACCGGGAGACGGATGGCGAGGCTGAGCGGCGGATCAGCGGTCGGCGAACCCTGGAACTTCGCCGTGACCGAATAGGTCGGCGTCAGCTCCTGCGGGAAGGCGCCTGCCGGCGGCTTCGGCTCGATCGCATCGATGAACACCAGGTCGGTCTGCGCGCGCTCGGGCGCCGCCAGCGCATCGCTGTTGACGTTGCGCGGCGGCGCGAAGCTGCCGACTTCGACCCCATCGCGGCGCACCACCAACCCGTTCGGCGCCAACCCGTCCCAGCTCCAGTCGCGGTCGAGCGTGAGCCGAAGCACGACCAGCCAGTGCTGCGCCAGGTCGGTCTGCGAGCCGAAGGTCAGGCTTGCGCCATCCGGCCCGATCACGTGGCGCATCGCCGCCGCGCAGCCGAACACGACGCGCCGGCCCGGCGCCGCGCGCAGGGCCAGGCCGTCATTGCGCAGGCCGAGCGTCGCGGCCAGGCGGGTGCCGATGTCCGACGGACGCTGGTTCTGCGCCCCCGCCGCCCGTTGCGCGAACAGCACAACGGGATCGATCGGCGGGTCCGGCTGCAGATACAGCGCACTGAACTGATGGCTCGGCAGGTCAGGCGTGAACAGCGCGGTCTCGACCAACGCGTTCTTGCGGAGCGCGACCTGGATGCTCGGCCCGGTGCGCACGTCCTGTGCGCCGAAATAGGCAAGCGCCGGGTCATCTCGGCAAAGGGCGGCGATGCGCAGGCGCAGCGTGCGCGCGGTCGGCAGCAGCAGCGCGCCCGTGGCCGGCGGAACCAGCGTGCTCGCGTCGTGGATATCGGTCCAGGCAAAGTTGAGGGTAAGCGGCTGCGCGGGATCGACCGGGAAGGCGCGCGTGGTCGTGTAGATCGGCACATAGTCGCCGTCGGTGGCCGCCGGGTCCTGCGCCAACGCCTGCACTTCGACCGTGATCTGGACGCGGTCGGTGTCGGGATCGGGAAGGAAGGGCTCGCGGCCCTGCGCCTTGGCCGCCGGCAAGTCGGCGAGCAGCAAGGCGACCCCGTTGGGGTAGAAGCCGGTGCAGGCGACTGCCGGATAGTGCAGCGGCGGCCGGGTCAGGGTGAGGCTGGCCGGCGGGCTGCCCGGGTCGGGAATCGGCGGCGGCGGCTTGACTGCGGCGGGCGCCAGCGGGCGCACCCAGCGGCGGAACGGAAGCGACGCGATCGGCGAAGGTCCGGGCACCGCCGGCGCGCCGGCAGTGGTGGGGCCGCCGCCGGTGTGATCGACCAGGCGGACCCGGAAATCGTAGCTTTTGCCGTAGGTCAGCGGGATCGCGGGCGGCACGCCCTTGACGCCGACGACGCCGCTGTTGTCCGGCCCGCCCGATAGGCGCGTCAGGGTGTTGTCCAGCGTGACCAGCGCGGGACCGATCCAGTTGGCGAAATACGTCGCCAGCCACAGCGTGCCCTGTTTCTGAGCCGCAAGCTGCACCGGGTGCGTCTCGACCGACAACTCGCCGTCGAACGCGCCCAGCGCCAGGCTGCCGATGCTGAGCGGCCCGGCGGCGCGCACCAACGAGTTCCAGGCGGCGCTGCCGGTCAGCCGCGCGTCGATGCGGTAGCCCTGCACGCCGAGCGGGCTGTCCAGCCCGGCCTGCGTCGTGTCGATCTGGCGGTTCATCCAGATCGTGACCTGCTCGTCGTCCCAGCCTAGGCGGATGCCGAGCTCCTTCACCGGCCGTGTCCCGTCCGGCGTCTCATTGAGCGGGTCGAGCTGCTCCGGCTGGACGGCGTGGACGATTTTCGCCCAGCCGTCGTCGTAATCGTCCACCTCGGCGAACAGCTCGCCATAGTCGAGCGCGGGCGGCGGGCTGACGACGGGAAACAGCACGGGCGTGAACAGGTCGCGCGAAGCAGTGAGCGCCGGAATTCGCGTCGCGTAGACCTTGAGCCCGTCCGGAATGCCGAGCAGGCCGGCGCCGTCGCTGCTCGGAGCCAACGTCACGTGCAGGAAGCCGCCCTGCTTGAGCAGGTCCGCCGGCGTGATCGTGACGTCGAGCGTACGGATCAGCCCGGCGGCGGTCGCCAGCACTGGGTTGCGCAGCAGGATCGCGATCACCTTGCCCCAGGCAACCAGCGGGTTGGGCTTCGGCAGCCGCTTGAACGGCTTGGCCGGCGGCGCCTGCATGGCGCAGGAATAGGCGTCGTCGGTGGACACCAGGCTGGTCCGGCCCGGCGCGAAATCGGCTGCTTGCTGGTAGCTGAGCGGGAGGTGCTTGCGCACCTGCGTGCTCGGCGGGCGGACGGCGACGGGCGGGGCGGGGTCGATCGGATAGAGGCTCGCCAACGCCTTGAACGCCGGCAGCGCGGTCGGAACGACCGGCGCGGTGATCGTGGTGAAGGCGGCGCCCCCCGGCGTCGGCAGTGAGTCGAGACCGGGCAGCAGATGCACGTCGAACACGAACTTCGCCGACGGGAAGTTCGGCGCGCCGGCGGTCAGCGGATCAAGCGGGTTGCCGCGCGGGATCAGCAACAGGCGGACGTGCAGCAGGGCACCGTCCCAGCGTTGCAGGTAGGGCAGGAGGACGAGGCTCGTGGCCATGGCTCGCTCCTTACAGGACGTCCGGCAGCGCGCAGGGGCCGCCGTCGAGGTTCTGGGTCCATTCGGCCTGCGCGTCGAACTCGATGTCGATGACGAAGAAGATGCTGATCTCGAAGGCGATGGTGACCTGAGCCGCGGCCCAGATCGCCGAGTCCGAGACGTTGCAGCTCACCTTCAGCAGCGCGATCTTGGCCTCGATGCTGATGCTGACCTCGACGATCTTGAGGTCCACCGTGCCCTTCACCAACGAGCTTGCACCGAGGCCGAACACCGTGTCGCCGGTGATCAGGAACTGCGATTGCGCGTAGTAGGCGATGGCCTCGAACGGCCCGGCCTGGAACGACACGCCGACGCCTACGCCGAGCTGGAACGTCCAGAAGCTGCCCTGGTCGCCCATCTGGAACTGCACCTTCGCCAGCCCGATCGCGACGATCGGCGGGAACGGCGTCGGGATCTTGATCGTCAGCTCGAACTGCATGACGAAGTTGGTGGTGGTCGGCTTGGTCTCCGACTGCATCTTCACGTCGAGATCGACGATGAACTCCTCGACGAAGGCGGCCACCGCCGGGCCGAGGAACAGCGCATATTTGGTGAAGTCGAAGGTGACGCCGGCCAGCAACTGCCAGTCGTTGGTCATCGCCACGCCCGGCGGCGGCAGGCTGCCGAACTGCTCCAGGAACGAGACCAGGGCGGCGACCGGCTTCAGCGGCGGTCCGAACACGAAGCGGGCGTTGGCGAGTTGCGTCGGCGCCGCGGCCGTGCTGGCGACGTCGCCGACCACGCGCGTGACCTCGCCGTACGAACCGCTCTCGGTCGCCAGGCTGAGATTGGTGATGGTCACCGACCAGGGCAGCGCCGACGCGGTGTCGATGGCGAGCGTGACCTGCGCCGGCGCGTTGTTCTCGTCGGCGGTATAGGCGATCGAGCGCACCGTGGCGCTCTCGCGCAGCACGCGCTTGAGCACCGGCGTGGTGAAGTGGAACGGCGCGGGCTGCAGGGTGAAGTTGCCGCCAGCGCCGATCGCCAGAGCGTAGTTGGGGTTCGGGAACGGGATGCAGCCGCCGATGCGCGGGAACGGGCCGGTGGCGGTTGCCAGCGCGTAGGGGTCCGCCAGCACCGGCGGCAGCGTGCTGGTGACGGCATGCGCGCCGGTCGCCTCGAGCTTGGGGCGCGGGAACAGCAGGCGCTGCGTGCCGGTGGCGTGCACCAGCGCGTAATCGGCGCCGGGCGTGGCGGGATGCAGCAGGTCGGCGGGATCGGCGAACAGATAGGGCGAGCTGGGCGGCGGCGGCGCGGTGGCCGGGCCTTCGCGTAGCAACGGCACGCCCGTATCAGGGTCGACCGCCTGCGGCGCCGGCGCGCCGGTCGGCTGACGCAGGAACGACCATTGCCCGCCACCCGGCAAGATCGGACTGCCATAGGCAGCCACGACAAATTGCGGATCGTCGCCGCCGCTGCTGGCGGCAACCCCGACATGGGTCACCCGCATGCGCTGGCCGGTGCCGCCGATATCGATGGTGCAGTCCACCAGCCCACCGAGCGGCCCCACCGACGAGAGCAGCTCGGCATATTGCGCGGGCGCGAGCTGGCCGTTGTTCGGCGGGTCGGTCAGTTGCACGTAGCCGAGCTGATTGAGCGCCGGCACGCCGTTCGCCCCGGCGCCCAGCACCGCGCCTTCCATCGTCAGCGCGCAGTCGAACCGCACCGCCATCAGCTCGCTGCCATCGGGTGTCGTGTGGCCCTGGCCGGTGTCGCGGATGTTCTGGATCGCCAGCGCCGCGCGAACGACGCCCGGGTGAGTGACGAGCGCGGGCTTCGGATAGGCGTAGTGCCCGTCGGTGAGCGCCTGCCAGCCGCTGTCGTGCCGCACCACCGCGGCGCCGTTCTGCCGCTCGATGGTGATGGTCCGCACCACCCGCACGGCATAGGGGTAGAGCACGCTGAACGCCTGCACGATCTCAAGCGCGGTGCGGCCGACGAACACGTCGAACCGCGCTTTGGAGATGATGGCGGCGGCGTCGGTCGGGTTGCGCCAGTCGCTGAACAGGCTCTCGCCGAAGCCGGAGAGGTCGATGCGCGTCACCGGCACGCGCGGATGGGCGGCGGTCGGCGCGAAATTGCCGTTGAACGTGTCGTCGATCGGCGTCAGCACCGTCGTGTTGGTGGGCACGCCGGCGGCGAGGGCATTATGCAGTTGCACCGCCGCCCCCGGCAGCGACGGCGACCCGGCATTGTTCTGCAGCAGCAAGGGCTGCGCCGCCTGCAGGCTGATCTGGTCGCCGCCCACGAGCCCGGCGGTGGAGAATTTCGGCTGCACCTCCCCGATCGAGGGCGAGCGGATCAAGGGTTGGTTCGAGCGCTGCAACTGCGCCACGGCCTGGATACCGAACGGCAGGGTGAAGCGGGCGCCGACCTCCGCGCCGCCGGTATTGTAGGCCGTCAGCAACGCATCGATCGCGGCCCGCGGCGAGACCGGCACCAAGGTCACGCTGTTCGCCCCCAGCATCGCCGGCTGGCCGGAATTGGCGAAGCTCAGCGGGCTCGGGAACGGCGTGGACTGGTCCGGCGTGAGCACCGGTTCCCACTGCACCGCGGGGAGCGTCACGACGCGCAGCTCGGTGCCGGGGGCCTGCAGGAACAACCCGGCCACCGAGGGTGCGGCGGCAACCGGGGCGCCGGCCGCGCCGAACGGCGAGGCGGTCCCGAACATGACGCCGAATTGCGACACGTTGGTCGACAGGTCCAGCAGCGTCGGCCCGCTCACGCGGCCGCCGGACGCGCTCTCGAACAGCGCCTGCAGCCGCGCCAGCTCCACCCCGTCTTCGGAGACCGCCTGCGCCACCGGGCCGGACGGCGCAGCCGCCGGCGCGGACGGCGAACTGACGACCACGCCCTGCAGAGCATCGGTCGGCAGCAGCACGTCTATCACCGGCTTTTGCGTCGCTTGCCAATGCAACAGCACCGTGGCGATGCCGAGCGACCCGCTGTCGATCGCCCGCAGCGGCTCGAAGAACACATTGCTGGCATACGGGTCGGGCAGGATCGGCAGGACGTAGTGCAGCGCGAGCTGCAGCGCCGCGATCCCGCCGCCGGCGCCCGGCCCGGTCAGCACGGTGCTCGCCACCAGCACCAACGGGTCGCTCGCCTTCAGCAGCAGGTTCTTCAAACAATAGGATTGGATGGAGCCCTGCTCGCTCTGCGGCGCGACGCACTCGACGAACAGCACCGTGCTCGCGGCGCTCTGCAGCAGCACGATCAGCGCGGGCCCGGCGATGCGCGCGCGGGCATCGTTGACCGTGCGCGGCGCGTCGAACGTGGCCACGATCTGCGGCAGGAAAGCCCAGCTCTCGACGCCAAGCGCGTCGCTGACCCAGCGGAAGGCGAACGGGCCGGGTGTGGTCAGCCGCAGCGTGCTGTTGGCCGCGAACATGAGCAGTTGCGCGGCGCTCGCCGCCCGCCCGGCGAAGCCGCCGACCGAGAGCAGGCCCGGTTCGGCCAGCAGCACGCAGGCGCCGCAATCGGCCGGCGCGGGGTGCCCGGCCCAGGCGACGCCGAGTCCGGGCAGCAACCCGATCGCGACGCCGCCTGCGCCCGCAGCCGCCCCCAGCGTGCTCGGCGCCGAGGTGGTGATCGGCAGCGACCACGCCGCGCCGAAGATCGTCGCCGACCCGGTGAATGTCGCCAAGGTGCTGTGCGAGGACGCAACGGCGAAGCTCGCCGGGGAAGCGGTGAACGGAAAATCCACCCGGCCGAACACCGGATCGAAATGCGCCGCCGGCCCCTGGCGCTTCAGCGCGACTGTGGTGCCAAAGGCGGTGAGCGAGGCGTCGCCGGCGGTGGTGAGCGTGCCCGCGGCGGCGGTCAGATCGAAGGTGACCGCCGCAGGCGTGACCGCAACTGCCGCGCGCGCGTCGCCGCCGGAGCCGCTGCCGGCGGGCGCAACCGCCGGGTCGAGCACCAGGCTGAGCGTGAGCGACGCCGCCGCCGGAACGACAATCGGTGAGACCCCAAGCGGCACCGGTGCGCCGAAATCGACGCTGCCGCTCTTGATCCGGAGCCCCACGAAGCCGCCGGCCGGGACACCGTTGGCCAGCAGCGGCGCGGCGATCCAGACGCTGCCCGGACCGAGCGTCAACTTGCTCTGCTGGCCGCTCGGCGGCGGCGATTCGATGAACAGGAATGGCGCGGCGCCGGCCGCCCGCGCGATGCCGATCAGGGTCACCGTTGTGAAGACGTCGATCAGCACCGGCCGGCCGAAGGCGTCGAGGAACGGCCCGATCGTTCTGGAAGCCGCCTGCCCGGCGCCCGGCGTGGCGGCCACGCGCGGATCGGGGGACAGCCGCGTCGTGAAATCGCGCTGCACCACAGTCTGCGCCGCCGGCTGGCTCGCGCCGATTTGACTGGTCAGCAGGTTGATCGCTTGGACCTGCTCCGGCCCCGGGGGTGGCGGGTTAGCAATCAAGGGCCGGGTTGACAGCGCGGCTTGTTGCCCGGTGACCTGCGCCACCGCGACTGCCCGATACAGGTCGTCCAGGATCGACGCCGAAGCGCCGGCGGCAGGCGTCAGATTTGCAATACTCGTCAGCAATGGAGAAGCTGTCGCATTTGACATGGCACGCCTCCAAGCCCGTAGTAGCTTTTTGCCGGGATTGCCCCGATAGCCGCCGATTTCATCTGGATTCTACGGATAGCCGATGGTCTCGCCGCTTCGTAACTGATCGTAGTCTTCGCCCAGCCCTCTTGACAACGACTTCTCGGGCCAGGCGCGCGATCTCTCTGTTTCAGTACAGAAGTACACAGGATGGCCGAAATGGCGGGGCTTCCGATCCACATCGCCGGATTTGGGCGCGCGTCTCCCACCTATACATGCGTCGTCCACGGGCGGCGATCCTCAACACAGCGCCGAATGCGAGGTTCGCGTCGTGAGGCGACGGGTCCGGCGGCCCCTGCGGGGCGGCATTTGGTAGCGGCGTGGTGAGCGGTCCCGGAGCAGCGCACACGGCTCCCACCGTGTTTGTCTCAACTCGACTGACGTAGTGACCTGAACGCGGCGCGCAGTTCAGCGCTGAACAGTTCAGGCTGTTCCCACGCCGCGAAATGACCGCCTTTGTCGGCTTGGTGGAAGTAGATCAGTTTGTGATAGGCGCGCTCCGTCCAGCTCCGCGGGGCCTGAAAACTCTCGCCCGGGAAGACGGTCACAGCCGCGGGGATCGAGACGTTGGCCGGGAGGTAAAGGTTGATTTCGTTTTCCCAATAGAGGCGCGCCGACGAAATCGCTGTGTTGGTCAACCAGTAGAGAGTGATGTTGTCGAGCACGTCGTCGCGGGTGAGAGCGCCTGCGGAGTGTCCATTGATCGTGCGCCCGACCACCGCCGAGGTTATCGCCGCCGCCGGCTGGCCATAGCCGTCACCATGATCGAGCAGCCAGGCTGCAAGGCCCGCAGGCGAATCCGCTAACCCGGACAGCGTTTGCGGGCGCGTCCCCATGATCTGCGCGTAGGCGCGTCGCTTGGAAAATAAAAGCTTGAGCTGCTCGAAGGCGTGTTTTTCGTCGACAGACAGACCGGTTGGCGGCGGGTCGCCGCACTGGAGCGCCTTCACGATCCGGGGTGGAACAACACCGGGCAGGTTGACGTGAATGCCGAGCAATTCCGGTCGCGCCAGTTTGGCCATTTCATTCGACACCGGCGAACCCCAATCGCCGCCCTGGGCTACAAATCGCGTGTAGCCAACCCGCTCCATCAGCACCATCCAGGCGCGTGCGATGTGGGGGGGGACCCCAGCCGGTCGTAGTCGGCTTGCCCGAAAAGCCGTAGCCCGGCATCGACGGGATCACGAGATGGAAAGCGTCCGATGCGCCGCCGCCATGTGCGGTAGGATTGGTCAAGGGATCGATGATCTTTAGCTGCTCTATGACCGAGCCAGGCCATCCATGTGTGACGATCAGCGGCAAGGCATTTTCATGTTTCGACCGAACATGGATGAAGTGGATGTCCAGCCCGTCGACCTCAGTGATAAACTGCGGCATCGCATTGAGCTGCGTCTCGACCTTCCGCCAGTCGTAGTCCGTCTGCCAATAGTGCACGAGCTCTTGCAGGATGGCCAGCGGCACGCCCTGCGATTCATCCGTGACGGTCTCCTTGTCGGGCCACCGTGTGGCCGCCAGGCGGCGGCGAAGGTCGACGAGGTCCTGGTCGGAAACATCGATGCGGAACGGACGGATCGCAACGGCCGCGGCTGCCAACGCCGGAGACCGAGGAAAGAGGCTCGCCGCGCCCACAGATGCAATTCCCGCCGCAGCGGTGCTCAGGAGCTGGCGTCGGTTCTGATGTATAATTTCGGAACGCATCATGAGTCTGCCCCGGGGAACTTTGAATTGCGCTGCGCAGCCAATCCTCGGCAGCTAGTTGACGACATCGCAGTCTAAGCGGGAACGAGTACGCGAACGCCGGAAGCTTCGCTCACCTGCTGCCGGAACTGGCTGCGGGCAATGAGATCGAGCACGCGGGCGACCGACCTGTCGCTGCTCCACTTGACCCGTGACACCCAGCTCTGCGCGTCTCAGGCCGTGGGAAACGCTAGCGCAGATAACAGCGGCTGCGGATCACAGGCTTGAGACGGAATGGCCCGGCGCGTGATCTTGATCAACGCTACTGGGGCCGGATGCCGAAGAACTGATTGTGCGTAACCGCGAACTGCTTGCCGAGGCGCAGGCGGCATAGGCGGCTCTCAGCGGATTTAGTCCCGGAAGCGGACCAGCGGACAGCCGCTCAACTCGGCCGGCCTGGTCCAGCGCGCCGCATCGCATTCGGCGATCGGCATGGAAAACCCCTCCCAGCGCCCGCCAACACCAAGGCGACCATCAGGATCGATCCACCGCATATGCGAACGATCCGTCCGGCTTCACGCCAACATGGATTCCCCCGACCGATTGTCCCTCGGCCAGCCGCG
>Ga0302267_10006478_pt1 | contig 11858 bp, 7 predicted proteins | sample III_Bog_E1_3_FD_194555 | JGI IMG/M metagenome (GOLD analysis project Ga0302267, IMG submission 194555) | Peat permafrost microbial communities from Stordalen Mire near Abisko, Sweden - III_Bog_E1_3 | ecosystem: Environmental > Terrestrial > Soil > Wetlands > Peat | place: Sweden: Abisko... | reverse complement strand
GTTGGCCCCGTTCCTCAGCTTCATCGAGGGCGTCATCGACGCGCAGCTCACCCGCGAGCGCCTTGCGGACGAGCAAGGGCAACGCGAACACGTCGCGGCCGAGCGCCTCGAGCGCGAGCGACGCGAACGCGAAAGCCTTCCACTCGAGCAACATTCGCCGATCTGTCTTCCAGGGGCCGGTCGGCGCAGGACCCTCTGCCCCCGGGGCTTGATCGGGGCGATCGGGGCGCGCCACGAAGCCGCGCATCGATCCGCACCGAGACGGGCACCCGGAATGCGACAAGCGCGCGCGGCGCTGAGCTTCCTCGATACGATCGAACATGAGCTGGACCAATTGGGTGATCCGGCGACCATGACGCCGGCGGAGCTGGCCGACCACGTCGCTCGGATCGTCGTCGGCCCGGTCGGCAAGCTCAGCATCGCTGAAGCCACCGCGGTAGCTCGTGCCGTGCTTCTCCCCGCCAGCGACCGCGCCCGTGGTAACGCGCGCCATCGTGGGGGGCATCCTCGTGAGCGGAGGGTGAGGCGCTGCTCGCACCGCATCCGCGGTCGGGGGCCTCGCGCCCCTGCACTGGCAGACGCCCCACCAGAGCCACCATCACGGGACGCGGGCACCCTTGCTGCGGGGTGCGCGTGATGCGGCGCGCGTTCCTTCCGGCCGACTGCCGCACGACGACTGCGGTGACGAGCGCTGCCGCCGCCAACGACGACGCTCTCGCGCTCGCCGGCGATGACCGTGACGGCGTCGAAGTCTTCGACGATAAGGCCGACATCGAAGACGCCCGCGTCGCCCAGCAGGGCGCCCCGGAGTCGGCGGCCCCCAAGAACGATCTCGGCCTTCCCCACGGCGCCGTGGCGGCCGCCTCCCGCTCTGAACCGGCGGCGGCGAGCGAGGTCAAGTCCTGGGGAGATGCGCCCCCCTCCACGATCGAGGCCTACCTCGAGGACTGGACCGACTACTTCGCCACCGATCCAGGCTGGAAGCAGATCTTCTCGGTTGCGGAGGCGCGCCGCGAAGGGGAACCCGATCCGCTCGCCCACCGCATCTTCTGCCGCCGCCTCGCCGCGGCGCTGATCCCGACGCCCGAAGAGTCGTGCGGCGCCCCGAGGGTCCGATCTTGGGGGCCGGCGCCGCCCTCGACCGCCGTGGGCTACCTCGTTCGCTGGTTCCAGTACAACGCCTCGCTCGCTCCCATGGATCTGGCGGGCTCGACGCCACCGTCCACCGCGTCACCCGCCGTGGAGCAGGTGCCGATCGTCGTGCCGCAACCCGTGGCACCGTGCCTGCCTGGACTCCTCTCGCCCGCGATCCCGGTGGATGCCTCGACCCTTGGGCTCACCGTGGCGCCGTACCTCCAACCGAGCGTCGCAGAGTTGGCCGCGACGGCACGACCTACGGCCGCGTCGCAACCGCTCGTCGCCGAAGTGCGCGCGGTCTCGCCCGAACCGTTTTCGTCCTCACCATCTGCGACCGCGCACCCACCGGCACCTCCGTCACCCGTGGCGCCATCGGCGCCACCACTGCCTCCTCCCTCTTCTCCAGCGCCGACCGTTTGGGCCTCGCCCCGCACCGCAAGGCCCGTCGTCGCGCCTGCCTCGACCTCCGGCACCGCATCGGAGCAGCCACACCAAGCACCCCCGAGCCCTCGCGGTAGGGGGGTGGGTCGCGTCCTCTCCGTCACCACCTTCGTCGGCATCGACGACGTTGAGGCCGCGCTCGGTTGCAAGCGGTCGACCGCCTACGAACACCTGCGACGTGCCGCTGGACGACCCCCGGGAGCGCGTGGCTTACTCCGCGTGCCGCTCGCGCGGTGGGAAGCGTACGCGGCGGAGACCTTCACATGTCAGAGCCCTTTCGACGCGGGAAGATCTGGTACGGCTTCGTCTGGGAAAACGGCAAGCGCCGCATGCGCTCGACGCACTGCACCGACAAAGCAGCGGCCGAGAAAGTCTTCCGCGAGCTCCAGCGCGCCGCCGCCGATCCCGATCACGCGCGCGCGCAGACCGGCACCGTGACCGCGGCGGTTCAGCTGCTCCTCTCGACCCGCGAGGAGCAGGCCACCGCCGGGCGTCGCAGCACCGAGACCGTCGAGTTTTACCGCAAGAAGAGCGGCCACCTCATCCGCATCCTCGAAGGGGTCCCGGACGACGGGACCTACACACCGTTCCCCCTGCACACGCTCCGCGCCCATCATGTGGACGCCTACATCTCGCGCCGCCGCGCGGAGAAGGTTGGCGAGAACACGATCTCGAAGGAGCTGGTCACGCTCCGGGCCGCGCTCAAGCTCGCGAAGCGGGCGGGTCTCTGGAAGGGCGACCTCGGCGAGATCATGCCCGTCGCCTTCAGCCCGGAGTACAAGCCGCGGGAGCGGTGGCTTCCCGTGGACGAAGTCCAGAAGCTCCTCCCCCACCTGAGAGCCGACTGCGCGGCGCGGGTTGCGCTCATCCTCGCCACCAGCGCGTGTGCTTCCGAGAGCGATCACGTCCTGCGCGAGGACGTCGACCAGGAGACCGGCCGCGTGCTGCTCCGCGGGACCAAGCGGCCAACCCGCTGGCGCACGGTGCCGATCGTGACGACGTGGCAGAAGTCGCTGCTCGCCTACTCGGTAAAATTTGCCGAGGGGACCGACGGCCGACTCTTCGGCCCGTGGGGCAACATCCGGCGGGACCTGATCGCCGCCTGCAAGGCCGCCCAGATCGCTCCCTGCTCGCCGAACGATTTGCGCCGGACCCACAGCCACTGGCTCCGGGCGGAGGGCGTCCCCCTGGAGCTGGTCGCGCCCATGATGGGCCACGCGTCGACCCGCATGGTCCAGACGGTCTACGGCAAGCTCTCGGCGGACGAGCTGGCGGCACGGCTCTGCGGGGTGATTCCGGGCGCCGCGGACTGCAACGCCGGTGCAACAGAGCGGAAGGATCCGGGCGGACTCGGTGGACCCCCTGGAGGGGCCAAGAAGCACAAAAACCGCGGTAAAAACCGCGGTTTCGCTGTGCCCAGGGACGGAATCGAACCGCCGACACGGGGATTTTCAATCCCCTGCTCTACCAACTGAGCTACCTGGGCCAACCACTCGCCGCCCGGGGTCGTCCCCGTTCGTGAGGCGCGGGAAATTGGTCGATCTCGCGGAGCTTGTCAACGCCCTCGTCGAACGCCCACGATGATGCGGCATGCTCGTCCCCCGTCCGGCCTTCCCTTTTCTGCTCGTCGCGCTCTGGGCGCTCGCTGGTGGATGCGGTGGGCAAGATCTCGTCCCCCCTCCGCCGCCCTCGCCGGACCCACCCCCGGCGGTGCCGCCCGTGCCTGCGTTCCAGCCGGTCACCGTGGGGCCGACGGCCGAAGGTGAGGGCACCGTCACGCACCTCGAGACGCGCGAGCGGGTGGCGCTCACGGGGCCGCGGGTCGATGCCAGGGCGGGGGACTGGGTCCTCGAGAACGGCCAGAGCGTCGCCGTGGTGGCAGCGGACGGCAGGGTCATCGACTTCGGCCCGAGGGGTGGGCGGGACGAGATGGGGGGCATCAACCCGACGGTGTTCCTCGGCCTCGGGGCGGCCCACGTCGAGGTCGTGTCGATCGAGCCGACGGGCGAGGGCGGGCGCGTCCTGCACGTCGTCCGGCGGGTCCTGGAGAAGGCGCTTTACCTCCACGCGTTCGTCTCGCTCGTCGGAGACCGGCTGCGCATCGAGACGGTGGTCACCGCCGCGTCGCCGGCGGGTGCCTCGCAGGTGATGACGCTGGGCGAGCGCATCGACTGGGGCAACGTCCCCACCTGGGCCGAGGGGCATGGCTTCGTCACTCGGGCCGGCACGTTCGCCACCGACTTTCTGGCGCGTGACAGCTACGGCTCCGCGTACGCGGTGTGTGCGGAGGGGGGCCGCCTGCTGGCGCGCTTCGACGCGCCCGACGTCGGCTTCCACGAGGGCGCGTCCACGGGTGAGTCCCCCGAGAGCGTGCGCGTCGACGCTCCGACCGGGCGTCGGATCCTCGCGGTCACCCACGCCTCTGGATCGCTCGGCAAGGCTGCGCTGGCGTTGCCGTGCGGAGGGCGCCCGGGGGCGCACCCGGTGAAGGCTCCCGAAGGCCTACCCGCGGGCGCGCACCTCGAGGTGGCCCGCTGCGCCGCGGGAGGTCGCGCGCCGGCCCCGTTCGCCCGCTTCCTCCCGGACGAGGCCGAGCTGGCGCTGCCCGAGGGCTGCTTCCAGATGCGCCTCACCGCGCCGGGGCACACCTCGAGCCCGTGGTTCGCGCCGACGGCGGCGGTGGGTCGCACCCTGCCCCCGGCGGGGCGCATCCGCTTCGTGGTCATCGAGAAAGGCAGCGGAAGAGCTCTCCCGGCGCGGGTCCTGGTGCGCGGGAGCAAGGGCGTCGCCGATCCCGACTGGGGTGACGATCCGGACGGCGGAGCGGCGCTCAACGTCGTCTACTCCGAGACCGGCGCGGGCGAGCGGCCGGTGCCGCCGGGCAAGTACCGGGTCACCATCGACCGCGGCTTCGAGTACACGGCGTACGAGCAGGACGTGGAGGTCGTCGCCGACCGGACCGCGATGGTCAGCACCGAGCTCGCCCACGTGGTCGACACGCGGGGCTGGATCGCCGCGGACCTGCACCTGCACGCGATGCCCTCGCCGGACGCCGTCCAGCCCATCGCCGACCGCATCCGCGCTCTCGTGGCCACCGGCGTGGAGGTCGGCGTGGCGACCGATCACAACAAGGTCACCGACTACCGCCCGGTGATCGCCGACCTCAAGATGGCGCCCTGGCTCGCCTCCGTGGTCGGCGACGAGATCACCACGCGCGACCCCGCGTGGGGCCATTTCAACGTCTTCCCCCTCCCCTCCGGCGCCGAGCCGATCCCGTATCGCGGCACCACCCCGGGCGCGCTCTTCGCCGCTGGGCGCGCAGCAGGCACGCTCGGCGCGGCGACCGTCCTCCAGGTCAACCACCCGCGCATGGGCGGCATCGGGTACTTCGATCTGCTTCGCTTCGACCGCGACGACGTCCGCGGGTGGGCCAGGCGGGTCCCGCTCGGCGACCTCGGCTTCGACGCGATCGAGGTCTTCAACGGCGACCACTACGCGCAAATCGCCAAGGTCGAGGAGTGCATGCGCGACTGGTACGCCCTGCTGGAGGCCGGCTACCGCGTCACCGCCACCGGCAACTCGGACTCGCACAAGCTCACCTTCCACGAGCCGGGCGTGCCCCGGAACCTGGTCGCGGTGCCCGACGACGACCCCGCCCGCTTCGACGAGCGGGCGTTCGTCGCGGCCGTACGCCAGGGCAAGGTGGTGGTCTCGAGCGGGCCGTTCATCCGCTTCGAGGCGGGGGGCAAGGGGGTGGGAGAGACGGTCCCGGCGGGCGAGGTGGACATCTCCCTCCAGGTCGACGCGCCGCCGTGGGTGGACGTCGATCGCGTCGAGCTCGTCCGCCGGGGGGAGGTCGTGGGGGTCTGGACCGCCCCCTTTCCCAAGGGGTCCCACCGCTTCGAGGTACGCGTCAAGCGCCCGCTGCACCGGGGGGACTGGATCCTCGCCATCGCCCGCGGGAGCAAGCCGATGAGCTACCTCTACCGGCCCAACGCCCGGCCCTTCGCGTTCACCAACCCGATCTGGGTGGAGTGAGCGGCACGAGCGCCGGGGCCAAAACGTGATTAGTTAGAGCCCCACCTGCCCGCCGGGGCATCGAGGAAACGGACGGACGTGAGTTCGAGCTCTCCCAGGAACATGGATGCCACCCAGGCGGCCGGGGCGTTGAAGAGCGCGCTCGCCGCCTCGGGGACGCACGATTTCACCATCGCGGATGCCTCCGCGCAGAGCGGGCTCGCGCTGCGCGACGCCGGGACGGGCCTGCACGCGCTGCTCAGCGAGTACCGCGGCCACCTCCGGGTCACCTCCGAAGGCGAGCTGCTCTTCCGCTTCCCCGCCGGCTTCACCAAGCCCTGGGAGACCCGGACGCGCCTCGCCGAGCTGGGGCGGCGGGCCGGCAAGCTGCTGCTGGGCGTGGGCCGCTTCGTGGTGCGCGCGTGGATCTCCGTCGTCCTCGTCGGCTACGCGCTGATCTTCCTGGCGCTGATCATCGGCCTCACCTTCGCCGGCTCGCGCGACTCGCGCGAGTCGCGCGGCGGCGGCGTCGGCCTCCAGCTCGGGTCGGTGTTCTTCCGCGTCGTCTTCGACGCCCTGTTCTGGACCTTCCACCCCTTCTCACCCTTCGCGTACGCCGGCTACGGGGCACGCGCCGAGTACGGCGCGCGCCGCCGGGAAGAGAAGAAGGACCAGACCCCCTTCTACGACAAGGTCAACCGGTTCTTCTTCGGGCCCGATGTCCCCGAGCCCGATCCGCGCGCCATGGAGCGGCGCATCCTCGCCGAGATCCGCGCGCAGAAGGGTCGCATCGGGCTCGCCGACGTCATCCGCGTCACCGGCCTCCCCCGCGACGAGGCCGACCCGCTCATGTCCCGCCTCCTCCTCGACTACGAGGGCGACGTCGAGGTCTCCGAGGAGGGCGGCATCTATTACCGCTTCGAGGCGCTGCGCAAGACCGTGGAGGAGGCGCCGACCTCCCGCCCCGGCCCCATCTGGTCGCGCCTGAAGAAGCTGGCCCCGCTGACCGGCAACGAGCTCGGCACCAACATCCTCATCGCGGGGCTCAACGTCTTCAACCTGCTGATGAGCTGGTACGTGATCGGCCAGCACTTCACCCTCGAGAAGATCATCTGGGTCTACGAGCGGATGCAGCGCGTGCAGCCCCACTTTCCGCGAGCGGCCCCCCCCGAGAGCACCGCAATCGCGCTCGGCGTGGTGCCGTTCGTGTTCTCGCTGGCGCTCTTCGCGGTCCCGCTCGCCCGCGCCGCGTACCGCCCCTTCAAGGAGCGCCGCATCGCTCGCGAGAACGGCCGGCGCGCCATGCTCCGGGAGATCCTCGAGCACGTCGGGACCGGGGAGATCACCGACGAGGCGCTGCGCTACGCGTGGAAGGAGGCGGCCGGCGCCGAGCCGGAGAGCAAGGAGCTGACCCGGGAGATCGTCGCCCTCGGCGGTGACGTCGACTACGAGGACGGCAAGGTGCGGTATCGCTTCCCGGACTTCGAGGCGGAGGCCCGGGCGCTCGCGTCGGAGCGGGAGGCGGCGGCCGAGAGCGAGGCCAAGGTGGGCGAGGTCGTCTTCAGCTCCGAGAATTGAAGCATGGGAGCGAAGGATCCGAACGTCACCACGAGGGCGCCGGCTCCCCGGCGCCCTCGCGGATCCGACGTCACTGCGCGATGAGGCTGGCCACGATGCTCCAGTCGGAGAGGCCCGCCGCGGTCAGGGTGCGGAAGCGAAAGTAGTAGATCGTCCCCGGCGTCAGGGCGAAGACCGAGGTCGACGCCTTGACGGTATCGGGGAGCCCGCCCCAGGTCTTCTGGTCGGTGCTCGTCTGCCACTGGTACGAGGCCCGCCCCTTCACCGCCTTCGCGACGAGGTTCGCCGTGGTCGTGACCTTCCCCTGCTTGGCCGCGAGCTGCGGCTTGGTCCGGATGGCCCGCCTCGCGACGGTCATCCCCGAGGACTCGATGATCGCTGCCGCGTTCACGGGATCGGCGTCCGCGGCGGCTTGCACCACCGCCTTGAGCTGGCGCATGTCGGACTGCACCACGCGGAGCTTGGCGTTGCGGTCCGCGGTGTCCGCCGGTCCCCCCTTGTGGGCGAGCAGCTCGGCGGCGGCGAGCTCCTTGAGATCGTTCGTCGTCTGCGCGAGGAAGGGCGTCTGCAGCTTGGCGCTGGCGCTCATCTTGGCGACGACGGACTCGCACTGCGTCCCGTACCCGGAGATCTTCCGGGTCGACTTCAGTGCAGCGTAGAAGCGGTAAACAGCATCCATGATCCACCATCCTTTCGATTGTCCGAGTCGGTTCCCTCTCGCGACCTCATCGCCGCGCTGGTAACCCCTCTTCGCAACGGGCATGCCACCACCGGCCACCGCGGATACGCGGGGCCCCGGACCAAGCCCCTGCCAAGCCGCAGAGCTGGGGCACGACGCCTCTGCTCGCGCGCAGAGCGGGGTGGGACGCCTCTGCCCGAATGCACGGTGGGCGGTCCCTCGGTCGGGCTGGCGGTGCGGGCCGGTGGGGGCCAAGCTCGCGGCCGTGAAGATCCTCATCCTCGGCGGCACCCTCTTCGTGGGTCGGCACCTCGTGGAGGCCGCCCTCCAGCGCGGGCACGAGGTGACGCTCTTCAACCGTGGTCGGGAGGCCCCCGCGCTCTTCCCCGAGGTCGAGCGCCTCAAAGGCGACCGCCGCGGCGACCTCGCGGCCCTCGCCGGCCGCCGCTGGGACGCCGCCATCGACACCGCCGCCTATGTCCCCTCCCTGGTCGCGCGCGCCGCGCACCTGCTCGCACCGGCGGTGGCGCACTACACGGTCATCTCGACCCGCTCGGTCTACGCCGAGCACGCCCGCTCGGGCGAGGACGGGCCGCTCGCCACCCTCGACGCCGCGGCGCTTCGCGAGGCCGAGGCCATCGAGCCGGAGGGGCGGTCGACGGCCTACCTCTACGGAGAGCACTACGGCGCGCTCAAGGCGCTCTGCGAGCGGGCCGCCGAGAGCGCCATGCCCGGCCGGGTGCTGGTGATCCGGCCGGGGCTCATCGTGGGGCCGTACGATCCCACCGATCGCTTCACCTACTGGGTCCGCCGCGTGGCGCGCGGTGGCGCCGTGCTCGCCCCCGGGCGCCCGGATCGCACGGTGCGCGCGCTCGACGCCCGCGACCTCGCCGCGTGGTGTGTGCGGTCCATCGAGGCGGGGACGGTCGGCGTCTTCAACGCCGCGGGCGCCGACGGCGTGACCCTGGCCAGCCTGCTCGACGCCTGCCGGCCGGAACCGCTGGAGAGCGACGCACGCCTCGTCTGGGCCAGCGAGGCGTTCCTCGTCGCGCGGGGCGTGACCCCGTGGAGCGAGCTGCCGTTGTGGGTGCGCGAGGAGGACAATGCCTTCCTGGAGACGGGCAACGCCCGCGCCGAGGCGGCGGGCCTCACGTTCCGATCGCTGCGCGAGACGGCGCGGGACACGCGGGCCTGGGATTGTACGCGCGGCGGCGCCGTTCTCCGGGCCGGGCTCACCGCGGAGCGGGAGACGGCGCTGCTCGCGGAGCTCGACCTGGCCATCGAGGCTGGGCCGGCGCGCTGACGGGGGCTGGCCGGGGTTTCACGTTCATCTTCGTCCGGCTTTAGCCGCCGGCTTCGCTCGCCGTGATGCCTTCGCCGTTCGCGCTCTCCTCGTCGACGACGCTCCGCCACGCGGCCCTCGACCTCTTGCACGAGTAACGCACGCGCCAGCATCACGAGCAGGGCCACCGGATCGGCGTCTACGACATCTGGATCACGCCGGCGGCGTACGGTGGGCGAGAGCTTCCACCTCGTGGGGGCGACGAAGAGGTAGGCGGACGAGGTTCCCCTGTCGGCGACCACCAACACGAACCGGGACCACTGGCGGAGCTGCCGCAGGTCCCCGACGGCAGCTACCCGCACGGCGCCCCGGGGGGGTGTCGCAGCCACCGTGCTGGTCGTGGAAGCCGGAGGCCGGCGCGTCGGACGCGGACACGGGGCGCTGGCAGGCCACCATTTCGCAGGACACCGCCGTCTTTGCTCGGCGGCTGGCGGGGGATCCATGTCGTCGAGGCCGACGGCACGGCTCGCCAGATCGCGGCGAGTGAGGGGTGGGTCTGCGGGCTCGCCGTGAGCCCGCGCGGGGATGTCGCGGTGGCGGCGGACGGCGCCGGAGATACCCGCGTATGAAACCTGGCGACAGGCGCGACGCGATGCGGACTGCCCGGGACAGCCAGTCTGTGGGCGGCGGCCTTCGATCCCTCCGGGCTCCGCTTCGCAGTGGCCGGTTATGATATGACCATCGTCCTGGCCCGCGCGGCGGATTGCCAGATCGAAAGGCGGATCGAGACGGTTCGCGGGAGGGTTCGCAGCGTTGCGGCGAGCAGCTCGGTGCTGCTCGGCGACGGCGCGGGAAACGTGAGCACCTGGGCGACCGGCGACTTCCGGGTGTCGCATGTCGTGCGAGCGCACCCGAAGCAGGTGACGGCCCTCGTCGCCCTGCCGGACGGTGGGTGGGCGTCGGGCGGGACCGATGGAGACCTCGCGACAGGATCGCACGGCGGCTCGCGCCGACTCGGGCAGCTCGCGGATCTGCCTGACCGGATCCTCGCGCTCCCGGGAGGTACGGAGCTGGACCCCGGCAACTCTTCGCGGCGGGCGCCGACCTCTATGCAGCTGCCCTCCGTCCGGGAACACCGGAGGTCGTCGTCGGTGGCAAGCCCGGGCTGCACAAGCTCCTCTTGCCCCGCGGAACCGAGGCCGCGGTAGGGTCCGTGGTGAGACCCGGCGCCAGCACGACCGCCCTCGCCTACAGCGCCGACGGCGCTCGGCTCGCGGAAGGCAATACCGATGGCGACGTCGTCCTTCGCGATCCCGACACCGGCGCCATCGACCAACGGTTTGCCGGCCTGCGCAGCCAGGTCAACGGCCTCGTCTTCACCGCCACCGACCTCTGGGCCGGCGGCGACGACCAGAAGCTCCTCCGCTGGCCCCTCGCCGGCGGCGCCACCCCCGACGTCGAGATCCCCGAGGACTCGCCGATCCAGGACCTCGCGATCACCTCCGATGGCCGCTACCTCATCGCGGGCCTCGACGATGGTGCCATGGTTCACGCCCTCCCGGACGGCGCGCCGGTCGCCCGCCTCATCCCTTTCTACGACCGGAGCTGGGCAACTCTCTACGCCGACGGCCACTACGTCGCGCCCGCCGGGGCCGCCCTCTCGCTTCGCATCGAAAATCCCACTACACGCCAGGTCGCCACCCTCGGCGAGCCCTTCGAGCCCGCTGCCATTGGCACCCCCGCGGCGACGCGCCTCGCCTCCGGACACACCCGCCTCCACGCCACCGTCTTCTCGCCGAGCGGGCCGCCGCGCGTCCGGCTCGACGACACCTGGGACCTCGTCTCCTTGACCCCCAGCGGCGCCAACCTTGCCGCCTACGACGTCGACATCGTCCTCGAGGAGTCGTCCGCCCGCGCCCATCACCTCACCGTCGTCCCGCCCGAGGGCGCCGCCGTCCGCCGCGACTCCGCGCTGCCCTCTGCGACTGGCGCCGCCGATCTCTCCAGCGCCCGGCCGCGCGACCCCGACGCGACGACGCCCCTTGCCCCGGTAACGGCGCCCGGCGCGACGGCCGGCGCCGGGATCGCCCGGCTCTCGGCGGCGGTGACTCGCCGGCAACCCTCCGTCACGGGCACGCCCGGGCGACACCGCGGCGAGGCGCGCACCCTCGAGATCGAGGCGACGCTCAGCGAGGACGCAGCGTGGATCCGAGTTGCGGTCTACTCCTTCGCGGAGCCGAAGCGGGCAGCGATCGAGTTGCTGGCGCCCAGCCTCGACAGCCCGCTCTTCAAGAAGGGGACGAGCGTCCCGCTGGCGATCCCCCTGCGGGAGGGGCTCGAGGCTGGGAAGTACCACGTCCAGATCCAGCCCTGCGCGCCGGGCAGCGTCTGCGGGGCGCAGGCGGCGGCGACGTTCGACGTCGAGCTCTGACGCCTCGGGCCGGGCCTACCGACCTCTACCTATCGAGTGACGGTGATTCGTCCTTCCTCTTCCAGTACCACTTGACCGCCAGGTACCAGAGGCCGTACGCACCCAGCCAGATCCCCGAAAGCGTCGCGCCCTTCATGAGGGTGTAGGCGAGCAGGAAGGGGGGCATCGTCGTGCACACCGTACGGACTTCTTGGTTGAGGTGGTCGGTCCCCCAAACCCCGAGAAGGAGCCCGAGGACGAGACCGACGAACAGGACGTTCTTGCTGGTGTCCATGATGGCGCCCTAGTTGAGG
>Ga0302267_10006472_pt1 | contig 11865 bp, 8 predicted proteins | sample III_Bog_E1_3_FD_194555 | JGI IMG/M metagenome (GOLD analysis project Ga0302267, IMG submission 194555) | Peat permafrost microbial communities from Stordalen Mire near Abisko, Sweden - III_Bog_E1_3 | ecosystem: Environmental > Terrestrial > Soil > Wetlands > Peat | place: Sweden: Abisko... | reverse complement strand
TTGGGTCGCTGATGATTCCCAGTCCTCTCAGCCGATAAATAGATTCTCCCGCGTCGTTCCTCATTGTGAAAATATATGGATGCTCCATGTCCCACAGACGGGAATTGAAACTCTCCGAATCCTCAGCTTGAGGTGTGTTATCCCCCGAAACTCCCCGCCTTTCATCAATGTACCCTTTAGTAATCACAAACAAGCAGACAATCAGCAGCATAAACACAATAATCTGCAACTTCTTTTTTGAGTTGGCGTGCAGACAGACGAGTATATAGGCGTATACGCATGGAAGAAATGTCGGAAACGCTAGCAGAGCCCCCCAGGCCCAATGCATTCCAAAAAGCACAGATAAAGACCCGGCAAACGCCAACCCAATCAAGGCCAGAGACTGCGGAGTTTTCAGAATGACAGATCCCATTAACTTTGGAATCGACACAAATAAAAGCAGTACCGCGAGGATTAGCTCAATACGAAACATCGCCAATGGCCCGAATAGAACGGGTGGCGTGAGGTAAGACGTAACGAAGTAAAGGACGCTTAAAACAAATCCCATGGTAGCTAGCCTTCGCGCAGCCGGAGCCATAAGCAGAATAAACCAAATGGCAGCGCCTAATCCAGCGAATGCACGTGTTCTAAACCCTCCGAGCACTGGACCGTATTTCCGGTATATACCAAGGCAATCGTGCAACAATAACAGAAATCCTGCCAGGACTCACCAGTTGATAGCGTTTCTATTGCTATGCAAGAGTGATTCCATGCGATGAGTGTGATGATTACTCCCGCCACGCACAATCTCATCGTTGTATGCCGTTCGTTGTGGAAGAAGATTGGCTTTAGATTCGACGGCACAGAACACTCAATCTCATTTTCAGGCTTAGTATGAAGGATGTCCTATGATTCAAACGGCTCGCCGCGCTTCCTGCCCAAAACTTACCCTTGTGATTCCTTGCTATAACGAAGAGAAGATGTTGCCGGAAGCGGCTTCACGCCTTGGCATCTTGCTTGATAGACTAACTCAAAATGCGTTGATTGTTGAGCCATCTATATATTTTGTCGATGATGGCTCTGCTGACGAAACCTGGAATGTCATCGAGGGCCTGGCGAAAGAAGACGCTCGAATACACGGCATCAAGCTATCCAGAAACTTCGGTCAACAGAGTGCGATCCTTGCGGGATTACTTACCGCTCCGGGCGATGTATTGATCAGTATGGACGCTGATCTCCAGGACGACATTACCGCAATAGAAGATATGGTGCGTGCCTATATGCGCGGAGCCGAAATTGTCTATGGCGTCAGGCGCAGCCGCGAGACAGATAACTTCCTGAAGCGCACTACCGCGGAAAGCTATTACCGGCTACTGCAGGCCATGGGCGTTGAACTGATGTTTAACCACGCTGATTATCGGCTGCTGAGCCGACGCGTGGTGGAGGAGTTGCGGAACTGTAAAGAAACCAATTTGCTTCTGAGGGGATTAATACCGCAGCTTGGTTTTCAATATGAACTGGTCTACTATGACCGGCAAGCACGCTATACAGGAGAAACAAAGTACACGATCACCAAGATGGTATCACTCGCTTTGAATGGTATTACATCGTTTACCGAGATACCGCTGAAGATTATTACGATACTCGGCATGAGTGTTTCTCTTTTCAGTTTTGGAATTGCCGCATGGGCTTTAGCCACCAGGTTTTTCAATCCTTCCGCTGTTCCGGGCTGGGCCTCTATTGTGATTCCCCTTTGCATGCTGGGGGGAATACAGTTGCTTTGCCTTGGAGTCATCGGACAATACCTCGCAAAAATATACTCTGAAGTAAAGGCCAGACCTCGTTTTATCGTGGAAAAGAGCTCGTAGCAGCGGACATCTGACAGCAAAGGCTCATGGCGCGGAAAGTTCATAAACCATCATTCCGATGGTTTGGAGATGGGCGAGCCACCCGCCAAGGGAAGATTGGCTCGAATAAAAGCTTGCTGTAACCCTGGATCGAATACCGGGCAAAAGAGCGGTAGAGCCCCTTCTGCGATATGGCTGGAGTCTGCAAACAGCGCTGATCCATCGCGGAAGAAGTCGCATCGGCCCTCCTTGCACTGGATACGGTCAGGGCGAATAAAAATGATGTCGTTCCGAGATGCATAATGTGCAAGGACGTCGCCCTGCTCAGCCAGGAACGTGCTCTCAGGTAAAAACATTGGCTCTGTGATCTTGTGGCCGAAAGCCATGTCGCGAGCCACAACTGAGGCCGCATCCCAGGTTGGTGGCTTGACAGGACCCACCAACACCACCGTCTTGCCGCTCTGCTGCAAATTCTGAATCAGGCGATCAAGGCTCTCAAAAAGATATTTTTATTTGCTCCTTGAGGTCGTCAGTCCCGTCGATGTGTACATCTGACCGGGGTGTTCCCAGGTCATGGAAAGAATAACAATACGGATGCGCGGGAGGGCTTCTACCGCAGACAAATTTTCAGCGGCAGAAGCCATGCATGACGGAGATATATTGTAGTCCGGCATGGGCAGGCATCTGTTCAGTGGAACGAGAATGCCCTCCTGATGATTCGCCTGCAAAAATCCGGTTACAAGCGGCGCATACATCTGCGCGTGAGAGTTGCCGACGAGGGCGACAGTTGCGTCTTTCGGATCACGGCTTGGCAAAAACATGGGACAGGCATGCAAATTGCCAAAATGGATATATTCTGTCACGCTGCAATGATATTCAGAACCGACTGCGGCGCTGACCCGCTCTGCATCTTCATTGAACCGCGCGGGAAACCCTTTGTACAACAGGATAGCCATGGAGACAAACGCAGGCACCGCGCATCCGCACAAAACCCAAACCAGCACGCGGCCAATTTTCATCGAACGATTGCGAAAGGGCCGCTCAACATAACGCCAGGACAACGTAGCCAGCACAAAAGTCAGCAGTACCGCCAATGATGCCTCAACCGCAGACAGGGAAGTTTTCACGAGGTAATAGTGAGCGAAAACGAAGATCGGCCAATGCCAGAGGTACAAAGAATAGGAGATGAGCCCAACCCATACCAGCGCGGACTTGGAGAGTGCGAGAGAAAGCCAATTGCCACCAGCATCTCCCAGTTGAATTGCCAAGGTTGTGCCCAGCACCACCCACAGGGCCGCTGGAACAAGGCCGCCCAGCGGAATTCCAGTGAAGCACAAGCTGGTGAACAGGAGTACTGCTGCAAGTAGCGCCAGGCAATGACGCAGCCATGGACGGGCAACCATGACCGGCGGTGTCAACGCCAGAAGCGCGCCCGCGCCTATTTCCCATGCGCGCGTAGGGAGAAGGTAAAAGGCTGCTCCTTCCGCACTTGATCTGCTAAGCCAAATATTGGCGAAGAGGGAGAGCGCCACAAGCACTGAGGTAAGCGGCAACAATGCTGAACGTCGCCATCGGATACATAGAACCACCATTAGCGGAAAAATAATGTAAAACTGTTCCTCAACCCCCAAAGACCAAACGTGAAGCAGTGGCTTTTGTTCGGCAAGTTGCGCGAAATAATCCGTGTCTCTCCAGAAATATATGTTTGCAACGAAACCAAGGCTGGCAAAAACACTCTTTGCAAAACCTGTCAGGTCAACAGGCAGCAGCAGCGCAATGGCGCAGACGGAGACGACAATAAGAACGACGACCAGCGCTGGAAGTATCCGCCGGACGCGGCGTTCATAAAAGCGTGCAATCGTGAATGTCTTATTGAGCGCCTCGCGCCAGATGACCTTTGTAATTAAATAGCCAGACAGGACAAAGAAGATGTCCACGCCCAAATAGCCATTAGGGAGGATTTTAGGCGATAGATGGTAAGCAATCACAGACAGCACTGCCACGGCGCGAAGGCCGTCTATATCTGAGCGGTATCCTATTTGATGACTGTCGGAAGATCCCCGCCCGTCTTGCATTGAACCTCCAGCTTCAATCGTGCAGCCACGCCGCATGTAAACCAGGCACGGATGCGAGGTAACTTCCCGATGTTATCGAAAACGTATAGCGTATATTCCAGCTATGGCAACATGCCCGCCGGGATTTCCATTTTTGCTTTCCCGGCGACGACAGTATACCGCTGATTGCCGCTGCTGTGATAGAAGTTTCCATCCTCTACCAGCATCTGTTCCCCGAAGCTATACAACCAGGAGGCCTGCGTCGCGTGATACGTGTCAAGACGGCTGGAGAAAGAGCCTTTGACGCTTGGAGGACGCATCCCCGATACTTAAAATGCAAGCTTGACCGCAGCACATTCGGGCAGATGGTCAAGACGCATAAAGGAAATCATTTTATGAAGCTCCCTCGTCACGCGGAAATCTGGCTTGTGCCGTATTTGAGGGACCGTCTATGCAGGAGTATACGGCCCAGGAGGCCGAAGCGCGCCTGGGTTGCCATCACGGATCACTATGAGCCGCTGGGCATGGGAGCATCCATGGAAACTGCGCTTGGCCGTGTTGCTCGATGGCGCGATAAGTGGCCGCGCATTGCAGACGACACTCCCCGAGATGCCGCCGGCCAGCGCCCCCAGTACAGCTTTTTTTACCCGCAGGAAGAATACCAACGCGAACTGCTCGACGGCATAGCGGAGATGGTCCGCCTCGGTATCGGCGACGTGGAAGTGCATCTGCATCACAACAACGAGACGCGTGACGCCTTTATTCAAAAAATCACTGATTACTGCAGCCGCCTGACTTGCGACCATGGACTACTGCGCCAAAAGGATGGCCGTATCATCTTTGGCTTCATCCATGGCAACTGGGCGCTCGACAACTCACGCCCCGATGGCAAGTGTTGCGGCCTCAACGGCGAGATTGCCTTACTACGGGATTTGGGTTGCTATGCCGATTTCACTATGCCGTCTCTTCCTTCGCCGACCCAGGGACGCGTGGTGAATCAAATCTATTGGTGTACAAATAACGCTGACAATCAACCCAGGTCCTACGATCACGGCATCGAAGCGACCGTCGGTGGCGGCAGACGAGGTGACTTGCTCATGATTACCGGGCCGGTCGGTATGCGCTTCAACGGACGACTGATGCCGCGCCTGGAGACGGGGGAAATTGCCGGCTACGATCTTCCCACGCCCTCACGCGTGCGCCAATGGTTCGATCTGGCGCCGACTATCGGCGACGATCTATTTATAAAGCTTCACGCCCACGGCGCAGCGGAGAGAAATCTCGAACCGCTGCTGAACGGCGGGCTCTTCAACCTCTTTCGCTGGCTCGCGGAAGAGGCAGATAGAAGGAGCATTGAAATACACTGGGCAACGGCTTACGGTATGTTCCGCGCCGTTGACAAACTTGTCTGAGAGTATGACCTATAATCGAATTTGAGATTTTCGGAGTGCGTATGCAACACAGTGCCAACCTGGATATTTTGCGCTCTTTCGCCGTCTCCGTAGTCGTTATCGACCATCTCGTGCCTACGTTGGCTACGCACACAGGTTTTCATAACCAGGTTGTCTTGGCGCTCGCTAATCATATCGGCAAAGCTGGAGTGTTGGCATTTTTCGTCCATACAAGCCTGGTTCTGATGTATTCCCTGGAGCGCATGACCCGCGCTGCAGGCAAGGTTACGCTGCGTTTTTATCTGCGCCGCTTTTTCCGCATTTATCCACTTTCAATCTTCTGTATAACTCTGGCACTCGTCCTTCACATCCCGGACGTCACTTGGCAAACGCCGGACATCATCACGACGCCCATGATCTTCTCAAACTACTTGCTCATGCAGAACATCTTCGCAAGGACCAGCATTCTGGCTCCACTCTGGAGTCTTCCCTTCGAAGTTCAGATGTATCTCGTCTTGCCCGCCCTCTACTTTCTCACACTGAGGAGGCGGGCGGTCCTCTGGTTGAGCAGCTTGTTTGTTGGTTCTTGCGGTCTGGGCATCCTGGTCTTCTGGGTAACCAAAGGCCACCTGAGCATGGCAGAATATATCCCCTGCTTCCTCTGCGGAGTTCTCTGTTATAGTCTGCGGGATCGCATTCCTCAGCGCGTTCCTGCTGCCCTCTGGCCGTTTTTCGTGCTTCTGCTCATCTGCGGATACTGCCTTGCCATGGGATTACATCGCGCAGGATTTTACTGGATCGGGTGGGCCTTCTGCCTGCTTCTCGGGCTGGCGATTAATGTCTTCCACAACTCCACTCTGAAATACATCAACCGCGCCGCTGAGAAGTTGGCCCTCTACTCCTATGGCGTCTATCTGCTGCACATTCCCGCTCTCTATCTGGTCTTTATCGTTCTTGGCATCAAGGCGTCCGTTTTAGGCTCTTTGTTTTTCATTGCCATCACCCTGGGCGCCTCCACTATTACTTACCACTTTATCGAGTCCCCATTCATCGATTTGGGAAGAAGACTCAGCGCCCGTCCTGCACGCTCTCCTATTCTTATCCCGGATGTGAAAGCGTAATAGGAATCCCGATCAGGCCTCTTCGGCTAATGCCGTCACCGGGAACTATTCATTGGAATGAAGCTTTTGCCGCGCCGTTGAACTCAGCACCATGCCTGCCAGCACGGCAAGGAGCGCCACATAGGGAACATGGTGGCGCGGACCGCTCTCAAAGACACTGTCAATCGCCCACTGGTAGAGAAATGGAAGAAACAGAAGTCCATACCATAGCCGCCAGTTTCCCGGCTTGAACAAGAGCGGGAAACCAAAGAACAGCACCGTCCAAAGGACAAGCCAAAACAAATTGGAAATGGCTTTAGCGGGGGCGTAAAGAGGGACAGGATGATCGATGTGGAATTTTAAGGTTTCGAAGACGCCCACTGCGTCATCCCCCAGGAAAACAACTTGCTTTCTGACCATAAGAACCGCAAATGCTCCAGGGTTATGCACGATCCAGTCCTCGGCCATCTTATAACCCTGCTTATCCGCCTCGAATTCGTCTTTCGATAGCGGCGCCGCGTTTTCAGGTTCATATTGTGCATTGGCATTGGGGTTGTTGGCGCGATAGAACACGGATCCCCCATTGGTAGATATCAGCACCGTGCGATGAAATACAAGATAGTTTCGAATTGTCCAGGGAGCTATTGACGCAAGCATGGCTATGGAAAAGACCGTGATCCGTACAGCGGCCTTTAGTAAACCCCTGTCTCGAAGCATTTCAAATCCGAATAGAACACACGGGAAAAGCAAATATCCGGGCTGTGTGAGCGCGGCGAATCCCATGCAAAGGCCCGCGGCGATCACATAGCCCCAATGAATATGAGCTTCTTTCAAACCGACCTTCGGATCGCAAGCTTTCAAATAGAAATACAGGGTGGCCGGCACAAGGGCGGCAAGAAGCGTCTCCTTGGAATTGACTCCAACGAGGGTAAAGTAGCTGGGCCAGATGGCAACCAGCATGGTCGCGATGCGGGCCGCGAGGCTGCCTTGAATGCGGGCGGCGAGAGCGTAAGTCAACAGATAGGTCGCAATAAACAAGAGCAAGGCGCAAAGCAGGGGAACCCATGTGTGCGTGCCGACGACCATAAAAAATGGCGCCAAAAACAAAGACAGGCCTGGTGGGTTAAAGACGCTGACGATGGATTGCCCATGAGCCATTTTTGCCGCAACGTCAAAATAGATTAGATTGTCGGATTTGAGAGTAACGGGAAAGCGCAATGCCCAGGCCAGCCGCAGGGCCAGACCAAAGATCAGCCAGAAAGAGAGCCACGCTTTGTTCCCTATCGATGGGGCGCTCAGCAGGCTGCCCAGCGCGCGCAGAACCGGTTGGCGGAATGCGAAACAAGCGCAAATCATTACGAGTACGAAAAGGGCCGCGATCCACGCCTGAGAGGCCGATTGGCGAAGAAGATAAACACTGCGATAGGGCAGTGAAAAAAGCGTTTCGGCGCAAAACAGTACAAAGACAACCTGGGCCAGATGAAGCCCTCTGTTTGCGCCACTTCTCGCCTTCCCGCGATCGACTATAGAGCCCGCATTCTGACCATCAGAGTGTTCCATGCAACGATCACCTCGCCTCTTCAGATGAGTTCAGGATTAAAGCGAACGGCTACTATGGTGCAGCAATGCATATGCCGCAGCGGTTTTCGATCTCATCGTAGCAGGGGTGCAACCGTCCGGCATCCTGCGGGTCGTAGTATTGCGGGTTGGGGCGCCAGCGCAACGTGGCGATGTCCTCGGTCCATTCAGCGCCGCTCGCTTGCGCGTGCTGTTTCAGAGCATTGTTCAGCGCCTGAGAGCTAGCGACACAATCGACGCCGTTTTCCATGACCCATTTGCGGGGCTGGAATTGCGCAGAGGATTCGACGAAGTCTTTGAGTTGCCCAGCCAGATGATTGTGTTTAAGCAAACGGCCGGTGTACTCGTTGATGAAGACGCGCGAACCCACCTCCGCATCTTCGTAGAGGCCGACAGGCGTGTTGGCGAACATGGATTCCACGACGGCGACGCAGGAGCCTTCGCGCCGGGAGAGTATGAGGCTGGTTTTAGCGCGCACAAAGCAGCTATGCAGTTCCTCGTCGCTGACGTTTTCGCGGATTTCAATGCGGTCGCGAACGCCAAAGGCCGCAGCCTCGCTGAGTAGAGTATCTTTGTCGCGTCCGCGCTCTCGTTGGCCTACAAGCAAGACCCGATAGTCGCGCGGAAGGCCGCCGAGAGCCGCAAAAAGCGCATGGTGGCGCTTGTACTTGGCAAAGTTCGCCAGCATGAAGATGTCGATGTTTTTTTCTGCAATAGGAACAGGAGTGAATTCGCGCGGGTCTACCCAGTTAGACGCATAAAGCGGAACCATCCGGTACTTATCGCTGATCCGCGGAAAGATTTCGAGGTCGCGTGGATTGCTGATGAGGCAGAATATCGGGTCCGGATAGAGGCGAGGGAAGAGGTAAGAGGCAATCGTGTGCGGCGGCGACCACTGCGGGGAGAGCACCAGGGTGTAGTGTTCTGCAAACTGCCGCAGGTCCCTGGCCTTGGCCAGTCGCGCCATCTGATTGTCGAAGGAGACAAAGACGACGCCCTTCTCGCGCTCGCTCACATAACGCTTCAGAACGATTGCCTTGTAAACGCGATCAAGGCCGAAGTCGGGAAGAAACTCAGCCCAGGGCACCTGCTCAGGATTGATGGCAGGAAGTTGGCGGGCGATCGACGCCTCCGCTTTGAGCATCATCGAATCAGTTGCGGTAAGACGCGCCGCCTGGCAGAGTTTGTGGATGATGCGAGCCGCCTCAATGGTGCTCGCGGCCTGCGCCGCGGGCGCCTTCAAGAGAACGGCGGAGGCAAGCAGATTGCGGACAGCCGGGTTATACCGGAGCATGTCCTCGGCTTGAATCTTAAATCTTTTGAGCATGAGGGCTCCTGGTGCTCCTGGCTAGAGAGTCGGTCCTGTCGCGGACGAGGCTATGAGCGGGAGCTTGGTGAGATCGAGGATGGCGAGGCCGCTGGCCGTCATCTGATTCAGCGCGGCGGGCGCGGGTTTCTGCGCAATCACCAGCACGCCGGAGGACGCGATGAGGTCATCGAGGCTGTGCGTCAAGAGTCTGCCGATGTGAGGCAGCGCGGAAACCACAAAGCTAAGATTGCTGCCGTAGATCTCGTTGAGTTGAATGTGCGGGTCGTAGATTCGAACCTCTTTTCCCTTGCCAATCAAATGTTCAATCATCGTAATCACCGGGCTTTCACGAAGATCGTCGGTATCTTCCTTGAAGGCAAGGCCAAAGATGCCGATTCTGTTTCCCGGCAGTTCGAGCACCTCGCGGATGCTGCGCCGGAGATGCTCGTCGTTGGAGGACAGAACCGACTCCAGTAGTGGCAACTTCAGATCGAGCCTGGAGGCGCGGAAGGTGAGGGCGCGCAGGTCCTTGGGGAGGCACGATCCGCCAAACGCGAAGCCCGGCTTGAGATACGCCGGTGAAATATTTAGCTTTGTGTCGCGGCACATAGTGGCCATCACCTGCTCAGGGCTGACACCGAGGTTGGAGGCGAGCGAGCCAATCTCGTTTGCGAATCCGATCTTCAACGCGTGAAAGGCGTTGCAGGCGTACTTGATCATTTCGGCAGTGCGCAACGAGACGATGGAGACCTCTCCGGGAAGACCGGCGTACAAGCCGGCCACCGACTGCGCGGCTTTGTCCGTGCTCCCGCCGACCACCAGCAGAGAAGGCTCCATGAAGTCTTTCACGGCAGTGCCTTCCCTGAGAAACTCCGGGTTGGAGACGATGTCCACATCCTCTCTGTGGGAGAAGACGCTCTCAAGAAGGCTCTCGCAGGTTCCCGGAAACACCGTGCTGCGCACGGTAACGATCAGGCGCTTTTTCCTGGGCCGAAGCAGGACCGAAATGTCGTCGCAAACCCGTCGTAAATGGCTAAGGTCGATGTTCCCATTTGCCTGCGAAGGTGTGCCAACGCACAACATCACAACATCAGCCTCGCCAAGAGCTTTATCATCCAGCGCTCCAGCCTGAAGCCGCCCCGCGGCAACATTTTTCTGGATAAGGTGATCCAGCCCGGCCTCGAAAAACGGCGATTGCGCCTTCCGAACCGCTTCCACTTTATTCATGTCGCGGTCAACCCCGAGCACATTGTGCCCAATTTCAGCCAGACAGGCGGCGCTCACACAGCCAACGTATCCCAGGCCCATCACGATTACGTTTTGCTTGGAATTTATATTCGTCAACACAACCTCACACGTGGGGAGTTTATCATGGAATTGCGGACAGCCATAGAGTAACTACGCCGTCAATCGCCTCTGGCGAGGAGATCTCCCGCAACAATGAAGATTCTTTGGATCTGCCCTTTTTTCTTGCACCCCACGGATCGCGGCGCCCAGATTCGCACCCTCGGCACGTTGAAGGAGCTGCACAAGCGCCATGAGATCCATTTTGCCGCGCTCAATCATCCTCGAAATACCGAGGGTCCACGGCTAAGCTCGGAGTACTCAAGCCGCCACTTTTCCGTGGAGCACGCTGCGCCGGACAGGGGATCCATTGGAATTGTTCCCCAACTTTTAAGCAGCATTATGAAAGTAATGCCGTTGGCAGTGTCTCGCTATTCATCGAGACCGTTCATGCGAGAGATCGATGCCTTGATTGCCGCAGAACATTATGATTCCATCGTCTGCGATTTTCTCTTTTCAGCTCCGAATCTTAGAAACCTGGAACCGTGTGTGCTTTTTGAGCACAATGTAGAAACAACAATCTGGCAAAGGCACGCCCAGCATAGCAGTTCTCTCCTCGGGAAAGCCTTCTTTCAAATGCAAGCCAGGAAGATGGAGGCATATGAGAAAAACGCTTGCAGGAGAGCAAAGCACGTGATAGCGGTCTCGGAAATCGATGCTTTGAAGATCAGGAATATGTTCGGAGTTGAGACAGTCACCAGTGTCTCCACGGGGGTTGATGTGGAATACTTCGCGCCCCGCGGTAACGCCCCTCATATGTCGGATATCGTCTTCTGCGGATCGATGGACTGGCTCCCCAACGTGGATGCGGTTTTGTATTTTCTCGCGGAGGTGCTTCCCTTGATCCGCGAACAGATTCCCGGCGCAACCTTCACCATCGCGGGACGCTCGCCTGATGCCAAGGTGCTCAAGGCGGTGAAGGGGCTCAAGGGCGTATGCGTCACTGGCAAGGTCAAAGATATGAGGCCTTACCTCTGGGGATCGAAGATTTCTATCGTGCCCATTCGAATTGGCGGAGGAACGCGATTGAAGATCTATGAGTGCATGGCGGCGGGAATTCCTGTCGTCTCTACGAGAGTGGGGGCGGAGGGGCTGCGCTACAAGGACGGCGAGGACATCGTTTTGGCCTGCGATCCTGGCGAGATTGCCGCGGCATGCGTTCGCTTGCTCTCTGACGACGAGGCCAGGCGCGCAATCTCGCACAAAGCGCTCAAGCGAGCGCAAAGAGAATTCTCATGGGAGGTGGTTAGCCACGAGTTCGAG
>Ga0302267_10006469_pt1 | contig 11868 bp, 12 predicted proteins | sample III_Bog_E1_3_FD_194555 | JGI IMG/M metagenome (GOLD analysis project Ga0302267, IMG submission 194555) | Peat permafrost microbial communities from Stordalen Mire near Abisko, Sweden - III_Bog_E1_3 | ecosystem: Environmental > Terrestrial > Soil > Wetlands > Peat | place: Sweden: Abisko... | reverse complement strand
CAACCCCAAATCGGTGTCCTCGTAACCGCGACAAAATTGCGGCTCCACGCCGATGCGCCGCGCGGCTTCGAGAAAAATGTCCGGCGCGGGCTTCTGGTTTTTCACCATCTCGCTGGTCACGACGGCGTTAAAAAGATGTCGTATTTTCAAGTGTTCCAGCACGTCAATGATGATGGGCTGCGTGCCGCCGGACGCGACCGCCAGCGGGATTTTTCCAAAATTGGCCTTCGCAATTTCCACGACCGCGTGGATCGGCTCAACCTGCGCCATGAGCGGCAGGTAGGCGTTTTCCTTTTCGTGCGCCACCGCGATGTGGTCGAGCGGCCGTCCTTGTTCCGCCGCGAGCATCTTCAAAATGTCGCGCGACGGCACGCCGCCGAGCGAATAAAAACGATCCTCTGGAAAATGCAAATTGTGGCGCTGCGTGATCAACTGCCACGCGTGCCAGTGCAGCGGCATCGTGTCGGCCAACGTGCCGTCGCAGTCAAAAATTAGTCCTTTGATGTGTGCGGGTAAACTCATGTTTGTAATGCAGCCAGTTTGCTTTCCATGTCGTGCGTCATCAACGGCTCAATCAATTCATCCAGATAACCTTCAATGAACACGGACAAATTATAAAGCGTTACTTCGATGCGATGATCCGTGACGCGGTTTTGCGGAAAATTGTAGGTGCGGATTTTTTCGCTGCGGTCGCCGGTGCCGACCTGCTGCTTGCGATGCGCGGCATATTTCGCGTTTTCCTCGGCGACTTTCGCCTCAAGTAGACGCGAGCGCAAAACCGTCATGGCCGTGATGCGGTTTTTTTGCTGCGAGCGCTCGTCGGCGCAACGCACAATCAGGCCGGTCGGCTTGTGAATAATTTGCACGGCGGAATCCGTGGTGTTCACGCCCTGGCCGCCTTTGCCGGACGCGCGGCAGCAGTTGATTTCAATTTCGTCAGGCTTGATTTCGATGTCCACCTCCTGGGCCTCGGGCAAAACGGCGACGGTGCAAGTGCTCGTGTGAATCCGGCCTTGCGCCTCGGTTGCCGGCACGCGCTGGACGCGGTGGACGCCGCTCTCGTATTTCATCCGCTTGAAAACGTCCGCGCCGTTGATCTGAAAAATGATTTCCTTGAAGCCGCCGAGGTCGGACACGCTGGAATCGAGCGTCTGCGTTTTCCAGCCGCGCGCCTCGGCGTAACGGCAATACATCCGATACAAATCCGCTGCAAACAAAGCGGATTCTGAGCCGCCCGCGCCCGCGCGGATTTCCACAATCGTGTTGCGCGAATCCGTTGGATCCGGCGGCACGAGGCCAAACTGGATTTGCTGCGCCAGTTTTTTATCGTCCGCTTCCAGCCGCATGATTTCTTCCTTGGCCATCAGCGCGAGTTCGGAATCAGGCAGTTCGGTTTTGAGCAGCGTGCGGTTTTCTTCAAGCTGCGCCAGCGTGTTCAAATACGCCGCGCCGGCCGCGACGAGGTCTTTGAGCCGGGCGTATTCGCGCGACAATTCCTGCGCGCTTTGCGGATTGTCAAAAACCTTGGAGTCGCTCAACAAGGATTCAAGCTCGGCAAAGCGCTTGCGGAATTTTTCGATGTGCGGCTTTAAGTCCATTTCAGATCGGTGATTTACGATTTACGAACGAACTGGCTTGAGGCGCGTCAATCGCAACTCCAAAATCCTTTCCCAGAAAAAACAAGCCGCCCGCAGCGCCGGAAAAATCCAGCAGTGCGGGCGGCGTTGGTCGTAAAGCTAGGCTTTTTTCTTTTTCTTCGAGGCGTGCTCGGCCTGGGCGGCGAGCGTCTTGGCGGCGCGCTGCTGGAACTTGTCCACGCGGCCGGCGGTATCCACGAATTTCTGCGTGCCCGTGTAAAACGGATGGCAGGAGTTGCAAATGCCGATGATGATGGTCTGCTTGGTGGAACGCGTCTTGATGACGTTGCCACAGGCGCAACGAATCTCGGCGTCCACATATTTCGGATGAATGTCCGTTTTCATAAAAAGGGCTGCAAACCTATCAGGAAAACGCCGGATGACAAGAGCGAATTTTGGGGCGGGCACGCGGATTCAACAACAGAAAATTTCCGCACAGGCAATCTTGGGAATGTGTTTACCGCGTTAAGGATGGTGGCATCATTGGATTCCATTCTACTTTGTTGCTTTCCACTCGAAATGTAATGCTGGGCAGATTTGTCAGACTGGGAAGTTTGCATTTGAAATTGGCGTAAAAAAATATGTCGTTAAAATTTATCGTTGTATAATTGGTTCCCAAAATAGCCACCGCATTCGAAAACGATGTCCCTTTCGGCACATTGGCGGAAACCCATAAATTCTTTTCTTTCTCTTCTTCGTAATCATAAACTTGTGATGTATTTGGAAAGGGAGATCCATCGGACATTAAATACTGAACCTTGCTTTCAGTTCCTTGTTCATTTATGCGCTCATCCACTCGGAATGCAATACTCGATGAATTTGTCCTGCTTGGAAGTTTGTATTTGAAATTGGCAAAATATAACCTGTAGCAATTTGTAAAAGTTATAAAATTGGTTCCTAAAATTGCCACGACATTTGAAAATGCCGATCCGTTCGTGACTACAGCACCAACCGCTGCTTCTTCCTTCCTCCATTTTTCGTATTGCTCCGGTGGATATGGGCGAAGATTGTTGATGCAGGCGTTGGCTTGCGAGTTTGCGCGTGTTTTATGGAAAATGCAGATTCCTGTGGCTAGAACGACAGCCGCAATTGCTCCACCGGCAAATAGAAGACTCTTTGACAGGCGCATAATGGCGAGGTTAGTGGCTTCATGCTCCGTGTCCAGCGTGAAACAATTCTTGCCGCCGCGCCCGGCAATCGTTATCAAACTGCATGGACTCGCGGGAAGCATTCATCGCGTTGAATCTCATCGAAGGCGTCGGCCCGGTGCGCGCCCGGTCGTTGCTGGAACATTTCGGCGACGCGCCCAAAATCCTGGCCGCCTCCAAGCACGCGCTGACCCGCGTCCGCAACATCGGCGACGAAACCGCCGAGGCGATTTCAAATTGGGAAAAATCCATTGACCTCGCCGGCGAACTGAAGCGCATCGCGGATTTCGGCTGCCATGTTCTGATCCAGTCCGATGATAATTATCCGCCATCGCTGCGCGAAATTTACGATCCACCGCTGGTTTTATATTGCAAAGGCGAATTGACGGCGAAAGATAAAAACGCCGTCGCGATGGTCGGCTCGCGCATGACCACGCACTACGGCCTCGAGACCGCGCGCAAGCTGGCGTATCAGCTCGCCTACACCGGCGTGACGGTGGTAAGCGGCGGCGCACGCGGCATTGACACGGCGGCGCACCAGGGCGCGTTGAGCGGCAAAGGCCGGACGATTGCCGTCTTGGGAACGGGAATAAATTTAGTTTTTCCAACCGAGAACGCAGAACTTTTTGAGCGCATCGCGGCGAACGGCGCGGTCATCACACAATTTCCGTTCAACCGGCCGGCGGACAAACAATCCTTTCCGATTCGTAACCGCATCGTCGCGGGCATGACGCTCGGCACGGTGGTGGTGGAGGCGAACCTTTCCAGCGGCGCGCTCATCACGGCGAATTTTGCGACGGAATATGGCCGGCAGATTTTTGCCGTGCCGGGGCGGATTGATTCGCCGCGCAGCAAGGGCTGTCATGACCTCATCAAAAAGGGCGCGAAGCTGTGCGAAGGCGTGGAGGATATCTTGAGCGAGTTTGAATATCTGTTTCCGGCGAGCAACCAGCCGGCGACCGCCAGCGCGACGGGCGTTTTGCCCGCGCTGGAACTGGGCGTAAATGAGCAGAAGATTTTTGATTCGGTGGCGGCGGACGACGAGTCGAGCATTGACGAAATCATCCGGGCGAGTGGTTTGCCCAGTTCGACGGTGAACGTGGCGCTGTTCGGCCTGGAGATGAAGCGGCTGGTGAAGCAGTTGCCGGGGAAAATGTTTGTGCGGAATGTTTGAGCGGCAAAGCGGCTTGCTTCATTGGTCGCAATGAATTAGAAACAGCAGCGACAGAAACATCCTATGGCGAACTATCTCATCATCGGCGGCGACGGCAAAGAATACGGCCCAGTCACGGACGAGGAATTGCGGAAGTGGATCGGCGAAGGCCGGCTCAACGCGCAGTCGCTGGCGAAAGCGGAAAGCGACGCCGAATTTCGCCCGCTGGCGCAGTTCCCGGAATTTGCGGACACCTACGCGCAGCCGCCGGCGACGATTGCGCCGCCGGCAGGCGCCGCCGATTTTCTGGAACGCGACTACGAGCTGGATCTTGGCGGCTGCATCGGGCGCGGCTGGGAACTGGTGAAAAATAACTTTGGCCTGCTGTTCGTCGGCACGCTGCTTTACCTGCTGATCGAAGGCGTGGCCGGCGGGCTGGCCAGCATCCCGGCCATCGGCCCGCTTTTTTCCATCGCCAACTTCATTTGCTCCGGGCCGCTGATGGGCGGCGTGTTCTACCTGTTCATCTGCGTGAACCGGGGCGAGCCGGCGGAAGTCGGCGAAATTTTTTCCGGTTTCCGGCGCGCGTTCGGCCAGTTGTTCCTCGGCGTGCTGGTGCCGAGTTTGCTGGCGGGGCTGTGCATGATTCCGGCAATCGTGATGTTCATTATCAAGCTGCTGCCATTGATCGGCCAGATTCAACAAGCACAGCAGAGCTCGCCGCAGGCAATGGTGGCTATCATCAAGCCGATTTTATTCATGCCGCTGTTGGTGGCGCTGGTCTGTGCGATTCCGGCGACCTACCTGTCGGTCTGCTGGAAATTCACGCTGCCGCTCATCGTGGACCGGCAGATGGATTTTGGCGCGGCGATGAAGGCGAGCTGGAAGATGGTGAACAGGCACTGGTGGCAGGTCTTCGGGCTGGTCATCCTGATTTCGCTGGTGAACGTCGCCGGTCTCTGCGCGTGCTGCGTCGGCCTGTTGTTCTCGATCCCTGTCGGTTTTGCGGCGCTGATGATTGCGTATGAAACCATCTTCAACGCGGAAAAAAGTTAGCCGCACCCAGGCCCGCAACGCCGCGCTGCTCAACCAGCTCGGCACGCCCGGCCTCGGCACGCTGCTGGCCGGCCGCTGGGTCGAAGGCATCCTGCAACTATTCCTGTTCCTCGCCGGTTTCGTGATGTTCTGCATCTGGGCGTTCCGCAATCTTGCGGGCTATTACCAGATGATGTTCAACGACGCGCCGAAAACGGCGGCGGCCGGCGGCGGGCTGGCGTTGTGGGGCATGGCCATTTGCGTGCTGTCGTGGGTCTGGTCGCTGCAAACGAGTTTCAGCCTCTTCCGCGAGGCGGCGAAGGTCAGCCTGGACTCGCTGGAAAGTTTTGCCGCCGGCCAGATCAAGATGGAGCCGGCGAAAATCGTGCTGTTGCTTTCCACCTTGCCGGAATGGTCGCGCACCGGTGAAATCATTTCGCGCACATATGTGTTCAAGGATTTTCCGGCCGCGATGAAGTTTGTCAACGCCGTCGCCGAGCTGGCCGAGCAGGCGCAGCACCACCCGGACGTGGACATCCGCTGGAACAAGGTCACGCTTGCCCTCACCACGCACGACGCGGGCGGACTGACGGAAAAAGATTTCGCGCTCGCCAAGCAGTGCGACGCGCTGTCACTGCGCTGACGGTGCGTTCGTGCGCGGCGTGCGCCCAATCCAGAAGCCGGGCGCAGCTTTCCATTCCAGTTGCGGCAGATTCGGGACAGCACCGCTGCCGCCGCGAAAAATCAGGCGGTCGGCCGGGCGCATTTTTTCCACCCAAGGCCGGTAAGCCTGCGGGTCGCCAAAATTCCAATGGACGTTCTGATAGACGGCGAAGTCCGCGTCCGGCATCAGCGCAGGCTCGAAGCCGACAATGTAGCGCCAGCGGGCCTGGGGATTCCTGAAAAAGGTCTGATAAAAAATTGTCATGTCCGCCGTGTAAAAGATGCCGTCCGGGTCCGGCAGCCAGCCCTTGAGGTCGGGGTTGTCCTGCGACAGGACGGGCCACGAGAGATTTTCCGTCCACTTGCCGTCGTTGTTACTCGTGGCGGCCAGATAGGTCATCACCGCCAGCCCGCCGGCCAGCGCCAGCCGCTTCAAGGAGTTGGCGGCGAGCCGCGCGGCCAAGAGCAGTTGCAGTTCAAAAACGGTTAGCACCATCAGCGCCGGCCAGCCCCAGTCGGTCCAGAAGCGGATCGCCTTGAACCCGAGCAGCCAGCCGAGGCCGGCCAGCCAAAAGACCGGGCTTGATTTCCAGGAAAGCGGATCTCGTTTTTCCACGCACCGCAAAACCAGCAGGCCGGCGACTAACAGGAGCGCAAAAATGTCGCCGGCGAACGGCTGAAATTCCGTGGCCATGGTGTGCTGGACGAGGTGCAAGCCCAGTGACCGCCGCCCGATTTCCGCCGCATAGAAAAGTGAAGCAAACGGATGGCCGGTGAGACAGGCACCCAAAAATGAACCGGCGAGCCAGCCGGTAGCCAGCAGGATTCCCCAGCGGAATTGTCCGGCCAGAAAAAACGCCGCCACCGGCAATGCCCAAAGATACCAGACGCCATGCACCAGCGTGCAGAACGCGCTGATCGCCGTCACCATCGCCAAGGTTCGCCAGCGCGGTGGTGACGGCTCGCGAAATTGCCACGCGCAAAGAATGGTCACGAGCCCGGAAATGGTCAGCAGGAACGGCCGGCCCAGCATCAGCCGCGGCAGCAGCCCGCCGGCCACCGTGACCAGCGTTAGCGTGATCAGCCACGCCTCTGGCCGTTTCACCCAGGGCAGCGGCGAAAATCCAAATAGGATAAAAAGGCCGGCCACCGTGAAGCCCACCAATTGCCCGGGGTCGCAATGGCTCCAGAGAAAAATTTGCCGCAGAAAAAGATGCCAGAAAAAATACTGTTCCCGGTAGGCGGGGCCGAGGACCAAAATTTCATCCCATGGTTTGCCGCTCACCGCCTTGGCCGCGTGCCGCAGCGCATCGTCGCCGGGCAGATAGCCGTAGCCGATGATCTTCAGCGGAATCGCGACGACCGTCAACGCCACCAGCGCCCACACCAGCAGCGGGGCGTGACGCCGGACTGATTCGCGGGCGGCGGAAATAAAATTGCCGTGATCCCCGGTCATCGTGGCCTTCAGCGCGGGGTCACGAGGTGGAAGGTGTTGCCCGGCAGCCGCCCGATCCAGAGGCCGCTCACACCGTAAAACCATTCGAGCTGCGGGATGTTCGGCCGGTCGTCGCCGCCGCCGTTGATGACGAGGCGGTCCGCCGGCTTCATTTTTTCCACCCACGGCAGGTAAGCTTTGGCGTCGCCGTTGTTCCAGTGGATGCTGTGATACGTCGCAAAATCATCCGGCGGCATCAGCGCCGGCTCGTAGCCGAGGATGTAGCGCCAGTTGGCATTAGGATTTTTGTAAAAGGTCTGGTAAAAAATTCCCATGTCGGCCGCATACAAAATGCCGCCGTCCGCCGGCAGCCAGCCTTCGAGCTCGGGATGCTCCGCCACCGAGAGAAACTGCCACGTCAGGTTTTTGGTGTAGCGGCTGTTCCAGTCGCTCGTCACGGCGAGAAACGCGGCGGCTGCTAGAATCAGCGTCAGCAGCAGGCGCTTGGCGGAGTCGGCGGAGAACTTCGCGAGAAATAAAAATTCCACCTCCGTCACCATCAGCACCATCAGCGCCGGCCAGCCAAAGTCTTCCCAAAACCGGCCGATGCGGAAGGCCAGCATCCAGCAGCCGCACATCAGCCAGAACGCCGGACTGCGTGCGAACGGCACCGCGGCCGGCTTCAGAAAAAATCGCAGCAGCACGAGCGCGCCGACGATGACCACCGCCAGGATGTCGCCCGCGAACGGCTGGAATTCCGTGACCTCCGTGCGGCTGGTCGCGTGCTGGCCGAACGCGCCGACCATCATGGTCACCGCCTGCGACAGATAGTCCGCCGGATGCCCCGTCAGCAGCGCGGCCAGCGCCGTGCCCGCCAGCCACGCGCCCGCCAGCAGCAGCGCCCATTGAAATTCCCCGGCAAACAAAAACGCCGCCACCGGCAGCAGCCACAGATACCACACGCCGTGAAAAAGGATGGCGAAGGTGATGAGCGCCGTGAACAAAATAAAATTTATCCGCCCGGGCCGCGATTTTTGCGCCACGAATAAAATAATCATCAGCGCCGCGATGGTGAGTGCGAACGGGCGTCCCAGCAAAAGCCGCTGCGGCAAATCCGAGACAATCATCGAGGCGAGCAGCGCGACCAGCCACGCCTCCGGTCGCTTGAGCCACGGCCACAGCGCGGCATTCGCCACGATGAACAGGCCAACCACGCACAGGATGACGAGGCCTTCCGCGTCCCAGCCGGTCGCCCGGTGGACGAAGCCGAGCAGCGCGTGCCAGCCGAGGTTGTGGTCGAGCCGATACGAGCTGTTGAGCACCAGGATTTCCGTCCACGGCTTGCCGCTCACGGCCTTCGCGCAATGCCGCAGCGCGTCGTCGCCGGGCAGGTAGCCGTAGCTGATGATCTTCAGCGGAATGGCGAGGATGACGAGCGCGACGACGAGCCACACGGCGAGCGGAACATAGCGACGGAACCTTTCGGGCAGTTCAAATTCAAACATGGCGCTTAAAAATTTCGCCAATCAAAACACCTTTGGCCGGCCTTCGTCGAGAATTTTCAGGCGCGAAGTTAGCTTTTGCTGCGCCGCAATCTCGCGCAGCCAGCGCAGCGGCTCGTCCATCGCCTCGAACGACAGCTTGAACGTCCCGAAGTGCATCGGCACAAAAATCTTCGCGCGCAAATCCTGAAACGCCCGCACCGCCTCATCCGGCCCCATGTGCACCTTGCGGAAACTTTCAGGATGATACGCGCCGATGGGCAGCAATGCGATTTCCGGCGCGAGCCGCTGGCCGATCTCCGCGAAGCCGTCGAAATACGCACTGTCGCCGCAGTGGTAAATTTTCCGGCCCTGATGCTCCAGCACGAACCCGCCGTAGCCGCGATGGCTGTCGTGCAAAGTCCGCGCGCCCCAATGTTTGCTCGGCGTGAACGTCACCTTCCAGTCGCCCTGCGAAAAGCTCTCCCACCAGTCCAGTTCCACAATGCGCGCGAAGCCGAGGTTTTTCGCGAGGTCGCCCACGCCCCACGGCATAAGGCCGATTTTCGTGGCCGGCAGCCGGCGCAGTGTCGGCTTGTGAAAATGGTCGAAGTGCGCGTGCGTCAGCAGCACCAAATCAATCGGCGGCAAATCACCGAGGCGCAGGCCGGAGCGCTTGAGCCGCTTCATCAGGAACAGCCAGTTGGCAAAATTCGGGTCCACCAGCACATTCAAATCGGTGAACTGAATTAAAAATGACGCATGGCCGATCCAGGTGATGGCCACCTGCCGGCGTTTTAATTTGGGAAAAATCGGCGGCCGGTGCGCGCCGGTGCGCTTGGTGAACCAGCCTTTCCAGATCAGCTCCTGAAAAAACGTGCGCGGGTTGAAGTGCTTCGCCGGCGTCAAATCCTTGAACGAGCGCGGCAGCTTGCGGCGCGGCGGCACGGGACGGCTGGCGGCTGGTTTGGTCACGGCGCGGAAACTCTAGCACTTGTAACGCGTTCGACCAATTTGAAAATTCAGGAGGGCGCGCTTGCCGCGAAGAAAATTTGCCGCCGGGCTAGTTGTTCGTTCCGCTCCAGACAATATCCCAACCCTCACCATGGGTTCGTTTTTCACCCGCCAATTCGACCTCCAGCTTCCGTTCCCGGTCATCCCAGTCTGCGCTATTGGTTCGATAATTGGCTCGATACTGCAACAGCATTTGCGCAAGCAGCTCGTGCCCGCTGTCACTGTAGTCAGACCTGCCGTGAAAAAACACTTCTGACTGGCCAAAGCAAAATGCCTCCAACAAGCGAGTGGCGCCCGGAATATCACCAGCCCGCAGTTTCTGCAATGCACCAAGCGTGATGCCGCCCGCGGCCATCGAGGTGGTGTCAATCATGTTAATTTGGCCGCTGCGATATGCGGTTCGATACGCAAGCCGATAGGTGACCAGCGAACAAACGGCACAGGCCAGCACCGAAACCAGAATCCAACGAACAGTTTGTTTCATGATTTTGACTTTGCTCCCGGCTAAATAATTTTTCAAGCGTTTTCGCGCCGCGACAAAACACAGACACGAATTTCACTAATTAACACGAATTGAATTTGTAAAAAATTCGTGCAATTCGTGTCAAAAAAATTAACCGCGAAATACGCCAAATACGCGAAAGTAAAATGATTTTCCCGTTCGCGTAGTTCGCATGGTTTGCGGTTATCCATTTTCTTTCAATTTGTGCCACCGCCGCTTCGTGTTAAATTTCCCGCATGGCTGAACTTGATCCGCAGCTCGACAAATTTCTCCGCCGCCAGCCGCAACTCGGCAAAGGCGTCTATCTCGCCCGCACCGCCGTCGTCCTCGGCGACGTAACGCTCGGCGCGCACAGCAGCGTCTGGTATGGCGCGGTGCTACGCGGCGACATCAACCGCATCGTCGTCGGGCACCACTCCAACGTGCAGGACAACGCCGTGCTGCATCTCGCGGACAAGTTCCCGTGCCTCCTCGGCAACTGGGTTACAGTTGGCCACAGCGCGATTGTCCACGCCTGCACCGTCGGCGACGAAGTGCTCGTGGGCATGGGCGCGGTGATTTTGGACGGCGCGGTCATCGGCAAACAATCCATCATCGGTGCGAAGGCGCTGGTGACGCAGGGAACAAAAATCCCGCCCGGCTCGCTCGTGCTGGGCGCGCCCGCAAAAGTCGTCCGCAAGCTGACGAAGAAAGAACGCGCCGGCTTAAAATGGTGGGCGCAGAAGTATGTTGACAACGGTGCGTATTGCCTGAAGCACGGCCTCAATATCGGCTCACTGCTGGCGACGTGATTCCGCGGAACAGACGGATTGCTCGTGTCACCGTTCCGAGGAGAGGCAGTGTTTCAGCGGCCAGAGATTTCGTGGCCAGGAACATCGGCTGGCTCGAACAACAATTTCAGCGTTTGGCCGATCAACCTAAACTTGCGGCTGAATGGAAAGTTGGTTCAGAGATTTATTTTAGGGGTGAACTTGTGCGGATTGTTGCTGAAGCTGGTAAAATTCGGTTTGGCACTGAACTGATAAAATGTGCTGATTTGGCTACGGATTTTAGGCCAGTGATTCAAAAGCATCTTCGCAAGCTCGCCCAACAAGAACTTCCATCGCGCGTTCAGGAATTGTCAGCACTTCACGGCATTGAAGTTTCGCGCGTGTCAGTCCGAAACCAAAAATCGAGGTGGGGATCATGTTCGAGGAAGGGGACGATTTCATTGAACTGGCGATTGATTCAGACACCCGAGTTTGTGCGCGACTACATCATTTTGCACGAACTGGCACATCGCAGGCAGATGAATCATTCCGATAAATTCTGGCAGGAAGTGGAGCGGTTGTGTCCGGATTATTTGACGGCTGAACGGTGGGTTAAAACAAACCGATCGCTTCTTGCCTGATGTTTCGGATCATGGAGTCCGATGAAGATCAACTAGAAGTGGAATGAATAATTGATGTCCAATTCGTATGCTGAAATCGACGTTGGGCCAGATCCGTTTATGGTGCCTGCGTTTCTATCCACATGCTTGATGCTGGAGTTGTTCCACAGGGTCCAGCCCGCATTTTTCGTCGGCAATTTTAATGGAATGAACTGCGGGTATTTGACCGGCTTCAGATTTCTGAGCGAATTTGGGTTTTGCGGCCGAAGGCTGAAGTGTGTTTGGTCAATGCCGTCGCCTTCGGCAAGGCCCAGCGCAACCGGGGATTGCCGGTCTTGGTAATGTGGCCGCGTTGTTGGCGTGCGCCCGAACTGTGTTCGCCGGGACATAATCCCAAGTAGCTGGAGACCTGCCGCCGGTTCTGGAAGCGT